>Ga0315912_10005002_pt1 | contig 12291 bp, 9 predicted proteins | sample VfabasoilMG_FD_204469 | JGI IMG/M metagenome (GOLD analysis project Ga0315912, IMG submission 204469) | Garden soil microbial communities collected in Santa Monica, California, United States - V. faba soil | ecosystem: Environmental > Terrestrial > Soil > Garden | place: USA: California... | reverse complement strand
ACCCATGGCGATGGACGGCATGCGTCCATGGACCGAGTTGAAGCCGTGACCGCCACTGACGAAGTACGCCGTGGTCTTCGAGGAGCAGCCGATGCCCGACAGCTTCACCATGTCCTGCGGCTGCACATCGAGTCCCCAGCAGGCCTCGATGATGGCGGCGGTGATCGAGTCATGGCCGCAGCCGGCGCACAGCGTCGACAGGCCACCTTCGTAGTCGCGGCGCGTGAGCCCCAGGCCATTCTTCGGCAGCGAGGGATGCCGGACCTTGGGTTTCGGCAGGAAAGTCATACCAGGCCTCCCGAGCTCTTGGCGCCGGTGGTGGGTACCGCTTCCGGCTTGCGGATCTTCGGTTCGACCTCGGCGAGCACGCCGGTCACGATGAACTCCGAGGAAATCGGCAGGCCGCTGTAGTGCAGCAGCGAGCGCAGCCTGTCCTTGGGCACGCGGGTCTCCAGCGTCAGCAGCGAACGCATCTGCGCGTCGCGGTTCTGCTCCACCACGAACACCAGCTTGTGCGCCTCGAGGAATTTCTCCACGTCCTCGCCGAACGGGAACGAGCGCAGCCGCATGTAGTTAGTCGTGAGCCCGTGGCTCGAGAGGATCTCGCGCGCCTCGCTCACCGCGCCGTCCGAGCTGCCGTAGGCGACGATGGCGATGTCGATCTTCGCGTCGTGTTCGATGACCGGCGCGGGCACCAGCCGCTTCGCGGTGTGGAACTTGCGTGTCAGGCGGTCGAGCACGATCTGGTACTCGGCCGAATCCTCGGTGTAGGCGCCGTACTGCGTGTGGCCCGAGCCACGCGTGAAATAGGCGCCCTTGGGATGCACGCCGGGCAGCGTGCGATACGGAATGCCGTCGCCGTCCACGTCGAGGTAGCGATGGAATTTCTCGAGCTTCTGGATCTCCTCGACTCCCAGCACCTTGCCGCGGTCGGGAACGTAGTTGTCGTCCCACTTGAGATCCGGGCACATCCAGTCGTTCATGCCGATGTCGAGATCGCTCATCACCAGCACCGGTGTCTGCAACCGTTCGGCGAGGTCGAAGGCGTCGCGCGCGAAATAGAAGCATTCCTCCGGATCGCGCGGGAACAGCAGCACGTGCTTGGTATCGCCGTGCGAGGCGTAGGCGGCTTCCATGATGTCGCACTGCTGGGTACGCGTCGGCATGCCGGTGGACGGACCCACGCGCTGGATGTCGAACAGCACCGCGGGCACCTCGGCGTAGTACGCCAGGCCCAGGAACTCGTTCATCAACGACACGCCGGGGCCGGAAGTGGCGGTGAAGGCGCGCGCACCGTTCCAGTTGGCGCCCAGCACCATGCCGATGGCGGCGAGTTCGTCCTCGGCCTGGATGAAGGCGAAGTTCTTCTTGCCGGTCTCCGGGTCGACACGCAGCTTGTCGGCGAAACTCTTGAACGCGTCCATCACCGATGTCGAGGGAGTGATCGGGTACCACGCGGCGACGGTCGCGCCGGCGAACACGCAACCCAGCGCCGCCGCCGTGTTGCCGTCGATCATGATGTGGCCCTTGGTCTTGTCGAGCCTGGCGACCTTGAGCGGCAACGGGCACGAAAGGTTCGCCTTCGCGTACTCGTAGCCCAGCGTGATGGCCTTCATGTTCGAATCGACCAGCGCCGGCTTCTTCGCGTAGGTCTCGGCGAGCAGCGTGCGGATCTGCTCGACGTCGAGATCCAGCAGCGCCGCCAGCACGCCGGCGTAACAGATGTTCTTCATGAGGATGCGCGTGCGCACCCCGTTGAAGTTCTCGTTGCAGAGCTTCGCGAGCGGCACGCCGAGCACCGTGATGTCGTCGCGCGCCAGCAGCGCGGGCCTGGGCCAGGTCGAGTCGTAGATCAGGTAACCACCGCTGGAAACCTCGCGCACGTCGCGCGCGTAGGTCTCGGCGTTCATGGCCACCATGATGTCGACCTTGCCCGAACGCGCGACGTAGGAGTCCTTGGTCACGCGGATCTCGTACCAGGTGGGCAGCCCCTGGATGTTGGACGGGAAATAGTTCTTGCCCATCACCGGAATGCCGCTGCGGAAGATGGACTTCATCAGCAGCGTGTTGGCGCTGGCCGAACCCGTGCCGTTCACCGTCGCGATCTTGATCGCGAAGTCGTTCACTCGATTGGTAGTCATCAGGCGCTCTTGGGGATCTTCGCCGCGGACGCGGCTGCCTCATCCTCGGCATGGGGCCATTTCACGAACGACTTCTGCATGTCCCACGCCGCCGTCGGGCAGCGCTCGGCGCACAGGCCGCAGTGCACACAGAGGTCCTCGTCTTTGACCATCACGCGCCCGGTGTGTTTCAACGGCGACGATACGTACAAGGCCTGAGTGACATTCTTCGCCGGGGCCTTGAGGCGCGTGCGCAACTCGGCTTCCTCGCCGTTCTGCGTCATCGTCAGGCAGTCCACCGGGCAGATGTCGATGCAGGCGTCGCACTCGATGCAAAGCTTGGTCTCGAATACCGTCTGCACGTCGCAGTTGAGGCAGCGCTGCACCTCTTTCTCGATCTGCTCGACGGTGAAGCCCAGCTCAACCTCGATGTTGAGCTTCTTGAAGCGCTCCTTGAGCGAGACATGCGGCATCAGGCGCCGCTCGGCCGGGTTGTAGTCGTTGGCGTAGGCCCACTCGTGCATGCCCATCTTGCGCGACTGCAGGTTCACACCCGCCGGCAGGCGCTCGGTGACGGCCTTGCCCTGGCAGAAGTTGTGGATGGAGATGGCAGCCTGGTGGCCGTGCTCCACCGCCCAGATGATGTTCTTGGGCCCGAAGGCCGCGTCGCCGCCAAAGAACACGCCATCGCGCGAGGACTGGAACGTGGCGGTATCGACCTTGGGCACATCCCACTTGTCGAACTCGATGCCCAGGTCGCGCTCGATCCAGGGGAAGGCGTTCTCCTGCCCGATGGCGAGGATCACGTCGTCGGCCTCGAGGAATTCTTCCCCGGTGATGCGCTCGGCGGTGATCCGCCCCTTGGCGTCGATGTCGTACTCCATGACATCGAACATCATGCCCCTGAGCTTGCCGCCCTCGATCACGAACGACTTCGGCGAGCGGTTGATCACGATCTTGACGTGTTCTTCCTCGGCATCCTCCAGCTCCCACTCGGAAGCCTTGAAGAACTGCCGCGGCTTGCGCGCCATCACCTTCACGTCGTCGGCGCCGAGGCGCAACGAGGTGCGGCAGCAATCCATCGCCGTGTTGCCCACGCCGATGATCAGCACCTTCTTGCCGATGGACTTCACGTGGTCGAAGGCCACGGACTCCAGCCAGGTGATGCCGATGTGGATGTTGGCGGCGCCTTCCTGGCGCCCGGGCAGCTTCAGCTCCTTGCCCTTGGGCGCGCCCGCGCCGACGAACACCGCGTCGAAGCCACCCTTGTCTAACAACTCGCGCATCGACTTGATCGGGTGGTTGAGCTTCAGGTCCACGCCCATGTCGACGATCTGCGCGATCTCGTCGTTCAGTACCTCGGCCGGCAGCCGGAATGACGGGATGTTGGTGCGCATCAGGCCGCCGGGAACGGCGAACTGTTCGAAGATGGTCACGGAATAGCCCAGCGGCATCAGGTCATTGGCCACGGTGAGCGAGGCGCAACCCGCGCCGATCAGCGCCACCTTCTTGCCGTTCTTGAGCTTCGGGATCTTCGGCAACCGGGACTTGATGTCGTCATCACGATGATCGGCCGCCACCCGCTTGAGGCGGCAGATGGCCACCGGCTTCTCCTCGACGCGGCCGCGACGACAGGCCGGTTCGCACGGCCGGTCGCAGACCCGCCCGAGAATGCCCGGGAAAACATTCGAATGGCGATTCACCAGGTAGGCTTCGGTGAACTTGCCCTGTGCGATGAGCCGGATGTACTCGGGAACGTCGGTGTGCGCCGGGCAAGCCCATTGGCAATCCACGACTTTGTGGAAGTAGTCGGGTTGCGTAGTGTCGGTCGGTTGCATATCCCCCCGAAGTGGCCGCCAGAATTCCCCCTCCGGCGTGCCGGCGAGTATAGGCTTCATGCCCCTCCTATGAATAACCCGACTGAAATCAAGCTTCGCAGCCGCTCGCGAGTGCTGGAAGTGGTTTACGAAGACGGCGCGCGTTACCAGCTGCCGTTCGAATACCTGCGCGTCCACTCGCCCTCCGCCGAGGTGAAGGGACACGGGCCCGGACAAGAGGTCCTGGTGCTCGGCAAGCAGAACGTGGGCATTCGCGCCGTGGACCCGGTCGGGCAATACGCGGTGCGGCTGGTATTCGACGATGGCCACGACTCGGGCCTGTACACCTGGACGTACCTGCGCGAGCTCGGGGAGAAGCAGGCGGAGAACTGGACGAAGTACCAGGCCCGGGTCCAGGCCGCGCAACAGCAATAGGAGTCCACATGACCGAGCCGGAATCGAAGCCTGCTTCACCCGCGACCGCCCACCAGGGCGTCCAGCTGGGCATTGGCACGCTGATCATCATCGCCATCATCGTGTCGATGTGCTCGGGAAAGGGCGAGATGGAACAGATCCAGCGCGACACCACCGAGCTCAAGAAGCAGGTTGGCGAGCTCAACCGCAAGCTGGACACGCTGATCGAGAAGGACGCCCAGGCGGCAGCGACACCCAATGTCGAAGCACCCGCCTCCGCGGAGCCGGCGCCGAATCCGTAGGCACCGGACGATCCTGCGAAGCGAGCGAACGCGAGCTGGGCAGGTCAACTCACCAAAGAAAAGGCCGGCGACCCTTTGGGTTGCCGGCCTTTGTGCAAGACCCCCGCTCGAATAGTTGGGCTTTGTAACGAAAGCGAGCCTGAACAGCAAGCGCTTTCTCTTGCGCCCACGCCACCCGTCTATACTGGCCGCCCTGTGAATGAGCCGAACAAGAACTCCGAGACTGATTTTGGTTACGAACGCGTCCCTTTGAGCGAGAAGCAGGGGCGCGTCCGTGGCGTGTTCGATTCCGTCGCGCCGAAATACGACCTGATGAACGATCTCATGTCGGGCGGCGCTCACCGATTATGGAAAGAGTTCACGTTGTCGCTCACCGGGCTGCACGCGGGGCAACGCGCGCTGGACGTCGCCGGCGGCACCGGTGACCTCACTACCGGCCTCGCGAAGCAGGTCGGTCGCACCGGCATGGTCATTCTTTCGGACATCAACGCCGCGATGCTCGGCGAAGGCCGCGACCGGCTGCTCGACAGCGGCCACGTCGGCAACGTCAACTGCGTGCTGGCGAATGCCGAGAAGCTGCCGTTCGCCGACTCGCAGTTCGACTGCGTCACCATCGGCTTTGGCCTGCGCAACGTCACCGACAAGCCGGCCGCGCTCGCCGACATGCGCCGCGTGCTCAAGCCCGGCGGCCAGCTCCTGGTGCTGGAGTTCTCGCAGCCGATGCCGCTCATCAAGCCGCTGTACGACCTGTACTCGTTCCGCATATTGCCGCTGCTCGGCAAGCTGGTCGCGAACGACGAGGCCAGCTATCGATATCTCGCCGAATCGATCCGCATGCACCCGGACCAGGAAACGCTGCTCGGCATGATGCGCGACGCGGGCCTCGAGGACTGTCGCTACCACAACCTGACGGGCGGAATAGTCGCGGTCCACCGCGGTTATCGTTATTGAGCCGCTGAATCGCTGCGCTGAATGCTGACCCAGGCGATCGAGAATCTGCTGAACCGCAACCTGCCGCGCAGTCCGCGCGCGCAGGAACTGTGTGTGACGCTCAAGGGCAAGACGGTGCGCATCGAGGCGCCGGGCCTGGGCTGGCGCGTGGATTGCGAATCGCTTGGCAGCTCGCTGCGCCTCACCCGATCCGCGGACCCGGAACGCACGCCCGACGCGGAGATTTCCGGCAGCCTCGCCAATCTCGCGCAACTCGCCGGCCCGCAACCCGAGGAAGTCATCCAGCGCGGCGCGGTCACGATCCGCGGGGATGCCGAGGTCGCGCAGCGCTTCCGCGAGCTGGCCATGTTGTTGAAGCCCGATGTCGAGGAAGAATTGTCGCGAATCATTGGTGACACGCCCGCCCACCAGGCGCTGCGCTTCGTGAGCGCGGCCGCCGGCTTCGGACGCCGCGCGGCGCGCACCGGCGTGAGGAACGTGGCCGAGTACTTCGCGCACGAGAGCCGCGACCTGGTGCCGCGCGCCGAGGCCGAGGATTTCTACCGTGGCGTGGAACGCCTGCGTGAAGACCTCGACCGGCTCGACGCGCGTGCACGACACATCGAGCAGGCCGACGAGGCCGAGACCCAACGATGAAACTGCGCGTCCTCGCAAGACTCATCGAGATCCAGCGCGTGCTGGTGCGCCATGGGCTCGACGAGTTCGTGCGCGCCACGCACCTGTATCGCCCGCTGCGCTTCCTGTTCCTGCTGAGCCCGTGGACCTGGGCGGTGCGCAAGCGGGATGAGCCGCGCGCCGTGCGGCTGCGCGAGGCGCTGGAAGAGCTCGGGCCGATCTTCGTGAAATTCGGCCAGGCGCTGTCGACGCGCCGCGACCTCCTGCCCGCGGACATCGCCGAGGAACTCGCGAAGCTGCAGGACCGCGTGCCGCCCTTCGACGGACGCATCGCGCGTGCCGTCGTCGAGGAGGCGTACGGCCGTTCCGTCGAACAGGTGTTCTCGAGCTTCGACGAAAAGCCGCTCGCGGCCGCATCGATCGCCCAGGTACACGCCGCCGAACTGCGGCCGGAAGTGGCGCTCAACGGCGCCAAGACCCGCGAAGTGGTGGTCAAGGTGCTGCGCCCGTCCATGCGCGACGTGATTGAAAGAGATCTCGAGGTGTTGCACGCGCTGGCCGAGTTCGCCCACAACAACTGGGACGGCAGCAAGCGGCTGCGCCCGGTCGAGATCGTGCGCGAGTACGAGAAGACCATCCTCGACGAGCTGGACCTGATGCGCGAGGCCGGCAATGCCTCGCAATTGCGCCGCAATTTCGAGGGCTCCTCTCTTCTATATGTGCCCGCCGTGCACTGGGACTTCTGCCGGCCCGGCGTCATGGTCATGGAGCGGATCCGCGGCGTGCAGATCTCGAACATGTCGCGCCTGCGCGAAGCCGGCACCGACATCCGGCGCCTGGCGGAGAATGGCGTGGAGATCTTCTTCACGCAGGTGTTCCGGCACAACTTCTTCCACGCCGACATGCACCCCGGGAACATCTTCGTCCTCATCGACAACCCGGCCCAGCCCAAGTACGCGGCCGTCGATTTCGGCATCGTCGGCACGCTCGACCCGCGCGACCAGTACTACCTGGCCGAAAACTTCCTCGCGGTGTTCGACCGGGACTACCGCCGCGTCGCGACGCTGCACCTGGAATCGGGCTGGGTGCCCGAGGGCGCGCGCGTCGACGAGATGGAATCCGCCATCCGCACGGTGTGCGAACCCATCTTCAACAAGCCGCTGAAGGAAATTTCCTTCGGCACGGTGCTGCTGCGCCTGTTCGAGATTTCGCGGCGCTTCAACGTCGAAGTGCAGCCGCAGCTGATCCTGCTGCAGAAAACCCTGCTCAACATCGAAGGCCTCGGGCGCGACCTCTACCCCGACCTGGACATCTTCAAGACGGCCGGCCCGATCATGCGCGAGTGGGTGCGCGAGAAGATGAGCGCGCGCACCGTGATCGAAAACGCGCGCCAGCAGATCCCGGAGATCATCTCCAGCCTGCAGACGCTGGCGCCACTGCTGCGCTCGGCCGTGCAGCGCGCGCAGGACGGCCGGCTGCGGCTCGCGGTGGAAGCGCCGGAGATCAACGCGTTGCGCAACGAGATCAAGCGCACCAACCGGCGCCGCGACCGCATCACCGCCGCGGCGGTGCTATTGCTGGGCGGCGTGATCTGGATGGCCGTGGGACGCGAGCCGGTGTGGGCGGGGTGGATCGCCGCGGGCCTCGGGGCCGCGTGGCTGCTGGTCGCGCAGCGACGCTAGGCGCCCCTTCCGGGCGCGGCTCGATCAGGTTCCGGCCGGTCTTCGGCCCGTCACGCTCCACATCGTCGGTGAAGGAATCGCAAAATCGTCGCGTTCGATGACCGCGAGATCCGCATCGATCTGCTGCTGCGTGATCAATCCCGCCGCGATGACGTCCTTGCCGATCTGCTCGAAATTCACGCGCATGAGATCGCCGCCGCCATTGCGTTTCGTGAACATCACGCTGCGGCCCTCGGCATCGACCTCGACGAGGCCGAGCTCGCGGAAGCGACCGTAGAGCCGCCGGCCGAAGAATCCATCCTGGTTGCGCGTGAGGTACTTGCGCACGGCTTCCGCGGTCGGCAGCGGCGTCTCGAACCTGTTGATGCGCGTGTCCGGCGTCACCGAGGCCACGTCGAAATCCTCGATGACCAGCCAGCCGCCGGGCCTGAGTGCCTGCACGACGCTTTCCAGCGCGCGCTCGCGCTCGATCACGTGCAGGAACACCAGCCGCGCGTGGATGAGATCGAAGGCCTTGGCCGGCAAGGGATCGTGCGCGATGTCGTGGCGCACGACTTCGAGGTTCGCGGGCGCGGAGGCGCGGCCCCGCTCGATGAGTCGCGTGTCCAGGTCGGTGCACAACACGTGACCGGTGGACCCCACGCGCCCTGCCATCCAGCGCGCGATGCTGCCACCGCCGCCGCCGATCTCCAGGCAGCGCCAGCCCGCCGCGATGCCGACGCCCTCGAGCACGCGGTGCGTGGTGGCGTCGAACAGCCGGGCCAGCACGTCCATGCGCGTGCCGGCGCGTTCGTCGGCATTGTCGAGTAGATAGTCGGATCCGGCGGACATGTTCAATCTTCGGGCGGTTGTGGTTCGGGCTCGGGCAACCAGCGGCTGAGGATGAGCGCGCAGACGGTCACGACCACGGCCACCACGGCCATGGCATGCGCCAGCTTGAACGACGGGTTCGCGCCGGGCATGTGGTTCGCGAGCTGCGTGGTCGCGAGCGCGGTGAGCGCCGCCAACACGCGTCCGCCGAAACTCAGCGCGAAACTCTCGCCCGTGCCGCGCAGGTGCACGGGAAACACGCGCGGCAGGTAGTTGCCCCAGAAGCTGTACTGGATGCCGACCACCATCGTCACCGCCAGCACCGCGTACTTGAAGAGGTCGACGTCCTGCAATGCCGGCCCGAGGAACACGAACGGGAACAGCGCCAGGCCCACCCACAACAGCCAACGCAACATGGGGCGTCGGCTGACAAACCAGATCACCAGTCCCGCCAGCACGAATCGACCGATCATGGCCCCGAAGTCCACGTGGAAGTGCACCAGGCTGACCCACTGCTCCACCTGCTTCGGCGGCAATACCGCGACCTGGGGCAAGCCGGGGACCACGCGCGGGATGTGCTGCAGCATGCCGAAGGCCAGCGCGTAACAGCAGGCCACCAGCAACGTGGTGAGTACCGTGACCCGTCGCAGTCGCGGCTCGAGCAGCTCGCGGATGCGGGGGCGCCGCAGGGTGCCGGCGTCCCGCTTGGCACGCCACACCGGGGATTCGGGCAGGAAGGGCCGGAGCAACATCAACGGGATCGCGGGCAGCGCCCCGAACAGCAAGGCGTAGCGCCAGGCCGTGTGGGCGCCGTGGATCTCGGGCAGGCGATCGCCCCAGGTGACCGCGGCGTAGTACGCGCCGGCGATCATGAAATTCCCCAGCGTCGCGCAGACTTGGGCGAAAGCCAGCACGGTCTCGCGCCGCCGGGCGTCGCTGAAAAGCTCCGTCAGCCAGGCGATGGCGGCCACGAATTCCACGCAGGCGCCGGCCACGGTGATGCAACGCCAGAAGATGAGCTCGGGCAACGAGGTGGCGAAGCCCGACATCAGCGCCGCCGTGGCGTAGAGAAAGATGCTCCACACCAGCACGCGCTGCCGGCCGAGCCGGTCGGTGAGATAGCCGCCGACCAGGGCCGTCAGGCCGCCGATGGTGGTCGGCAGGAACAGCATGAGGCCGGCCCAGCGATTGAACTGCGGTGTGCCCGGCGCGTAGGGCCCGAGTTCCATGAGGATGGGCTTCAGCACAATGGCCTGCACAACGATTTCGTACATGTCGAAGGCGAAGCCGATGCCGGCGGTCACCAGGATCAGCCACTGGACGCCGGTCAGGGGCGCGGCGCGTTTTTCGAGGGCGGTGGCTTCCATGAATCGAGAATGACCCAAGACGGCCGTGGCTGTCCCGCCGAAGACGGAAATGTCACCCGACCGGGCACGGAGCCGTCGGCATCCGACCAAAGTGCTACGGGAGACCGGCGGACAAACTAACTAAATTGCGGTGCCCCAAGTATTTGGATTAGCGTGGCCGGCCATGGGTCCCTTCGCGAGATTCACGGCGCTGCTGGCCATCATTGTCGGCGCTTTCGTGCTGGCCGGATGGACCCTTGACCTGGAGCAGCTCACCAATCTCGTCCCCGGCTGGCCGCGGATGGTACGGCTGGCGGCGACCTGCTTCGTGCTGACCGGCCTGGCGCTGTGGTTCTATCTCTCCGGGGCACACCGTGCGACCACCGCGCTGGCCGCGGTGGTCATCGCGGCGGGTGCTGCCGTGCTGGCCATCTACGCCACGGGGTGGGACATCTACCTCGAGCAGTGGTCGACCGGACCCGTTCCGAAAACCCTCGAAGGCGAGACCGTGCCACGGTTCGCGCCGGCTACGGCGCTGGGTTTCGTGCTCCTCGGGCTGTCGCTGTTGCTGGCCCTGCCGCGCGGCACGGCGAAATGGCACCAGGCGCTGGCCGTGGGCGCACTGCTGCTCGGCTGGATCGGGCTGATGCGTTTCCTGTTCGGCAGCGAGACGCTGCCCGCCTTCACCGACATGGCCCTGCATGCCGCGCTGCTGCTGGTACTGCTGTCGCTGGCCATCCTGAGGCTGCGCACCGATGCGGGCATTGCCGCGCTGCTCGCCAGCGACGGCGTGGGCGGCGGGATGGCGCGCCGCCTGCTGCCCGCCGCGGTCATCGTGCCGCTGGTGATCGGCACGATCACGGTGCAATACCAGCGCCGCGCGTTCTTCAGCTTCGAGTCCGCGGTCGCCATCTTCGCGCTGCTGAGCGTGGTGGTATTCGTCGCCTTCGTGTGGACCAACGCGTCGCGCGGTGAACGCGCGGACCGGTTGCGGCGCGCCGCCGAGCGCGCGCTGCGGCTCTCCGAGGAACGCCTCCTGCTCAATTTCGAGAGCGCGCTCGACGCCATCATCATGATCGACAGCCACGGGCGCGTCACCGGCTGGAACAACCAGTCGGAGCGCATGTTCGGCTGGCCGCGCGGCGAGGTGACGGGTCGCGAGCTCGCCGAGCTCATCATTCCCGAACGTGATCGCGCGGCGCATCGCGTCGGCCTGCGCCGTTACGTGGAAACCGGCATGGCGCGCGTGCTGAACCGGCGCATCGAGATGTCCGCCCAGCATCGCGACAGCCACGAGTTCCCGGTGGAACTCGCCATCCTGCCGATCGGCTTCGGCGACGAACTGGTGTTCACCGCGTTCATCCGCGACATCACCGAGCGCACGCGTGCCGAGGGCGCGCTGCGCGAGAGCGAGCTGCGCTTCCGCACCACGGCCAACGCCGCGCCGGTGATGATCTGGATGAGCGGCCCGGACCGGCGCTGCACCTGGTTCAACCAGCGCTGGCTCGACTTCGTGGGGCGCGGCATGGAGCAGGAGCTGGGTGACGGCTGGTGCGACAACCTGCATCCCGCCGATTTCGATCGCGTGCTCGATACCTACCACGCGGCCTTCGACGCGCGCCGGCAGTATGAAATGGAGTACCGCCTGCAACGCGAGGACGGTGCCTGGCGCTGGCTGCTGGAGCGCGCCACGCCCAACCTCGGCCCCGGCGGCATCTTCGAAGGATTCATCGGCACCTGCGTCGACATCACCGAGCATCGCGAAACCGTCGAGGCGCTGCGCGAGAACCGCGCGCGCTTCAAGACGCTGACCGAGTCGCTGCCGCAGATGATCTGGACCTGCACGCGCGACGGCTTCTGCGACTATCTTTCGCGTCAGTGGCTGGATTACACCGGGCGCAGTGAAACCCAACAGCTCGGCAAGGGCTGGCTCGAGCAGGTGCATCCCGAGGATCGCGTCAAGGTCCAGGACGAATGGGCGCGCGTGGTGAATTCCGGCGACAACTTCGACAACACCTTTCGCATCCGGCGCTTCGACGGCGTTTACCGCTGGTTCAAGACGCGCGCGGTGCCGCTGCGCGACCCGGCGGGACGAATCCTCAAATGGTTCGGATCGAACACCGACATCGACGACGCCGTCACCGCAAGCTCCAAGCTGCGCGTGCAGCTGGAACGCATGCAGTTGCTGGACCACACCACGCATGCCATCGGCGCGCACCAGGACCCGGTCAAGG
>Ga0315912_10005001_pt1 | contig 12293 bp, 10 predicted proteins | sample VfabasoilMG_FD_204469 | JGI IMG/M metagenome (GOLD analysis project Ga0315912, IMG submission 204469) | Garden soil microbial communities collected in Santa Monica, California, United States - V. faba soil | ecosystem: Environmental > Terrestrial > Soil > Garden | place: USA: California... | reverse complement strand
ATGCATCGCTACGCTTCGAGCGCGGCGTCGACCCGACGGGTCAGGCGCGGGCGATCGAGCGTGCCACGGAGCTGCTGCTTTCGATCTGCGGTGGTGAGGCCGGGCCGGTCACCGTCGCCGAGCGGCGAGGCGATTGGCATTCGAGGTTGCCGGCCACGTTGCGGCGCGAGCGCCTGCGCGCCGTGCTCGGGGTCGAGGTGCCCGCGAAGCAAGTAGCCGCGATCTTGGAGCGGCTCGAGATGAAGGTGGAGCCGGTCGCCGACGGTTGGCGCGTGACTCCGCCGGCGTTTCGTTTCGACGTCGCGATCGAGGAAGACCTGATCGAGGAAGTCGGGCGCATGTTCGGCTACGACGCGATCCCGGCGACGCCCGGCGACGCGGTCGAGCGGCTCGGCGTCGCGAGCGAGAAGGCAGTCGAGTCCGATCGCATCGCGGACTTGCTCGTGGCGCGCGGCTATGCGGAAGCCGTGACCTACAGCTTCATCGATTCCTCGCTCGACGCGCTCGTGAGCCCGGGCTCGCCGCCGGTCGAGCTCGCGAATCCGCTGGCGAGCGACATGGCCGTGCTGCGGCAGTCCTTGTGGCCGGGCCTCATTGCGGCCGCGCGGCGTAACGTGACGAATCAACGCCAGCGAGTGCGCTTGTTCGAGATCGGCCCGCAGTTTGGCGCGGTGGGGACAGGCGTGGCGCAGACGGCGGTCGTCGCAGGGCTCGCCCTCGGCACGCGCGCCGCGGAGCACTGGGACGGCACCGGCCCCGAGAGCGATTTCTTCGACGTCAAAGGCGACGTCGAGGCGCTTCTCAAGCAGACGGGAGCGCCCGAGGAGTTCCGTTTCGAAGGCGCGAGACACCCGGCGCTGAGCCCGGGCCGCACGGCGCGCATCGTGCGCGGCGGCCGGCCAGCGGGTTGGCTCGGCGCACTGCACCCGGAAGTTGCCAAGCACCTCGACAAGAAACGGACGGCCGTCGTGTTCGCGCTCGAGCTCGACGTCGTGGCGCATGCCGCGGTGCCCGCGTTCAAGCGGTACTCGAAGTTCCCCTCGATCAGGCGCGACCTTGCCGTCGTCGTCGACGAGAGCGTCAGCGCAGAAGCTTTGACAGAAGCTGCGCGCGCGGCTGCCGGTGAGATTCTCCAGCACGTCGTCGTGTTCGACGTATACCGCGGCAAAGGGGTAGATTCAAGACGAAAAAGCATGGGTTTAGGCTTGATTTTGCAGGACGCCTCACGCACGCTTACTGACGAAGACGCCGACAAAAAAATTCGCTCCGTGATGCAGAGGCTCGAGCGTGAGTTCGAAGCGACGATAAGAACCTAACAAGAATCGGACGCCGAACCTGATATGGCACTGACGAAAGCGAACATGGCCGAGTCGTTGTTCAACGAGCTCGGCTTGAACAAGCGCGAAGCGCGTGAGCTCGTCGACTCCTTCTTCGAAGATTTGCGTGCCGCTTTGGCGGTCGGGGAACAAGTCAAGCTTTCCGGCTTCGGAAACTTCGATTTGCGTGATAAAAACAAACGGCCCGGACGAAATCCGAAGACCGGCGAGGAGATTCCTATCACCGCTCGCCGCGTCGTGACGTTCCGCCCTGGTCAAAAACTCAAAGCGCGAGTCGAGGCCTATGCTGGAACCAGGGAATAACGACGACCTCCCGCCGATCCCGGGTAAACGCTACTTCACGATCGGCGAAGTCAGCGAGCTGTGCGCCGTGAAGCCGCACGTGCTGCGCTACTGGGAGCAGGAGTTCCCTCAGCTGAAGCCCGTCAAGCGCCGCGGTAACCGCCGTTATTACCAGCGCCAGGACGTATTGATCATCCGCCAGATCCGCAGCCTGCTGTACGAAGAGGGGTTCACGATCGGCGGGGCGCGGCAGCGACTGATGGGCGACGAGGCCCGCAGCGACACGAGCCAGAGCCAGCAGATCATTCGCCAGATCCGCGTCGAGCTCGAGGACGTCCTCAAGCTGCTGCGCCGCTAGCGGGCGCTGGCCGGGTATCGGCCCCGCCGGCTTATCGTTAAACTTCCCACCTCGGTCGGGGCGTGGCGCAGCCTGGTAGCGCACTTGCATGGGGTGCAAGGGGTCGCAGGTTCAAATCCTGTCGCCCCGACCAATTCCTATTTGTCCCGCTCGGGGACTCCGGGTATGGTGGAATCCAAGCCGGATAACAACTACTAACGGACCTCGTCTCTCTTGTTCCTCGAACAGTACAAGCTCGAATCGAATCCGTTCGCCGCGGGCGCGGCGAGGCCCGTGTTCGCGTCGCATTCGATGCGTTACGCGCTGCTGAAGCTCGAAGAGCTGTTCAGCAAGCAAATCCAATCGCTGTTCCTGAGCGGTCCGGCGGCGGTCGGCAAGACGGCGCTTGCGCGCCAACGCGTGCGCCAGCTCAAGGATCTGTCGCTCTCGTGGATCAAGCCGACCTGCGAGACGCGCGAGCAGCTGCTCGCCCAGCTGCTCGAGGAGATAGGCCCGGGTCCCGTCGAAGGCTCCGACACGGAGCTCAGGCACATACTCGAGGTGTATCTGCGCCACCAAGCCGGCAACGGCCGGTTCGTGTTCATCGTGGCCGACGGGCTCGAGCGCTTCGCCGGCCCCGTGCTTCGCGAGCTCGAAGGCTTGGTGCAAGCGCGGTTGCGCAACCGCCCCATCGTGTATCTGCTCGCGTTGACGCGCAGCGAAGAGATCGTCGCAAACGTGTTGCCGCAATTCGACGGAGGGCCGTTCGCGCGAGCCGCTCATCAGCGCCTCACGGGCTTCACGCTCGACGAGACGCGGTCCTACATCTGGGCTTGCCTACGCGGAGCCGGCTGCGATTGGGCCGAGGAGCTCGTACCCGACGAGGTCGCGCTCGACATCCAGGCGTTCACGCAAGGCATCGTCGGCGACATCAACGCACTGTGCTGCGCCGCGCTCGACGCGATCGCGCAGCGCTCGACGGGCAGCAACCGGCAGCCGAAGATCACGCGTGCCGTCTTGAAGGAAGTCGGCGCGCAGCTGAACCTGCGCTACGACGCGTCGGCCTGGGCGCAACCCGTCGAGGAGCTTTCTCCCGAGGCGGTTCACTTGAAGGACCCGAGCCGGCTGCGGCTCGAGGCCGCGCGACTCATCGTTTCGAGCGGCAGGACCGTCGTCGCCGAGGTCACGCTGAACCGGCCGCGCATGGTGCTCGGCCGCGACGAGAGCTGCGATATCAGCCTCGATAGCCGCTACGTGAGCCGCTTCCAAAACCTGTTTCTAGAGACCGCCGACGGCTGGATGCTGATCGACTTGAGCAGCACGAACGGCTGTTTCGTGAACGGTCGGCGCGTGCGCGAGCACCGCCTCCGAGACGGCGATCTGATTGCGGTCGGTCACCACCAGATGAGATTCACCGGGCCGAACGGCAAAGCTCGACTCGGCTCGCCGCAGCCCCAGCACGAGCCGGCCGAGGCGGATACGACGCTCGTCGCCGCGCGGCCCGACGGGCTCGAGCGCCAGACGTCCCACTGATCGGCGCTTCGACTCGTCAGGCGAGGGCGGGGCGCAGCACGTGCTCGCTGCCGAAGCCCGGCATGTCCGGCCCCAGCGAGCGGTCTTCGATACCGAGCAGAATCGGCTCGGCGTTGTGCCGGTAGATGTTGACCTTGGCGTTGTAGACGCGCCGCACGAGCCCGTGCTTGTCGTTGAGCGTAATCCGCCGCACCGTGAACTCGCCGTTCGCGAGCTTCGTGCCTGTCAAATAGCACCGAATCGCGTCGACGCGCTCGCCCGAGAGCTCCATTCCCGCGAGCTGCTCCACGTTGCGCATCGCGAGCTCGACGAAATCGGCGGACTCGACGATCCGTGTCTCGCCACCCGGCGGGTCGACGTTCGGCATCTCGGCCCGAAAATCGCCGACGAGAATCTGGCCCGGCAACGCGCGTTCGATGACGCGTGCGAGATCGACGGTCACGTCGCCGACGATGTAGTTGTACAGGGTGGGGCTCAACCCCTCGGACTGGTGGAACTCGTAGCTGCTCCCGACGTTGAAGCACGCGCGCAGGCGCGGCACCGTATTGTGCGTGGCCTTCTTGTGCGCGATCGCGTTGTCCGCGAGCGCGAGCTGCATGAAGTGGTAGAGATTGACGTTGCCCTCGATCGTGAGGTCTCGGTTCCAGATGTAGAAGCCGTCGCCGGTCGTCGTGCGCGAGAAATCGACGCCGATGCGTTTCGTCAGGAGCTTGCTCTGCGCCGAGTTCAGCGAGTACGAGAGGCTGTTCAGCTGCATCATCTGCTCGAACGGCGGCAGCAGGCTGAAACCGACGATGTCGAACAGGCAGACGCCGCGATTCGGGACGTACGTGATGCTGTACCGCTTGACCATCTTCTCGATGATCTCGTTCTGCGCGGGTGTGTTCTTCAGAGGCTCGCGCAACGGCAGATGCGCCGATTCGATGCCGAGGAGCCGGCCGACCTTGCTCAGCTGCGACGACGTGAGGCAGCGCCGTCCCGAGAGCAGCACCTGGAAGAACTCCTGCTTCGGCCGCGACAACGTGCCGCGCGCCGACGAGTCGGGCTGCGAGCTCGTGTATCCCGCGATCGCGTAGTGGGGCACGATCAGGAGCGCGATGCCGTCGCCTTCGGGGCACCAGTTCAGGATGACGTTCTCGCCGAGCCCCCAGCGCTCGTGCAGGCATCTGTCGAGGAAGATCAGGTTGCTGCGCTCCTTCAGGCTCATCTCGTCCGTGATCGTCGAGAGAGCGTCGAGGTAGCTGCCGACGCTGGCGAGTCTGAAGATGCCGGAATCCCGGGGATCCATCGGTTTCCAATCTGGGGAGTCGGCCGATCATACGCTTGAGCCGACAGGTCGCAAAGCAACGCTAGTTTACTGATTACTCAGGCTTTCGGTTGGAGCCTTCCCGCTCCCGGCAAGGCCGTCCGTGGTTGCCCGCGCGTACCGGCGCCGCCATAATCGCGTCCCCGTCAAGATTGCACTGTTTTCGCTCATGGCTGATCACGATCAAGACCCCTCCGGCGTCGACCCTCGCCGGCACTCCCGCATCGTCGTCGACGGGCTGACCCAAGCCCCGAGCCGCGCGATGCTGCGTGCCGTCGGCTTCAAGGACGAGGACTTCGCGAAGCCGCAGGTCGGCATCGCCTCGACCTGGAACATGGTCACGCCGTGCAACATGCACATCGACGGCCTCGCGAAGCACGCGGGGGCGGGCGTCGACGCGGCGGGCGCGAAGAGCGTCCTGTTCAATACGATCACTGTTTCGGACGGTATCGCGAACGGCACGCCCGGCATGCGCTACTCGCTCGTGTCGCGCGAGGTCATCGCGGATTCCATCGAGACCGTGGCCGGCGCGGAGGGCTTCGACGGCCTCGTGACGATCGGCGGCTGCGACAAGAACATGCCGGGCTGCGTCATGGCGATGGCGCGTCTCGATCGCCCCTCGATCTTCGTCTACGGCGGGACGATCCAGCCGGGGCCGAAGAATCGCGACATCATTTCGGTGTTCGAGGCCGTCGGCAGCTACGCGGCGGGCAAGATCAGCGACGCCGAGCTCAAGGAAGTCGAGACGACCGCGATCCCGGGTCCGGGCTCGTGCGCGGGCATGTACACGGCCAACACGATGGCGTCGGCGATCGAGGCCCTCGGCATGAGCCTCGCGAACAGCTCGGCGCAGGAAGCAGTGTCGAGCGCGAAGGCCGACGATTGCCGGCGCGCCGGCGAGGCGGTCGTGGCGTTGATCAAGCGCGGCATCAAGCCTTCGGACATTCTGAGCAAGGAGGCCTTCGAGAACGCGATCACGACGGTCATCGCGCTCGGCGGGTCGACGAATGCCGTTTTGCACTTGCTCGCGATCGCGCACGAGGCGCGCGTCGATCTCGAGCTGGCGGATTTCACTCGCATCGGTAACCGCACGCCCGTGCTCGCCGACTTGCGGCCGAGCGGCCGTTACATGATGTCCGAGCTCATTCGCATCGGCGGAATTCAGCCGCTGCAGAAGACGCTGCTCGAAGCCGGCTTGTTGCACGGCGGCTGCTTGACGGTCACGGGCCGCACGCTCGCCGAGAACCTCGCGTCGGTTCAGCCGTACCCGGCCGGGCAGACGATCGTCCGGCCGCTCAGCGACCCCATCAAGGCCGACAGCCATCTCGCCGTGCTCTACGGCAACCTCGCGCCCGAAGGCGCCGTCGCGAAGATCACGGGTAAGGAAGGCACGCGGTTCGAAGGCCGCGCCCGCGTGTTCGACGGCGAGCACGTGGCGTTGCGCGCGATCATCGACGGCGCGGTCCAAGCCGGCGACGTCATCGTGATTCGCTACGAAGGGCCGAAGGGCGCTCCGGGCATGCCCGAAATGCTGAGCCCGACCGGCGCCGTCATCGGCCGCGGCCTCGGCGGCAAGGTCGCGCTGATCACGGACGGCCGGTTCTCGGGCGGAAGCCACGGCTTCGTCGTCGGGCACGTCACGCCCGAAGCCGCCGTCGGCGGCCCCATCGCGATCATCGAGAACGGCGACCCGATCGTCATCGACGCCGTGCGCAAGACGATCGAGCTCGGCGTTTCGAAAGAGACGATCGACAGGCGCCTGCGCGCTTGGACGGCGCCGCCGCCTAAAGCCGAGCGCGGCTTGCTCGCAAAATACGCGCGGCTCGTCAACTCGGCGTCGCAAGGCGCGGTGACGGACGCGGCGTTGGACTGACCGTCCGCGCTACCCGATTTCGACTAACGTAAGTCAGAGGCATTCCATGTCGTCACAGCCAGTGCTCGGCGCGAGCCAAGCCGTCGATACGCCGTATCCCGACTCGCCGTGGGTCGTGCTGAAGTTCGGCGGGCGCAGCGTCTCCACCGCGGAGAACTGGGCCATCGTCGCGCGGCTGATCCGCGAGCGGCTCGAAGAGGGCGTTCGCCCCGTCGTCGTCCATTCGGCGCTCGTCGGAGTTTCGAACGCGTTGATCGCTCTGCTCGACACGGCCGTTGCCGGGGGCGACACGGACGAGAAGCTCGCGAAGATCCGTGCGCAGCACGATGCGCTCGCGCGCGACCTCGGCGTCGACGCGAGGATGTTCGACGAGCGCTTCACGGCGCTCGCCCAAGTCATCGCCGGCGTGAAGCTGATCGGCGAGGTCAGCCCGCGCGTGCATGCGCGCGTGCTCGCGAACGGCGAGCTCGCGGCGACGGAGCTCGGCGCGGCCTATTTGCGTTCCGTGGGGCTCGACATCGCGTGGCTCGACATTCGCGAGTACCTCGAGAGCGCGACGCTGCGCGATCAAACCGAGCGCGCGCGGTTCATCTCGGCGCGTTGCGATTTCTCGCCGGACAAGGCGCTGCAAGAGCGCTTCGCTGCGATCGAGGGCATCGTGCTCTCGCAGGGCTTCATCGCACGCAACGCCGAAGGCGAGACGGTATTGCTCGGCCGCGGCGGCTCCGACACCTCGGGCGCCTACCTGGCCGGCAAGCTCGAGGCGCGGCGGCTCGAGATTTGGACCGATGCGCCGGGCTTCTTCAGCGCAGACCCGAAGGCGGTGCCGTCGGCGCGCCTGATCAAGACGCTGCATTACCGCGAGGCGCAAGAGATCGCTTCGGCCGGAGGCGGCATCCTGCATCCGCGCAGCATCTCGCCGGTTCGCGCGACGGGCATTCCGCTCTATTTGAAGTGCACGGCGCATCCGGAATGGGAAGGCAGCGTCATCTCGAACGCGCCGGGCGACGACCAGCCGCAGCTGAAGGCCGTCTCGAGCCGCACGGGCATCACGCTCGTCTCGATGGAATCGATGGAGATGTGGCATCAGGTCGGCTTCCTCGCGGACGCGTTCAACGTGTTTCGCGAGCACGGCATCTCGGTCGACCTGATCTCGACGTCCGAGAGCAACGTGACGGTCTCGATCGACACGGCGCAGAACGTGACGACGCGCGCGGCGATCGAGGCGCTCGCCGAGGATCTGCGCAAGCTCTGCAAGGTCACGATCATCGGCGACTGCGCGGCCGTCACGCTCGTCGGTCAGCGCATCCGCACGATCCTGCACGAGCTGTCCCCTGTGCTCGAGATTTTCCAAGAGCAGCAGGTGCACCTCGTGACTCAGGCCGCGAACGATCTGAACCTCACGTTCGTCGTGAACTCGGAGCACGCCTATCGGCTCGTTCAGCATCTGCACGGGCTGCTCGTCGACAAGTTTGCGGGTGGTGTGTTCGGCGAGACGTGGGAGCGGCTCCAAGGCGGCGCCTTGCCGTCCAAGGCCGTGCCGAAGCCGTGGTGGGTCAAGAAGAAGGCGCAGCTCTGCGAGATCGGGGCCGAGCGCGAGGCCACGTACGTCTACGACCGCGAGACGATCCAAAGCGCCGTCACGGCGCTGCGCGGCTTGAAGGCCGTCGACGCGGTGTTCTATGCGATGAAGGCAAATCCTCACCGCGAGATCCTGAAGCTCGTCCACGACGGCGGCCTCAACATCGAGTGCGTTTCGCCCGGCGAGATCGCGCGCGTGTTCGAGGTGCTGCCGTCGATCGACCGCAAGAGAATTCTCTTCACGCCGAATTTCGCGCCCCGCGCCGAGTACGAGCAGGCGCTCGAGCAAGGCGTCTGGGTGACGCTCGACAATCTGTTCCCGCTCAAGCATTGGGGGAAGAGCTTCAAGGGCAAAGAGATCTTCGTCCGCATCGACACGGGCCAAGGGCGCGGTCACCACGAGCACGTGCGCACGGCCGGCGTGCACTCGAAGTTCGGCATCCCGTTGTTCGAGATCGACGAGCTCGTCGAGTGCGCTGCGAAGGCCGGCGCGCGCGTCGTCGGCCTGCACGCACACACGGGCAGCGGAGTATTGACGCCGAACGCTTGGCTCGACACGGGTCGGCAACTCTTGAAGCTGTTCGACAAGCTACCCGACGTTCGCTACATCGATGTCGGCGGCGGTCTAGGCGTGCCCGAGAAGGCCGGGCAGCCGGGGCTCGATCTTAAGGCGCTCGACGCGGTGCTCGCGGAAATCAAGCAGGGCTGCGGCGGACGCTCGCTGTTTCTCGAGCCGGGCCGTTTCGTCGTGGCGCAAGCAGGGGTCATCGTCGCGCGCGTGACGCAGACGAAGGGCAAGGGCGACGTGCAGTACGTCGGCGTCGGCACGGGCATGAACAGCCTGATCCGGCCCGCGCTGTACGGCGCCTACCACGAGATCGTGAACCTGACGCGGCTCGGCAAGCCCGCGACGGAGCTCGTGACCGTGGTAGGCCCGATCTGCGAGACCGGCGATCGGCTCGGCTCGGACCGGTTGATGCCGGCCGCCAAAGAGAACGACGTGCTGTTGATCGCGAACGCCGGGGCTTACGGGTATGCGATGAGCTCGCGTTACAACCTGCGGGAACCGGCGACGGAAGTGCTCATCTAGGCCACGGCGTCACGTCGGCGGAATGCGGAAGATGTGGATGGACTGGTCCTTCTCGGCAAATCGCCCGGGTTGGTTCTTCTTCCGCCGGTCCGAAACCGCCACGAGCGTGTTCGCGGAGAGCCACGCGATTCCCTCGACGTTGCCGTAGGCCTTGCTCGGAAAGCGATAGCGAGCGGCCGAGCGCGGTATCAAGGCGAGTGTCTTGTCGTCGATGCGCGCCGTGGCGACGCGCGCGGACGTCTGCGAAACGATCGCGACCCTGCCGTCGCGATACGCGAGCGCGGCATAGTCGTCCAGCTCCGTTTCCTTCGGCAGGCGGATGTGGCGCGAGGATTTCCACCTGCCGTCGCGCGTGCGCTCGAAGACGTCGATGCGCCCGCTGCGGTCGTGCTTGCGGCCATGGTTGCCTTCGTGCAGCGCGTACAGGAGCTCGCGGTTTCCGCGGTGCGAGTGAGCGAGGCCTTCGAACCCCTTGTTCTCGTCGGCGAGCTCCGTCGGTAGCGGTGTACAACGGATGAACCGGCCGTCGGCCTCGTATTCGGCGACGAATCCGCGGAACGTTCCGTTGAAGTCCGCGAGCGCCTCGATCAGGCACAGCAGACGTCCGTCACGCCGGTCGACCGCGATGTCCTCGAAGCCGACTCCCAGGCTCGGCGCCGGCAACAATCGGTTCGTCCGTTTGCGCTTCAGCGATAGATCGATGCGGGCGATCTGATTGAGATTGTCGAACACGACCAGGGCCGTGGTGTCGTTTTCGAGCGCGACACCACTCGCCTCGAGGCGGCTGCTCGGCTTTCCGCCGGGCAGCAGACGATAGAGCTTCTCTTCGCGGACGAGCTCGAGCTGCATGCGCGGCAGTTTGCTAGCCGAGGTCGAACAGCCGTTCGGCGTTGCCGCTGCGGACGGCATCCCGGTGCTGCGCCGGCAGCGCGTCGACGCGCGCGAGAATGCCTTTCATGTCGCCGATCGTGAACGGATAGTCGGACCCGTACAGCACGCGGTCCGCGCCGACGCGCTCGACGAGGAAGTCGAGAGTCGGTTGGTCGTAGACGATCGAGTCGTACCAGAGCCGCTTCAGGTACGTCGACGGCGGCGCAGCGTTCTTGCGCGCGCCCTGCGTACGCTGCCACATGATGTCGAAGCGGGCGGCGAGATACGGGAAAGCGCCGCCGCCGTGGCAGGCGATCAGCTGAAGATTTGGCAGCTCGTCGAGCACGCCTTCGAGAATCATGCGTGCAAAGCACAAGCTCGTGTCGGACGTGAACCCGATCGTGTTGCCGAGCCCGAAATCCGCAAGGCCCATGCCGTCCGTGTACGGCGTCGTCGGGTGGATGAACACGGGCAACTGCATGGCGGCGCACTCGCGCCAGATCGAGCGATATTGCGGCGCCGTCAGCGGCGTGCCGAGGATGTTCGTCAACGTGCAGACGCCGATCGCGCCCGAGTCCTTCGCGCGGCGTAGCTCGGCCAATGCATCGGCCTCGTGCTGCAGCGGCAGCGACGCAAACCAGCGAATGCGGCCGTCGTACTTGCGCTGCGCCGCAAGAAAATCGTCATTGATGCTGCGCGCCGCAGCGACACTCTGCGCGCGCGTGCCCCAATAGACGTTCGGCGCCGTCAAGCTGATCAGCGCGACGTCGACCTTGGCGTCGTCCATGTCTTTGATGCGCAAATCCCAGTCGAGCATCGGCGGCGTCATGCGGCCGATCGAGCCGCCGCGGTAGATCAGCGCGCCGTTGTCGCCGATGCGGAACGACGGATCGTTCGCTTCTTCGACTGCCTTGACCCAGCCGTGCGAGTACATGTGCGTGTGCACGTCGACGACTTTGGCGCGCGGCTGGGCGGCCGCGCGCTGGGCGACGGCGGCGACACCGAGTGCGCCGGCGGTGGCGAGTAGGTCTCTGCGATTCATGGGTCCGATCTCCGGCTATGCGTTCAAGAACTCGACCAGCGCGCCGCTCACCGCTTGCGGCTGCTCGAGCGTGGACAGATGCCCGCAGCTCGGCAGGACGACCTGTCGAGCTCCGGGGATTTGAGCCGCCATCTCGGCGGCACGATCCGGCGGCGTCAACGCGTCATCCGCGCCGACGACGACGAGCGTAGGGCAGGCAATGGCCCGGAGTCCGGGGCGAGAGTCGAGGCGGTTCATGATCGCAGTCTGCTGGCGAACGAACGCCTCTGCGCCCGTGTCCTCGGCCATCGCGCGCACGACGCTTTGCAGCGCGCGATCGTCTTGCCGCGCGGCGGCCACGAACCGCGGGAACAGCAGCTGTGCGATGCCGCTGAAGCGGCCGTCCAACGCCATCTCGATTTGCCGCTTGCGATTCTCGGTTTGCTCGGGCGTGTCGGGTCGAGCCGTCGTGTCGAGCAGCACGAGCTTGCCGACGCGCTGCGGCGCTTGGCGCAGGATCTCGAACGCGACATAGCCGCCCATGGAGAGGCCGATCAACGCAAACTTCGGAGGAGCGGACGATAGGACGCGCCGTGCAATGTCGTCCATGCGGTCGTCATGCGTGTGGTTCGCGACGGTTACGCTCCCGAAGCGCCAGAGCGCGCGTATCTGCTCCGCATACAGCCGCGGCGTGCAGAGCAGCCCCGGTATCAAGACGGTCGGCAACGGCTCGCGCATTCAAGCCGCCCGGTGACGCCTCTCGAGCTCGGCGACGACGTCGCCGAGCGAAAGCTCGCGCATCGCGAGCAGCAGCAGCAAGTGATAGACGAGGTCGGCCGCTTCGGCCGTCACGCGCGCCTGGTCCTGCGCCGCTGCGGCCAGCGCGAGCTCGACGCCTTCCTCGCCGAGCTTCTGCGCAACCTTGAGCATGCCTTGCGACGCGAGCCTCGCCGTGTAGCTGCCCTCGGGCGCGTCGGCGAGTCGCTGCCGAATGACGTCTTGGAGCTTGTCGAGGAACGCTGTGTCCGTCACGAGCTTCTCCTAGTTGACGGGTCGTATTGCG
>Ga0315912_10005000_pt1 | contig 12294 bp, 5 predicted proteins | sample VfabasoilMG_FD_204469 | JGI IMG/M metagenome (GOLD analysis project Ga0315912, IMG submission 204469) | Garden soil microbial communities collected in Santa Monica, California, United States - V. faba soil | ecosystem: Environmental > Terrestrial > Soil > Garden | place: USA: California... | reverse complement strand
TTTTTCCAAAGCGATCGTATTCGTGCCAATTACTTTTTGCATTTCCTTTTTTGACCCTTAAATATTAAGATACTGTCATCCCGATCCGCCGCAGGCGGAGAGGGATCTCACGAATTTAAGCAGGATGTCTTAGGGAAAATATGCTTATGGAGTACGCTTCTCCATATTCTCGATGAAGCCGCGAAGCTTTTCCGTATCCAGCCGTTTGGCGATGATCCGTTTCCGTTCATCTAAAAGGTAAATAACCGGCGTGGAATAGATATCATAAAAGTCGCGGAACCTGGTGTTGTTGTACAGATCCGAAACATTGATCCATTTCAGTTTGTTATCGCGAATGTAATTCTTCCACAATTCGATGTCTGATTCAATTCCCATGGAAAATACTTCAATGCTGAATTTCTTTGCTCTTAGACTGTCATAGTAGGCCGCCAGCTTAGGGATCTCAATCTTGCAATGGCTGCAGGTAGGGTCCCAGAAAACAAGGACGGTGTATTTAGCTTTGATATCATACAGCCTGTGCATGACGAAGGCCGTATCCGGAACATTTAAATCGTAAGCCGGCGTATTCAGCAGGTTGGGCCGTATCTTCCGGACGCGTTCCGAAATTTTTGCTTTCAGCGTCGAGTCGGCCCAATAGGCCATGTCCGTCAGGTAATATTTCTCGGCCAGGTGTACAAAGACGGCATCGTAACCCATGATGTTCGAGTTCTCATAGAAATTGGTGAGGGTAGCTACGCAGTATTTGAAAACTTCCTTGTTCGCTTTTGACTTTTCAATAATGGTGTCACAGGAAGCGATAATGGAATCGGGTAGCGGGGGCGTAAGCTGGCTGGTGTATTGCTTGATTTTGCTTTGCAGGAGGGGAGTGCGCAGCAGGCGTTCGTCGCTGAAATCCACTTTATCCCAGAAGTGTGATTTGAAGTAAAGGTATTGGAAGGAAGAGTCCTTGATATTTCCTTTTTCATCCCTTGGGGGGTCCGGAATTTCAGGTTCACTCATTGTCACAATGATCTTGGACATAAAAGAGTTGGGATGGTCTTTGACCATGGCAAGCCGGTAATTTTTTACGGATTTGTCCTGCGCCAGGACGATTTCCCGTAATGCTTTGGTGGAATCCGCATTATCCTTGTTGGCATCCATGCGGGTTTTTAGCGCCACGGACTCTCGCTGCATCCTGGCTATATAGAGCTGGTGATCCAGGAACAATTGGTTATCCGGGGAGCCCGTCACTTTCATATGCTCCGTAAAATCGATGGTATCTGTTTCGATGGTGAACTTCTGCGGGTCGCTGACCAGGATTTCGAAATAGGTTTTATTCGGCATGACGACGAGGTAAATCCCTCCGACGAGCGTGTCTTTTCCTTTAAAGACAGCCCAACCGTCATGGTTCACCGGTACGGTATCTTTCAGGTATTGCTTATCGCCAAAATGATTACCCAGATAAAGGATGGTATCACTCAGGCCTTTTACCTGGATCTTAATTTCATAACCACCTGCCGAAACTGGGGAAGGGATAAATGCGGAAAGCAGGAGGCCAATAGCCAGGAATGCAGTAGATAATTTTTTCGACATCATAGTGTAAACCCTTTGAACTCGACTCGTTGTTTTAAGTTTCGCAAAGTTAAAAATCAGCTAAATTTCTGACCCGGGTCATGAAATTCCGATGAGCGATAACAAAAAGGATGCCCGGCATTCTGGGGGTTTTCAAATGGGCATTTTTAAAACAAAAATGCCCATTTCTTGCAGGAAAAGACCTTTGAAGGTATGTTAACAGGCCGGGTTACAGGTTACCCCTGAGAGCTTGTTCTCTTTCTATTGCTTCGAACAGCGCCTTGAAATTACCCTTGCCAAATGACTTGGCGCCTTTCCGCTGAATGATTTCAAAGAAAACAGTTGGCCTGTCTTCCACCGGCTTGGTAAAAATCTGGAGCAGGTAACCTTCATCATCCCTGTCAACCAGGATTCCCAGTTTCTCCAGTTCTTCCAGGTTCTCATCGATTTTGCCGACACGCGCTGTAAGTTCCTGGTAGTATGTTGTAGGCACTTTTAGAAATTCAATGCCGCGGCGCTGTAGTTCGCTTACCGTTTTAATCACATCGTGCGTGAGGATGGCAATGTGCTGCACGCCGGCACCCCGGTAAAACTCCAGGTATTCGTCTATCTGTGATTTCTTTTTTCCGGCCGCCGGTTCGTTAATCGGAAATTTCACATAGCCGTTTCCGTTGGAAACCACCTTACTCATCAAAGCGGAATATTCGGTGGAGATATCTTTGTCGTCGAACGTAATAATCATCTTAAATCCCATCACGTCCTCGTAAAACTTCACCCATTCATTCATCTTCCCCAGTTCCACATTCCCCACGCAATGATCTACGTAATCCAGTCCTACGGAAGACGTTTTAAAGGGGGAACTGGCCGGGCGGAATCCCGGCATAAAAGGACCTTTATAATTTTTACGCTCCACGAATTTGTGGATGGTTTCGCCGTACGTATGGATGGCGGAAATCCGTACTTCCCCGTTTTCATCGCTCAGTGTCTGGGGCTGGGTATGGGCTTTCGCCCCGCGTGACATCGTTTCATAAAAAGCTTTCTCGGCATCGTCAACCCATAAGGCCAGCACCTTTACGCCGTCACCATGTGCTGCCACATGCCTTGTAATTTCATGATCAGGTTGTAATGCCGTTGTAAATACAAAACGTATTTTTCCCTGCTGCAACACATAGGATGCGCGGTCTTTGACCCCGGTTTCAGGTCCGGCATAAGCTACCTGTTCAAAGCCAAAAGCATGCTGGTAAAAATAGGAGGCTTGCTTGGCGTTGCCCACATAAAACTCAATATGATCGGTTCCGAGCAGGGGGAGGAAGTCTTGTGACATGGGAATAGGAATTTAGCGGGTTTTAAAGGTATATTTGAGTTACAAATATCTTAAAATTAGGCATTAAAATCAAGCCGGTTTGGTTGCTAACCAATCGTTTTACAGCATTTTTCGCCTTGGCTTTTCGATTCTTTGAGCCGTTTTTCTCAAACAGACTTCGTTCGATGAAATTACACTGTTATTACGTGTATATACTTTCAAACAGCCATCACACCGTATTTTACACCGGCGTTACTAATGATTTAAAAGTACGTTGCAATCAGCATAAGAATAAATTGAACAAGGGGTTTACTGCGAAGTACAATATTGATCAGCTTATGTACTTTGAATCATTTGACCAGGTGGACCTCGCCATCAATCGTGAAAAACAAATCTAGGGTTATTCCAGGTCAAAGAAACTGGCGTTAATTAAGCGTATCAATCCCGGAATGGTTAATTTATTAGTCGACGGCGTGATCAAATTTCCTGTTGCATAGCAGGAGATTCCTCACTCGTCCTGTCTCGGCACAAGGCCTCGCAGGCCGGTTCGGAATGACAGCATGCGCTTTTTTTGACCCTTCAATTTTAAGGCCCTGTCATCCCGGTTCGCCGCAGGCGGAAAGGGATCTCCTGAATTTGAGCAGAAGTCTTCTATGTGCGGGTGCTATTACGGCGTCTTATTTTTTAGGCTTATACCCCCGCTCCTTCGCCATCTGCTCCAGCCTTTGCTGGAAACCGGATTTCTTCTGCGCCTGCGGGCGTTTTTTATTTTCCTGGATTTTCCGGTGAATGGCATCTTCGTCAACAAAGAATTTGAACAGATACTGTTGTCCGAAGCCAAAAATGTTACTCAGGAAATAGTAATAGCTCAACCCGGCGGAGTAGTTGTTGAAAATACCCAGGAACATGACAGGCATCAGATACATCATCCATTTCATCTGCGGATTGGCGGCACTTGTCATCTGCAAATTCATCTTCGTATACAACAACGTAGAAACCGTCATCAGCAGCGTAAATAAACTGACATGACTTCCATAGAAAGGAATTTTAAACGGAAGATCCAGGATGGAATCGTAGGTAGACAGGTCATGTGCCCACAGGAAACTTTCCTGGCGCAGTTCAATAGACGAAGGGAAGAAGCTGAACATGGCAATGAGAATAGGCATCTGCAGCAGGCCGGGAATACATCCTCCCAGCGGGTTGACGCCGGCTTTCCGGTACAGTGCCATCGTTTCCTGCTGGCGTTTCAGCGGGTCGTCCGGGATTTTTTCAGTGATCTCGGCGATCTCAGGTTGCAGCACTTTCATCTTAGCCTGGGATTTAAACGATCCGTACGTAAGCGGAAGAAGGACAATCCGGATCAGCACGGTAAGGATCAGGATGATGAGGCCAAAGTTCAGGTTGAAACTGTTCAGGAAATTAAAGATGGGAATGACCATGAAACGGTTTACCCAACCGAAGATGCCCCAGCCCAGCTGAATTTGTTTTTCAAGATTCAGGCCATCGATTTTCTTCAGGGTCTGGTAGTGATTCGGTCCCAGGTAAAAACGCATGCCATACACTTCTTCCGCCTTATGCTGGTAAGGGAGCGTAAATGAGGCGCTCATGGTTTTGATAGAAGTAGGATCAGACGGGTTATGCCAGGTTTCTACGACGGGAGATTCAATATAGTCGTCGGCAATCAGGACGGCTGTAAAGAACTGTTGCTTGAAAGCAACCCATTTCACTTTTGTCTTCAGGGACTGCTGTTCATCGCTGGTATAGGAAATATAGTCCACCTCCTCATCCGAAAAACGGTAGTAAATGGTGGAAGCCGCCCGTTCATTGTCTATGCTCTTTTCGAGTGACTGGAGCCGCTCGCGCCAGTCCACCTGGAGGATGTTCTGGTTAGCAGGAATCAGCTGCTCCATTCCGCGTAACCGTACCTGGAAACCGAGGAGATAGGCGTCCTTCGCCAAAGAGTATTGGTAAATGATGGAGCGGCCGGCCCCGGCTTGCAGCGCCATGGTAAGCGTCTGGGAGCCATCGGGATGTTTGGTGACAGAAGCCGGCTCAAAAAATAATTTATCGGTACGGATCGTCCTGTTTTGTGCTGAAAAAGTGAAGGCGAACTGGGAAGAGTCCCCCGAAAGAAGGGTGACCGGTGTGCCTTTGTCGGTTTTGTATTTTTTAAGGACGGCGCTTTTAATCTTCCCACCCTGTGAGCTAAACGTAACTTTCAAAAGATCATTTTCAAGAACAGAAAGTGTCTCCGTCCCATCGGCAGCACCTGCGAATTCTCCCCATTCTTGTTTCATCCTGTCCTGGATGGTCGTATCATGCAGTGCCGAAAGAGTATCCGGCTGTGCTTGTACCGGCGCGGCGACGGCTGTATGGGCTGCCTGCTGGTGGGCCTGCGTGAGGGCTTCGATCGAATCCTGTCGTTGGCGTGCGGCCTTTAATTCTTCAGGATCAGGTTGGTTAAAATAAGTATAGCTGCCAATTAAAAGAGCAATCAGGATAAGCCCGATTATCGAATTTTTGTCCATAAACCGTTGAAAATAAGAGGGGGCAAAGATAAGAAAGCCCACCGACCCCCAAAGGGCAGGTTTTCTAATAATTGGAAAGGATGGTTTGTAGGTAGCTGTGTGAAAATCAGCGCCGAAGGGAATAATTCCGGACTCCGGGCTCCGGACATTGGATTCTGGACACTGGATTCTGGACACTGGATTCTGGATGCTGGATTCTGGATTCTGGATTCTGGATTCTGGATTTTGGGTTTTGGGTTTTGGATTTTGGGTTTTGGGTTTTGGGTTTTGGGTTTTGGGTTTTGGGTTTTGGGTTTTGGGTTTTGGGTTTTGGATTTTGGGTTTTGGGTTTTGGATTTTGGATTTTGGATTTTGGATTTTGGATTTTGGATTTTGAATTTTGGATTTTGGATTTTGGATTTTGGATTTTGAATTTTGGATTTTGGATTTTGGCTTTTGGCTTTTGGCTTTTGGCTTTTGGCTTTTGGATTTTGGCTTTTGGATTTTGGCTTTTGGATTTTGGATTTTGGCTTTTGGCTTTTGGCTTTTGGATTTTGACTTTTGGCTTTTGGCTTTTGGCTTTTGGCTTTTGGATTCCGGATTCTGGATTCCCGGACACTGGATCATGCATAGCCCGTTGACCAAAGTCTAAAATTTGAAAAGCCGCTCCCACCAAGGTGAGAGCGGCTTTTCACAACCACTAAGAAAAGAAACTTAATACTTCATAAACTTCTCAATGAATGACGGCTCTTCGAAACCGACTTTGTAAATCTTCATGTAGTATACTCCGGGAGCCAGTTTGCTGATTTCTGTTTTCACCAGGTTCTCTCCCTTGATTACTTCATGCGCTTCGGACTGTACTTCCTGGCCCATGATGTCAACGATGACCATCTTCACGGTAGCATCGGAAGACATCTTGAACTCACTGAAAATCTCAGTTTGTGCAGGGTTTGGTCTCAGGACAATTGGATTCCGGGTCTTGCAATCCACAGCCACAACTTTATCGTTGTAGTAAGTTGTCTTGCCGTCGTAGTCAACTTGTTTGAGACGGTAATAAGCAAGTCCATGACAAACGCTCTTGTCGAGGAAGGTGTAGTTCAGCGTAATGGTTGAATTGCCTGCGCCTTTTACTTTGCCCAGGGTGATATATTCCTTGCCATCGTAGCTGCGTTCAATTTCGAAGTAATCGTTGTTGATTTCTGTTGCAGTGACCCAGGAGCAAAGCACGCCGTCTTCTGTCTGTTCAGCTTTAAAGGACAGCAGTTCGATAGGCAGTACAGAACCGGATTGCGTAACTGCAAAATCCGAAAAATTATTTAAGGCGCTTCTGTACACGTCATAGAAGTCGGAAGGAGGCGAAGTGACACAGGTGCCATTCATGGTCCATGGACCGCTTCCGGAAGGTGTCCGCTTCATGACTGACCAGAAAACGGATGCAAAATCTACGTTACCTACTACGGCGTCGTTCGGTTTCAGGTTCAGGTTATATGTACCGATGACACCGCCCGTACCAATCCGGGGAAGTGAATCGATGGTCCAGTAACCGTGATCGTAAACAGGTTTCGTGCTCCAGTCGGCAGCGCTGCCGCAGTCAATTCCGACCGGGCCGTTGACCGGAGGAATAACCGGCCAGCTGTTAAATAAGGCGCGCAACCGGAGTGTATCTGTAGTGGCCCCGCCTGCGGAATTAATCCGGGTGACGTGAGCGAATTCCGCGTAGCCACCCTGGCCTACTGCAAACGTATACGTTTCATTGGAACCTGTTCTACGTACGTTACGGGTGTGGTATCCTTCAATGTAGGAGTCGTTACAAACAGGGTTGATCGTTCCGCTGCCGGAAGCATAATTACATATCGCATTGGTAACGACGGCAGTCGGGAACGGGTTCCTGTTATATACTTCCCACTGGTTGGTGAAGATACGTCCGCTGGTAAGGGTAAGATTGGCATTTATACGCAGATTGTTATCCGTGCCAATGCTTCCATCCAGGTCTACGTAATCGTTATAAGGATCTGTCTGGTTGATGATCACGTTATTCAGTACAAAGTAGCCCGTTGCATTATCGAACCATGCAATGCTTCCGTTGTTCACGAATGACTGAATACCTGTTCCGTTAAATTCGAGGTTACTACCCGTGGAGTTAAAGGTGGCATTTCCGCTGGCATTGGTAAAATTACGTGCCAGTTTGATGTAACGCCCGGTAGCATTCAGGTGGCTGGTATTGGAAGCCGTAGTCAGGTTGCCGCCGATATCTGCATTGGTGTTCAGCGTAACTACGCCCGATGCGGCTTTCACCGTAGCGCCGGCTCCGAGGGTTACTGCCGGTGCAATGCTCACTCCAAATACAGGGCCGCCGGAAATGGTTGCGCCTGCCCCCAGTGCAACGGAAGGAGGAGAACTGACTCCGAAGCCGGCAGCCGCAACGGTAGCTCCTGAAAGGGCTGTGGAAGGCGCCGCTGAAACGACAAATGTGGTTCCGTTGGTGATGCTGGTAATTGTGGTGCCGGCTGCGAAGGCTCCGGTACCTGCCGTAACAGTAACCATCATGCCGGGATACATACCGACTGTGCTGGTTACTGTAATTGTTGTACCTGCAGATGAACCGCCTCCTGAAGAAGCATTCAGTACAGCAGTAGCCGTGGTACCAGCAGGGAACGATCCGGTTCCTGCAGATACGGTGACCAGCTGACCGGGAAGCAATCCTGACGTCGTGGATACGCCAACCATAGTCCCGGATGCCGATACAACGGTAGCGCCTCCGGATAAGGCCGTGGTGGGAGCAGTAGAAACTGAGAACTGTGTTCCGTTAATTATGTTTGTAATATAAGTTCTCGGCGCAAAGGCCCCGATTCCAGCCGTTACAGTTACCACCATGCCGGGATAGAGACCTGTCGTCGTACCTACTGTAATGGTGGTACTGGCACCGGTAGCGCCGGCAGCTGAAGTATAGTTGGCATAAGTCAATCCTTTTGCTCCGGCTGCGGAAGTATATATACCGGGGATGCTTACAATTGTAGAACCCATACGGAATGCGCCTGTTCCTGCCGTCAGGAAAACAGCATTACCCACAGCGAGTCCTGCCGTGCTGGACACGTTAATAACGGTGGCTGCGGATGGAGCCGTAGTGGTTCCGGTATAGATCACCGGTTTATCGATAACCACGTTGGGGAATTTATTTGCACCCACGAAGTTACCGCTGATTACCTGTCCTGTTGCAGGTGTAGAACCGACGTTGGTTCCCACAAAGCGAACAGTGGAAGAAGGAGAGGCAATGAAACTACCGTTATTCTGGAAGTTACCGCAAATAGAAAGTGTTACGCCCGGAGCCAGGGTAAGGGTAGCGCCTGCGGAAATCGTCAGGTTGTTTACCGTTGCATTCGCTGTAATCACGGGTTGATCGGGAGCTGCCACAACAGAAGCATGCGCGCCGCAATTCGGGGCGATGCAACCACCCCAGTTGCCCGGGTCAAACCAGTTGGTTGAAGCGGATCCGTCGTTCCAGACTACAGAGGAAGCAGTATAGTTGATCGGGCTGTTGAGAAAATCCAGGGTGAATCCGCTGTTATTGCCTTCGTTGTTCATCACGAGGAGCATATAGGTCTGAACGGAAGCAGGCACTGTAATCGGAGCGCTGTAAGCGGCATCGGTGGTATAAAGTGCGCCCATACCCGTGGGTGTCGTAGCGTTGTAAATATTGGCACGGATAGCACGGCCCGTGTTGGTCGTTCCCGCTCCTGTCGTACCAATGTTGGTGATCAGGTTACAGGTCGTGACATCGCCTGCCGTATTCTGACCGCTGACGCTGCTGCCTGTAATATCCCAAAGTACCCAATCGTAATTGGTCGTGGAATTACCGATAAGGTCGAACAAAAGTGTTCCGGCAGTACCATCTGTACTGAAGAAATACCAGGCTGAGTTCACTTCAGGGAAACGCGAATCGGCAGCATAGCGAAGTCCGAGCACCGTTGCGCCTGTTAAGGCTGTCGTCGGTGCGGCGGATACCACAAACTGTGTGGCGTTTGTAATGCTGGCCACGGTTGTGTTCGCAGCAAATACACCTGTGCCGGCAATGACGGAAACATACATGCCTGCATACAGGCCTGCCGTGCTTCCTACAGTCACTGTTGTACCTGCTGAAGAAGCGCCGGCAGCAGACTGATAGGTCGGGGTAATGGTGCCGAGAACAACGGATGCGCCGCCTGACAAGGCCGTAGTAGGCGCAGTGGATACTGTGAACGTCGTAGCGGAAGGAATGCTAACCACGCGAGTACCGGCAGCGAAGGCGCCGACACCGGCAGAAACAGAGACGCGCATACCAACGGATAAACCGGCAGTACTGCCCACCGTAATCGTTGTACCTGCGGAAGTGGCACCGGCAGCGGAAGCATACACATTGTAGTCGAAGTTCGATGTAAGGTCGCAGATATTTCCGCTGTTTGTGTAACCGGGATTCGAAACGAAGGTCGGGTTACCGCAAATCGGGACAGCACGGCGGCAGTCCTGTACGGCCAGCGGAGGAAGACCGCTGATCACGGAGTTATACGCTGCGATGTCGAAGGAACCACTCAGGCCGTTCACGCCTTCTACAGCGATATACAATGTGTCGGTTGCCTGGAAGCTCGGCGTATAGGAAGAAACGATACCGCCGTCTACGCTGATTACAGACGAATAGGGCGTAGGCTTACAACCTGCAAAGTTTCCGGCATCACAGATGTCCACACCGGCAAGTTTGATAGGCGCAACAAGCGATGCACAGTTTGTTCCGATCGTGGGTTTGTAGATCGTGACCTGGGGGCGTGTAAGCGTATTCGGATTTACAACAATGGTATAGGTCGTATCCCCTGTTATTTTATACCAAACGGTATTCATAAAGGCAGGCGTATTATACGGAGCCTGGTTGATCCAGCAGGTCGGAGCCGTAATACCGGCATCACTGGTGGCGCAGTTGTTAAACCCGGGTGTAATGTTATTCAGGCTCAGCAGTTGCGCATTACAGACGGCGTCGTTTGCAGGAGGTCCGCTCGGACATGGATTGAATAAGCACAGGTCAAAATCACCGTCCTGGTTACCGCCATTTTCCCAGATACGTATCCAGTACGTACGGCCGGGTGTCAGGCTGGTGAGTGAAAGGAAAGGCATGTTACCGACTCCCGTGTTGTCGTCACAGGCGTCCAATACGAAACCGGCATTGCAGTCATTGCCGCTGCTGGAGTGATACACAGCTATGTCGATGTTGTCAAGTGATCCTTCACGCGTGTCAATGACAATGGCACCTGAAAGCGGAGCCGTAAAGGAATACCAAACGTCGCGGCCGTTGTAATTACCGCATCCCGGGGCCGGGATACCGGTGTTGTTGGTACCGGCACAGACGATGGATCCGGTGATGAAATTGCAGGTAGTTCCGGCGTTTACAACCAGCGGAGTTGCATTGCAACGAAGATCGTTGACAGGCTGCATCGGGCAGGGGTCGTTGACGCAGAAGCCTACAAAATTTCCCCTGGAATTGTTATAACCCCAGATACGGATGTAAAGATATTGGCCCGGAGCAACAGGATTGGTCAGTGAAATGTAGGGAAGCAATCCGGCGCCGCCATCGTCATCGCAGGCCAGCAGCGTAAGGCCGGGACCGCCGCAGGCAACCGGGCTGCCAGAATAAACAGCCATTCCCGGGTCACCCATGCTTCCTGTTCCGGTGAAGTTAAAGTCAAGCTGTCCGGAACCGCCGGCCGGCATCTGGATCACATACCAGACATCCTGCGATCCGTTCGGGAAGGCACAAAGACCCGCTTGTGAAGGATCGGTTGTAGTGCCGGCGCAAATATTGTCACCGGCCTGGCCGCCGATACAAGGTCCGCCCTGGACAGGCAGAAGGACTGCAGCCGCGGGACAAGGAGGGTCGTCGTAGGCAGGAGGAGGCACCGTGCCACCGGGGCATGGGTTGTTGATACACATACCCCAGGTTCCTTCCGCCTGGCCGAAATAAGTCCACATGCGAAGCATGATGGTATCACCGGGTTGCACGGGGTTCGCACCGCCATAAGGCAGGTGGAGGTATGGCATAAATCCTGTTCCGCCCAGGTCATCGCACATCAGCATATTATAGGCAGCCGGATTGTTACAGTTGTTCGCATAGCCACCGGTAATACTGTAGATCGCAAAATCAAGGTCGGTAACAGTTCCGGGCGTCGTATTAAAATCAATGAATCCGGTGAGGGGGGTACTCGGTACAATAAATGCAGCCCAGGTATCCCAGCCGGCGAAGGCGCCAGGAGGATAAAATGGTCCGCTGCAACCCGTCGGATTCGCCGTTCCGTTTGGAAGCGGGGAATTACTGAGCGAGGTATTCGCGCAAAGGCTGCTGTATTGTGTAAACGTTGCGCAGGGGCCGCTTGTGAAAGGAAGGTATAAGGCAGGTGTTGCAGGCGGAGGGCAAGGAGGATCGTCGTACATGGGAGGTGTCACATTGCCTGTAGGGCAAGGGTCGGAAAAGCAAACATCAAAGTTTCCTGTTTGCGAGGCAAAAGGTACCCACAGACGGATATACACCGTGGAGCCCGGTGCCAGGCTGTTTGTATAAATAAATGGCATGGCTCCGGGACCGGAAAAATCATCACAGGCCACTTCGGTAAGAGAATTGCAGGGGCCCGTATACAAGGCAGCGGCTACGTTGAATACCGAACTGGATTGTACATTGACACCCAGGTGACCGTTGGCACCCACCGTCGTTGACATCCATACGTCGGCGCCCTGGTAAAATCCGCAGGCAGGAGTCGGTATGCCTAAGCTGCCGCCGGCGCAGGTATTCGCCGTGTTCGTCCAGTTCGTACAGGGATCGGGTGACATGGGAACAAACGTAGCGCCGCAAGGTTCGTCATTGGCGGCTGCTCCGCTGGGACAGGGGTCGGTAAGACAAAGACCCATGGTACCGAAATT
>Ga0315912_10004999_pt1 | contig 12295 bp, 13 predicted proteins | sample VfabasoilMG_FD_204469 | JGI IMG/M metagenome (GOLD analysis project Ga0315912, IMG submission 204469) | Garden soil microbial communities collected in Santa Monica, California, United States - V. faba soil | ecosystem: Environmental > Terrestrial > Soil > Garden | place: USA: California... | reverse complement strand
GTGATCCGCCACTCCACGGCGCACCTGCTGGCGCAGGCCGTGAAGCAGCTCTATCCGGAAGCGCAGGTCACCATCGGTCCGGTGATCGACGACGGCTTCTACTACGACTTCGCCTACTCGCGACCCTTCACGCCCGAGGATCTCCAGAAGATCGAAGCGCGCATGGGCGAGCTGGTGAAGGCCGATCTGCCGGTGAAGCGACGCGAACTGCCGCGCGACGCCGCGGTGAAGCACTTCCTCGACCAGGGCGAGAAGTACAAGGCCGAGATCATCCAGAGCATTCCGCCGAATGAACCCATCGGCCTCTATGGCCAGGGCGAGTGGGAAGACCTGTGCCGCGGTCCGCACGTGCCCTCCACCGGCAAGCTCAAGTCCTTCAAGCTGATGAAGGTGGCCGGCGCCTACTGGCGCGGCGATCACCGCAACGAGATGCTCCAGCGCATCTACGGCACGGCCTGGGCGAACGACAAGGACCTGAAGGATTACCTCACGCGGCTGGAAGAGGCCGAGAAGCGCGACCACCGCAAGATCGGCCGCGAGCTCGACCTGTTCCACATGCAGGAAGAGGCGCCGGGCGCCGTGTTCTGGCACCCGAAGGGCTGGGGCATCTTCCAGCGCCTGATCGCCTACATGCGCGAGGCGCAGGAGCGCGGTGGCTTCCAGGAAGTGAATGCGCCCGAGATCATGGATGTGGCGCTGTGGCAGCAGTCCGGACACCTGGAAAAGTTCGGCGAGAACATGTTCCTGACGCGTACGCCGGACGAGCGGCTGTACGCCATCAAGCCCATGAACTGCCCGGGCCATGTGCAGATCTTCAAGCAGGGCATCCGCAGTTACCGCGACCTGCCGCTGCGCTTCGCCGAGTTCGGCAAGGTGCACCGTTACGAGCCGTCCGGCGCGCTGCACGGCCTGATGCGCGTGCGCGCCTTCACCCAGGACGATGCGCACATCTTCATCACGCCCGACCAGATCACCGCCGAGTCGGTGAAGGTCACCCAGCTCATCCTCGACATCTACAAGGATTTCGGTTTCGAGGATGTGCGGATCAAGTTCTCCGACCGCCCGGCCAAGCGCGTGGGCGACGATGCCGTGTGGGACCAGGCTGAATCAGCGTTGAAAGCCGCCGCCGCCGCCGCCGGCATCGAATACACCCTGAACCCGGGCGAGGGCGCCTTCTACGGTCCCAAGCTGGAGTTCGTGCTGCGGGATGCCATCGGGCGCGACTGGCAGTGCGGCACCCTGCAGGTGGACCTGAACCTGCCCGGCCGGCTGGGCGCGCACTACATCGACGAACACAGCCAGAAGCAGGCACCGGTCATGCTGCACCGCGCCATTTTCGGCTCGCTGGAGCGGTTTTTCGCTATCCTGCTGGAACACCACGCCGGCCGCCTGCCTTCCTGGCTGGCGCCCGTCCAGGCGGTGGTCATGCCCATCACGGACAAGCAGTCCGGCTATGTGGAAGGTGTGGCAGAAGCCCTTAGAAATCAGGGATTTCGGGCCACTCCCGACTTGCGGAACGAAAAGGTGGGCTTTAAGATCCGCGAGCACACGCTGCAACGCGTTCCGTACCTATTGGTGGCGGGCGACAAGGAAGTGGCAGCGGATCTGGTTTCCGTGCGTACCCGCAACGGCAAGGATCTGGGCGCGATGCCGCTCACGGCGTTCATTGAACGTCTGCGCATCGAGTCCGATAGCCGCGGGCGTACTGTTTTGGAGGATTGATCTATCGCTACAGCAGCCAAGCGCGTCCGTCGCAATGAAGAGATCTCCGCGCCGCAGGTGCGTGTGATTGGCGCAGACGGAGAGCAGGCAGGGGTGATGACGCGCGGTGAAGCGCTCCAACTTGCCGTCGATGCAGCGCTGGATCTGGTGGAAGTTTCGCCCACCGCCGAACCACCGGTGGTTCGGGTGATGGATTTCGGCAAGTACCTGTTCGAACAGAACAAGAAAGCCCACTCTGCCAAGCGCAAGCAGAAGCAGATTCAGGTCAAGGAAGTGAAGTTTCGTCCCGGAACGGAAGAGGCGGACTACCAGGTCAAACTGCGTAGCCTGATCCGCTTCCTCTCCGAGGGTGACAAGGCCAAGGTGACCATGCGTTACCGCGGCCGAGAGATGGCGCACCAGGAGATCGGGCGCCGCCTTCTGGCTCGGGTGCAGGGCGACCTCGCGGAACACGCGGTGGTCGAGCAGAACCCGCTGATGGAAGGCCGGCAGATGGTCATGGTGTTTTCGCCAAAAAAGAAGTGATCGGGCGCGCCCGCTCGGGATAACCGGGCAGGCAGGTTCGATCCGCCCCTAGCGGGCAGAGGGCATGGTGCCTTCTGTCTTGCGAAAGGAAGCTAGAAAAACTGGAGTTGAGTCATGCCCAAGTTGAAGACCAACCGGGCGGCGGCGAAGCGTCTTCGCAAGACCGCCAACGGTTACAAGTCCTACTCCGCCGGCCGGCGGCACAATCTCGGCCACAAGCCTCGCAAGACCAAGCGGAAGCTCCGCTCGGGCGGATCGAGCCTGATCCACAAGAGCGACGTCGGCCGCGCCATCGCGCTGCTGCCCAACTCCTGAAGCGAGGTAGAAGAACATGGCACGTGTAAAGCGTGGCGTCATTGCCGGACGCCGTCACAAGAAGGTCCTCGCCAAGGCGAAGGGTTACTACAACGCCCGCCGCAAGGTATTCCGCGCCGCGAAGCAGGCCGTCATCAAGGCTGGCCAGTATGCGTACCGCGACCGCCGTGCGAAGAAGCGCGAGTTCCGCGCGCTGTGGATCGCCCGCATCAACGCGGCGGCCCGCGAGCATGGCCTGTCGTACAGCCGGATGATCAACGGCTTGTTGAAGGCCGGCATCGAGATCGACCGCAAGGTCCTGGCCGAACTCGCGGTGCACGACGCACCGGCGTTTGCGGCCATCTGCGAACAGGCCAAGGCCCAGCTCAAAGCCGCCTGACGCGCTGCTTCGCGCAGGGAGCGTCAAGGGGTGGCGACTGAGCTCACCGAGCTGACCAGCCGTGCGCTGGCGGAAATTTCCGCCAGCGCCGATGTCGCGCGCCTGGAAGAAGTGCGCGTGCACTGGCTGGGCAAGAAGGGCGTGCTCACCGAGCAGCTGAAGTCGCTTGGTGCGCTGCCGGCGTCCGAGCGACCTGCCGCAGGCGCAAAGATCAACGAGGCGAAAGTCGCCGTGCAGGCGGCGCTGGAGGCGCGCCGCGCCACGCTCGACGAAGCCGAAATTGCCCGCAAGCTTTCCGCCGGGCGTGTGGATGTGACGCTCGATGGTCGCGGTGAGCAGGCTGGCGGCCTGCATCCGGTGACCCGCGCGCGGCTGCGCATCGAGCGGCTGTTCCGAGATGTGGGCTTCGAAGTCGCCGAAGGCCCGGAGATCGAGGACGACTTCCACAACTTCACGGCGCTGAACATTCCCGCCAATCATCCGGCGCGCGCCATGCACGACACCTTCTACCTCGAGCACGAGGTGAACGGCGAGCGGCAGTTGCTGCGCACACATACCTCGCCGGTGCAGATCCGCGCGTTGACGGCGGCGCGTGAACGCCTGCCGCTGGCGGTGATCGCACCGGGCCGCGTGTACCGCTTGGATTCGGATGCCACGCACACACCGATGTTCCACCAGGTGGAAGGCCTGCTGGTGGACGATGGCGTGAGCTTCGCGAACCTGAAGTCCATCCTGCATGGCTTCATGGAGGCCTATTTCGAGAAGGACCTGGCCATGCGGCTGCGTCCTTCGTACTTCCCGTTCACCGAGCCCTCGGCCGAAGTGGACATCACCTGCGTGGAGTGCGGTGGCAGCGGCTGCCGGCTGTGCAAGCACACCGGGTGGATCGAGGTGCTGGGCTGCGGCATGGTGCATCCCAACGTGCTCGCCGCCTGTGGAGTCGACAGCGAGCGATACACGGCCTATGCCTTCGGCATGGGCATCGATCGCCTGGCGATGCTGCGCTATGGCGTGAACGATCTCAGGCTGTTCTTCGAGAGCGACCTGAGGTTTCTGCGTCAGTTCCGTGGCGGTGGGTCATGAAGATCCCCGTTTCCTGGCTGCGCGAGTGGGTGGAATTTTCCTGGAATGCGCAGGAGCTGGCGCGGCGCCTCACCGATTCCGGATTCGAGGTCGAGAGCATTGAGCCTGCCGCGCCGGCATTCTCCGGCGTGGTTGTGGCCGAGATCGTCTCCATCGCGCCGCATCCCGAGGCCGACAAGCTGCGCGTGTGCCAGGTGAATACCGGTGGCGCAACGGTGCAGATCGTGTGCGGCGCGGCCAATGCCCGCGAGGGATTGAAGGCGCCACTGGCCACCGTTGGCGCGGTGCTGCCCGGCGATGTGAAGATCAAGGCGGCGAAGCTGCGCGGCGTGGAGTCCGCCGGCATGCTGTGTTCCGCGAAGGAACTGGGCCTTGCCGCCACCTCCAGTGGACTGCTGGAACTGCCGGCCGATGCGCCGGTGGGCCAGGACATCAGGGAATACCTGACGCTCGACGACACCGTGCTCGAGCTGAAGATCTACGCCAACCGTGGCGATGCACTTTCCCTAGTGGGTGTGGCGCGCGAAGTGGCGGCGCTGACCGGAGGAAGGCTCAAGCCTCCCGCCATGGCGCCCATGCCTGCTCCGACGGCTGAGGCCGGCCCGGTAGCCGTGGTCGAGGCGCCGGCCGCGGCGCCGCGCCTGCTGACGCGTCGCCTCTACGGCCTGGACAACCGCGGCGTGACACCGCTGTGGATGAGCGAGCGACTGCGCCGTGCCGGCCTGCGCAGCATCAACCCCGTGGTCGATGTCACCAACTACGTGCTGCTCGAATGCGGCCAGCCCATGCATGCCTACGATCAGCGGCGGCTGCAGGGCGCGCTCAACGTGCGCATGGCGCGCGAAGGTGAGCAGCTCACGCTGCTCGATGAGCGCACCGTGGAACTGTCGCCGGACGTGCTGCTGATCACCGATGCCAACGGCCCTGTGGGTCTCGCGGGCGTCATGGGCGGGCAGGGCACTGGCATCACGCCGGAAACCACCGACGTACTCCTGGAAGTCGCCTTCTTCTCTCCCGATGCCATCGCGGGCCGTGCCCGGCGCTACGGACTGCAGACCGACGCCAGCCAGCGTTTCGAGCGCGGCGTGGATCCGAATCTGCAGGCCGGCGCCATGGCGCGGGCCACATCGCTGCTGCTGACGCTATGCGGCGGATCCGCGGCGCCGGTGCAGGAAGTCCGCAGCGCCGCCTATCTGCCCGCGCGCAAGCCCGTGCTGATGCGCCGCTCGCGGCTGCAGATGCTGACCGGCGCGCACATCGACGACGGCCGCATCAATGCCTGCCTCGGTGGCCTGGGCATGAAGATGGAGCCGCACTGGGATGGCTGGGAAGTCACGCCGCCATCGTGGCGCTTCGACATCGCCATCGAGGCAGATCTGATCGAGGAAGTGCTGCGCATCGTCGGCTTCGACGCGGTGCAGGAGCATCCGAAGGCACTGCCGCAGCGCTTCAAGCGCACTCCTGGCCGCGACGTGCCGGAGCGGCTGTTGCTGGACGCGCTGGTGGCCCGTGGCTACCAGGAAGCCATTCACTACGCTTTTGTCGATCCGGCGCTGCAGCAGCGTCTGTTCCCGGCGCAGCCAGCCATCCGGCTCGCCAACCCAATTGCTTCGGATCTTTCTGTCATGCGCGTGTCGCTGTGGCCTGCGCTGCTGAAGGCCGCCGCCGAGAACCTCAGCCGCCAGCAGGATCGGGTGCGCCTGTTCGAGCGCGGCCGCGTGTTCCTGCTGCAGAACGGCGCGGTGGAAGAAGTGCCGCGCATCGCCGGCATCGTGGTCGGCGCCCGGGTTCCCGAGCAGTGGAGTGGAGACCGGCACGGCGCGGATTTCTTCGACCTGAAGGCCGACGTGGAATCGCTGCTCTCGCTGGCCGGACCGACGGCGCAGTTCGAGTGGCAGTCCGGCGGCCCGGAGTGCCTGCACCCCGGACGCAGCGCTACGGTGCTGCGCGCGGGCCGCGCGGTTGGTTGGCTGGGCGAACTGCATCCTTCGATCGCCGCGGAGCGCGGATTGCCAGGCTGCCTGCTGTTCGAACTGGACATAACGCCGGCGATCGCAGCGGAACCACCGCAGGTCGCGGCCGTTTCGCGCTTCCCGCAGGTGCGCCGCGATCTGTCTATCACCGTGCCGGAGGCCACGCCTTTAAGCGCCGTCAGGACTCGTGTTAGTGTTGCCGCGGGGAGTCTGCTCCGCGAGCTACGGGTATTCGACATCTACCAGGGCCCGGGCATCGAAACCACACGAAAAAGCATCGCTTTAGGTTTGATTTTTCAGGATAATAATAAGACGCTGAAAGACGACGAAGCGGATGCTCTCATGGCTTCCGTGGCGGCCGATCTCAGCACGCAGCTGGGCGCGAAGGTACGGGATTAGCCATGGCACTGACCAAAGCGGAAATCGCCGAAGCGCTGTTCGATCAGCTCGGACTGAACAAGCGCGAGGCGCGCGAACTTGTCGACCTGTTTTTCGAGGAAGTACGCGGCGCGCTCTCCGAAGGCAGCCAGGTGAAGCTCTCCGGCTTCGGCAATTTCGACTTGCGTGACAAGAACCAGCGGCCGGGTCGCAACCCGAAAACCGGCGAAGAGATTCCCATCAGTGCCCGCCGTGTCGTAACGTTCCGTCCCGGGCAGAAACTGAAGGCTCGTGTAGAGGCCTATGCTGGAACCCCGGAACAATAACGAACTGCCCGCGATACCGGGCAAACGTTACTTCACCATCGGTGAGGTGAGCGAGCTGTGCGGCGTGAAGCCGCATGTGCTGCGCTACTGGGAGCAGGAGTTCCCGCAGCTCAAGCCTGTCAAGCGTCGCGGCAATCGTCGCTACTACCAGCGCCAGGATGTGATCGTCATCCGCCAGATCCGGAGCCTGCTGTACGAACAGGGCTTCACCATCGGCGGCGCGCGCCAGAAGCTCGAGGGCGAAGAGGCCCGCAGCGACGTGAGCCAGAGCCAGCAGATCGCGCGGCAGATCCGCGTCGAGCTGGAAGACATCCTGCGGATACTGCGCCGCTAGAATTTTCGTTGCTGCTTCGCGCAGCGCCCGGGGGTCAGATGAGCAGGATGTTCGCGCGTTGTGCTGCAGTTGCGGCGGTGGCCATGGCGGTTGCGCTGACCGGCTGTGCGAAGAAATCAGAACCGCAGGCCGAAGCCGCGCAACAGGCCAGCGTCCTCGACCTGATGTCGAAGCAGGTCGACCCCTCGGCCGATTTCATCTGGGAGTCGGTGGCCACGATTTCCACCGAGAAGGGCATCGAGGAAAAGCATCCGCGTACCGACGCCGAGTGGCTGGAAGTGCGCACGCACGCCGTGCAGCTCATCGAGGCGGCGAAGCTGCTGAAGGCCGATGGCCTGAAAGTGGCGCATCCTGGCCAGAAGCTCTCCGAGCCGGGCGGTGAGGGCGATTTCACGCCCGAGCAGGCGCAGGCCGCGATCGATGCGGATCATGCGACGTTTGTCGCCTATGCGCGTGCGCTCGAAGATACCGCCGGGCTGATGCTGGCGGCCATCGAGAAGAAGAGCCCGGACGAGATGCTGGAAGTGGGCGGTGCGCTGGACGAGGCCTGCGAGCAGTGCCACGTGAAGTTCTGGTATCCCAACGCGCCTAAGCCGCCGGGGCTGTAGCGCAGGAGACCGGGCGCGTTTCTGGCGCGCCCGTTTCGACGGTTCAGGCCGTATTCCGGCTCAGGCTTCCATCTTCCATTCGTTGACGAGCTTGTAGCGCGCCGCCTTGATGTGGCGGAACTTGCCGTTGTCCACCTGGTACATGCCCAGGCTGATGATGCGGAACACCTCGCCGGCCTTCAGCGCGCGGCGGAAGTAATTGGGCTCGGCCCAATCCTTGTAGACCTTGAATTCCGAAGGCAGCTCCGCGGCGATGCCCGTGGCGTCGGCCACGTAGTGCGTGACTTCCACCTTCTCGTGGATGTGCGCGTGCACTTCCTTGTAGAAATCGCGGATTCCCGTGGCGCCGTTGATGGTGGCGTTGCCCAGTTCCAGCACCACATCGGGGTGGTAGTACTCGAGATAGCGCGGGTCGCCCTGGTTGAACCAGTTGACGTACTGGAGGTATTTCGCCAGCGGCATGCCGCCATTGCGCGCCTGATCGTCTCCAGGGGCCTTGCCGGTGAGGATGGCCGGGGCGGCGGCCAGGCTGGGGGCGGCGGCCAGGAGGCCCAGGAGGCCGGCTCCGGCGGCGGGGGCGGTCATCAAAATCTGGCGTCGAGTGTTCTGGTGGCTCATCTACGTTCCCCTGTTTTTGTCGGTATCAAGGCCCGGCTCGAGCGGGTATTATGCGCGTCCCTACGGTCGGGGCGTGGCGCAGCCTGGTAGCGCACTTGCATGGGGTGCAAGGGGTCGGAGGTTCAAATCCTCTCGCCCCGACCATTTGTTCCCACACTTGGGAACCGGCGATTCGGTTGGAACCAGAAAGCGGCCTCCAGGCCGCCGCCGGGCACTACCGCGGCTCCGTCCACCGTTGCACGCGACCCGTAATGAAGACGACTTGTCCGCGGTTCTTGTAATGCCAGGTGACGAAGGCTCCGCCCTCAATCCGTGTCGGCTCACCCAGGATGGCGCGAACCTGACTGGTGGTCATGTCCGTTTCGAGCTTCTTCCAGTTTGAAAGGGATGCCACATCCGCACTGGGTGCTGCAGGCGGGGGCTTCTTTTCAGAGGTGTTCGCGGCCCCTTCCAGCCTGGAGAGTCGCAACTTCAGTTCCTGGACTTCCTTTTCGAGCGCGGTAATGCGGTCGCTGTCCTGCGCAGGCACGCTGGTGGCAAGGAACAGAGAAAGGACTCCGGCAATGGCGGCTGTTTTGCTCACGGCAACTCCCTCGGCGAATGCAGGCAGATTACCCTGCTATCCGTCCAGGTGGGTCCCTTGGGCTATCAACAGTTCGAGTGCATCGCGAACCTGCACCTCGGTCGGATCCTTGAACCCCCACGCCGCCAGGACACCGGCAATGAAGCCAGTCTCGTACTCGCTCAGCTCTTGTTCTTCGACCTCTATCCCTGCGGTGTCGTCATCCGGCTCGCTCATGGGCGGCTTATACCGCACCGCGCCGTCCGCGACCATCTCCTGCTGGCTTCGAACTCGGGTCATAACTAACCGTCGGTAGTTCCCGCGCTGCCCCGGGGGAGTGGTTTCCTCATCAGGTAAGGAGTGCAGGGGCACGCCAGCTACACTGTCCGACGTCCTCAGGTGCGCCAGAAGCACCTGGTGCCACCGGTAGCCCATGCGTAACTACATACTTGTACTGTTCCGCAATCTCGGTCGCGAAAAGCTCTACACAGCCATCAATGTAGCCGGACTGGCGCTGGGCCTGGCCTCCTGCCTGATTCTGGGTTTGTACCTCAAGAGCCAGCTCACCTACGACAGGCACTACCCGGGACACGGGAACATCTACCGCCTGGAGAACGACTACACAGCGTCCGGCAAGAGCACGAGATTTGCGATCACCTCGGAACCGATGGGCTCGATGCTTGCGGCCGAGTACCCGGACAAGATCAGGGCCTACGTCCGCTTCCAGGCCAACGACAACAACGGCGGCGTTTCGATGCGGCGTGTGGACCAGCCCGAGAAGGTCTACTACTGGGATGGCAGCTTCTTCGTCGATCAGAATGTCTTCGAAGTGCTGCCGGTCAAGGTCCTCGCCGGAGACCCGAAAACGGCGCTGATCGACGGCAACACCATCGCGATCAGTGAAACCGTCGCGAAGAGGTACTTCGGCGACGAGAATCCGATCGGCAAGATGATGGCTTCGGACTCGGGCAATCCCAACAAGGTCACGCTGGTGTTCGCCGACCTGCCGGCCAATACACATCTCAGATACAACTTCCTGTGGTCCTATAACCGCCCCTACCTTCGGCTCGCCGACAGTCCCACCGCGCGACGGGGCCAACTGGTCAGGCCGCAGAGCCGCACCTATACCTATCTGGCCATGCATCCGTCGTTCCGGCCTTCCGAGTGGCAGGGCCTGAGTGAGGCCTTCTACCAGAAGTACATGGCCGACCTGCTGAAGAGCGAAGAAACCCAGTGGCGAAGCTGGCTGCAGCCGATGCGTGATGTGCATCTGCATAGTGACGTGACTTACGACCTGCCGACCGGCAACCGCACCTACATCTTCGGCTGCGCCGCCGTGGCCCTGATCATCCTCATCATCGCGTGCATCAACTACATGAATCTCGCCACGGCGCGCGCCACGCGGCGCGCGCGTTCGGTGGGATTCCGCAAGATCCTGGGGGCCAGCCGGATGTCCCTGGCGCTTCAGTTCCTGGGGGAGGCGGTGTTTTTCACGCTGATCGCGCTGGTGCTTGCGGTGGTCCTGGTCCAGCTTGCGCTGAGGTTCACGCCGATCAATTCGCTGATGGGCGGGCAGGTGAGCATGGACTTGCTGCACGAGCCACAGCTGGTGGGCTGGCTGGTGGCGTCGGCGCTGGGTATCGGCCTGCTGTCGGGGGTGTATCCCGCGTTCTACCTTTCATCCTGGGCGCCGCTCACCGCCCTTGCGAGCAGGCAGCCTGCTGGCAAGGGCAGCCTGCACATGCGTGAGTTCCTCGTACTGGTGCAGTTCACGATCTCGGCTGCCGCCATCGCCTGCACACTGCTGATGGTGGCGCAGATGCGCTACGTCGCCAATCGGCCGCTGGGCTTCGAACGTCAGAACCGCCTGATGGTGTCGCTGCGAGGTGCACCGGTCATCGAGAAGATTCCCGCCATACGCAACGAGCTGCTGGGCCACAGCGGCATACGCGGTGTCGGTGTCGCCCAGCAGACGCCGGCGGATGGTGCACGCTCCGGCAGCAGGCCCGTCGAACTCGAGAACAACAGCGGGGCCATGGAACAACATCTGTTCAGGGTCATGTCGATCGGCGAGGGATACGAACAGGTGCTGGGCCTGAAGGTCAAGGAGGGCCGTGGTCTCTACGCCGACCAGTTCACCGACGTGAGAGCCGACCTGCTGGTCAACGAGGCGCTGGTGAAGGCCATGGGCTGGACTGATCCGCTGGGCAAACGCGTGCTGGGTGGGCGTGTGGTGGGTGTGGTGCGCGACTTCAATTTCAGGTCACTCAAGTTTCAGGTCGAACCTCTGGTCGTCCGGCGGCTCAACAACGACATGTCGATCATCAGTGATATCGACAAACCTTTCGAACAACGCCACCTGATCCTGGACGTCACCGGCGCCGACACCGGCAAGACGCTGGCTTTTGTAAAGGGCGTCGTGACCGCGGCAGATACGCGGCACCCGTTCGAATACCGCTTCCTGGATGAGGCGCTGAACGGGCAATACAAGTCTGAGCTGGCACTGACCAAGCTGATCGGCATTTTCGCCGGCGTGAGCATATTCATTGCCTGCATGGGATTGTTCGGCCTCGCGGCGTTTACCACGGAGCAGCGCAGCCGTGAGATTGGTACACGCAAGGTGCTGGGCGCCACGGCCTGGCAGATTGTCAGGCTGCTCGCCGGTCGCATCCTGGTGTTCGTGCTGATCGCGTGCGTGCTGGCCAGCGTCGCCTCCTGGTTCGCGATTGACGAATGGCTGGCGGGCTTCGCCTACCGTGCAGGCATCAATCCGCTGATCTTCCTGCTGTCGGCCGTGGTGGCATCCGTCGTGGCTTTCGGTGCGGTGGCGGCCCAGTCGTGGCGTACGGCGAGCGCGGATCCGGTTCATGCACTCCGGTACCGTTGAAGGGCTCGTAACGACCAACAGAAGGTGCCGAATCGCGAGCGCTCAGCTCACCGGCGTGGTGATCTGTCGTCTCAGGTCCTGAAGCCACAGGGCAAGCTGCTGCGCACGGTGCTCGCCGCTGAGCTTCGTCGCCCGACGGAAGTCCGCTTCGGTCAGTGTCTGCCGCCCCAACGCCTCGAACACGCCGGTGAGGAAACCAATCTCGTACCTGGTGGGTGTCTCCACGTGAATCTCTGCTCCCGGCGTTGCGCGTTCTGGATGGCTCATGGGGCATTTATATCGATTTGCCGGAGCAACCCTGTTGTGCGCGTTCGGCTACGTCGTCCGCGCGCGACATGAGGGGTTACATAACCATGGCGAACGGGCTTCGGTTGCCGTCACGCTCCTGTCATAAGACAGAAACCAGATCATCATCTGGCCCCCGTAGCTTGCCGGTCTTTCCCGTCAAGCGAGCCAAATCACATGAGCCACCACGATCCGGATGACATCGGCTGCAACAATTCCGCCAACACTGAGTTCGACACCGTCTTGCGGGGCTTTCTTTCCCGGCGCAATTTGCTGAAGGGTGGTGCCGGCACCGCGGCT
>Ga0315912_10004998_pt1 | contig 12298 bp, 7 predicted proteins | sample VfabasoilMG_FD_204469 | JGI IMG/M metagenome (GOLD analysis project Ga0315912, IMG submission 204469) | Garden soil microbial communities collected in Santa Monica, California, United States - V. faba soil | ecosystem: Environmental > Terrestrial > Soil > Garden | place: USA: California... | reverse complement strand
TTACAAAGAAGGAATGGGTGCCAGAAGCTAGGTACCAAGCTCCTGATACAAGTTCCCGAAGGCAGGGCAAAAGCCGCAAAAAGCTCCTAAAAAGGAGCAAAATCACTAGGTGATAATCGGTACCGAGGTCTTTGACCCTAATTTAAATTTAGGTGGGAGGGGGCTTTGTGGTTTTCCAGAAGCTGATCGTAGTACAGATCCGAAGAGGCATTTCACGGTAGGATGAAAACTTGATTACGCGACGGGAACTTCTGGTTGGGTTGGCGGGCGGAGTTGCCCTGGCACAAACGATTCCATCGGCCAAGCGGCGTTATTCCGATCCGGCAACCGAGTTTGAAGTCGTGCGGCTGACTGATCCCGAATATGCAAGCTTTCTGCTGCCTTCTTACGGGTTGATGTTTCCACGACGCAGTGATTCACTGATCTACGTGAGCGACCGGTCAGGCAGCTTGCAGGCATTTTCGCTGGAGTTGAAATCTGGCATTAGCCAGATGTTGACCAGCGCTACCGCGCTTGATGCTGCGGCGATCACGTTAACTCCGGATTTTCGAAATCTCTGCTACATCGATTCGGGAAGTGTCATGGTTTGTGATCGGGCTGGTGGCAAGGCTCGGGAGATTTATAAGCTTTCTGCGGCGTTCACGGTTGGACAAGGCATGAGCGTGACCGCGGATGGTCCCTCGGCTTTGGTGGCGGACGGAACTAAACTGCTGATGGTTTCGATTGGATTGCGGCGGCAGGTGTCGACCGTTGTCGATGCGAAGTTTCCCGTTAGCGAGCCGATGCCGCGGCCTAAGCGCGCTTCTGTTCTTTATCGGGGCGAACAGGGCGGCTTGTTCCTGGCTCACTTGGACGGGTCGCGAAACCTGAAGTTGAAGACGGTTGCCGGAGGAACGGGCTCTGTGCGATGGTCCGTGGATGGGCGTTCGATTTTTTATGTGAACATCCCCGAGGATAAAACGAAGCCCTACGCACTGCGAGAGTTGGACCCGGATACTGGCGAAGATAAACTCGTTTCGGCAACAACGCAGTTCGCAGGTTTTTCCTGCAATGCGGATGCTTCGGTGTTTGTCGGAGCGTCGGCAAGCAAGGCATCGCCTTACGTATTGTTACTGGTGCGATCCGGTCGACGTGAAATGACGTTGTGCGAACACAAGGCAGGCGATGGTGCCAAGGTGCACCCGGTGTTTACTCCCAACAGCGAGCAGATTTTGTTTCAGAGCGACCGGCACGGCAAATCTGCGCTTTACTCGATGCAAATTGACAAGCTGGTGGAGCGGACCGAACAGGAAGAAGAGTCAGACCGCAAGCGGTAGTGGTTTTGCCAGACGGGTTACCGTTGCAAGCAGTTCCGCGGGTTGGAAAGGTTTGGAGAGGTAATCATCCATTCCAGCAGCGATACAGCGCTCGCGATCGCCGGCCATGGCGTGAGCGGTCATCGCGACGATGGGAACACGGACGGTTCTGTGCTGTTCCCGCTGGCGGATGATTGCAACGGCTTCAAAGCCATCCATCTCGGGCATTTGAACGTCCATGAGAATTAAATCAAATGTGTGGTTCTCGAAAAGCTCAAGAGCGATCTTGCCATTGGAGGCAATCTGTACTTGATGACCGGCTTTTTCGAGAACCCCGCAGGCAACGCGTTGATTGATTTTGTTATCTTCGGCGAGCAGGATACGCACGCCGACAGGTGCAGGCAAAATGGCGGGTGCTGTATGAATTTGGATTCCGGCGGTGCCGCCAATCACCGAAAGCATGGCCGTGCGCAGTTCGTTGCTTCGCACTGGCTTTGTCAGGTGGTTTGCGATTCCCAGATGGCGGCAGCGGCGAATGTCACCGCCCCGGTCTGCCGCAGTAAGCATTAGAATCGGTGTACCACTGAGCGCCGGATCCTGGTGCATTTGCGAGACCAATTCGAAACCGTCGGAACCGGGCATGTGCGCATCGGTTAGAACGAGGCGGTAGGGTTCAGCGCGCTGGACGGCTTCCGATAGCAAGCGAAGCCCTTCGGTAACATTCTCGGCTGGTACTGGAGTAGCACCCCAGGACCGAATCATCTCAATTAGTACGGCTCGGTTGGAATTGTTATCGTCGACTACAAGCGCGGAGACTCCGGCCAGAGATGCTGGTTCCCTTTGCAGATTTTTATTTCCCGGTGCATTTGAGGCGGCAAGAGGAAGCCTCACAGAAAAGAAAAAGCTGCTACCCGCACCAGGTTCGCTTTCCACCCAGAGTCGGCCTTGCATTGCCTGTGCCAGACGCAAGGAGATGGTAAGCCCAAGGCCAGTGCCACCATATTTACGGGTTGTGGAGCCGTCTGCTTGCGAGAAAGCTTCAAAGATGGCGGTCTGTTTTTCCAGTGGAATTCCGATTCCGGTGTCTCTGACGCAAAACATCAAGTCCACCTGACCGTTGTCAGGTGCGGCCGAACGGAGTGAGAGTTCGACTTCTCCGGACGCGGTGAATTTGATGGCGTTGCCCAGCAGGTTGTTCAGGATTTGGCGGATGCGGACCACATCGCCGACGACGTATTCAGGAACATTGGGCAGAATGTTGCATATCAGCTCCAGTCCTTTTTCGTGAGCTCTGACGGCGATGCCACGGCAGGTTTCTTCGGTGTAGTCACGAACGTGGAGAGCAACCGGATCCAACTCCAGGCGGCCTGCCTCAATTTTGGAAAAGTCGAGGATATCGTTGATGACACCCAGCATGGAGTCGGCTGAGATGCGCGCTCCGGTGAGGTATTCCCGTTGCTCAGAGGTGAGTTCGGTGTCGAGCACAAGGTCTGTCATTCCGATGACGCCGTTCATGGGCGTACGGATCTCGTGGCTCATGTTGGCGAGAAATTCACTCTTGGCGCGGCTGGCGGCTTCGGCCTTGTCCCGCGCGAGGGAGAGTTCGAGGTTAGAATGCTGGAGATCAGCGATCCGGTCATTCACCTGACGTTCCAGGTCGTTGCTGTAATCTTTTAGACTTTGGTCACGGAGCTGAATTTCACCGAGCATTTCGTTGAAAGTATCTACCAGCCGACCGAGATCATCTTCGCTCTGTTTTGACGCGCGGAGTGCATAATTTTTCTGGCTGGAAACTCGCGCGGCCACGTCAGCCAGGTCTTCGATCGGTTCGAGAATGATTCTTTGCAGTCGCGTAGAAAGCAAGAGAGCAGCCGAGCTGGCGGCAGCCAGAATGAAGAGCATGAGAATGATTAAGTCTCGAAGGCGACTGGCCAATTCATCCAAGTCAGATTCGAGATAAATCGAGCCGAGGTAGCGGCCTTGGTGTCGGATCGGCTGCCAAGAAATCAGGCGATTTTGTTCGAACCTGGTGCCAACGTGTTGCCCTGGCGGCAAAGCAGGTTGAGAGGCGTGGGACGGCCCATACCAGGCGAGGATTTCATCATTTTTGGAAATCAGGATGGCACTGCGGATATGAGGTCGGGCTTTCAACGTGTTGAGTGTTTCGGTGGCTGCGCGCGAATCGTCGAAGCTAAGAGCGGCGGTGCAGTTATCACCGAGCAGCATGGCTAGCCCCTCAAGCTCGGATGCCATGGAAATACGCCTGGTGTGCTGGTCGTACATGGCTCCCAGAGCGCAGGCGAACAAGAGTGCCGCCGTGACGGTGACCATCACAACGAGCCGCAACTTCAAGCGGATGGAGAGGCGCGCCAGCCTGCCGGTGCCGATCACCGCTTGCATTAACGACGGTCTCCAGAGGACGTAACCAGGTGGGCAATATTGAGCAGTTTCGAGCTGATCTTCAAACCAACACGCGAGGCGGCATCGGTGTTGATCTCAATTCGAATCCGCCCCTCTGTCACCTTTAACGTGACAACTCCTTCAAACCCCTCTGTCTCTCCGATCGTGAGTACCGGCGCAATGGAGGCAATCTGCAAAACGGATTGAAACTTTTTGGTGCCGCCACTCGTGACATACAAAATATGGCATCGGCCAACGCGTGCGGCATCGGTTAGGAAGGAAATTTCGAAGCGCCGGTTGTCGATGGTCTGTCCCCGGAGTGATTCCACAAGCAACGTTCCGAACGAATTCGGCCCCAGCAGGCACACCTGAACCGCATCCGCCTTGGATCGGAACGAGTCTTCGGGCCACTCGACAAACCTTGCGAAATTCGGTAGGTATCCAGCTTTCACGCGGTACTCGTTGGTCTGCGCAAATGCGCTTGCGGGGATTGCGAATGTCCAAAGCTCCGCCAAAAGAGCTGCGCCAGCCCAGATTCCGCAGATACGAGGACGTTTCATATGAAAGGACAGCCGCGCACATGGCGGCTCTATGGGCCTCATCGGTCGATGACGGTGGCTTGTTAGCGGAGGCTCCAATTTCCTATTGACTTTGCAACACAAAGTACTTTATATTTGACGCATGGCAACCCTTTCCGCATATGAACGCTGGCATCAGCACTTTCTCGACAACCGAACCGGACCGGCCTCTCTTCACGTCATTCCATGGACAGAGGAAGCTCTGTTGACCGAACGGGAACGGCAGCTTGTCACCCCTGCCCTGCAACAGTTTCAACTGGGCGAGTATGCGCGAGGCCGCGGACTGATGCGGCGCGCCAGCTCGCACACGGCATTTGTTGGCGAGACCTGGTTTGCCCCGGCCATGACACTATTCATTGCCGAGGAGCAAGGCCATAGCGCGATGCTGGGTCAGTTCCTGGACCGCGAAGGCATTCCGAGAATCGGGAATGACTTGGTGGACTCCATTTTCCGGCGCGTCCGCAAACTGGCGGGGCTGGAACTGTGTGTAATGGTGCTGGTCTCAGCGGAGATACTTGCCATCCCCTTTTATCAGGCGCTGCGCGATGCTACTGGTTCAAAAGTGCTGCGGGCCATCTGTCGTCGCATTCTGTTTGACGAGGTATCCCATTTGCGATTTCAAGCCCAGACCCTGGGACTCATCCGACGTGAGTTAACCCAACCCGGCCGGAGACTGCGCGAGAAGATACACGCCGCACTAATGGGTGCCGCCGCACTTGTGCTCTGGTTCCAACACGGCAAAATCTTCCGCGCCGCGAAATGGAATTTCGGAGGCTACTGGAAATGTGCGTGGCGTGAATTTGATCGGCTCACGGAAGAGGCTTCCGGCATCGCCGAAAAGGTAAGTTGGAACTATCGTTGGCGGCTGGATTAACAGCGAGTGACTTCTCACCTTACCGTAATAAACACACCACCGCGGCTGGTCCTGCTGCCGACCTTCAATACAATCGGCCGCTTACCCGGAGGCGTGAAAATTCCGGGCAGCCGGAGGTTGATCTGCATGACCCCAGACATACCAGGGGCCGGACCAGCATAAAGCAGTTCCACCTCGCCCGTTCCGATCTGCACCGATACGGGCAGCGTTTGCGATGGCAGAGGAATCCCGACCGGAACGCCTTCGATGACACCAGGAGTTGTCGTGCCCGCACCGGTGGCGTAGAGGGTCACAATGCTGCCACGACCGGCGGCGTTCTCAGCAGTATTGACAGATCCATCCAGATGAACTGCCAGCACCTCGCCCGATCCCTGACCGAGCGTGAACAATGCGGGAGATGCATCGACAACCGCAACCGATGCTGCGCCACGGGATTCTGAGCCGTGAAAAACCTCGACAGGCACCTGCACCTTCCCGTCCACCGCGTAAGGCACCTGCGCATTGATTTGCTGTTTACCAGCATGCAGTATCGGTGCAGCGATTCCGTCGATCTTCACCGAGGGACTGTCGCCGAAGTCCGAACCAAAGATGGAAATCAGCTCTCCGGGCGCAAGTGGAGCTTCGGAATAACTGGCTGCGTTGACAACGGTGATCTGCTGTGTTTGTTGCGGCGGAGCGGGAGGTGGAGCCGGAGCCGGGGGAGGTGGCTGTGGCTCCGGAGCCGGGGGAGGTGCTGATGTGGGAGAGAGCTTGCGGACACGGTTATTTTCGACGTCTGCAATGTAAACGTTCCCAGCCGGGTCAATCGCGAGACTCGAAGGGGCTCGCAGTTGGGCGAGGTGAGAATAGCCACCATCACCGGAGAAGCCGGGCACACCAGTTCCGGCAATGACCTGCGTCTTGCCGGTTACATCACGCCGTAGAATGCGGTGGTGGAACGTATCAGCAACGTAAAGATTTCCCTCCAAATCCAGGGCAACGGCCGCAGGCGCGTTCAAATCCGCGAGACCGTCGACAACCGTCACCACACCGGTCGCATCCACTTTGCGAATTGCATTGTTTCCCGAATCGGCGACATAGAGATCGCCATTAGGACCAACCGCGACACCCAGTGGCGAGCGGAATCCGACATCCGGGGCAACCGTGCGGATGGTGCCATCCAAAGCGATTTTTCTGACACGGTGATTACCGCTATCGGCGAAGTATAAATTACCGGCAGCGTCGAAAGCCATTCCGCGGGGGCGGTTGATTTCAGCAGCCGTCGCCGACCCCGTATCCCCTGAAAAACCTCCATAACCGGAACCGGCAATGGTGCGAGCACGAGAGGCCACAGTGATATTTCCTCCAATGATTTCAAGGCCGCGGATGCGGTGACCCAGATGATCGGCAATGCGAAGGCCGCCCGCAGGATGAATGGCAAGAGCGACCGGATCAGTCAAATTCGCAAACAGCGCGGGACCACCGTCGCCAACTCCGTTTAGCGAACCGCCCGCAACCACGGTCTCCATAAAACCAGACGCGGTGACACGGCGAATCCATGCGGTGCGTTCTTCGGCGATGTAAAGATCGCCATCCAATCCCAAGGCGATTCCCATAGGCCCCGCAAGATAGCCACGGGTTGCCGCGCCGTCCTGCGGCACATTATGGCTTCCATTGCCAGCATAAACTTGAGGCGGGGAGGAGCCATCCATTCTCAGAACGCGCTTACCATCGGCTATGAACAACGATCCTGGAACCGAAACCACATCCCGAGTAGGGCCAGCAAGTGCAGGGTTGGCTCCGGCAACAACTGTGAATTTGCCGTCCGGCGCACGGCAAATCACGCGCGAGATCAGACTGTCGGCGATCAGAAGATTGCCTGCGGCATCGATGTCGACTCCCGTTGGCCCGTAAAGCGGAAGCGAGTTCGCACCGCCTGCAACCGTGGTGATGAGGCCTGCCGTCAACCGGCGCACCATCTTGTTGCCGCTGTCGGCAATGTAGAGCGAACCTTGCGCGTCAAAGGCGAGTCCGGCGGGATAATTCAGCTTGATTGTTAACGCAGCTCCATCGCCGTTAAACCCAGCTTGGCCGGAGCCTGCCACGACATCGGCCCTCCCGGCTGGGTTGATCCTGACGACAACGTGTGCCAGATGGTCGGCGACGTAGACGTTACCAGCGGTATCGACAGCAACGTTGCGTGGACCAAGGAGCGGAATCGTGGTCGCCAGAGAGCTGATGGTACCATCCGGCGCGATCCGGCGAATCCGTGCATTTCCGTAGTCGGCGACAAATACGGTGCCTGTGGCGTCAACGGCGACTCCGTACGGATTTTTCAAACGTGCACTCGCGGCTGGTCCGCCATCGCCCGATAAGCCGGGGTTTCCATCGCCGACGATTGTGGTGATGATGCCTTGTGTGTCGACTTTCCGGACGCGATGGTCCGTGTTATCGGCAATATAAAGGTTCCCCGATACATCCACTGCCAACCCTTCCACAGCGGCCAATTGGCCGTCCACCGCCGCTCCGCCGTCGCCCACTTCGTTGGTTCCGGCGATGGAACTGATTGTGTAATATGGCTGTCCTTGCATCGCGAAAGGCGACGCCATGAAAACGAGGCAGACACAGATGGTGCGGCACATTGGCGGATTCCCTACAAGAACTAGGTGTATTTCAGCAGGAAAACATCTCACCTTGTCCGATGTGGATTAGGTGAAGTGGAAGTTTTTGTTATGTAGCACGGTGGTACCGCTCCTGTTTGGGCAGGAACCTGGATTTACTGAGAAGATCAGTCCGCTAGTGAAATTCTCGCGGCGCGCGCCGACGGTAGGTTGGTACGTGGTGGAGTTTCACCCCGATGTCAGCACAAACGATGCGCGGCGGATCGCGGTGACTACCGGCATTCCAGTTCGTGAAAACCCCGACTTACGCACGCAGCATCTATTGATCCAGGCCACGGAGCAGCAACTCATCGAACTTTCCAATTGGGACGAGGTAGCCTACCTCTTCCCTGCTTCGCGTGAACTGGTGCGCGGCGAATTTGTCCACGGGTGCGCTGGCGGGCTTACGGCTTCCGGCGCAATGGGACAATATGTCGCCAGCATAGGAGATGGCTGGGATGGCCCGGGCCTGGGTTCAGCCGCGCTTTCGTATGCGTTTGGTTCGGTCTCGAATAAAATCGACGTTTACACCATGCGTGCCGAGATTCAGCGCGCAATGTCAGAGTGGAGCCGCGTGGTCAAAGTCAGTTTCGCTGAGAGCGGTAACACCGCGTCCGCCAAACATGCGCAGATTTTTTTTGCAACCGGAGCGCATGGAGATGCTTATCCTTTTGACGGTCCTGGCAAAGTGCTGGCACACACTTTTTATCCCGCGCCGCCGAACTCAGAACCGGTCGCCGGTGATCTTCACCTTGACGCGGATGAAGCATGGCGGGTCGGATCGGACCTGGATCTCTATTCTGTTGTGCTGCACGAACTAGGACATGCACTGGGTTTGGGACACTCGGATCAGCCCGGTGCTGTTATGTATCCTTATTATCGGCTGGCAACGGCGCTCACGCAGGAGGACATCACCGCGATTCAGCGGCTGTATGCTGCGCCAGGAAGCACGTCGAATCCACCACCACCGAATCCGCCACCGCCTCCTACACCTAGCCCGAATCCAAACGACACCACACCTCCCACCATGAAGGTCGTTTCACCGGCGTCTACCAACATCCTGACATCAGCGGCAACCATCAGCCTGCGTGGAACCGCTTCCGACACCTCTGGAATTAAACAAGTCTACTGGACAACTACTTCAGGCGGAACTGGCATCGCTTCGGGAACCACAGACTGGAGCATCCCGGGCATCCCACTCTACACAGGCACAAACTACATCACCGTCCGCGCCATCGACAACGCCGGAAATACAAGTTGGAGATCGCTTGTCGTCACGCGCCGGTGAGATATAATAAACGGCACGTAACGTCACCTGGAGGCCTTTGCATTGGCCCGTTTATTATCGACTGCTTTGTTGGGAGTCGCAGCAATTGCTGCTGTTTGGGCTCAGCAGCCAGTCATTGAAAAATATTGCATGGGATGCCATAACGACCGGACTCGCTCCGGCTCGCTCTCGCTTGACGCGCTCCTTGGCGAAAAAGTGGAAGCGCATCCGGAGACTTGGGAGAAGGTCATCCGACGGCTCCAGGCCCGTTACATGCCGCCTCCCGGACGTCCTCGTCCCGATGAGCAAACCTACGACGCACTCATCTCCTCGCTCCAGGCAACTATAGATAGGGCAGCCGCCGCGAAGCCGAATCCAGGCCGCACCGACACCTTCCGCCGCTTGAATCGCACCGAATACCGCAACTCCATTCGCGACCTACTAGCCTTAGACGTTGACGTCTCCTCCTTACTACCAAGCGACGAATCCAGCCACGGCTTCGACAACGTCACCGTCGGAAACCTCTCGCCCACTCTGCTGGAACGCTATCTCGGTGCCGCGCAAAAAATCAGCCGCCTTGCCCTCGGCATTCCTGCGAAGTCCCCAGGCGGCGACATGATCAACCTTCCTGCGGATCTAACTCAGGAAGAGCACTTCAAAGACTTACCTGTCGGCACGCGCGGCGGCACGGTGATGCGTTACACATTCCCTGTCGACGCCGTCTACGAAATTCAAGTGCGCCTCGCGCGAGATCGCAACGAGTACATCGAAGGACTCACCGCTCCACAAGAAATCGAAATCACGCTTGACGGCGAACGCGTCGGACTCTTCACCGTCAAGCCGCCGCCAACCGGAAAAGACCACCGCGCCGTAGATCAAGACGTCAACGCGCGCATCCCTGTAAAAGCGGGTCCGCACGTAGTTGCGGCAGCATTCCCGAAGACGCAAGGCACACTGCTCGAAACCGAGCGCCAACCCTATCAGGCGCACTTCAACATGGACCGACACCCGCGCGTTCAGACCGCCGTGTATTCGGTTTCCGTCATCGGTCCTTATGAGGTGAAGGGTCCCGGCGTCACGCCGAGCCGCAAACGCATCCTCACTTGCCAGCCTACGAAAGCAACAGAAGACGCATGCGCGAAAACAATTCTATCGACGCTTATGCGTCGGGCGTACCGTCGTCCTATCACAACAGCCGATCTCCAAATGCCGCTCAAGCTCTACAAAGACGCACGCGTCAACGGCTTTGAATCCGGCATCGAAATGGGGCTCCGCGCCATACTCGTCAGTCCCGAATTTCTATTCCGCGTGGAGCAAGACCCAGCCGGAGTCGCACCCAAGACCGCGTACCGCATCAGCAATCTTGCACTCGCTTCGCGCCTCTCGTTCTTCCTGTGGAGCAGCATCCCAGACGATCAATTACTAAACCTCGCCGTCGCCGGAACACTCTCGACGCCAGCCGTTCTGGATCAACAAGTGAAGCGTATGTTAGCCGACGAGCGCTCTCACTCGCTCATCACCAACTTCGCCGAACAGTGGCTCTACCTTCGCAATCTCGCGTCCACCACGCCCGATATGCGCACCTTCCCTGACTTCGACGATAATCTCCGCCAGGCTTTTCGACAAGAGACAGAAATGTTCGTCGAAAGCATCATGCGCGAAGACCGCAGCATTCTTGATTTTCTACGCGCAAGGTATACCTTCGTCAATGAGCGGCTCGCCAAACACTACGGCATTCCGAACGTCTACGGCAGCCGCTTCCGGAAAATCACTTTCGACGAAAACAGCAATCGCGGCGGGCTGCTCGGACAAGGCAGCATTCTCATGGTCACCTCCTACGCAACTCGCACCTCGCCCGTCGTGCGCGGCAAATGGATTCTCGATAATCTCCTGGGACTCTCGCCGCCACCTCCTCCGCCAGCCGTTCCCGCACTCAAAGAAAATGGCTCGCTTGGAAAAACACAAACTGTGCGCGAGCGGCTTGCCGAGCATCGCGCCAACGCAGCCTGCGCAGTCTGCCATCGCAATATGGACCCGGTTGGTTTCGCACTGGAAAATTTCGATGGCGTCGGACGCTGGCGCACCATGGAAGAAGGCAAACCCGTCGACGCAACCGGCGGACTTCCCGACGGCAGCAAGTTCGAAGGTGCCGCAGGATTGCAACAAGCACTGCTCACGCACCCCGAAGTTTTCGCAACCACATTTGCCGAAAAGTTGCTCACGTACAGCCTGGGCCGCGGCGTCGAATACTACGACGCACCTGCGGTTCGAAAAGTAGTAAAGAACGCCGAGACTAAGAACTACCGGTTTTCTGAGTTCATCGCCGGAATCGTAAAAAGCACGCCGTTTCAGATGAGGACAACACAATGATCATCACCAAAAAAGCACTGCCACGCCGCACGATGCTGCGGGGAATGGGAGCCACGCTCGCGCTTCCGTTGCTCGACGCCATGATTCCAGCGGTCACCGCACAGGCTGCCACGCCTGCCAATCCGGTGCGCCGCATCAGCTACATCTACATGCCGATGGGATCGATCATTGCGCAGTGGACGCCGCCTGGTCCCGCCGGAAAACTCGGCGAACTCTCGCCAACACTGCGCTCCCTTGCGCCAGTCAAAGACCAGATCAGCGTCATCAGCAACATGGAAATCCGCAATGCGTACCCAGGGACACACGCCACCTCCAACGCATCCTTCCTAAGCGCTGCGAAATCCAAGTGGACCGAGAGCACGGATTACTTCCTCGCGACAACTGCCGATCAAGTGGCCGCGCAGCAGATTGGTGGCGAGACGCGCTTGCCGTCCATCGAGCTCGCAATGGACCTGCTCACCACGGTCGGACAGTGCGACAACGGCTACGCCTGCGTCTATCAAAACAATCTGTCATGGTCGTCGCCGACAACGCCTCTGCCCGCCGAAGCGCATCCCCGCGTGGTGTTTGAACGCTTGTTCGGAGACGGAGGGAGCGCCTCGGATCGTCTAGCGGAACTGCGTCGCAACGCCAGCCTGCTGGATTGGGTAACCGACGGTATCGCGCGGCTCCAAAAAAATCTCGGGCCAGGGGACCGTGCCAAAGTCGACGAATATCTCACGACCGTTCGTGAGGTAGAACGCCGTATTCAAAAAGCAGAATCAGCAACCGCAGATTCGAAACTGCCAGATCTCGACCGCCCCGTGGGAGTGCCCGCACTCTACGCCGATCACGCAAAGTTGATGTTCGATCTGCAAGTGCTGGCCATGCAAGCC
>Ga0315912_10004997_pt1 | contig 12299 bp, 9 predicted proteins | sample VfabasoilMG_FD_204469 | JGI IMG/M metagenome (GOLD analysis project Ga0315912, IMG submission 204469) | Garden soil microbial communities collected in Santa Monica, California, United States - V. faba soil | ecosystem: Environmental > Terrestrial > Soil > Garden | place: USA: California... | reverse complement strand
TGATCGCCCCTCTTTCGATATGGAGCAGGAGGCGCTCGCATGACGAATATTCATCTGATCGGCGGAGAGAAGGGCGGCGTCGGCAAGTCGGTGGTCGCGCGCGTGCTCGCTCAATACATGATCGACAAGAAGCTCGACTTCGTCGGCTTCGACACCGATAGGTCGCACGGTTCGCTGGTGCGTTTCTACTCCGACTTCGCGTCTCCCATGCTCATCGACAGCTACGAGAGCCTGGACACGATGGTCGAGCTCGCGGCCGAGAATCCCGGCGAGCGAATCCTCGTCGACCTCGCGGCGCAGACCCACGAGCGGCTGGTCAAGTGGATCGACGAGTCCGGCGTGCTCGCGGCACTGGGCGAGCACGGGCTGTCCTTGACCTACTGGCACGTGATGGACTCGGGGAAAGACTCGCTCTCCTTGTTGAAGAACCTGTTCGACCGCTTCGGCTCGCGGATGAATTACGTAATCGTGCTGAATCAGCTGCGCGGCGAGCACTTCGACCTTTTCGAGAAGTCGGCGGAGAAGGCGCAGGCGGAAGCGCTGCGCGCGAAGATCGTCACCGTGAAACGGCTGAACCAAGAGGTCATCGCGAAGATCGATGCCGAGAACGCGAGCTTCTGGGCAGCGCAGCAGAAGGGCACATTGAACGGGCACGGCCTCGGGATACTGCAGCGGCAGCGCGTGAAGGTGTGGCTCCAGCACGCCTATGGGCAGATCGACGACGTGGGGATCTAACCGGCGGCGAATCCGTCGCTGCGGCGATCCCGCGCGCGCGTAAGGCGACGCACGCTCAAGCGCACGCTTCCACGAACAGCGAGCGGTGCTGGCCGTCGTGCTGCGCATTGGCGTTGCTGCTCGCGTCATCCACGCGCAGTTCCTCATGCGGGCTCTGCTGATAGCCGCAGCGCCGGACGTCGGCGAAGCCCGCGCGCTCGAGCGCGCTCGCGAGCGTCGCGAAGTCGTAGCCGAACTTGTGATGCTCGAACAGCGCGTCGGGCGTAGCGCCCGCGCCCGCGTACGGCAGGAACGTCTCCAGGTTCGTGAGCTCGACGGGTAAGTTGCGCTGGCGGCGGCGGGCGGCGAAGAACGCGTCATCGCCGCTTGCGTACGCGCGCAGATACTTCTCGATGTCGGGCACGACGATCCGCACGACGCCGGCCGGTGCCAGCACACGCCGGATCTCACCGAGCAAGCGGCTCGATTGAGCCGGGTGAAACAGGTGCTCGAGCAAGTGGGCGACGAATACGTAGCGCGCGCTGCCGGTTGGCAGCGGCAGCCCCCAATCCAAGTTGATCGCGAGCGGTGCAGGATGGTTGTCGACGTTGATCCAGCCTGGAAGCTCATGGCCGCCGCAGCCGACGTGCACCTTGAGCTCGCGGCGACCCTCATGCAGGCCCAATGCCTCGAGCTGCGGCACGAGAGCGGCACCGCGCACGGCGGCAAGATCGGCTTGCAGGCCGCGAATGGCGTCGACGGCGGCTAGGAGCCGCTCGCGTGCCGGCGCCAGCCGCCGCTCGCGCAGCAGGTCGTGGGCAACGGGGCCGAGCCCGCGAAGCTCGCCCTCTAAAGCGTAGGTCGCCTCGAGCAGGGCGCTCGTCAAATCGACGGCGGCTGCTTGCTCATGCTTGGCGCGGTCGGCCGGCGCCGCGGGTGGGCCGACGCCGAAGGACATGACCTGCGTGGAGTAATCGATGGTGAAAGTCGTAGGCATCGCCGCTAGTGCGCCCCGCGCACGATCGTCAGCACGTCGTGCTCGCAAAGTTCTAGCACCGCGGCCCGAATCTCGCCGCCGTGCTCCCTGCCGAGCTCGAGCGACAAGGCTTCGAGCGATAACGGGCCGTCGCCGAGCGCGCTCACGATCGAGCGTGCGAGCGGGCGCAGCCGCAGCCGCCCGCCGCGCACCACGATTTCGGCCGCCGTGGCGTCGAGCCGGTACGCGGCATTGATGCTGACGATGTCGCCGGGCTCGATGCCATCGGCGCCGAGCGCGAGATGCAGCTCCGTATGCAGCTCCGTGCGCACGCGCGCGCGGCTCGTGGCCCCGTGCTCGAACTCGGCTCGAGCCTGTGCCGAGTGAACGATGGCGCGCAAGGCGTCGACGGCGGCGTCGAGCTCCTCTGCGCTCGGTGTGGCGGAGAGCGAGCGGCGTGCCGCGAGCGCGGCTGGTAGATGTCGCGCGCACGCCCAGCTCACGTAATCGTGCACGGTCGGGGCATACGTGCCGACGGACAGATGTAGGCTCGGGCCTTCCTGCGGTAGCACGTGGTGCCACCAGCCGCGCGGCACGTAGAGCATGTCGCCCGCCTCGAGCATGCAGTCGAGCGCCGGCGTCGTGGGGCAGTCGTTGCCGTTGCCCTCGCTGCGGTGCATGCCGAGCGGCAACGGAAACGTAGGTGCGAACACCTGCCAGCGCTTTCGGCCGATGAGCTGCAGCGCGAAGACGTCGTGCGTGTCCCAGTGACGGCCGAACGTGCCACGCCCGCCGATCGATAGATAAGCGTTGCCGACGACGGGCGCGCTGCAAAACCGGCCCACCTCCGCGCAGAGGCGCAGGGCCGTCGGCGAATAGCGCTCGAAGCCATTGACGACGAGCGTGGCCCCGGACTTGAGCTCGGCGTAGAAGCGGCCTTTTTCGAGGCAGCGCCGCGGGGCGCCGAGCTCGAGAGCGACGTCGGTGTAGCGCTCCTCCGCGAGCGGCCCGCCGTTGAAAAGTTGGAAGCTCGGTGCGGTCGGCTCGACGCGCTGCAATGCCGCGTCGAGCTCCGCCCATTCGAATGGCGCGCCGCGCAGCGCGAGGCGGCGCAAGTAAGGTGCGCGCTCCGCGTAATGTTCGCGGAATTCGCCGGCCGCCAAACCGAAATTGATCACGTGTGTGTGGCCGCCGGAGGTGCGGTCCACGCTCGGAGACGCCCAGCCGCCGGTGCGTGCAGCGGACCGAATCACGGCGGGGTGCGGCTCAGATCGGCGGCTTCCGCCAGCCGCCGGACTTCGTCTCGAGATATGCAGCGACGGCCAAGCAGATGTCCTCGCGCCACGGTTTCGCGATGACCTGCACGCCGATCGGCAGCTTGCCGTCCGCGGAGCTGCCGGCGCGCACGACAACGACGGGCCAACCCGTGCTGTTGAAGATGCCTGTGTACGGCCAGCCGCCGCCCGGTGCGCCGCCGCCACCGCCACCGCCACCGCCGCCACGGTCGGGATCTTGATCGATCTCCTGCGCGTAGCGGCCGTTGACGGGTGTGATGAAGACGTCGTAGCTCTTCATCCACGCGAGCATCTGCGATTTCGCGAGGTCGTGCTCCTCCCACGCCTTGACCATCTCGGCTGTCGAGAGCGGTGCGGGTTGCTTCAGCGTTTCGACGCGGCCCGGCGAGAAATTCTTCGTGCCCCACTTGTCGGCGAGACGCTTGTAGAACGCGCTGCCGTCGCCGCGCGAGAGATCGCGGCGCGCGGCCGTGAGCCGCATGAGGGCGTCGGTCGGCGCGTCGCGCTTCACGCTGGCGGCGGTGCCTTGCAGCCAGCCGGCCGCCGCTTGCACGGTTTTCTTCGTGTCTTCGTGCGTCGGATTCGTCGTCGCGCCGTTGTCGTCGACCCAGGCCACGCGCAGCTTCGTGATGTCGACCGCGGCGGGGTCGGCCCACGGCACGGGCGCGCACGACGCGTCGCGGTAGTCGGGGCCCGCGATCAGCGGCGTGATGAGCGCGAGATCCTCGACGCGTCGCGTCATCGGCCCCAGCTGCTGCCACAGATCAAAGATGCCGCCGTAGTCGACGATGTGGCCGGTGCGCGGCACGCGCACGCTCGTCGGCTTGATGCCGGCGATGCCGTTGTTGTGCGACGGCCCGCGGATCGAGCCGCCCCAGTCGGAGCCGATGTCGAAAGCCGCAAGCCCGGCCGCGACCACGGCGCCGGCGCCACCCGATGAGCCCGCCGTGCTGCGCGTCAAATCGTAGGGGTTGTGCGAGGAGCCGTAGAGCAAGTTGCTCGCGGTGCTGATGCCGCCCAACCCGCCGAGCGTGAACTCGGGCGTGTTCGTCTTGCCGAGCAGGATGGCGCCGGCTTGGCGCACGCGCGCGACGACGGTCGCGTCCTTCTCGGGCACGTACTGCTGGCGCCCGTACGTGGCGCCCGTGCTGATCACGCCGGCCGTGTCGAGCGAGTCCTTGATCGTCATCGGCACGCCGTGCAGCGGCCCGGCGAAATCGCCGCGGGCGGCGCGCGCGTCGAGCGCTTTCGCTTCGCTGCGGGCGCGCGAATAGCTGTTCATCACGACGGCGTTCAGCATGTCGTTGACGGCGAGCTGGCGCTCGATGAACGCGTCGACCACCTCGACGGCCGAAACTTCGCGCGCGCGCAGTACCTCCGCGAGCCGCGTCGCGGACATATAAATGAGATCGGTCGTCTTGTCCGTCGAGCGCGGCGTCACGGCCCGTGCGGGCAGCGCCGCCATGACGGCAGGCACGGCCGCGGCAACCGAGCCGGCCATGCGGAACAAGTCGCGGCGGCGGAAAGCCGGCGCGGGCGAAGAAGCGGAGTCTCGGTCGTTCATGTCGTTGCTCCCTGTGCGTGCGGCGGCTAGATCGGTGTGGCTTGCCAGCCGCCCGTCTGTTGCTCGATGTGGGCCATTGCCGCGAGGACCACGTCGTCGCGCCACGGTTGCGCCACGATCTGAATGCCGAGCGGTAAGCCCGCCGCTTCGGTCGAGGTGCCGCAGCGCACGACGCCCGCGGGCCAACCGGTCGTGTTGTATTGGCTCGTGTACGAAGCGCCGGCCGGCCGGTTGGCCGGCCGCTCGTGGTCAAGCCGGATCGGAGCGCGATCGCTCGCGGGGCAGACGATCAAGTCGTATTTCTCGAGCCAGGCGAGCTGCTCGCTCTTGATCGCATCCATTTCTTCGCACAAGCGCGTGAAGTCGGGGCTCGGTACGGCAGTGCCGTCGAGGCGCAGGCCGGGCGATGCTTGCGAGGTCCCGTGCAACTTCAATAGGCGCCGCATGTGCTCGCGGCCGTCGGCGCCGTTGAAGGCTTGGCGCGCCTCGGCGAGCTCGCTCATCTTCGGCGGGCGGTCCTCGGTGACTTTCGCGCCGAGCTTGCGGAACAGGCCCACGGTTTGCGTGACCGTGGCTTGCAGCTCCGGCGTGGGATCGACGGCGCCGTTCGACGTGTAGTAGGCGACGCGCAGCGACTTCAAATCGACGGCCTTGGGATCGCGCAGCGGCACGGGCGCCATCGCGGCGTCCCAGTCGTCGGGGCCGGCGAGCACCGACATCAGCAAAGTCAGATCCTCTACGCGCCGGGCGAGTGGGCCGGTCTCCTGAAAGTTGTCGAACGCGCCGCCGTACCCGACGATGTGGCCAGTGCGCGGCACGCGCCCGTAGGTCGGCTTGATGCCGGCGATGCCGTTCGCGTAAGCCGGGCCGCGGATCGATCCGCCGTAATCGGAGCCGATGTCGAAATAGGCGCCCGCGGCTGCGACGATGGCGCCGGCGCCGCCCGACGAGCCGCTCGGCTGGTATTCGGCGTCGTACGGATTTTTCGTGAGCCCGTACACGAGGTTCACGGTGCCTTTACCGCCGCCGCCGAGCGTGAACTCCGGCGTGTTCGTTTTGCCGAGCAAGATTGCGCCCGCGGCGCGCACCCGCGCGACGACCGTCGCGTCCGTGCCAGGCACGAAATCCTTGCGGCCGAGCGTGCCGCCGGTGCTGACGACGCCGGCGGTGTCGAACGAGTCCTTCACCGTGAACGGCACGCCGTGCAAGGGCCCTTTGGGCTTGCCGGCTTTGAGAAGCGCGTCGGCTTCAGCCGCTTCGGACAGCGCGCGCTCGCGGCACTGCGCTACGACGGCGTTGATGATCGGATTGACGGCGTCGATGCGCTCATAGCATTTGCGCACGAGCTCGACGGACGTGACCTGCCCGTCGCGCAGCAGCTTGGCGACTTCGACCGTGGAAAGCGCCAGCACCGGATCAACGTTCGATGCCCCGGTCGCCATCGCGCGGAAGCGCGGCAGCGCGACGAGCGCGGCGGTCGCGGCGCCCGTTTTCAAGAAACGGCGGCGCCCGGTGTCAATTCGTAGTTGCATCGTGTTCACCCCAGACTCTCAGTTGCCAGGTTTTTGGTTCGTAGTTGTCTCGCCGAGCTCTTTCTTCCAGCCGGCGAGCGTTCGATAGGCATCCTCGCGGCGCATGTGCTCGCGGCCCACTTCACCGATCGAGCCGCCGCGCTCGAGCGCTCGCTCGAGAATGCTTGCGGCTTCAGCCACGCTCGCGCGGTGGCGTGCGAGGCCCACAGCATCCAGCGCGGCGCCGGTCAAAGTCGGGATCAGCACCTCGCGGTACTGCGAGTGGTTGTAGAGCAGAAAGGCGAGCTTGGCTTCGCGCGCTGCGGTCGGTTGAACCTCTGCGAGCCGGCGCGCGAGCGGCAGTTGCCACTCCATCGACTCGAGCGCGGTACGAGCTTGACCCAACGCCTGTTGCTCCTGTCCCTCGCTGTACAAGACGCTGCCGCGCAGCATGTACCCTACATAGTTGGCGCCAGGTCCCTGCAGCACGAAGTACGCGCCGGTGCTCAACACAGTGAGCGGCACGCCGAAGTACGCGGCCTGCCGCGCGAGCACGCCGACGGGGGAGTGCGTGAGCGCGGCGTTCCACCACGACGTCGCCGTCGCGTCCGTGCTGCGGCCATCGTCGGCCGCAGAGCTCAAGTTCTCGCGGTTTTGCCGGTGGCGGAGCTTCCAGATGAACCCGTCGAAGTAGTAGTGCAGCAGCGTCGACGTGAATCCGAGCGCGAGCAGCACCGACATCAGTAAGCGGCTTTGATGCTGAGTCGTTAGTGCGCCGCCGTAGGTCAAGCACAACGCGACGTAGGCGCCGCCGATGAGCCAGCCGCCGCGCTGATGCGACGCGCGAAATACGCCGCCGCGCGCGCGGCCTTCTTGTGCGGCGAGGCTCCGGTTGTAGCGCCACACGATAGCGAGGTATTGCGTCATGTGGACGACGCCGATGACGGCGAAGCCGACCGCGAACGTCCAGCCCGGCGCCCACGCGAGGATCAAAGAGTTCGGCGTGTACGCAACGAACATCACGCCGAACATCGTCGCGAACAGCGCGAGCTTCACCCCGCTCACGGCGTAGCCATGCCGCCGGCACCACGCGAGATAGACGCCGTACGCGATTGTCGCGGCACAGGCCGCAGCGAGCGCGACGTCGGTCAAGGTCTCGATCGCGGCGCTCGGCAGCACGAGCGCGAGCGGTATGTTGGCCATGAGGAATAGATCTTCGAGGACGCTCGCGAACCATTCGCCGCTCGCGAGCATGATGAACACGAACCAAGTGGCCGACAGCGCGAGATCCATGCGCGCCGCGAGCTTCTTCGGCGCCGCGTTGTGGCGGTCGTAGATGCGCGTGAAGCCGTAGTGCTGCATCAGGAAGTGCCAGGGATCCCAAAGCGCGAGCAGGACCCAGAGGTACAGCACGTTCTCGACGGGGTAGTCGTGCTCGTTCAAGTACGCGAGCGCTGCGCCCGCGAACGCGAGCGGGAACACGGGCGCGAGCACGAACGTCCACTTGAAGCGCCGAAAGAGCTCGGTGTCGCCGTAGACGCGGATAAACGTCGGCAGGTGATGCGCCACCGTGAACACGACGTGCAACAAGACGATGTAGGCAGTGGCGTCGGCTGCGCCGAAATAGCCGAACGCTGCAATCGCGGCGGCGAGCGTGAGTAGCGGCGCCCCCACGACGAACAGCGCGTCCTGCGCGGGGCTCAATATCCAAGCTCGGCGCGGCGGCGCTGCCGGCGCCACGATCGCCCCGGCGACCGCGCTCATGACGCTTGGCCGATGAAAGTGATCTCCATCCGTCCGCTAGACGGACGCTGGGCGTCGCCCCCTACCGTCGCGCTTCACTCGCCGCGCGGGTGGAAGATCACGGTCTCGCGGACCTCGACGAGAACGGGCTGCCCGGCCCGCGTCGGCGGCTCGAAGCGCCAGCCCGCGACGAGCGCGACGGCGGCGTCCATCAATGCGGGCTCGGTCCCGCGCTCGGCCATCGGCACGCGCACTGCGCCGCCTTCGTCGACGACGTAGCTGACGACGACGCTGCCGGAGACCGTGAGATTACCGACGAGCTCGGCTGGTGCCGCCGGTTGCGCGCGGCGCGCGAGCGGCCGCTCGAGCTCGCTCGGCTGCACGAGCTGCACCACGGGCTTGTAGTCCGGAGGGAACCACGCCTTCGCGCTCTCGTAGTGGCTCACCGAGGTGACGACGCCGTCGCGCTTGAAGACGAACTCGATGAGCTCGCGGCGCAGCACCTTGCTCGGCTCGGCGTCGCGGCCGCGGCCCAAGGCGGGATCGCGGTCGAACCGCCAGGCTAGGACCGCGTCGCGAGCGGAGTCGCCGAGCACGCGGTTCGTCGCGGTCAACGTCACGGCGTCGGCGACGCGGCCATTGGCGCGAATTGTGAAAGCCACGACCGCCGAGGCGTCGACGTCGAGCTTGGGGACGACGGGCTCTTTATAGGAGACGAGCCCGAGATTGCGGGGTTGCGCGTGAGCGCCTCCCGAGAGGGCGGCGATGAGTGCCAGTAGCCACGACCACTGCCGTCTCATCGCCGCCCGAGTTCCAGTTCCGTCGAGCCCTCCGCTCTAATCGAACGCGCGCTTCGCGGTGAACTCCCAGCGCGCGCCCGGCATCGAGGACATGAGGCCCGCGTTGCCGCCGCCCGCGCGGAAGTAGTGCTCGTCCGCGACGTTGTAACCGTTGACGCGCAGGTCCCAGAGCTCGTGCTCGAACGTGAAGCCCAAGTTGTACGTGGTCGCCGCCGGGATCATCGCGGTCATGCCGCGGTCGGCCCAGACTTCCGAGAACCAGTTCGCGCCGAACACGACGCCGAGCCCGTTCTTGAAGCTGTAATTCATGTTGACGCCGGCCTGCGTCTCCGGGTTGCCCGTGCGCTCGCGATAGCCCGGCTGGTTCACGGGCAGGTTCACGTTAGCCTTGCCGCCGTAGAAGAACGCTTCGGCAGGGTAGAGCACCTCGCCCGTGACGGGATCGAGCACGTCTTGGTAGCCCATCTGGCGCGCGGTGAGACTGATCGACGCGCTCGACGGCACCGTGAACTCGGCGAACTGATTCAGCACGTACGCCGAGAAGAACAAATCGCGCGTCGGCACCCAGCGAACCTCCATCTCGACGCCGTGCGCCTCGGTGCTCGACACGTCGGCGCCCTCGGTCGGGTCCTCGGGGTCGGTCACGTCGGTGCGCGTCTGGCGGTATAGCGCGCTCGTCCACTGAAGCTTCTCTTCGAAGAACCCGGCTTTCACGCCGGCCTCCTGCAGCTCGGCTTCGCCGATGTGGCCGGCGCGCACGACGGCGACTTGCAGTGTGTCGTTCGACGTCGAGAGTTGCAGGCTCGACACGGCCGATGTCATGTATGGGCGCCAGCGCTCGCCGACTTGGCGCGAGACGCTGAAGCTCCACGAGGTGCCGTCGTCGGTGCCCTCGGCGTAAGTTTGCGTCGTGAGGTATGCGCCTGGGCAACCCGTTCCGGGCTCGAGGCAAGTGACGCCTGGGGCCGGCGAGCGGCCCGTGTTCGCATTGAAGCTCGGTTTGTCGGTCGCCTCCGCGTCGGACGTGTCGTAGCGGCCGCCGACCATGAAGTTCCACTTCGTAAAGAGGTCGATGTCGAACATCACGCCGAGGCCCGTGCTATTGAACTTCGACGAGCGGAAGCTCGTGTCGACGGCGCCTGTCACGTAGTCAGGATTCGTCAGCTGCGTCCAGAACCGCGTGTTCGCGTAGTGGTAGCCGCCGTTGTAGTTGATGTCCTGGCGCCAGTCGAAGTCGCCGCCCGAGCTCCTGATCCAGCCGGCGGTCTCGCGGTAGTTCAACGACCCGAGCATGTTGATGCGCACCCAGTCCGGCAGGTTGTCGTCGGAGACGCGCTTCGTGACGGTGAACTTGTTCTCGATCGCCTTGATGTACTGGTTCTCGCCGTACGGCAGGTACGAATCCTTGAACGAGTCGATGTTGTCGTAAAAGATCTGGTACTTCATCGTGAAGTCGGGATTTTCGTCCGCGATGAAGTCGATGTAGCCGAGGCGCTGCTGCGCGTTCTGCTCACGCTCATACGCGCCGTTGCCGCGGTAGTCGAGCGGCACGGTCTTCACGGTGCAAGGGTCCAGCACCATGCCGACCGGCAACTGACCCGATGACGGCAGCGGTCCGCCCGCAGACATCGAGCGCATGACGTCGGCGGCGTGGCAGTCGATTTCGGGATGCGCGTTCAAGTAAGTGAGCATCGTCGCCGGAATGCCCGCTACCGTCGGAAACTGATCGATCGGCAGCATCGCGCCGGTGGCCGGGTCGGTCGGCCACGGGAACCGCTGATTCAGCGGCTGGTTCGTCGAGCTCACGTTGCCGCGGACCGGAGAAGCGATGTGGCTCTCGAGGTAGCCGATCAAGCCGTCGCCGTCGACGTCGAGGTTGACCATCGGCTGGCCGGCGAGGTACGTGCCGTTGTCGAGCATGTCCTGCGTGACGCGGTTCATGTAGGCGCCCGACGTGATCGACCGTTGCGCCTGGCCGCCGAACTCGATGCGGAACGGCCCGACGGCGTCGTCAATCGCGACGGTCGCTTGGAAGAACTGCTGCTCTGCGGGGACTTGCTTGACGTACGTGTTCGAGTCCTCGAACAAGCCGAACACGTAGTAGCCGCCTTGCTTGCCGAACGGCTTGAACGGGCCGCCGAGGCCGCCTTGCACCTCGTTGCGGTCGTACGACCCTTGAGTCGTCTGCAGGAAGCCCCCCGTCTCGCTCGTGTAAGCGCCCGTCGAGGCGCGGCTCGATTTGGGCGTGAAATTCTGGTAGCCGCCGATACGGCCCATGCCGTAGATCGGCGACGGCGGGCCCTTGATGACCTCGATGCCGTCCATCGCGGAGAGCACCGTGCGGACGTGACCCTGCATCTGCAGGCGCTTCATGCCGCGGTAGTACATGTCGGACGGGACGCCGCGCACGTTGATGCCGCCTTGCAGGCCGTAGCGCGTGGTCGTGTAAGTGCCGGGCACGAGGCGCGTGAGGTCCTCGACCGTCGAGATGCCGAACAGCGTGATCTGCTCCTCGCTGATGAACGACACCGCACGCGGCGTCTCGAGCAGCGACTTGGCGAAGCCCATCGCCGATTCGCTCGGCCCGCTGCCGAGCGCTCGTAACGGGTCGCCCATGACCGTCACGACATCGACCGCGGGATCCGGTGCTCCCGATGCTGCGGGCGCAGCTTCCTCTTCCGTCGGTGCCGCCGACTCTTGCGCGTGCGCGTTGGAAACGGCCGTTACGAGTCCCGTCGTCGCGTACAGGGTTGCTGAGATCGCTGCGGCAAGTTTGCCGTAGTGGTGGTGTCGGCGCGGCATGCTACCTCCAGATGGCTCGACTCGCCCACGTAGTCGCGGGCACGCCACGTTAGACGGAGGCGGTCGATGTCCCCCCACCTCGGGACATAGGCGCTGCTGCGGCGCAACCGCAACAAGGAGGCGGCGAACACTCGGAAGAGCGCCGCCAGTTTCGTCGCGTCGTCGCTCTCGGTGGACTACGGCGGCCTAAGTGGTCGCGAGCTCTTCGCTTTCGACCTTCGCATCGTCGGTCGACTCGTCGCGCTCGTCAGGATAGTGGTACCAACTTTCGTGCGGCGACCACTTGCCGCAGCCCATGCACTGCGTGTCGAGCCATTGATGCCCGCAACCGGGACAGAGACCGCGCGTCCAGAACGTGTTCCACACGGTCCCGCACTCCGCATTGCAGGACCAGCGATCTGCTGCACTAGGGCGCCGTTTACAGAGCGGGCAATAGATCTCGGCTTCGCGCTTCACGATGCACTGTGGCGTCTAGATGCCGACGAACGGAAACTCGACCTCGGGCTTCAAGCCGCTGACGATGCGCGCGATGCTCTTGCCGGAACCGCAGGCGTGCGTCCAGCCGAGCGTGCCGTGACCCGTGTTGAAGTACAGATTCGGCAGCTTGGAGCGGCCGATGATCGGCACGTTCGACGGCGTCGCGGGCCGCAGGCCGGTCCAGTACTGTGCGCGCTCGGTGTCGCCGGCGCCGGGAAAGAGCTCCTCTGTGCGGCGCACGAGCGCCTCGCAGCGCACGCGATTCAAGTCTCGGTCGTAACCGTTTAGCTCGGCCGTGCCCGCGATTCGCAGGCGATCGCCGAGCCGCGAGAACACGATCTTGTACTCGTCATCGGTCAACGACACTTGGAACGCTCGCGACACATCGCGCACGGGCATCGTCACCGAGTAACCCTT
>Ga0315912_10004996_pt1 | contig 12302 bp, 10 predicted proteins | sample VfabasoilMG_FD_204469 | JGI IMG/M metagenome (GOLD analysis project Ga0315912, IMG submission 204469) | Garden soil microbial communities collected in Santa Monica, California, United States - V. faba soil | ecosystem: Environmental > Terrestrial > Soil > Garden | place: USA: California... | reverse complement strand
TACTCCGGATGAGGCCTGCTATTGTGCCGCCTGTTCCAACCGGAAGGCAGAGAATATCAAAGTCACTTTCTGACTGCAGCATAGATCCCCATTCCAGGCAACCTCTGACAGCGCTCTCATTGGTGCCCCCTTCCGGGATCAAATAAAAATCCCCAAGCAATCGCACCAGCTCATCCCTGTATGTCAAGTCATGTTTGGTTTTGTATTTCTCGCGGGACACAAAGTGCAATTGCATTCCGCAGCGTGTTGCAAATTCAAGTGTCGGGTTGGCAGCAGGTTCTCCGCGTATCACGCCTATACTCTTAAAGCCAAGCTCATGTGCCGCGGCAGCCGTAGCAAAAACATGGTTCGAGTATGGACCTCCAAACGTCAGCAATGTCGTGGCGCCACGTTGCCGCGCTTCTTCCAGGTTGTATTTCAGTTTCCACCACTTGTTGCCGGAAACGTATGGATGATTCAGGTACTCCAGCTTCACGTGTACACGGACAGGAAGGCGGTTATCCTTCCACTCCACCGTCGGCGTGTTAGCGTAACTCAGCTTTTTCACTTCACCAAAGTAGGCAATTCCAAAAGGTGCCAATTCTGAGAAATTTCGCCGCCGGTTGCTAGCCAGATGAGCATTCTACTAATTTTTTTAGTATCTTGGACTATGGTTTCGGACGACTATTTCAAAGGACGAGGCGCTCAGTTCAAAACCGGGAACAGGTTCCTCAAACAACAATATGTGCAAGCCCACATCGAAGGTGTTGATGAACAGCTGCTGGAGAATCCCCTTACCCAGATCTTTCAGGAGAATGCGAAAAAGATTGTAAACCATGTCAACAGTCCCGACTTGTGGAACATGTATTCAGCCAACCCTTACCAGGGATGCGAGCACGGCTGCATCTACTGTTATGCAAGGAACACGCATGAGTACTATGGCTTTAGCGCCGGACTTGACTTCGAGAGCAAAATCATCGTGAAAAAAAATGCCGCAGACCTGCTGGAGAAGTTCATACTCCATCCCAGGTGGCAGGCCGTACCTATCATGCTGTCAGGGAACACGGATTGCTATCAGCCGCAGGAAAAGAAACTGCAAATCACCAGGAGCATGCTGAAGGTGCTTGCCAACTATCGTCACCCCGTTGGCCTTATTACGAAAAACAGCCTGATCACCCGCGATCTCGATCTGCTCAAGGATCTCGCTTCCGACAACCTGGTGAATGTGATGATTTCTATCACAACTCTGAACGAAGACTTAAGGCGACAAATGGAGCCCCGTACCGCGAGCAGCACCAAACGACTGCAGGCTGTGGAAATGCTGGCTAGCGAGGGAATACCCGTTGGCGTGATGATGGCTCCCGTCATTCCCGGACTGAATCATCATGAAATCCCAAATGTCCTAAAGGCAGCAGCAGAGCATGGCGCATTGACAGCCGGCATGACTGCGGTTCGTCTGAATGGCTCCGTCGGAAAGCTGTTCGAAGACTGGCTTCGAAAAAATTTCCCCGACAGGTTCGAAAAAGTCTGGAGCCAGATCTGTTCGATGCATGGAGGAGAAGTCAACGATTCTAAATTCGGCAGACGCATGACCGGTGACGGGAACATTGCAGACATGATCCATCAACTTTTTGTCGCTTCAAAAAAGAAACACTTTGCCGGCAGGTCGATGCCGGCGTACGACCTCACAAAGTTCAGGAAGGGCGGGCTTCTCAGCCTGTTTTGACATCAGACCGCACCGCTTCACATCGTTTTGATCGTTGGTCCTTGAATTTCTCACCAGCACAGGTATCTTTTCACCCCGTGTTGTTTGCAAGAAACTGATGGGAGTTGTTGCTGTGGAGAAGTTCATCCTGATGCTTGGATTTGCCGGCCAGGCCATGTTTGGCGCAAGAACGATTGCGCAGTGGGTCCATTCTGAACGTCAAGGCCGCGTCACGTCGCCCACGGCGTTCTGGGTGCTCAGCACAATCGGCTCCCTTCTCTTTCTAACCTATGGCCTTGTCCGCGCGGATATCGTGATCATTGTCGGTCAAACCATTTCATTCTACATCTATATCAGGAACCTGCAATTGAAAGGAGTGTGGCTGCTCTTGCCCTTGACGTTGCGCATGTTGTTGCTGACAGCGCCTCCGCTGATCATAGCCGCATTTTCCATCCTCAATGGGCTTGACCTGGACAAACTTGCCTACTCGACCGACTTGAATTTATTCCTGGCGTTGGGGATTGCCGGTCAGTTGATGCTCAATTTTCGATACTTCTATCAGTGGTACTACTCCGAAAAGGCAAAGGAATCGATACTTCCGTTGGGTTTCTGGATCATCAGCGCGGTAGCTTCGGTCTTCGTGGTGTTCTACGCCGTGAACCGCCCGGACATTGTGCTGCTTGTTGCGCAAACCGGAGGTCTTGCCGCTTATCTGCGAAATATATTTATTCATTCGAAAGCAAAAAGAAACATTGGACAATAAGCCTCAAATACTGGAAATGCTCGCGAGGCCCAAGGTTCAGGATTTCATCCTGGAACACGAGAATGACGACGAAAATGTGCTGCTGCTTAAGTACCGGAACGTCGATGGCGTGCCGTTCCCGAGGATTGCAGATCAACTTCGGTCCAGGCGAAAGGCCAAACTCAAACTTCCTACATGGTATTCAAACAGGGGCGTAATTTATCCCCCCGCCATTCACATCGAACAGAGTTCGTCGGAGGTCACTGCCCACTTCAAGACGTTGATCATTAAGGAACTCGCTGCCTCGACATTCAGCGTGTGCGACCTCACCGGAGGTTTTGGAGTCGATGTCTTCTATCTGTCGCGAATGTTCCGCGAGGTAGACTTTGTAGAAAAGGATGAAATGCTCCTGCGAATTGCTGAACACAACTTCAGCACACTGGGCATCTCAAATGTCGAATGGCATGCTGCAAGGGCGGAAGAGTTTATCACCCACCGCGGCATCTACGATTTCATCTACGTCGACCCCTCGCGCCGCGATGCAGATCAAAAGCGAGTATTCAGGCTAAGCGATTGTGATCCCGATATCACCGCGCTGCAGCCCGAACTGATGAAGAAGACTGATAATCTGATGGTGAAGGCTTCTCCGCTTCTGGACTTGCAACAGGGACTCACCAGCATTGCCAACGTGAAGGCAGTCTATGTGGTCGGCGTCGAGAATGACTGCAAAGAGGTGCTCTTTGTTGCAGAGAAAGGCTTCACGGGAGAACCCGTTGTCAATAGTGTGAACCTGCAATCGGGTGGCAGCTTTGGTATAACTTCCGGGCCCATTGAGGACAGGTTTTCATTTACGATGGCGGATGAGCGATCCGCTCAGCCTTCGTTCTCGAAACCGCTCACTTATTTATATGAACCTAATCCCTCTCTTCTGAAGGCCGGTCCATTCAAACTGATCTCGTCAAGGCTGGGGATTCACAAGCTGCATAACAACACTCACTTCTATACGAACGACTCTATACTGTCCAGATTTCCTGGCCGGATTTTCTCAGTCGTTGAGTTCGTGAAACTGGATTCAAAACTGGCGGCGCAATTTCCCGGAGGGCAGGCGAATGTCATTAGCAGAAACTTTCCCTTGACGGTTGACGAGGTTCGAAAGAAGACAGGCCTGCGGGAAGGCGGCGACCTGTACCTGATCTGCGCTTCCGGCGAAACTGATAAATGGTCGATGATCTGTAAACGACTGAAGTAGTTAACCAGTGCAGTGTAAGCTTCGATTGATTTGAAAAATCCAAGTACACGGAGGACACGGAGGAGCACAAAGGCCACGGACTTTTATCTCAGTGTAACTCTGTGCTTCTCTGTGGCTCTCCGTGTATAACCTCTACGAGACTTCAATCAGGCAACCCGGCCTGTCGCTACAGGTACTCTTTGAGTTGCTCCAGCGGCGTGGTGCCTTCAAACTTCCTGATGAACCTGCTGTTCTTGTAGATCAGGATCGTAGGCACCTGGCTGAGTGCGCCAACAGAATTATAAACCTCGGACACACCGGCATGTCCAAATACAAAGTTGGGAGCAGTCAATCTGTAGTTAACAGCAAACTCTTCCGCCAGCCTTGCCTCCATCGACGTGATAAAGTAAACCTGCCATTTCTCAAACAGTGATTTGTTTGCCGCAATCTCTCGTGCTTCTTCCTGACAATGTTCGCAGTCCGGGTTGAAGAAAATCAAAAGCACATCGCCATTCACGTCGCGCAGGTACACCGTAGACTGGTCACCTTTTTGAACCACCAGGTCGGGCATTTCTGTTGCCGGCGGCATCGCCGGAATAGTTACAACGCCGGCGGCGGGTTCGTCCTTTTCACCCATCGAGCTGAAAAAGTAACCGGCCGCAAGGGCGGCAATCGCTGCCATGCCAATCAATACCTTTCTATGTTTCATAAAATGACAGTATCCAATAAGTCAAATAAAAAATCCCCGCCATCGTGCCATAAACCTGTATCACCTTTCTCCTGTTCTGGGTGTCCTCCCACCAGAGCATAACCCACGGCTTCCACAAGCCAAGAACCAGGAACCCGACGGTAGTGAAGCCGAGATAGTAAAGTAGCAGCCTGACGTAATGCACAGTGCAATATTAAACAATGAAGTGCGCAGTGAACATGGCAACGGTGTCAATTCTGGTTTCCGGGCTTTCCTTTCGATTCCTCTTTTCTCTCTCCCCGGGCGCTGTTTTCTGATGTCTTGCCTTACTTTTGCACCCTCTCGGAAAGTTAGGGTTGAGGTCGACTGAATTTCTGTCCATTTTCAATGCCGACGGCCTGGTGCAAATGCTGGCGGAGGGGATTCGCACGTCCAAACCTGAAACAATACGACTGAAAAATGTACACGGCAGCCTGGATGCCGTTCTGTTCTCGTCCGTCTTTTCAGGCACGCGTGCACCGCACCTTGTGATACTCCACGACAAGGAAGAGGCGTCCTACTTTTACAATGACATTCAGAATCTGCTTGGCCAGCGGGAGATCCTCTTCTTCCCAATGTCGTACCGTCGCCCGTATGAATACGACGAGACCGAGAATGCAAATATTCTAATGAGGTCGGAGGTTCTCCGGAAACTGAGCGATCACGACGACGCACACATAGTCGTCACATACCCTGAAGCGCTTTCGGAAAAGGTTATCAACAGGAAGTCGTTGGCAAACAATACGTTCGTCGTCACACGTGGTGATAAACTCGAGCGGGCGTTTCTTGAAGAATTCCTTCACACCTATGACTTTGAAAAAACGGACTTCGTGTACGAGGCCGGCCAGTTTTCCATTCGCGGCGGTATCATCGATGTATTTTCGTTCGCAAATGAGCGACCCTACAGGATAGAACTCTTTGGCGACGAGGTAGACAGCATCCGAACGTTCGATCCCGGCTCTCAACTGTCCGTCGAGCAACTGAACAGTGTGAGCCTGATGCCCGATGTGCAGACCCGGCTTGTTCAGGAGCAAAGGCAATCACTGCTTGAATTCATCAAGCCCCAAACGAGCATCTGGATAAAGGACGCCGAGCTGTTGCTGGATGTTGTGGCCAGGAGTTTTGAAAAGGCAAGCGAATCGTTCGACGCAATACTTCATCGATCCGGGAGCTCAAAGCTGGCGCTCAAACCAGACTCACTGTTTGAGACCCGGGAGGCGCTGGAAAAATCTCTCGACGCCTTTCGGCGGATTGAGTTTGGAAGCCGGTATCTGTTTCCGCAACACACGCAGGTCGACTATCATTCAACCACTCAACCGTCCTTTAACAAGAACTTCGAGCTCCTGGCAAAGGATCTTCTCGACCATCAGTTGAAGGGGTACAAGAATGTAATTGCTGCGGAGCAGACGAAGCAGCTCGAGCGCCTGCAGGGAATCTTCGAGGAGATACACCCCGAACTGGCGTTTGAAACGCTTGAAACATCTCTTCGCCAGGGATTCGTTGACCACAATTTAAAACTGGTTTGCTACACCGACCACCAGATCTTCGAGCGCTTTCACAGGTATCGCGCGAAAGAAAAGTTCTCGAAGTCGAAGGCGATGACGTTCCGCGAATTGCAGACGCTTCAGCCTGGTGACTTTGTTACTCACATAGACTACGGAATCGGAAAATTCGCCGGCCTGGAGAAAAAGGAAGTGAACGGCAAGGAGCAGGAAGCCATAAGACTGGTGTTCCGCGACGATGACATGTTGTATATCAACATTCATGCGCTCCACAAAATCTCCAAGTACTCCGGCAAGGAAGGCACCCCGCCTTCCATCAGCAAGTTGGGATCCGGCGAATGGGAAGGCAAAAAGGCAAAAGTCAAGCGACAGCTAAAAGACATTGCGCGTGAACTCATTCAGCTGTATGCCAAGAGAAAGACAGCACCGGGATTCGCCTTCCCTCCCGACGGTTTCCTCCAGGCAGAACTGGAAAGTTCCTTTATTTATGAAGACACGCCGGACCAGGCAAAAGCTACTGAAGACGTCAAGCGGGACATGGAACTGCCGCACCCCATGGACCGGCTCGTGTGCGGGGACGTGGGCTTTGGAAAGACGGAGGTTGCAATACGCGCCGCGTTCAAAGCGACAACGGACGGAAAGCAGGTCGCCGTCCTTGTGCCCACCACCATACTGGCCATGCAGCATCACCGGACCTTTACGGAACGCCTGTCAAACTTTCCCGTAAGGATCGAATATGCGTCGCGCTTCAAAGGAGAGGCACAACTGAAAAAGTTAATGGCCGAGGTGAAGGAGGGCGCGGTCAACATCATTATTGGAACACACCGGATCGTAAGCAAGGATGTGCAGTTCAAAGACCTTGGCCTGCTCATCGTCGATGAGGAACAAAAATTCGGCGTAAAGGTTAAGGACAGGCTAAAGGAACTAAAAGTCAATGTGGACGTGCTCACGCTGACAGCAACCCCGATCCCGCGCACACTGCACTTCTCATTGATGGGCGCGCGCGACCTGAGCATAATATCGACACCTCCCCCCAACAGGCAGCCGGTGACAACGGAGGTTCACTCTTATAATGAAGTGCTCATTCGCGATGCCGTAAGTCATGAGTTGAGACGCGGCGGGCAGGTCTTCTTCGTACACAACAGAATCAGTGACATCGAACAGGTGGCCAATGTGGTCTTCAGGCTTGTCCCCGATGCGCGCATCGGGATTGCCCATGGCCAAATGGACGGCGACAAACTGGAGAAGGTAATGATCAAATTCATTGAAGGTGAATACGACGTGCTTGTCTCCACCAATATTATTGAGTCCGGACTCGACATTCCGAACGCTAACACCATCATTATCCACCAGGCGCATATGTTCGGCCTGAGCGACCTCCATCAGATGCGCGGCCGCGTGGGTAGATCAAACAAGAAAGCCTTCTGTTATTTATTAACGCCGCCAACGGCAGTCCTGTCATCCGATTCCAGAAAGCGGCTTGCTGCCCTGGAGGAGTTCACGGAACTCGGCGACGGATTTAAAGTAGCCATGCGCGACCTCGACATACGAGGAGCTGGCAACCTGCTTGGCGCTGAACAAAGCGGATTCATAAACGACCTGGGTTTTGACACCTATCACAAGATTCTCGATGATGCAATCCAGGAAATCAAGGAAACGGATTTCAAGGAGCTCTTTGCAGATGAACTGGCCGAGAAAGCGAAGCTCATCGTGCAGGATTGCATAATCGAAACCGACCTCGAGATCCTCATCCCCGAAACTTATATCAACAACACCAGTGAGCGATTGCAGTTGTACGCCACACTCGACAACATCGCTGACGAAGAATCGCTGAACTCGTTTCGCGACTCGTTGCGCGACAGGTTCGGAGAAATCCCAGACGCTGTTCATCAATTGATAGATTCGGTCCGCCTGAGGTGGATTGGTGAAAAGCTGGGATTTGAAAAAATCGCATTGAAGAATGAAAGACTGAAAGGTCAGTTCATTTCGGGGAAGGAAGAGTATTTCAAGTCGGACACCTTCGGTCGGATCCTGAAGTTCGTGCAGTCAAATCCCAAAGCATGCAAGCTCAAAGATGCGGCGGGCAAGTTTTCGCTTACAGTTGAGAACATAAGGTCTGTCGAAGACGCGCTTGGGCTGCTCGGCGGAATTGTAATTGCTTAACGCGATCAGTTCTCCAGCTCCACGCGCAATTCTGCCAGCGAGATACGTTCAACATAGGGCATAAGCGAGGCTGTGTCAATGAAGGCGTTGATCATCAAGACCTTCTTGTATATCGGCGAATAATATACCTCAATAAAGAACTGTCCTGCGTGATAGAGATACACTTTACAGTTACCCATATTCCGCGATGCAATGTAGTTGGACTGTGTGGTGACAACGTCGCACTTCGTCTCAAAGGACGCATTCCTGAAGTCTTGAATCGAAATCATGGTATTACTTGATTGTCTCCCGGCAATAGAGGTAATAGCATGCCATGGCCTTTTTTTGAGCTTTCTGGGGTAATTGACGACAAAGAAGCGCCCCAATTCAGGAGAATTTGTCCCAAATCTGGATTTCCAAAAACCCGTACAATACGGGACAATGATTACCGTTTTTCACTCGCGGCGATCAAATTCACCTTTACCGGGGATTCAGCATTAAAATGCCTACCCCTTGGAAAACATCTGATTATCTGTCTATATTAGCGGGTACTTTTTATAGCTAACCTTTGGGACAATGAAGTGCTTAAGAGGATTATTTTTTCTTGCGGCCGGATCAGTGATCCTGGGCTCCTGTTCCCTCTTGGGTGGGGGCGGCGGCAAGCCTACTGCAACAGATCCGGGTGATCTCAGTACAGCCACGGGCCTCAACTACAATGATGAAGAGACAGGCGGATTTGCTGTGGTCGAATTTGAAGGCCAGCCTGATGCTCCCAACACTGTATTCATTGAAGGCGGCCGCGCGGTTATGGGCTCCTTCGAAGAAGATGTAATGTCATACAGAGACAATATTGAAAGAACTGTTTCTGTTGCGTCATTTTACATGGACGAAACTGAAATAGCCAATATTCACTGGCTTGAATACATGCACTATCTGGCAAAGGACTCTTCACAGGAAGTCTTTCAGGCCGCGCTTCCGGATACCACCGTGTGGGTCGGCAAGCTTGCTTTCAATGACCCGTACGTTGATCACTACCTTCGTTACCCTGGTTTCCGTTATTTCCCCGTTGTCGGCGTAAACTGGCTCCAGGCTAACAACTATGCCAAGTGGAGGACCACCGCTGTTAATCAGCAGTTGCTTGCCAATTCAGGTGACGATCTCCCTGAAGTAACTCCCGGCGGCAGAATTCCGCTGGAAACTGGTATTGTAATCCCTTCATATCGACTGCCAACTGAAGCGGAGTGGGAGTACGCCGCACAGGCATTGATTGGCACGCAGTGGCTGGAAGAAATGCAGATGTATCAGCGCATCTATCCTTGGGATGGTCACGCGCTTCGCAATCCCTTCGGAAAGCAGATGGGATACTTCCTTGCAAACTTCAAACGCGGCCGCGGTGACTATGCCGGTATTGCAGGTCGACTGAACGACGGTGCATTGATTACATCATACATCTATGAGTTCCCGCCCAACGACTACGGTCTGTACAACATGGCCGGCAATGTAAGCGAGTGGGTAATGGACGTTTATCGCCCGTTGTCGTTCCAGGATTTTGACGACCTCAACCCGATTCGTCGCGATGGATTCATGGATAATGGCAGCAACGGCCAGTACTCTAATCAATTCAAACTGAAGGATCCTACGCAAGACCCGGCCAACGCCAAGTTCAATGCTGCGGATCCGGACAACGATGATTGGGAAGAAAATCCTCAAGGCTGGACGTCACTCGTATCTGACAAGGTGCGTGTGTACAAAGGCGGCTCCTGGAAAGACGTAGCATACTGGATGTCACCCGGTACCAGGAGGTTCCTGGATCAGGACTCCGCCACTGCGACGATCGGCTTCCGGTGCGCAATGATAAGGGCCGGTTCGAACTATTGATCCTGCCTTCCTGAAAATATCAAACCCTCCTTATGGAGGGTTTTTTGTTGGAGCTCACACCGGACGCGCGGCTTTACTTTCTCTAGGCCTCCGCAATACAGGCAACACTCAACGAGGCACACTGCTGCTCAATCAGGTGCTGACCACACGCCTCAAGCGTTGCTCCCGTCGTAATGACATCATCCACCAGCAGTATCCGCTTACCCCTGATCCGCTCATCCGATGTTGATGAAAACGCTGCGCTCACATTCTGCCAGCGGGATGCTCGACCTTTGCGTGTCTGTGTGGACGTTGCGCTAAGTCGGAGTGAAATGCTCTCCTCCCAGGGAACCTCCAGCGTTTCCGACAATCCTTGCGCAAACTTGGCGCTCTGATTATAGCCGCGCTTTCTCAGTCGTGTCCGGTGTAGCGGCACAGGTACGATAACATCAAAGCTGCCTGCGTATCCCGCGTCGCGCAACTCCATGCCGTACAGGCTTCCGATTCTGGTGCCAATTTCGGGGCGGTTGTTGTACTTCAGCTCATGAAGAAGGCTCTGCACAATGCCTCCCTTTCGGAACTTCAGGAAAGCAAACGCAAACGCAAGCGGAAGACGCCCCGCGAGCCGGCCTTTCACGGGGTTGTCGAGCCACCGATGATACGCTGTTTTGGGAAGCTGGGTGAGGCAAGCACTGCACATGAGCTCTTCTCCCTTCACCAGTGGTTCACAGCAGGCAAAGCAGCAGCGTGGATAGAACAGCGCGATAAAATCCCCGAGTACGTGCACACATAAAGGTCCAATTTGTTTTGGCGGGCAGACACATGATCTTTACACAGAAAACCTGACAAAAAGATGGGCCTTGTAGAACAGTTCAACGAGTACAGAAGCCGAATGAATGAGCGCATCACGGCCGCCGACAACCTGATCATAAAGAGGATATTTAATCTTGATACAAACGCTTATCAGGAAGGCGCACTGGATATCCGGTCAAAGGAACTCATAGGCCTCACATGCTCCCTCGTGCTTCGTTGCGACGATTGCGTGAAGTACCACCTCGGCAAATGCAAGGAGGTCGGCTTTAGCACCGAACAGGTTCACGAGGCGCTCGGAGTCGCGACATTGGTCGGAGGGACAATTGTGATTCCTCACTTGCGACGTGCCTTTGAATTTTGGGATGAGCTAAGCCGTTAAGCCGCATGTATCAACGAGACCTTGATTTGGATCGGCAGTGGCAAAGCCTGCTCAGGGAGCTTGACTCTACTGCTGGAATAAAGCCCAAGGACCTGAACGGCGTGCTATTCATCGTCGGCGTGCAGGAACTCGGAAAGGGGTCCAGGCATTTTTCCAAGGAGGAAAAACAGGACCTCATGCACATAGGGATCTGCCGGGTTCTGAGCACGTCCGGATACTACGAGCTGGAGGGTACGGACAAGGACGGGTGGCCTCATTGGAAACTTGTTAAGAAACTCCCCCACTTTGATCTGCTTGAGCAGGAAAAGTTGTTGAAACTGCATGTGATCGAATACTTCGAAAAGGAGTATGGATGGGTCCTCGGGCCGCCGCCGGCTACACCTGGCGACTCAATTTCCTGATTGGGGGAATTTGTGAACTGGCCCCCGTTTTTGAGATCCGGTATTGAATCCACGTTGCGACCTGCTTATCTTAGGAAGCCAAACTAAGTTGGCCTGCTTCACGTTGTTTTAGTTTACCGGAGGGCATTATGGGAGATGGACTTGAACCGATTTACAGGAACCTGGCGTCGTTCAGGAGAAAGTACTACCTGAATCTTTTTATCCGCGGAAGCATTCTCACGCTTTCTCTTGTACTGGTTTACCTGATCATAGCAGCATTGCTGGAATACAACCTGTGGATGAGCCGCGGCGCGCGCTTGCTGGTGTTCTCGTCCTTTATACTGCTGGTGGTCGGCTGCCTGTACCGTTTTCTCAAACTGCCAATCCTGTGGTGGCTATACAAGAAAGGACTTAATCAGGAAGAGAGCGCAAAAATCATCGGCACGCACTTTCCGAACATCAACGACCGGCTGCTCAACCTCATCCAGCTGGCGGTGTCCCCGGGGCAGAGCGAGTTATCGAGGGCGGGCATCGTGCAGAAATCACAATCGATGTCGGGAATTGCGTTTGAAAGTGCTATTGATCTCCGTCAAAATCGCCGGTTCATTAAGTTCTTCGCAATTCCATTTGTGCTGATAGCTGTCCTGTGGATAATCGATCAGAGAATCTTCACGCAAAGCACAAGCAGGATAGTTCAGTTCAACCGGGAATTCTCGCCGGAGGCGCCATTCACTTATATCGTGGATCAATCACCGCTCGTTGCATTCTTCAATGAGGATTTTACACTTGGTCTCCGCATTGAGGGCGAGGCCGTACCTGATGCCGTTTACATTGCTTCAGGGCAGCAG
>Ga0315912_10004995_pt1 | contig 12302 bp, 7 predicted proteins | sample VfabasoilMG_FD_204469 | JGI IMG/M metagenome (GOLD analysis project Ga0315912, IMG submission 204469) | Garden soil microbial communities collected in Santa Monica, California, United States - V. faba soil | ecosystem: Environmental > Terrestrial > Soil > Garden | place: USA: California... | reverse complement strand
ACCGGCATGCCGTGGATGCGCGCGAAGCCTGTCACCAGCGTGGCGCCGAAGCGGGCTTTCCATTCGTCGAAGTCGCTGGCGTCCACGAGGCGCGCGATGACTTCGCGTGCGTCATAGGGCTTGCGGGTATCGGAGGGAACGAGTCCGTAGAGATCGTCTGCCGGATACAGCGGCTCGTCGAAAGCAGGAGCGTCTGGCGCGGGCGCGGACGGCAGGCCGCCGACGATGCGCCGCGCGATACCCAGCGCATGACTGTCGTTCTCGGCGAGATGATCGACGACACCGGAGATCCGGGAGTGCACGTCGCCGCCGCCCAATTCTTCGGCGCTGACGACTTCTCCGGTCGCGGCCTTCACGAGCGGCGGGCCGCCGAGGAAGATGGTGCCCTGGTTGCGCACGATGATGGATTCGTCGCTCATCGCGGGCACGTAGGCGCCACCCGCCGTGCACGAACCCATGACCACCGCGATCTGCGGGATGGCGGCGGCGGACAGGTTGGCCTGGTTGTAGAAGATGCGGCCGAAATGATCGGCGTCGGGGAACACTTCGTCCTGGCTCGGCAAGTGCGCGCCGCCGGAATCCACGAGGTACACGCAAGGCAGTCGGTTTTCTTCCGCGATCTGCTGTGCGCGCAGATGCTTCTTCACGCTGATCGGGTAGTACGTCCCACCCTTGACCGTTGGATCGTTGCACACGACGAGACATTCGCGGCCCGCGATGCGCCCGACGCCCGCGATGATGCCAGCGCCCGGCGCTTCGTCGCCGTACATGCCGAAGGCCGCGAGCGGCGACAGTTCGAGGAACGGTGTGCCCGGGTCCAGGAGCATCTCGACTCGATCGCGGGGCAGCAATTTGCCTCGGGCGACGTGCTTGGCACGTGCCGCCTCACCTCCGCCGAGCGCGAATTTCGCCAGGCGGGCCCGCAATTCCTCGACCAGGGCACGCATGGTCGCTCCGTTGGCCGCGAATTCAGCACTTTTCCTATCGACTTTGGATTCGAGCACCGGCATGATTGTCGGACAATAGTACAACCCGACATTTGAAGGCAAGAGTTTATGAGTGTTTTCGACCGGTGTGATTTCGATTTCGGGTTAGGCGAAACCGTCGACGAGGTGCGCAACCAGGCGCGACGGTTCGCGCGCGAGCGCATCGCCCCGCGTGCGGAGGAAATCGACCGCACCAACGAATTCCCGCGCGACCTGTGGCCCGAGCTCGGCGGTGCCGGCCTCCTCGGCGTCACCGTGCCGGAGCGCTGGGGCGGCGCGAACCTCGGTTACCTGGCGCACATCGTCGTCATGGAAGAGATCTCGCGGGCCTCGGGTTCGGTCGGCCTCTCCTACGGCGCGCACTCCAATCTCTGCATGAACCAGATCGTGCTGAACGGCACGGACGCGCAGCGCGACCGCTATCTACCGAAGCTGGTGTCCGGTGAGCACGTCGGTGCCCTCGCGATGAGCGAACCCGGCGCGGGCTCGGATGTCGTCGGCATGCAGCTGCGCGCGGAGAAGAAAGGTGACGGCTATCTCCTGACCGGCCGCAAGATGTGGATCACCAATGGCCCCGACGCCGACGTCGTGGTCGTGTATGCGAAGACCGACCCGGCGGCGGGCCCGCGCGGCATCACGGCCTTCATCGTCGAGAAGGGAATGGCCGGCTACTCCACGGCGCAGAAGCTCGACAAGCTCGGCATGCGCGGTTCATCCACGTGCGAGCTGGTGTTCGAGAACTGCCTGGTGCCGGCCGAACGGGTGTTGGGCCAGCTGAATGGCGGCGTACGCGTGCTCATGCGCGGGCTCGACTATGAACGCGCCGTGCTCGGCGGCGGACCGCTCGGCCTCATGGCCGCCGCGCTCGACCTCGTGCTGCCCTACATCCACGAACGCAAGCAGTTTGGCCAGGCAGTCGGCACCTTCGAACTCATGCAGGCGAAGGTGGCGGACATGTATGCGTCGCTGAATGCCGCGCGCGCCTATTCGTACGCGATCGGCCGCGCGTGTGATGCAGGTCATTGCTCACGGCAGGACGCCGCGGCGGCCATTCTGTTTGGCGCGGATCACGCCACGCAGAATTGCCTGCAGGCCATCCAGGCGCTCGGCGGCAATGGCTACATCAACGACTATGCCGCGGGCCGACTGCTGCGCGACGCCAAGCTCTACGAGATCGGTGCGGGAACCCAGGAGATTCGACGTATGCTCATCGGCCGCGAGGTCTACGAGGCGACTGCATGAAGTCGGCGAAAAAGAAGAACGGACGCCCGAACGCACACACGGAGTTCGAGCCGATACGCGTGGAGCCCGCGTATCGCAAGGTCGCCGCCGCCCTGCTCGATCGCATCACGACGCGCGCCATCAACGCCGGCGATCGTCTTCCTCCGGAAATGGAGCTCGCGCGCCAGTTCGGCGTACACCGCGGCACCGTGCGCGAAGCGCTTCGCGAGTTGCAGTCGAGCGGGATGCTGAAACGCGAGCGTGGCTCCAAGCTCATGATGGTGACGCGCCCGGAACGTGTCGATGTCGCCGCCGGCGTGTCGCGTGCGCTCGCGCTGCACGACGTCAGCTATCACGACGTGTGGGAAGCGCTCACGGCGCTCGAACCGCCGATCGCAGCCGCAGCGGCGCGCCAGCGCAAGGCGGCGGACCTGTCTCGCATCGATGCCATCGTGTCAGCCGACACCAATGTCGGCCAAACGGCCGACTTCTTTCGCGCCATCGGCGAGGCCACGCACAACAGTGTCTTCATGCTCGCGCACGAACCGCTGGTCCAGATGCTCGTTCCTTCGCTCGACGCCCTCCTCGACAAGGTGCCGCAGGCGGTTTCGCGTATTGCCACCGCCCAGAAACGAATCGCAGCGGCCATTCGCAGCGGTGATGCCGCGCAGGCCGAAGAGTGGATGGCCAAACACATCCGCGACTTCCGCCGCGGATTCGAGATCGCGCGGATTGCGCTCGAACAGCGGGTCACCAGCGCATAGAATCCCCCGGAGCGACGGCCTCGAGAGGGCTCAGGCTTGTTGAAACTGCTCGCGCCACTGCTGGCTTTGTTAGGTCAGCCCCTGATGGCGCAAACCACCGCGCCTGCTTCGACCACACCGCCCGTGGCGCGTCCCGTCTCGCTGGACGACCTGTATTCGGAAGTGAATCTCGCAGACGCAGCGCTCTCGCCGTCCGGGCGTTACCTCGCCTACGTTGCGCGCCGGTCAACCGAAGACTTGTTGATCGTCATGGATCTGCAGACCCGGGAAAGGAAGGCGATTCAGCGCTCGGTCCCGAGCCAGGCTGGAAAACGGATGACCGTGCACATCGCCGCCGTCTACTGGAAATCCGACGAGCGCCTCCTGTTTCGGACCGCGACGCGCCCGAGGGCAGATGCGTCTTTCACGGCGGGCGAGTCAGTGCTCGATTTTCTCGGCGATCGCCTCTTCGCAGTCAATCGCGACGGCACCAAGGTCGTGCCCATGTTCTCGCCCAATCGCGAGTCCGCGCTGTTTGGCGCTTTCGACCTGGGTGACATCAGGAGTTTCCTGCCCAAGGATCCCGTCAACATCCTGATGGTGGTCGATGGCCAGGATGGACGCAGCCTGTTCAAGGTGAACACCGAAACGGGCATGGGCGTACAGATGGAGCCTCCGGGAGAGAACGTCGTCGGATGGTGGCTCGACGTCGATGGGAACCTCGTCGTTCGACGGACCGAATCCGGCGGAACCGTGCGTCTTTCCAAGAAGGATCCGGAAGGCAAGTGGCGCGTGTTCTTCAGCGCGAGACTGCGCGAGATGAAGGACGACGCGGAATACAGCTACGTCGCGCCATCCGATCAGCCAGGCAAGCACTACGTGCTCGCCCATCCTCCGGGCCGGGATCGCATCGGACTCTATCTCTACGATCTCGAGAAAGAACAGTTCGGTGAGCCGCTCGTCGAGAACCCAACCTACGACCTGATCTCGGCCGAAGTCTCGCGCGATGGCAAAAGCGTCATTCACACTTGCTACCGCGCACACGTGCGCATCTGCAGCTTTTCAGACGCCGGCACCGAGAGACACATGACGGCGTTGCGCAAGTACTTCGCCGACTCGGCCAACGTCTATGCGTCCGGATCCTCCGACGACGGCAAGTCCATCCTTCTCTTCGTGGAGGGGCCTCGTGACCCGCCTGCCTACTACATCTATCTCACCGAGAGACGTGGCATCGATATCCTGGGCTTGCAACGCAATGCGCTGGTCAATGCGATTCGCCCGCAAACTTCGGTGGTCCTGTACAAGGCGCGCGACGGCAAGGAACTCACCGGCTACCTGACTACCCCGGCAGGCGCCGATCCAAAAACCCCGTTACCGCTGGTGCTCATGCCACACGGCGGCCCGGAGGCGCGCGACACTTTGTCGTTCAATTCCTGGGTGCAATACCTGGTCGCGCGAGGGTATGCGGTATTCCAACCCAATTTCCGAGGGTCATCCGGCTTCGGACGCGAATTCGCCGAGAGCGGCTACGGTGAATGGGGCCGCAAGATGCAGGACGATCTCACCGATGGCGTGAAGGCGTTGATAGAACAACGGATGGTGGACCCGGCGCGGATGTGTATCGTCGGTGCGTCTTACGGGGGCTACGCCGCACTCGCCGGGGCTGCGCTGACGCCCGACCTGTACAAATGCGCGGTCTCGATCGCCGGCGTCTCCGATCTCGAAGACTTCATCACCTGGCGCAAGCGTAACTGGGGCTCGAAGTCGGAGGGCTACCGGTATTGGCTGAAGGCCATTGGCGATCCCGAGACGAACGAGCAGCGACTTCGGGAGGTATCACCACTCGCGCAGGTGAGCAGCATCAGGATTCCCGTGCTGCTCATTCACGGAACCGCCGACTACGTCGTGCCGATCGCGCAATCGAAAGCCATGAAACGCGCGCTCGACAAGTCCGGGCGGCCGACGGAACTCGTCACATTGAAGGGCGCGGGCCACTCCTACTGGTCGCCTGACGACGAGAAGCTTGCGCTGACATCCATCGACAAGTTTCTGTCGCAACATCTCGGCCCGGGGCCTGCCGCGGCGAAGTAAGGCGCTACCGGTCGGCCCCGCTGGGCAGCACGCGGCGCCGACGCGACTGAATTGCCCCGAGCAGACCGAGCAGCACCAGCACGCTGATCAGGTCGAGCGCACCACCTCCGCCTCCTCCGCCACCACCACCGCTGCTGCCTCCACCACCAGAAGGTGGCGGCGACGGCGCGGTAATTGTCAGCTGCGCACTCGAGGAATTGTTGGTGGCCACCGGGTCAGGAGCAGCACCCGTGATCGTCGCGCTGTTCGTCGCGACGCCCACCGACACCGTGTTCACGGTGATCGATGCGGCCTTGGAGCCATTGGCGGCGATAGTGCCCAGCTCGCAGGTCAATACCGCGGCCACGGCCGTGCAGGTCGCGCCGGTGGCGCTCGCGTACGAAACCAGCGCGCTCAGCGTGATCTCGGCGCGAACTCCCGTCGCTTCGTTGCCGCTCAGATTGTTGCCGGTGAGCGAAAGAATCACTTGACTGCCGGTGAGCGCGGAGGCGGCACTGGTCAAGGTCACCGACAAATCCGTGGTGGGGTTCACCGTGACCGTGACGTTGGCCGAGTTGTTAGGCAACACCGGATCCGGCCCGGCACTCGCGGCACTGAACGTGACCATCGCCTGCCCGGGATTGACCGCATTCACATTGATGGTGATCGCGCGCGACGCACCGGCGCCCAGCACCCCAACCGCGCAGCCCACGACGTTGCCTGTCGAGGTGCAGACCGCGCCGGTCGCGCTCGAGAAGGACATGCGATCGGGGAGCGTCAGCGTGGTTGTGACGCCCGCGGCATCGATCAGGCTGTTGTTGGTGACGGTGGCCGTGAGTGCGAGCGGCGATCCCTGCAACACACTGGCCGCCGCACTCGTGATGCTCGCGGCGAGATCGGTGATCGGCACCACGTTGGCGGTGGCTGAGGCAGAGTTGTTGTTCGGGTTGGTGTCGATGCTGTTCTGCGAATCACCACGCACGATCACGCCCGGAGTGCGCGCGCCGCCCCATTGCGGAGTCACCGTCCAGCGATAGGTGGCGGTGGCGCCGGCCGCAATGGTCGGCAGCGGGCACACCCGCAGTCCCGCGAGATTACCCGTGCAGCCGGCGGCGCCGCCCTGCGACTGCACGTACTGATCACGCGCGTCGAAGTTGGTTTCGAACGAACCGCCGGAGGCCGCATTGGGACCGTTGTTGCTGACCACCAGCGTGTATTCGAGCGCCGAGCCGGAATTGACCAGCACGGGAGAGATAGCCAGCGACGCCGCGAGATCCACCGACTCGACGAAACGAACGCCGCTATTCGCATAGGTGTTGTTGCCGGGATTGGAATCGATTTCAGCGGAGCTCGTCGACAGGTTGATATCGAGTGTGCCTCCTGCATTGCCCCGAAGAGTCATCGTGACGGTCGCCCACTGATTGCCCGGCACCACACCGAAGTCGCAACTCAGACGCCGTGTTGGGGAAACCGAGCAGGTGCCGCGTGTCGTTGCGAGATTGAGCACGTCGACGTTCGCCGGCACCTGCCAGCTCGCCTGCGTGAACGTCGACGCATGCCGCCCCAGGTTTTGCACGATGAATTGCCACGGCAGTTCCGTTCCGATCGGCAACACGCCAAACGCCGGAGGCGCAGTCGAAGGGTAGATGTCCGGCGAGACCGTGTAGGTCTGCATACCGGAGGACATGTTGCCGAGATAGAGGACGCCCGGGCCGTCGCTGACCATCGAGGTGATGCGAATCACCGAGGTCGTATAGAGATTGCTTTCATCCAGTTCAGCCCAGGTGACGCCACTATCTACCGAGCGGAATACCTTCTTCTGGAAGCCCACGTGGATCGCGCCGTGGACGAAGTCCTCGACGACGATGGCGTCGACCGACATCTGCGCGGCTGGCCACGGATTGGTGAGGGCGGTGTAGCTGGCACCTCCATTGCTGGTCGCGAACAATCCCTGGTTGGTGCCCACGAGCAGCACGTCGTTCACGTCATCGTATGCAAAGGCCTTGATCTCGAGGTTCGTGAGCCCGGTGCCATTCGCTGCCACCCAGGTGCTGCCGCCATTCGTGCTCTTGTAGACGCCCTGGTTCGCGGTTCCCGCATAGATAGCCGAGCCGTCAGCCTTCTTCGCGATCTTCATGACAGCCACGTTCGGCAGACCCGACCCTGACCAGACCCACGAGTCCCCGTCGTCGTAGGTCTTGTACATCCCGTAGCTCGTGGCGGCGAGGTGGGCCGGACCCGATCCGCTCACGGTGATCAGCCCGCCGTATAGATAGAGATTGTTGGCAGGGAGGCCCGACCCAACCGGTTCCCAGGTGGCGCCTTGCGTCTTGCTCGACACGACAGGGCTTTCGAATGGCATGGCGAACAGCCGGTTGCCTTCGAGGAGCTCGACGATGTTCGAGAACCTGCCGCCGTTCAAACGTGCGCGCAATGCGGAATTGTTGAGCGGCGTCCAGGTTGCACCGTCCAGTGATTCGTAGATGCCGCCATCGGCGAGACCTGCACGCAGCCGGCTGCCATTCTGCAGGCTCGTGACATTGGCGGCGCGAAGTCCGTTGGCGCTCACGGACCACGCTTGCGCGGAGTTGGCGCTGCGATACAAGGTGTGCGACGTCCCGGCCAGCACTTCGCCCGTGTGACCCGGTCGCGGCGCGAAGTTGTTGATGCGGTTGGCGAGCACGCCGGTATCACGCCGGACCCAACTGGCGCCCCCATCGGAGCTCACGAAGATCTCGCCGCGTTCTGCTCCGCCGGCATAGATCAACTGCGGATCGACGCGATCGAATGCCACTGACTGCAGGTCGAGCACCGCGACGCCCGTGATCGTGGGATCCGCCACACGGCTCCAGGTCGCTCCCGTATCTTCGCTGCGAAACAAACCCGCGTTCGTCGCGATGAATACACGGCCTGCGACCGTAGGATGCGGCGTGATCTCGTTGACCGTGAGGCCCAGGAGCCCCGAGGCCGGTGTCCAGTTCGCACCGCCATCGATCGATCGATAGACAGCCTGGTAGTCGGGATGCCGAAAACCGGCGTACACGGTGTTGGTGTTGCCCGGTGCGATGCCGAGCGATATCGGCTCCGGCACCTGCCCCGTCGCGCCCGTGTTCACCGGCAGACCCACCGCCGCCATCGTGGTCCAGGTCGCGCCCTTGTTGACGCTGCGGAGAATCTGCGTCGTGTTGAGGCTGTTCGCGGCATAGACCACGGTGCCGTCAGCACTGAACTTCAACGTCGTGATGAAACTGAAAGCCTGGTCCAGGAACGTCGCGCCGCCATCGGTCGTGCGGGTGATGCCTTCGTTGAAGAAGCCCCTGCCTGTGATGACGACATTGGGGTCGCTCGGATCAACGGCAAACGGGAACAGGGACGCGTTCTTCGAAAACAGCACGCTCCAGGTCTGGCCGCCGTCGATGCTTTTCCAGAGCTTGTCGCCGCCGCGCGCATAGGCGATGTCGGGACCGGACGAAAACTCCACGCGGACGTCGGCCGCCTGGGGGCCGGTTTCAGTCCAGACGTTCGTGCCGGAAAAGGCACCCACCGCGTAAGCAAGGAAAAGCACGCTCGAGAGCACGCTCCGGCTTGTCGATTTCATCCTGTCTCCCTACGCCGCTTGGGTTTCTTTTAATGCGCGGCGTCCCCCGGACCTGCGGCATCATACCGATCTTGTGCCGTACCGCCTGAATCCGTGACAGGAGATGACATGACTTCATCCAAGCCTTCGAAATTGATCCTGCCCCGACGTCAATTCATCGGTGCGGCCGCCGCTGCCACGGCATTTACCTTCATCCCCCGCGAAGCAAAGGCGCGTACGCGCAAGATCGCGCCGAGCGATCGCGTGAACCTCGCGTTCGTCGGCGTCGGCGGCATGGGCCGCGCCAACCTGCAGGCACTCACCAGCCAGAACATCGTCGCGTTGTGCGACGTGGACTGGAATTTCGTCGATGCACGATTCGGCGACATCCCGAAGCAGATCGAGAACGCGCAGAAGCGCGCGCAGGAAGCAACCGACGCCGCCCAGCGCGAGCGCTCGCTGCAGCAGGCGAAGGACTGGCAGGAACTGCAGGGGAAGCTGCCCAAGGCAACTCGTTACACCGACTATCGCGAGATGCTCGAGAAGCAGAAGAACATCGACGCGGTGGTCATCGCGACGCCGGACCACACGCACGCGTTGATCGCGCTGGCCGCCATGGATCTCGGAAAACACGTCTATGTGCAGAAGCCGCTCGCGTGGTCCGTGGAAGAATGTCGCCGCCTCGCGCAGCGCGCCACCGAGACCAAGCTGCAAACGCAGATGGGTAACCAGGGACATTCATCCGACGACGCGCGCCTGGTGAATGAATACATCCAGTCGGGCGCGATCGGCACGGTGACTGAAGTGCATGTGTGGACCAATCGTCCGCTCGCCTATTGGCCACAGGGCATTCCGCGCCCTGCTCCGCTGCCCGCCAACGCCAAGGACCTGCCCTGGAACATGAATGGCGTGCTGACGCGCGCCGCGGGTTCCTTCGGCACCTACGCGCCACCCGACAAGCTCGCCTGGGATCTTTTCCTCGGACCCTCGCGCGTCATCGAATATCACCCTATCTACCACCCGTTCAACTGGCGCGGCTGGACCGACTGGGGCGTGGGCGCCATCGGCGACATGGGTGCGCATCTCATCGATTCGTCGTTCTGGTCGCTCGACCTCGACTATCCGACCAGCGTGGAAACGGTTTCGACGCCGTACAACAAGGACACCTACCCGTCTGCGTCGACTACCTACTACGAATTCCCGGCTCGCGGCGCGCGGCCCGCCGTGAAGATGACCTGGTATGACGGCGGACTCACGCCGCCCAAGCCCGTCGAGATCGGCGAAGAGGAACTCAACAAGGGCGGCGGCGTGTTGTACATCGGCACCAAGGGGAAGCTCGTGCACGACACCTATGGCTTCAATCCGCGCCTCCTGCCCAGGTCGCTGCACGACAGTACGGCCAAGCCGAAGGAAACCTTCGAACGCATCAAGACGAGCCACGAGATGAACTGGATCGACGCGATCCGCGGCACGCAGAAGACGACGAGTCCCTTCGAGTATTCGGCCAAGCTCACGGAAATCATGTTGCTGGGCGTGGCTGCACTCAACGCCGGCAAGAAGATCCAGTACGACGGCGCCAACATGAAGGTCACCAACGTGGCGGACTCGGACTCGCTGCTCAAGCGCAAATATCGCGCGGGCTGGGAATTGTCGTGACCGCTTAGCGCGGGCATTTCCTAGGGAGCGGTTCTCCCGCAGGTTTTCTGCGGGAAAAAGTCTCAACTTTCCATATTCACGCGCCGGGGTGTACTGCACGGCGCGCGTTCCTCCTCGTAAGTTTCGACAGCGACGACGGTTTGTCGCCCGGACGTTCAGGAGGAACACAATGAAATGGAGTGCCCTGGTTTCCGCCACATTCAGTGCGCGCGGCACCGCGGGTCTCTTTTCTTCCACGAACTACCTGTACGGCATCCGCCTCCACGGAGCCTGATGCCATAGCTTTGCGCCGGACCTCTTCCCGACAACTGCACCCGGCGCGCGGGCTTCGCATGTTTCAACAGCATGCGAAGCCCTTTTTCTTTGGGTCAGACGGAATTCCAGTTAGAGTGCGCCTCACGACATGCGCGTCCAACGCTTCCTCGTCGGGATCTCGCCGCTGCTGCTGGCCGTGCTGGGTACGGTGTCCTGTGTCACCCAGCCTTTCGTAAGTCCGATCGATTCAGCCGACGTCACCGTCGACGCGGCGGCCCTCGAGCGCCACGTGCGTGCGCTCGCGGTCACGGTCCATCCTCGAAGCGTGGACAATCTACCCAACCTGGATCGCGCCGCGGACTACGTGCTGGCCGAGTTGCGCGCGACGGGAGCCGCGACTTCCGAACAAGCGGTGGAGGCGGACGGCAGGCAGTTCCGCAATCTCATCGCGCGGTTCGGTCCATCCACGGGACCGGTGATCGTCATCGGCGCGCACTACGATTCTTGCGGCGACACGCCCGGGGCGGACGACAACGCCAGCGGTGTCGCCGGGCTCATCGAACTGGCGCGACTGCTCGCGCAGAATCCGCCGAAACATGCCGTGGAACTCGTGGCGTACACGCTCGAGGAACCACCCTACTTCCGCACTGAATCCATGGGCAGCCTGTGGCATGCGCGCGAGCTCAAACGGACCGGCCGCGAAGTGCGCCTCATGCTGTCGCTGGAAATGATCGGCTTCTATCGCGACCAGCCCAAGTCCCAGGCCTATCCAGTCTCGGCGCTCAAACTGCTCTACCCCGGCGAAGGCAATTTCATCGCCATCGTCTCTCCGCTCGGAGACTTCAGCGCAACGCGCCGCGTGAAAGGCCTGTTCCAGGGGGCGTCGGATCTGCCCGCGGTGTCGATCAATGCGCCGCGGACGCTTCAAGGCGTCGACTTCTCGGACCATGCGAGCTACTGGCACTTCGACATGCCGGCGATGATGATCACCGACACTTCTTTCTACCGGAACCGCAACTACCACGAGACGAGCGATACACCGGAGACACTCGACTACGCGCGCATGGCGAAGGTGGTGCGCGCAGTGCACGCGGTGGCGATGGAATTCTAGTGGGCATCTCGCGCCGCATATCGTTGGGGATGCTCGCGTGCGCGCCGTTCGCCGCCTGCCGCAAGGCGCCGGTCGACCCGATTGCAGACGCGATGGAGCGAATCCGGCCGCTCTTCAAGAAGAAGACCCCACCGCAACCGGGCGACTGGCTGGCGGAACACAAGGAACCGGGCCAGAGCTATCGGCAGTTTCGCGAACTCGTGAACGAACGCGCCATGCGAAAGTATTCCACCTTGCGGCTCGTGCCGATTGGCCCGCTGTCCGAAGGGCAGTCGAACGTATTCCAGGTCGCGAAGGATTTTCTGGCGCCATTCTTTGGCCTCGAACTCGAGACAGATGCACCTGCCGGCGTTGAAGACATACCCGAAAGCGCCCTGCGAATGCGGTTCGACTACGAGCCGCCGCAGTTGCTGACCTCTCATCTTCTCAACGAAGTGTTGTTGAAGCGGCGGACCGAGCGCGATGCCGCGGTTCTCGGAATCACGGCGTACGACTTATGGCCAGGTCCGGGCTGGAATTTCGTCTTCGGCCAAGCCTCGCTCACACAGCGAGTCGGGGTCTGGTCGATGGCGAGAAATGGCGATCCCGACGAGAGCCCGGAGATGCGCAAGCTGTGCGCAATCCGCACTGCGATGACCGCCACTCACGAGACCGGGCACATGTTCGGGATCCGGCATTGCATC
>Ga0315912_10004994_pt1 | contig 12305 bp, 7 predicted proteins | sample VfabasoilMG_FD_204469 | JGI IMG/M metagenome (GOLD analysis project Ga0315912, IMG submission 204469) | Garden soil microbial communities collected in Santa Monica, California, United States - V. faba soil | ecosystem: Environmental > Terrestrial > Soil > Garden | place: USA: California... | reverse complement strand
CGGCCGCACCTCGGCGAGGCGCGGAGCTGTTCCTGTGGTGCGCGGCGCTTCACGGCAAGGGCGCAGCCGCGAGCGCTCTCGAGCGCGAGGTGCTCGCCTCGGCGCGCTCCGCGATAGCGAGCGTTCGAAGCGAGCCCGAGTTCGTGCAGGAGACCGTCCAGGTGCTCTGGGATCATTTGCTCGCCGAGCAGTCGCCGCGGATCGCGAAGTACTCCGGGCGCGGGCCGCTCCAGGCCTGGATACGCGTGGTAGCGACGCGCACGGCGCTCGATCGCTGCCGCGTGCTCGGCCGTGCAGCGCTCCGCCAGACCGAGCTCACCGACTGGTTCGCCTCGGCCGAGCCTCAGGCGGATCGCTTGCTGGCGAGGGCCAGCTACGGCGAAGCTTTTCAGAGCGCGTTGCGAGAATCGGTGGCCGCCTTGCCGGTGCGGGAGCGCAACGCGCTCAGAATGCACGTGAGCGGAGGCTGCAGCATCGACGAGATCGGCCGTGCCTACGGCGTGCACCGGGCCACCGCGGCACGCTGGCTCGATCGAGCCCGCTCCGCGATCCGTGAAGGGCTGCGGGCTGGCCTCGGCAGGCGGCAGGTGGAGCTCACCGACAGCGAATTCGCGAGCGTCGCACGCAGCCTGGCCAGCGAGCTCGAGCTTCGCCTCTCCGGGAGCTTCCTGGCTGCACCCTCCGTTCCGCTCGCTACCCGCTGAGGGAACGAAGAGGCGCATGACGGAATCCGGACGGGCGAGCGAATGCTTGGACGAGGATCTCGTCCTTGCGTTTGCGCAGGGCGACCTCTCCGAAGGCCCTCGTGCCCTGGCCGAGGAGCACCTCGATGTGTGTGAGACGTGCCAGCGGGTGGTCTCCGAGGCGGCGCGCGGGCTTGCTCGCACGGTGGCCGAGGGGGCGCCGGCGCCCAGGAACCTGCCGTGGAACACGACCTTCAAGCCCGACGCGTTGGTGGGCGGGCGCTACGTCGTCAAGCGCTTCATTGCGCGTGGAGGCATGGGTGAGGTGTACGAGGCCTTCGATAGCGAGCTCTCGCAGCGGGTCGCGCTGAAAACGGTAACCTCGACGGCCGGCGACAACTCGCTGGCCGTTCAGCGCCTGAAAGCGGAGGTACAGCTCGCCCGCCGCGTGAGCCATCCGAACGTTTGTCGCATCTACGATCTGGGTCGGCACGTGACGAGCGGGGGCGAACCTATCCACTTCCTGACGATGGAATTCGTCGAAGGGGAGACGCTCGGTCAGCGGGTGCGCTCGGCGGGCGCCTTGTCGATGAGCGAGGCTCGAAAAGTGGCGCGGGAGCTGCTGCTCGGACTGCGGGCCGCTCATGAATCGGGCGTCTTGCACCGCGACTTCAAGAGCGACAACGTGATGCTCTCGGCAGACGCCGAGGGAAAAAGCCTGGCGGTCGTGCTCGACTTCGGCCTCGCGCGGGCGGTCGGCCACGATCCGACGGCGCGGGGAAGCAGCAGCAGTCTGGTCGGCACGGTGGGCTACATCGCGCCCGAGCAGCTCGAAGGGGCACCGCACACGCCCGCGAGCGATCTCTACTCGCTCGGCGTCGTCTGGTTCCAGATGCTGACCGGACAGCTGCCGTTCGATGCGCCGCCCTCACCGGCCCCCAGCAGGAAGGTGCCCGCTCGTCGGGTCCGGGCGCCGAGCAGCATCAATCCTCAAGTCCCGGTCGAGCTCGACCTACTCGTGGAGCGGTGCCTCGCGCGTGAGCCGGAGCTTCGCTTTCAGTCGGCGCGCGACGTGCTCGACGCACTCGATCGCCTGGAGGAGGCCCGCCCTTCGGCCGGCTCCCGCCGGATGCGCGCCATGCTGCCTCCCTTGCTCGCGTTCGGAATCATCCTCGCGTTCGCGGCCTATCTTCTTTCCCGCCCCTACGCGGAGACGCTTCAGCCCACCGTGACGAGCCCGCGACAGCGAGCGGTCCATCCCTCGGAGCGCGGCGTCCTTCGATCGACCCGTGCGCCCGAGACGGCACCCGCTGTCGCCGAGTTGCCCGCAGCCGCGACGCCACGGGCGGCCGACCCGCCCTGGACGGGAATGGCTCCCCAGCGCTCGGCGCCGGCTGCGCACGAAACGACGACTCGTCAGGCGACTCGTGACGCGCCGGTGCGTGAGCCCTCCAGGCTTCGCGGGATCCCGAAGCGCACGGCTGAGGCTCCCGCGCCGGCCGACATGCCCGAGCCCGCGCGATCGGCGTCGCCGCGTCCGAGCGTCGTGCCTGCCCGACCCAGGCCCGATTGGGAGAATCCGTTCGACGCGCCAGATCCACCCGAGGTGGTGGGGACCGCGCGCGAGCCAAACTGAGCGTTGCCGAGCCGGGAGGCCGGCGGCCCACCCGACTCGGGGCAAGCTTCAACGCCCATCAGCCGGGCGAGCACCTCGCCACGGCCCGAGGCGTGCAGCTTGCGAAATCCCACTGCGATCTGGTTGGCGATCGTGCGAGTCGAGGTGCCGCGCAATTGCGAGATCTCCTTGTAGCTCCGCCCCTCGAGGAGCCCCGTCATCACCTCCCGCTCGCTCGCCGTGAGCGCGTCGAGCAGGGCGAGCTCCGGGCGCTCCGCGCTCACGATCCAGAAGCGACCGGGGCCGTCCTGCAAGAGCGAGATGCGACCGAGCACGGTTCGCGCGCGCGTGTCGCGCTCCGCGCGCACGGCCATCACCAGAATGTGCGGGACCGAACGAACCCGGCATTTTAGGCCAATCCGGTCGAGTGCGATCCGCATCGCGCAGGCGACCGCCGACTGCGACAGGTTTCGGTCGATCGCCACGGCTTTCGAGCTCTGGCCATCCAGGACTTGCTCGATCATTGCCAACCCGCCGGCCTTCCAGCGGCGGCCGTCGCACCGCTCCGTTTCCCGCACGATCGCGTAGAGCCGGTCGCTCGACCCAAAGGCGTCGTGGACGCGCCAGTCTGCGGCACAGAGGCGATGCCAGAGCCGGCGCAGCTCGAAGGGCGTGCCCGCAGTGGCATCCCGGTCGACGGCGTGGGCTCTCGTGGCCGTGACGATTGCCCCCCGTAGCTCGAATTCGTGTTGGTTCATGGGCGTCTCTGAGTAGACGCCCTGCCCCCGACGAAGTCGCACGGTGGGCTGCGAGAAAAAATTGGCCGACGGCAAGCAGCGCCCGGCCCGGGCCGTTCCCGGGTGGCCTTCGCCGGGGCGACGAGATGCGCGCTAGGCGACCTGAGCGCCCGTCTGCTCGCTGTCGGCGACGCGCGTCGCCTGGGCGAGGTTTTCGCTGCGTGCGATGGCGTTCTCGTTGACCTTGACGCTCACGATGCGCGAAACACCCGGCTCGCCCATGGTCACGCCGTAGAGCACGTCGGTGCTCTGCATCGTCTTCTTGATGTGCGTGATCAGGATGAACTGCGACTGCCCCGTGAGAGCGCGAATCATCTCGTTGTAACGGGCGACGTTCGCCTCGTCGAGCGGAGCATCGACCTCGTCCAGGATGCAGAACGGGGAGGGGCGATGCTGGAAGATGGCGAAGATGAGCGACACGGCAGTGAGCGCCTTCTCGCCGCCGCTCATCAGCTCGATGTTGCCGAGCTTCTTGCCCGGGGGCTGCGCCACGATCTCGACGCCGGCGCCGAGCAGATCCTCGCTGTCGGTCAGCAGCAGCTCGGCGCGGCCACCGCGGAACAATTTCGCGAACGTCTTCTTGAACAGGGCGTTGACGGCGTCGAACGTCTCGCGGAACCGGCGGCGCGATTCCTTGTTCATGTGCCGGATGGCGCGGTCGAGCTCCTCGAGGGCCTTGTCGATGTCGACCTTCTGGTCGTTGAGCTCGTGGAAGCGCTTCTCGGCCTGCTCGTGCTCGGCACGTGCATCGAGGTTCACCGGGCCCATGCGATCGATGAGCTGGGTGAGCTCGTCGATGCGACGGCGCTGGTCGTCGTCGGGCAGCGGGCGAGCGTGGTAGTCGCCGACGACCCGCAACAGGTCCAGCCCGCGGAAGCGCTCCTTGATCGTGCCGAGCAGGTGCTGACGCTCGAGTCCGATCCGCTGCAGCGTGAGCTCGTGGGCGCGGCAAACTTCGTCGTGCTGCTCCAGGCTGTCGCGGACGGTGCGCAAGCTCGCTTCGAGCGTGGCGAGCGATTGCCGGGCCTGCTCGAGGCGAACACGCGCCAGGTCGAGGGCTTCGTGGGCGGTGCGCGCCGCGACGACGGCTTCGGCTCGGGCTTCGCGCGTGAGCACGATGGTGGCCGCGGTCTCGCCGTAGCTTGCCGCTGCTTCCGTGAGCTCTTGCTGGAGGACGTCGCTGCGGGTCCGTAGCTCGACGAGCGAGGCCTCGATGCGCGCTGCCGCCTCGCGTGCGGCGCCGGACTGCTCCTTGACCTGGGCGAGTCTCACGCGCCGCTCGGTCACCAGGGTGCTCTGCGCGGCAACGCGCTCGCGCCAGCTTCCCGCCGTTTCCTCGGCCTTGGCGAGGGCGTGGTTGGCGAGCTCGAGCTCGGCCGTCGCCGTGTCGAGCTCCGAGCGGCAGCTGGCTTCGATCTGGTCGCCCTCCTCGAGCGAGCGATCGAGCTCGCCGAGCTCGTTGCCGACGGTAGAACGACGCGCTTCGATGCGCTGGATGTCGCCGCTCGTCCGCGCGAGGTCCTTCTCGGCCGTGACGTGGGCGAGCTCGCCTTCGTGCGCGAACTGGCGGGCCTTCTCGAGCGCCGTGCCGACCTCGGCCAGCCGCGCGCGCAGGGCGTGGTGCTCGGCCGTGATGCGTGCCGCTTCCGTCTCGAGCCGCGCGACTTCCTCCGTGAGGAGCTGCATCTCGCGCTTCTGCTCGAGCATGCCGCTCGCGACGCCGTCGCCGCTGCCGCCGCTCACGATGCCGTCGGGATGAGCCACGGTGCCGTCGAGCGCGACCGCGGTCACGCCGGGGCGAGCCGTCACCAGGTCGAGGGCGAGCTCCGCCGTCTCGACCAGCAGCGCGTCGCCGACCAAGCTGCGCACGAGCGCCTCGTCCGCTTCCGCGTAGCCCAGCCGATCGATGAGCCGGCCGAGCACGCCGGGCTCGTTCACCGCTTCGGGCGCACCGGCCACGTACGGCGGCCGCGCGGCGAGCACCTCGGCGCGCCCGCGCTCCGCGCGACGAAGCTCCTCGAGCAGCTCGAGCCCGGTGGCGCGATCGCTCACGACCACGCATTGCAGGCGGCTGCCGAGCAGCCCTGCGACGGCGAGCGTCAGCTCCTCGGGCGTGTCGACGCGATCGGCGACGAGGCCGAGCACCCGCGCGTCGCCCTTGCCGAGCAGCGCCCGCGCGCCGGCCCCGACGCCTTCGAGCCGGCGGTGGAGGTCTTCGAGAGCCCGCAGCCGGTTGCGGCGCAGCGAAAGCTCGTTCTTGGCAGCGTCGACCGCGCGCTCGCTCTCGAGCTGACGCGAGCGGAGGCCCTCGTTTTCGTGCTCCAGGGCTTCCCGCTCCGACGCCGTGAGGCGCTTGCCCTCGGCGAGCTCGGCGACCGAGCGCTCGAGCGCCTGCTTGCGGGCGGCCGAGTCGGTGTGCTCACCCTCGAGCGTGTCGCGCTCCTGCGCGAGCTTGTCGCGCCGCACGCGACCTTCGTTGCGTCGCTGAGCGATCCCGTCGAGCCGTGCGCCTTGCGCCGCCACGCGGGCCGAAAGCTCGCCGGTGCTCTTGCGCACCTCGAGCACGCCGGCGCTGGCTCGCGCCTCCTCGCTCTGCAGTCCCGCGAGGGCTTCCGTCTCGGCGAGCGCGTCGGCTTCGCGTGCGCGCTCGTCCGTGCCGAGCTCCTGCACCTTGACCGTGATCTGGCTCTGCTCCGCGCTGAGCTCACGGATCTTGCCGAGGATGCTCTCGAGCTCGAGGTTGCCGCCCATGAGGCGGTGATCGAGGAAGGTGAGCCGTTCCTTCGCCCGCTCGATCTCGGCCTGCAGGCTCGAGACCTGATTGTCGGCGTCGAACGCGGCGCGCGTCGCCTCGTCGTTGCTGGCCTCGATGCCGGCCGCCTGAGCGCGCTCCGCGTCGAGGATCGCCTCGGCGTCGCGCAGCTCGGTGCGCGCCTGCGCGAGCGCCAGACTGGCGGTTTCGAAGCCCTCCTGCGCGACGTTGCGCGTGACGGTGAGCTCCAAATACTTGTGGGAAGCATCGAGCAAAACCAGGTCTTCGAGCTCGCGCCGGTAATCGAGGAAGCGCTCGGCCTTGGCGACCTGGCGCTTGAGCGAGGCACGATTGCGATCGATCTCGGTGATGATGTCGTTGACGCGCAGCAGGTTTTGCCGCGTGAGCTCCATCTTCCGCTCCGCCATCTTGCGGCGCTGCTTGTACTTGGTGATGCCGGCAGCTTCGTCGATGAACAGCCGGCGGTCTTCCGGTCGCGCGCTGACGATCTGACCGATGCGTCCCTGCTCGACGATCGAGTACGCCTTGGTACCGACACCCGTTCCGAGGAAGAGCTCGGTCACGTCGCGCAGGCGCACCTGCGTCTTGTTGATGAGGTACTCGCTCGTGCCGTCGCGGAAGAGGCGGCGGGTGATCGCGATCTCGGGGTAGTCGCGGAACTCGAGCGGCAGGGTCGCGGCGTAGTCGGGGTTCGTGTTGTCGAAGGTGATCGTCACCTCGGCCAGGCCGTGCGGTCCGCGCGACTCCGAGCCGTTGAAGATGACGTCCTCCATCGACTTGCCGCGGAGGTGCTTGGCGCTCTGCTCACCCAGGCACCAGCGAATCGCATCCACCACGTTCGACTTGCCGCAACCGTTCGGGCCGACGATGCCGACCACGTCGTGGTCGAAATGGATCGCGGTTCGGTCGACGAACGATTTGAACCCCGCGATATCGAGCTTCTTGATGTGCATCGCTGAGAAAACCCCGTTTCCTACGCCAGGAGCTTAGCTTATAGCAGTGAACACCCCAGGCTAGCGGGCCGACCGGGGGATAGGCAACGTAGCGCCATGTAGCGTCACGCCGCGTCAGCCTTGTTTCTACTCTGCTGAACGGATGCACACAAGGCCTTTGATGGCGTCGAGCAGCCTGAAATCCGGGGCCCTTGGGACCTTCTGCTGCTTTTCCGTTCAGTGAAGTTCGGGTTGACAGGGGGTCGGTTGCGACGCATTTGGTCGTGGCATCGAAGGGTTCTGAAGCCGGATGACCTACGAGTACCTGTGCACCGCGTGCGCCCACGCCTGGGAGGCAGAGCAGTCCATCAGCGCCGCCCCGCTCACCACCTGCCCGAATTGCCACGCGGAGAGCGCGAAGCGCCAGGTCTCGGGTGGGGCCGGCTTCATCCTGAAAGGCGGCGGCTGGTACTCCGATCTCTACGCCAGCTCACCGAAGAAATCCGGCGGCGACGCCGACAGCAAGCCGAGCACCGAGAGCGCGACCAAGAAGGAAGGCGCTGCTGACACGAGCGCGAAGAGCACCGACAAGGGCTCGTCAGGCTCGAGCAGCGGGTCGAGCGGCAGCTCGGGGGGCACGTCGGGGGGTACCGGCAGCTCGGGCGGGTCGAGCGGCACGCCAACGTCCGGCGCCCCGAGCGGGTCGAAAGCAGCAGGCGCGCCCTCCGGCGCCTGAGGAGAGAACATGACCGACGAGCGTCGCGACCGTTCAGAGCTCCGCGACAAACTCGCGGATATCGATCGTGAGATCCTCGCGCAGCTCGATGCGCGCGCCCGGGTGTCGCGTGGCCTCGCAGACCGCACGGGTGGCGAGCCGAGCCCGGACGTGGGGGAGCGCGAGTGGCTCGACAGCCTGGTGCGAGCGGGCACGGGTGACATGCCGCCCGCCAGTGTCCGCAGCATTTTTGCGCAAATTCGTGCGGCGGCGCGCTCGCTCGAGCAGCCGCTCTCGGTGGCGTACGTCGGTCCGGAGGGAGGGTTCTGCCACGAAGCGGCGCTCCTGCATTTCGGTGCGACGGCGCGCTTCGTGGCCACGCCCGTCATCGCCGAGGCGCTCGAAGAGGTCGTGCGCGGGCGGGTCGGTGTCGCGGTGTTTCCGTTCGAGTCGTCGGTCGACGGCCTGGTGCAGCCCTCGGTGACGGCACTCGCGGAAACGGACCTGATGATGGTCGGCGAGCACGTGCTGTCCGCTTCGCTCGATCTGATGTCGAAGACGACGGACCTCGGCGCCGTCGAGCACGTGTACGCGACGGCGCTCGGGCAAGCCGCTTGCCAGCGCTTCCTCGATACCGAGCTGCCGCGCGCCAGCGTGATCGACGTGCGCTCGCCGGTCGTCGCGGCCGAGCTCGCGCGCGACGAGCCGAACGCCGCCGCGCTCGTGACGTCGCGCGTGGGGCGCGCCGTCGGCCTCGACACGCTGCGCGCCAATGTCGGCGACGAGCCCGAGCTCAAGCTCCGCTACGGCTTTGCGAGCGCTCGGCCCGCCATGCGCTCGGGCAACGACGTGACGTGCTTGCTCTTCAGTGTCGACGACTCGCCCGGCTCGCTTTTCGGCACCTTGCGGCATTTTGCCGATCGCGGCGTGAACTTGCGCAAGCTCCAGTCGCGCCCCGTCCCGCACGGCAGCTGGGACTACGTGTTCTACGTCGAGCTCGGCGCCCACGTGACCGAGCGACCCGTCACGACGGCGCTCGAAGCGATCAAGCGCAGCACCAAGTACCTGAAGGTCCTTGGCTCCTTTCCCGTCGCGACGGGCTGAGGAACCGCTCTGCGCCCGCACCCGCTCGCGGAGCGGGTTGACCGCGCGCCCGGCGCCGGGCAAGGGTACGCCGGAGCGGCTCGCGTGGTGCCGCGCCCCCGAATGTCCTCGCTCGTCACCCCGTCCATCGAGTCGCTCGTTCCGTACGAAGGGGGCAAGCCCGTCGAGGAGCTCGCGCGCGAGCTCGGCATCACCCACGCCGTGAAGCTCGCTTCGAACGAGAACCCGCTCGGCCCGAGTCCGCGCGCGCTCGAGGCTGCCCGTCAGGTGCTCGCCAGCGTGCACCGCTATCCGGACGGCGCGGCCTACGCTCTGCGCGATCGGATCGCCCAATTTCACGGCATCGGCCGCGACGAGGTGCTGCAGGGCGCCGGGTCGAACGAGCTCCTGGATCTCGTCGTGCGGGCGTTCGCTACCCCCGAGCATCACATCGTGTTCGGCGAGCCGGCGTTCATCGTTTACCGCATCGCGGCGCTTTCGGGCGGGGTGCCCTTCACGGCCGTCCCGCTCGAAAACCACGTGCATGACTTGCCCGCGATGGCTGCCGCGGTGACGCCGAGGACGCGCGTCCTTTTCGTCGCCAATCCCAACAACCCGACGGGCACGCACGTCGGTCGCCAGGCGGTGGAGGAGCTGCTCCGCAGCGTGCCGCCGGAAGTCATCGTCGTGATGGACGAGGCGTACTTCGAGTACGCGACCGCGCCCGACTACCCGAGCTCGCTCGCGCTCCGGCACCTGCGCGAACGCCTGCTGGTGATGCGCACGTTCTCGAAGATCTACGGTCTTGCGGGTCTGCGCATCGGCTACACGATCGGACCACCGCGCCTCATCGACTACATGAATCGCGTGCGGGCGCCGTTCAACGTGACGACCCCGGGGCAGGCCGCCGGCGTGGCCGCGCTCGACGATACCGAGCACGTGGAGCGGAGCCGCAGCGAGAATGCTTCCGAGCGAGCCCGCCTCACCCGCGAGCTCGAGGGGCTCGGCTTGTCGGTCGCGCCGAGCCAGGCGAACTTCGTCCTGGTCGACGTCGGGCGTCCGGCGCGCGTGGTGTACGACCGCCTGCTCGAGCGCGGCGTCATCGTGCGCCCGTTCGGCAACCTGCCGACGAGCTTGCGCGTGACGTGCGGATTGCCCCACGAGGACGACCGCTTCCTGACGGCGCTCAAGGAGGTACTGGCATGAGCGGCCGGGTTTCGCGCCGTTCGGCGCTACTCGGCCTCGTCGCGGCGGCAGGCCCCATCGCCTGTGCGCACCACGAGGACGTCGTGGTGAAGACGGGTGCCGACAAGAAGCTCGGCGACGAGCAGATCGACGCGGATCCTGCGCCGCTTCTGCCCGGCGGAGCCATCGGCGTGCTCGTCGTGGACGCGAACGCGCTCTTCACGTCGATGTTCGGCGACAAGGTACGGCAGGTCGTGGAAAAGCGCCTGCCGCTGCCGCCCTCGGCGGGCTTCGAGCCCAAGCGCGATCTCACGAAGGCGTGGCTCGGCTTCTATTCCATGCAGGGCGCCGACATGGCCGGTGTCGCGCTCGGGCATTTCGACCGCCAGAAGATCGAAGCGGCCGCCGACGGCGTGCAGCCGACCCCGCTTGGTGTGCCCGTGGTCAAGACGTCCTACGCCGGTCGCACGCTCTACACGGCGGGCACGGTGGGTTTCAGCGTGCTCACCGCGAAGACGGCGCTCATCGGCAACGACACGGGGATGCGCCGCGCGCTCGACCGCATCGCGGAGGGGCGCGTCCGGAATCAGCTGCCGAGCTACATGCAAAAATTGCTGGCCGGGACGACCGCCCCGATCGTCTTCGGCGCTGATTTCACCTCGTCTCCGCTACCGGACGCCACGCGCCAGGAGCTCGCGTTCCTGAACGGTCTCAAGACCGTGGCATTGGTTGGAAACTTCCAAGACCCAGGGCTGAACCTGGCCGGGACGTTGACCTACGGCGACGCCGAAGCCGCGCAGAAGGGCGCTCAGGCCCTGATCGGTCTCCGGCGGAAGGTCGAAAGCGTGGCGCCGTTCCTGGCGCTGCTCGGTATCGGCCAGCCGGTGCGCAGGCTCGAGGCCGAACCGAAGGACAAGGACGTGTCCTTCGTCGCCGCGATCGACGGCGCCGCGGTAGCGGTGCTGCTCGACAAGGCGCAAGATATGTTCCTGCCGAGGTAATCGCCCTGGAATCTCGCCTGCTCGTCCGGCCGCAACGTAAGCCGCTCCACGGCAGCGTGCCGGTGCCGAGTGATCGCAGCATCACGCACCGCGCGCTGATCCTCGCGGCGCTCTCGAACGGTCCGTGCGAGCTGCGCGGCTTCGGCTACGGCGCCGACAACCAGCACATGCTCGGCGCGCTCGCGGCGCTCGGCGTGCGCTCGGAGGACGACGGGCGCGGCACCCTGAAGCTGCGCGGCGTGGGCCTCGCGGGTCTCACGGCCCCGAGCGGCTCGCTCGACTGCGGTCGCTCGCCGTCGGCGCTGCGCTTGCTCACGGGTGTGCTCGCCGGGCAGCCGTTTCGCTCGCGGCTCGGGGGGCACCCGGCGCTCGAGCGCCTGCGAATGCACGGCGTGCTCGAACCGCTGCGCGCGCGCGGTGCCCGCATCGAAGCCCAGCGCGATGCGGCGCGCGAAGCCGAAGAAACGGCGCCGATCGACGTGCTCGGCCTCGACCCAGGGCAGCGGCTCGGCCCGCTCACGCTCGCGATGAGCCGGCCCAGCGACCACGCGAAGGGGGCGCTGCTGCTTTCGGGGCTGTTCGCCTCGGGCCCGACGATCGTGCAGGAGCCGGTCATCTCGCGCGACCACACCGAGCGCCTGCTCTCCGCGCTCGACATGCCGATCCAGACGGCCGGCTCCGTTCTCAGCTTGCATCCGCCCGCCGATCCCCTCGCCATCAAGGGGTTCGACGTCGACATCCCGGGTGACATCTCCGCGGCGGCGTTCGTGCTCGTCGCCGCTCAGATCGTCCCCGACAGCCAGGTGACGACGCGCCGCACCGGTCTGAATCCGACGCGCTCGGGCATCCTGGAGGTGATCCGGGTCGCGGGGGGCCGGATGGGCATCACACCGGCGGGGAGCTCGCTCGGGGAGCCGTTCGGTGAGGTGAGCTCGCGCGGCTCGCTGCTGCGCGGGATCTCGATCAGCGGCGAGCTCGCGCAACGCGGCCTCGACGAGATCCCGGCGGCTTGCGCGCTCGCGGCACGCTCGCGCGGCGTGACCCACATTTCCGACGTGGCCGAGCTGCGCGACGACCCGACCGACCGCATCGCGGCGCTCGGTAACCTGCTGCGCGCGTTCGGTGTCGGCGCGAGCGAGCGGCCCGACGGCCTGGTCATCGAGGGCCAGCCCGACGCACCGCTCAAGGCGGCGCGCGTCTCGAGCGGCGGCGACCACCGCATCTGCATGACGGCGGCCGTGCTCGCGCTCGTGGCCGACGGAGAATCCGTGATCGACGACGCTGATTGCCTCGCGGTGAGCTTCCCGCGCTTCGTCGGGACGTTGCGCTCGCTGGGGGCCGACATCGAGGTCCAGCGATGAACCGCGCTCGCCCGGTGGTCGCCATCGACGGTCCGGCGGGGGCAGGGAAGTCGACCGTCACGAAGCGCGTCGCCCAGGCGCTCGGCTACCTGATCGTGGATACGGGGGCGCTCTACCGCACCGTCGCGCTCGCGGTGCAGCGTGCGGGCGTCTCGTTCGA
>Ga0315912_10004993_pt1 | contig 12305 bp, 12 predicted proteins | sample VfabasoilMG_FD_204469 | JGI IMG/M metagenome (GOLD analysis project Ga0315912, IMG submission 204469) | Garden soil microbial communities collected in Santa Monica, California, United States - V. faba soil | ecosystem: Environmental > Terrestrial > Soil > Garden | place: USA: California... | reverse complement strand
TGCCGGTTACGCCCCTCACGGATCGTCAGCTGCACGATGCCCTCACGCCGCGCACCCTCTCGTAGCTGCAGGCCTTTAGGCCTGCCTTCCTCCCTCCCGCGCGCATTCAGCAGCGTTGCTTCCGCCGGCAGTGTGCGCCGGCCGTCGAGCGGAATCCCGTCGCGCAGCTGACGCAGCGCCTCGGCGTCCGGCATCCCGGCTACGCGCGCTTCGTAGCAGCGCTCCACGCCGTGGCGCGGGTGCGTGAGGCGCGCGGCCAGGTCGCCGTCGTTCGTGAGCAGCAGCAACCCTTCCGTGTCGTAGTCGAGGCGGCCCACCGGGTAGACATACTCACGCACTCCGGCCAGCAGGTCGATGACGGTGCGGCGCCGTTGCGGGTCCGACCGCGTGCTCACGTAACCGGAGGGCTTGTTCAGCAGGATGTAGCGCTTGCGCTCGGGCGCGTGCAGGCGGCGGCCGTCCACGCGGATGTCGTCCGCCTCCGCGTCGGCCTTGGTGCCCATCTCGAGCACGGTCTTGCCGTTGAGGGTCACCCGGCCGTCGGCGATCAGGCGCTCGGCCGCGCGCCGCGAGGCGACGCCCGCCTGGGACAGGATCTTCTGGAGCCGTTGTTCCATCCTTGGACTATCCTATCGCCCGTCCAAGGAGGAGCTCCGATGATTCGACGCGTGGCGATGGCGTTCGTTGTGCTGGCGGGGGCGCTAATGATGCCCTCGGGTGTCGGGGCGCAGATAGACGGCAAGGCCGTGCAGGCGATCAAGCCCGAGGACATGAAGTGGGTGAAGAACGCCGCAGGCACGCAGGAAACCGTGACCCTCTTCGGAGACCCCACGAAGGAAGGGCCGTACGTCATCCGGCTGCGGTGGCTGCCCGGCAACATGAGCCAGCCCCACTCGCATCCGAACGATCGCTTCTTCGTGGTCATCTCCGGCACGTGGTGGCTCGGGTCTGGCGACAAGTTCGAGCCCGAAAAGACCGTAGGCGTGAAGCCTGGCACCTACGTGTTCCACAAGGGCGGCGAGATGCACTACGACGGCGCGAAGAACGAAGTGGCCGAAATCATGGTGTGGGGCATGGGACCCGCTAACTTTCCGAATCGCAAGTGAGGTTCGCGATTCGCTGGAAGCGGGGTAGGCGGGGTAGGCAGGGTGGGCGCGATGGGGAGAACACTTCTCACGGTCGCGTTGCTGTGCACCTGCTTTGCCGCAGCCGCCCACGCGCAGTCTGCTGACAAAATCCTCGATCGGCACGTTGCGGCGATCGGCGGCAAGAAAGCACTCGAGGCGGTCAAGACCACGACGGTGACAGGACGGGTCCGCGCCGCCGATGGCCGCACGGGCGTGTTCACGCACCAGTCCGCGCGCGCGGTCCGGCTTCGGGTGGAAGTGTCGCTCGGCGACGAGCAGTGGCAATGGGCGTTCAACGGTCGCGCGGTGTGGCAATCCGACCGCCGCGATGGATTGCGCACGCTCGCAGGTGAAGCGGCGGCTCGCGTGCGGGCCGAGGCCGTCTGCGGCCTGACGTGCGGCGGGCCGGTCGAGGGCGGCCGAAAAGCCGTCTTCGTCGGCCGCGAGCGAGTGGGTAGCCGCGAGGTGCTCGTGGTGGATACCGTCATGCCAGACGGGTTCTCGCGCACGTTGTCGTTCGACGCCGAGACCTACCTGCTGCTGAAGCAAGAGGAGCACTCGAGCACCGGCACGGACATCCGCTCGTACGGAGACTACCGCCACGTCGGCGGCGTGATGGAGCCGCACGAGGTCGAGTGGCAACGCGACGGCAAGACTTTTCTGATGTCCGTCGATCGCGTCACGCACAATGCGCCCCTTGACGAGCAGCGGTTCGCGTTCGGACCGGTGCCGGCCGGGAAAGCGCTCCCGGCGGTGGCGGACCTCCTGCTCGCGGTACGAAAGAATCAGGAGGCGCTCGAGGCGTTGGTGCAGTCCTACATCTATACGCTGACGCGCACGGACCGTGACATCGACGACAGGGGACGCGTCACCAAGGAACAGGTGCAGGTCTTCGAGGTGTTTCATCTGGCGGGCCTTCCTGTGGGGACGCTCGTGCAGCGCGACGGAGAGCCGCTCTCCGCGAAAGAGTCTCGCAAGCAGCGCGAGCGGGTCGACGGTATCGTCCGCGACTACGAGAAGCAGAAGCGTCGAGCCGACGCGGGTGGCCCCACTGTTCGGTTGGACAACGTGCTGCCGCGTGGAGTGCCCACACAGGACCGCTGGATTTCCAGCGTGCTCCGGCTGTCCGATTTCAGCAGCCTGCGGCGCGAGCAGTTCGCTGGCCGGCCGGTCGTCGTGGCCGAGTTCGAGCCCCGCCGCGGGGTATCGACGACCAGCCGTTTCGAGTCGCAGTGGAGTAAGACGGCGGGCGCCGTGTGGATTGATGAAGAGGCCCGCCAGGTCGTGCGGCAGGATTCATTCGCGCGCGGCGATGACCTGGCCGCGGGCACCGGCACGAGGGTGACGAGCGAACAGGTGAGGCTGAACGACGAAGTGTGGCTGCTCGAGCAGGCCGAGATTCACTTCGTGGGCCGGTTGTTCGGCAAGACTCTTCATCGCCAGGCGATCTTCCGCCAGAGCGACTACAAGAAGTTCAACGTGGAGTCGGACTACAGGCTCGCGTCGCCGGAGCCCTAGATCGTCGTGGGGGCCGCCTTCAGACGGCCCGACCAGGGTTCATCGGCTCAGCAGGTCGGCCCAGAACGCGATCAGCTTCCACGCCTCGTACGTATCGCCGGCCTTGTCGAGCTCGGCGTGCGTGATGATGTGGCTGAGGAGCACGCGCACGTTCGCGCCCTTCTGGCGCAGCGTTTCTCCAAGGATCACCGACTCGGCGGGCGGAATCACCGTGTCCTCGTCGCCGTGCAGCAGGAACACCGGCGCGCTCGGCGGCGCGGCGCGCTGTGGCGACAAGCCGGGATCGTCAGACCCGAGCTGTTGCAGGAACGGCACCAGCACAGGACCGAGCTTGTTCACCGCGCGGTCGTTCACGTAGGTCATGTAGGTGCGCGACGGCTCCGGCAGCGTGGTGGCCATGTCGCGCGCCTTCTGGAACGTGGCGTTCGCCTGGTCCATGTTCACGAGCGTGAGCTGCGAGGCGAGCAGGAACGTGCGCACGCCCTCGCGCAGCTGCGCCACCTGGTCGGCCGGCACCACACCGTACTCAGCCAGCCGATAGAGGATGACCGCCACGCCGTAGTCGTGCGGCGGGTGCGTGACCGCGCCGGGCGCCGGTAGTTCTTTGCCCGTGGCGAGGTAGTTCATCACGCGCGGCATGTCGGCGTGGCCGCCGAACGACAGCACGAAGGCCACCCTGTCCTTGATCGACGGGCGCCCCGCCGCCGATGTCGAGAGACCACCGGCGAAGCTGATGCCGACGATCCCCACCTTGCCGTCGGCCGCCAGCGCCGGCTGCTTCACCATCCACGCGACGGCGTCTTCGATCACGTCGGGCGACTTGACCGTGATCGAGTAGGCCATCAGGTCGGGGAGCGCGAGCGTCATCACCAGGTAACCGCCTTCCGCGAGGTCCTGCGCCAGAGCGGCCAGCCGCGGCTCGTTGATGCCCATCGAGTGGATGCCGGGGATGAGCAGCAGCGTTCGTCCACGCGCGTTCTCGGAGGGCCGATAGAACTGCGCCGGCACGTTGCCTTCGCGCGTCGGGACGGTGTGCGGCGACTCCTTCTTGACGGGGAAGGAGAACGCCGATGCGAAAGACCCGGCCGTCCCCGTCATGTTGGAGACGCGAATGAGGAGGGCCGTGGCCCGTAAGTAGGGGAGGCTGAGGAAGCCGACGCCGCCGATCAGGAACAGCGCGATCAGGGCAACTTTTCGTTTCGTCGTCACCGGCCATCAATGGTAATCCAGCATGCTAAACTCGCCTGATCACATACGCATGAAACCGATCGTCATCGCGATAGACGGCCCGTCCGGGGCTGGCAAGGGTACCGTTTCCCGCACCGTTTCCCACGTTCTCGGCTTCAAACACGTCGACACCGGCGCGATGTACCGCGCGGTCGGCTGGAAGGCGCTGCGTGAAGGCGTGGCGCTCGACGACGAGGCGGCCGTGGCGGCGGTCGCCGAGCGCGCCGACCTGATCGTCGAAGGCGGCTTCGTCTCGATCGACGGCCACGACGTCACCCACGAAATCCGCACGCCGGAGATGGACAAGACCGCGGCCTCCGTCGCGCGGCTGCCCAAGGTCCGCGCCGTGCTGGTGGCGCGTCAGCGGTCGTTGGGGGAGCAGGGCGGCGTCGTCATGGAGGGGCGCGACATCGGCACCGTCGTGTTCCCGGACGCGCAGCTCAAGATCTATCTCGACGCCTCCGAGACCGAGCGGGCCCGGCGCCGCGCCAACGATTCGGCGCATACCGGCAGCCAGGCGGGTGAGGCGGCCGTGGCCGCGGCGATTCAGGCGCGCGATCAGTCGGACAAGACGCGCGCGGCGTCGCCGCTGACCGTCGCGCAGGACGCGGTGCTCATCGACACCACCGGCATGCCTATCGACGAGGTCGTGCAGCGCGTTTTGGACCTCGCGCGCGAGCGGTCCGCTTAGCGGCAGGGCGGTCTGAAGACCGCCCTCTCCGTACGGCCTTCTTCAGACGCTTCTTCGGGGCCGGTGCCTTCTTCGCAGGCGCCTTCGCCGCTTGCACACCACCGAACTCGTAAGCCTCCCGAAGCCAGTCCGTGATTGGCGCCTCGACCTCGTCGCGGTGGCGAATCTGAATCAGGTTGCCGAACTTGGTCTTCGACGTCGCCTCGGCCTTTCGCACCTGCGGCGCCTTGAGTGGCCGCCCAAGGAAGATCCACACCTCGAGGAAGCTTCGCTTGGGGCGAACGAAGCAGTAGGCGGATTTCCGCGCAAACATGATCGAGTTGTGCGACGCATAGATGCGCTGCTCGCCAAAATCGGCGGCGGTTTCGCGTAGTCGTTCCCACGCCTCGCGCAGATCCTCTGAGAGATCGTTGGTGAGCGCAGCTTCGGTCGTCGTCCAGCAGTCGTGGGCTTGGCCTTCTTCGACCCACTGCTTGCAGTGATAGCACTCGCGGCCAGCCATGAGGCGATTGTACTGAGGCCGGTCTAAAGACCGGCGGCTACGAGAGTTGTTTCAGGAGGAAGGCGATGCGCTTGAGGCGGGTCTCCGCCCTTTTCGCGTCGTTCATGAAGTAGAGGAACTGCTTCTGCCGGCTGGGCGTCAGCGCCTTGAACTTCGCGGCCGCGCCGGGTGTCGCGGCGATCGCCTTTTTCAAGTCAGGCGGCATCATCATGGCGTCCACGTGTTCGAGCGCCGACCACGCGCCGGTCTTCTTCGCCAGGTCGATCACGGCCTGCCCGGCCTTGGTCATCAAGCCTGCCTCGATCAGCGTGGCGACGCGCTTCTTGTTGAGGCCGGACCACCGGCTCTTCGGCTTTCGCGGCGTGAAGATCTGCAGGAAGAAGTCCGCGTCCAGCGGCATGCGCTTGCTGTCGATCCAGCCAAAGCAGAGCGCCTCTTCGACGGCTTCGTCCCAATCGAGCGACGAGAGCCCGGTGTGTTTCTTGGCGTACACGAGAATCACGCCGGGTGACGCGACGTGGTTCTTCTTCAACCAGGCGCGCCAGGCGGCGCGCGATTTCGGCTGGAACCGGGAGTAGGGCTCGGTCTTAGCGATCGTCGAAGTCCTCGGACGACGCCGGGTCGTCCTCCCAGCGGTGCTTGTCGCGCTCCTCGATTTTGTCCGCGCCTTCGAGCTCTTCGTTGTCGTCGTATTCGACGCCCAGCGCGAGACCGATGTCGTCCACGTTGTTCTGGTCGGGCGTGGGGTTGTCGCCGCCGGGGGCTTCGTCGCCCGTGCTGTAAGCCGACTCCCAGTCGGCGTCGATGTCACCGCCGGTCAGCGCGGGGCTGGTTTCGGTGTGCTTGTCGTAGCGTTCCTTCAGTTCCTGGCGTCCCGTGCGCGCCGACGAGGCCGAGCGATCGAGGTTCAGCGACGAGGGCGGCGTGGGCGACACGATGTCGTCGTCGTCCCCGACGATGCGTCGTGCGCGATCCAGGCCGAGGGCGTGCTTCTTCTTGCCGCCGCCAGCCGTTGCCGCGGCCTTGGCGACCTTCGGCTTCGGCGCCACAGCGCGCATGGGAGCGGGCGACGGCTTCGCCGCCTTCGGCGCCGGCTTGGCCGCGACCTTAGCCACAACCTTCTTGACGGCTTTTCGGGCAGCTGCCTTCGGGGCAGCCTTCTTCACGATTCGCCGAACAATCCGCGCGCGGGTGGCCTTGGCCGCGGTCCGCTTGGCGGCCTTCTTCGCGGTCCGTCTCGGGGCCGTCCGGGCAGCTTTCTTGGCCTTCCGCGCGGTTTTGCGGGCGGTTGCCTTACGAGCAGTCTTTCGAGAAGCAGCGCGCCGCTTCGCGGCAGCGGTACGCTTCGGGGCAGCTGCCGAGCGGCGCCGGGCTGGAGCCTTCCGTTTCGCCATACGAGTTTCCTCTGTCTACCTTGACAGTGGCCGGTAAGTCACGTAAAGTCTAATGCTTATCGGCGAAGGGGCCCAGCCAGACAGAGGGCGTTTCGGACGCGCTTCCGAGAAGAAGTGTCCCGGATAGGCGCACTCGCTGGCCAATCTCCAGAGCTCTTATAACGCGGGCCGCCGGTCCCCGCAACCCTTTGATAGAGGGAGAAGCCGGCAATCGAGACAAAGGAGGACACGTCAGGAATGGCAAATGCAGAGAACGGGTTGGTGTCGCCCGAATTGGTGGGCGGTCAACCCGCTCCAGGGCGCACACGATCGGGTAAACCGGCAGGGCCGGCCTTCAAACCCATGCAGCGCGACGATGTGGACGAGAACCGCATGGCGCAGCTCATGGAGCTCTACGACGACAGCTTCCGCAACATGGCGGAAGGGGAAGTCGTCAAGGGCACCGTGTTGAGGGTTACGGAAACCGCGGTGGTCGTGGACGTTGGCTACAAGTCCGAAGGACTGATTGCCATCAACGAATTCCTCGACGAGAACGGACAGGTCACGGTGCAGGGCGGGGACATGATCGACGTCCTCCTCGAGCGCACCGAGGACCGCAACGGCCACATCGTGCTGTCGCGCGAGAAGGCCGAGAAGATGAAGATCTGGGACGAGGTCGAGAAGGCGTATGCCGACCGCAAGGTCGTCATCGGCCGCGTCATCGAGCGCATCAAGGGTGGCCTCGCCGTGGATATCGGCGTGCGCGCGTTCCTGCCCGGCTCGCAGATCGACGTTCGTCCGGTCCGCAACCTGGATGCCCTGCGCGGTCAGGAACTGCGCATGCGCGTCATCAAGGTCAACAAGAAGCGCGGCAACATCGTCCTCTCGCGCAAGGCCCTCCTCGAGGAGGAGAACGCCGAGAAGAAGAAGACCACGCTCGAAACGCTGGCCGAGGGCAAAACGCTTCGCGGCACGGTGAAGAACATCACCGACTACGGCGCGTTCATCGACCTTGGCGGCATCGACGGCCTGCTGCACATCACGGACATGTCGTGGGGCCGCGTCGGCCACCCGTCGGAGCTCTTCAAGGTCAACGACGAGGTGGACGTCATCGTCCTCAAGTACGACGCCGCCACCGAGCGCGTGTCGCTCGGTCACAAGCAGCTCGTGCAGGATCCGTGGGCCACGGTGCAGGACCGCTACCCGGTGGGCGCTCGCATGAGCGGCAAGGTCGTGAGCCTCACGGACTACGGCGCCTTCATCGAGCTCGAAGCGGGCGTCGAGGGCTTGATCCACGTCAGCGAGATGTCGTGGAGCAAGCGCGTGAAGCACCCGTCGAAGATCCTCAACGTGGGCGACGCAGTCGACGCGATGGTTCTGGGCGTGGATCCGGCCGCGCGGCGCATCTCGCTCGGCCTCAAGCAGGTCGAGAGCAACCCGTGGCACGAGCTCACCGAGAAGTATCCGGTGGGCACGCGCATCAAGGGCAAGGTGCGCAACCTCACCGAGTTCGGCGCGTTCGTCGAGGTCGAGGAGGACATCGACGGCCTGATTCACATCTCCGACATGTCCTGGAGCAAGCGCGTGAAGCACCCGTCGGAGGTGCTGAAGAAGGGCGACGTGGTGGAGGCGATGGTGCTCAGCATCGACGCCGAAAACCAGCGCCTGTCGCTCGGCCTGAAGCAGCTCGCCACCGACATCTGGGACGACTTCTTCTCCCGGCACAAGGTGGGCGACACCATCGAGGGCAAGGTGACGCGCATGACGAACTTCGGCGCGTTCGTCGAGCTCGACGAGGGCATCGAAGGGCTGATTCACGTGTCCGAGTTCGACGACTCGCACGGCGGCGAGAAGATCGACCTCCAGGTGGGCAACAGCTACCAGATGAAGATCATCAAGCTGAGCCCCTCGGAGCGGAAGATCGGTCTGAGCATTCGCGCGCTCAAGTCCGACGAGTACCGCGCCGACTGGGAGGAGTACCGGGAGAGCGAGGGCACGGGCAACGCCACGCTCGGGGACCACTTCCGCAACCGGTAGTTCGAGTTCGATAGCGGCGGCGCCGGAGCACGGCGCCGCCGCCTCAGTGTTTCAAGCTCTCTGTGAGGGAATCGACAGTGAATACACCTGGCGGCAGCATGACCAAAGCGGAGCTCGTGGAGGAAGTCTCCCGCGTCTCCGACCTCACGAAGAAGCACTCCGAAGTGATCGTCGACACCGTCTTCAAGAGCATCATCGACGCGCTGCATCGCGGCGAGAAGATCGAGCTCCGCGGGTTCGGCAGCTTCCGGCTCCGCAAGCGCGAGCCGCGCAAGGGGCGCAACCCGAAGACAGGCGACAAGGTGGATGTTCCGCCGAAGAAGGTCCCGTACTTCAAGCCCGGCAAGGAGCTGAAGGACCTGATCAACCGCGAGGCCGAAGCGGCCGAAGCGGCGGCAACCCCCACGGATCCCACGGCGCCCCCCGCCGTTTCGAATTTCTGATCCCCGCGGCCGCTGAGCGCCCATGGAACGTCTGTGGTCGCCCTGGAGACTGGACTACGTGACCGGCAGCAAAGCCGACGTGGGCTGCGTCTTCTGCACCGAACAAACGCTGGCCGAGGCCGAGTCGTTGATCGTGCACAGCGGCTCGCAGTGCTACGTCATCCTCAATCGCTATCCCTACAACCCGGGGCATCTGATGGTGCTCCCGAAGCGGCACGTGCCCGCGCTGGCCGACCTCACCGCCGACGAGCTCCATGAGATCGCGGACCTGACGAAGCTCGCCGAAGCGGCGCTGGTAACCGCCTACCGGCCGCAGGGCATCAACGTGGGCATCAACCTGGGCCTGTCGGCCGGCGCCGGCATCCGCGAGCACCTGCACGTGCACCTCGTGCCGCGCTGGAACGGCGACACCAACTTCATCAGCGTCGTCGGCAACACCCGCGTGCTGCCCGAGGACCTGCAGCAGTCCGTCGCCCGCCTCCGCCCAGTGTTCGCCGATCTGATCGCCAAGCAGTCGTAGGGCGGGCTTTCAGCCGCGCCCCACTACAATCCCTCCATGGATTTCACCCTGTCCGACGCCCAGCGCGCCTGGCAGGAGGCCGCCCGCAAGCTCGCGCAGGAATGGCCGCGCGAGGGGCTCAGCGCCGCGGTGGCCGCGTCTGCGTACGCCGGGGGCCTCTTCTCGAGCGAGCTCGACGCGCTGACGGCGGTTGCGATCGTCGAAGCGGCGGGGGCGGAGCATCCGGTCGGTGCCGTCACGCTGGCGCTTCAGGTGGCCGTCAACGTGTCGCTGGCGGATGTGGTGTCGCTGCAGCCGTCCACCGGCCGCGCGGTGGCGCTGTCGTCCGAGACCAAGCCGCAGCTCGATGGCTCGACGCTGACGGGGCGTGCCCTCTGGGTCGGTCCTGTCGCGAAACAGACCGCGGTCATCGTCGGCGCGGCGCAAAACGGCGAGACCGTGGCATGCGCGGTCGCTCCCGGTGCCGCTGGCGTGTCCCTGGAACCAATTCAGGCGGCTGGCCTGCACGGTTTCGACTGCGCGCATCTGGCCTTCGACAAGACGCCGTGTGTGTCGCTCGGCTCGCCGAAGCCGGTCATGGCACGCGTGCGCGTGCTGCTGGCGGCGGCTGGCATCGGCATGGGGCGCCGCGCGGCGCGCGAGGCGCTGAAAGCGGCGATGACCTACGGACGCACCGGTGCCGGGGGCGAGCAGACAGTGCAGGGGCTGCTCGCCGACGCCGCCACCGAGCTCGATGCCGCGATGCTGCTGGTGCACCAGGCTGCGCTGCGCTCGCCGATGTCGCTGGCCCAGGCGTCGATGGCGAAGCTGGCCGCCACCGAGGCCGCGCAGCGAGCCGTCGCGCGCGCCACCCAGATCGTCGGCGCGGATTCGTTCGGCGAGGGGCACATCCTGGAGCAGCTCACGCAGGACGTACGCGCGCTGGAGCTGTTTGCCGGCCGCACCGAATCGCTGCGCGAAGCCGTCGCTGAGGAGGTGCTACCGCGGGCGTAGGGCGCCCTACGACAGCAGTTGCTTGGCGATCGTCTGCAGTTGAAGGTTGGTTGTGCCCTCGTAGATCTGACCGATCTTGGCGTCGCGATACAGCTTCTCGACGGGGTAGTCCTTCACGAACCCGTAGCCGCCGTAGAGATTCACCGCCAGCGACGCCGTGCGCTCGGCCGCTTCCGACGCGAACAGCTTGCACATCGCCGCTTCCTTGAGAAACGGCTGGCCCGCGTCCCGCAGGCGGGCGGCGTTGTAGACGAGCAGCCGCGCCGCCTCGATGTCGGTGGCCGCGCGCGCCAGCTGGAACTGCACGCCCTGGAACTCCGCGATCGCCTTGCCGAACTGCTTGCGTTCCTGCGTGTAGCGCACGGCGTGCTCGAGCGCGCCCGCGGCCAGCCCCAGCATCTGCGCGCCGATCCCGATGCGCCCCTCGTTCAACGTCTCGATGGCGATCTTGTAGCCCTTGCCCACGTCGCCGAGCACGCGGGCGCGCGGCACGTGACACCCCTCGAACAGCAGCTCGCACGTGCTGCTGGCGCGGATGCCGAGCTTGTCTTCCTTGTGACCGACGGTGAAGCCGGGGGTGTCGCGGTCCACGAGAAACGCCGTGATGCCTTTGTAACCCGCAGCGGGATCGACCGTGGCGAACACGATGAAGACGCCTGCCTCAGCGGCGTTCGTGATCCAGAGCTTGCGCCCCTCCAGCACGAAGCCGTCGCCGCGCTCGGTCGCGCGCGTGGTCAGTGCGAAGGCGTCGCTGCCCGAGGCGGCTTCCGACAGGGCGTAGGCGCCCACGGTGTCGCGCGCCAGGCGTGAGAGCTGCTCACGCTGCTGCTCGGGTGTGCCCCAGCGGAGCAGGGCGTTGATGACGAGCGTGTTCTGGACATCTACCAGCACGCCTACGGCGGGGTCTACGCGCGACAGCGCCTCGACGGCCAGGACCGAGTGAAAGAACGTGGCGCCGGCTCCGCCGAAGGCCTCGGGAATCTCGACCGCCATCACGCCGAGGTCGAACAGCCGGGTCAGCAGGCCGGGGGCGAGCGCCGCGCGCTCGTCCATCTCGCGCACGAGCGGCCGGATTTCCTGCGAAGCGAAGTCGAGAACCGAGTCGTGGAAGAGCCGTTCGTCCTCGGAAAGCGTCGAAAGAGCGGGCGATGCGGCGGCCTCCTGGCTCACGGGACGCAATGCTATCATCGCGAAAAAGGGACGGCTGGCATGCACACATCTCGCGCGCGCCTTGGTCGTTGGCTCCGGTCCGCCGGCGTCGCTCTGTGCATGGCCGCGGCCGCGGTCGTCACGCAGGCGCAGCAAGGGCAGCAGGGGCAGGCGCCTCAGCCTGCCCAGCCGGCGGGGCAGGCACCCACCGACCAGCCCGCAGCCCCCGTCATCCCCGGCCAGGACGCGCAGCCGGTCTTCCGCGGCGGCATCAACTTCGTCCGCGTAGACGTCATCGCCACTGACGGCAAAGGACAGCACGTCACGGACCTCAAACAGGAAGAGTTCGAGGTCCTCGAGGACAACCAGGCGCAGACGGTGGAGCAGTTCCGCGCCATCAAGGTGGACGGCAATCCGAAGCCTGGCGACCCGCCGCCGCGCGAGATCCGCAATCGTGACGACGAGGAGTCCGAGGCCGCGCGCGACGACGTGCGCGTCTTCGCGATCCTGCTCGACGACTATCACGTGCGGCGCGGGAATTCGATCTCGATCCGCGAACCGCTGACACGCTTCATCCAGACGCAGCTGCGTCCGAACGACATGCTGGCGGTGATGTATCCGCTCACTCCTGTCAGCATCCTGGACTTCACGCGCGATCACAACAAGATCCTCGGCGCTATCAACGCGTTCGAGGGGCGGAAGTACGACTACCGGCCGAGGACCCA
>Ga0315912_10004992_pt1 | contig 12307 bp, 10 predicted proteins | sample VfabasoilMG_FD_204469 | JGI IMG/M metagenome (GOLD analysis project Ga0315912, IMG submission 204469) | Garden soil microbial communities collected in Santa Monica, California, United States - V. faba soil | ecosystem: Environmental > Terrestrial > Soil > Garden | place: USA: California... | reverse complement strand
GGACGCGCGCCAGGCGCTCGATCAGGTAGCGCGCGATCATGCCGGCTTGCAGCGCCGTGCCGCAGGCGACGATCTGGATGCGCTGCAGGTCCGCGAGCTCGCGATCCGACCAGCCCGGACCCTCGAACTCGACGTCGCCGCGCTCCTCGCGGATGCGCGCGAAGGCCGTGCGCGCCAGCACGTCGGGCTGTTCGTGGATCTCCTTGAGCATGAAGTGCGGGTAGCTGCCCTTGCCGGTCGCCTCGACATCCCAGTCGATGCGCCGCGGCGCGCGTGCGACGGCCGTGCCGTCGTGGCGGATGATGCGCAGCTTGCCCAGCGAGAGCTCGGCGATGTCGCCGTCCTCGAGGAAGACCACGTCGCGCGTGTGCGGGATCAGCGCCAGCGGGTCGGAGGCGAGGTAGGCCGCTTCGGGCGTGACCGCCACGCACAGCGGCGGCCCCTGGCGCGCGCACACGAGCTGCGGGGTGCCGTCCTGGAGCGAGACCGCGGCGATGGCGTAGTAGCCGCGCACGCGTCCGAGCGAGCGGCGCACGGCCTCGAGCAGCGTCGCGCCGCGCGCGAGCTCGAGGCCTACCAGGTGCGCGAGCACCTCCGTGTCGGTCTCGCTCGTCTGTGTCACGCCGCGCGCGACCAGCTCGGCGCGCAACTCGGCGTAGTTCTCGAAGATCCCGTTGTGCACCAGCGCCACTCGTCCCTGCTCGTCGGTGTGCGGGTGCGCGTTGACGTCGCTCGGGATCCCGTGCGTCGCCCAGCGCGTGTGCCCGATGCCGGCGCGCGCGTGCGCCAGCGCGCCGTCGGCGAGCAGCTCCTCGAGGTTCTGGATGCGGCCCGCCTTGCGCCGGATCGAGATGCCCTGGGCGTCGATCACCGCCACTCCGGCCGAGTCGTAGCCGCGGTACTCGAGCACGCGCAGGCCCTGCAGCAAGCCCTCGAGGGCCGGGCCCTGGGTCAGGATCGCGCCGACGATGCCGCACATGGTCTCAGTTCACCTTACCGCGCGCCTCGACGCGCGGCCGGAAGTAGGCCAGCGTGCGCTGCAAGCCCTCCTCGAGCCCGATGCGCGGCTCCCAGCCGAGCAGCGTGCGCGCGCGCGTGATGTCCGGCTGGCGGATCTTGGGATCGTCCTCGGGCAGCGGCTGGAACTCGATCTCGGACTGCGCGCCGACCGCCGCGAGCACGGCCTTGGCGAACTGCAGGATCGTCATCTCGCGCGGGTTGCCGATGTTGACCGGCTGGGTCTCGCTCGAGCCGAGCAGCCGCCAGATGCCGTCGACCAGGTCGTCCACGTAGCAGAACGAGCGCGTCTGCGAGCCGTCCCCGAAGACCGTCAGCGCTTCGCCGCGCAGCGCCTGCGACATGAAGGCCGGCAGCACGCGCCCGTCGCGCAGGCGCATGCGCGGGCCGTAGGTGTTGAAGATGCGCACGATGCGCGTGTCCACGTGGTGGAAGCGCTGGTAGGCCATCGTCATCGCCTCGGCGAAGCGCTTGGCCTCGTCGTACACGCCGCGCGGTCCGACCGGGTTGACGTTGCCCCAGTAGCTCTCGGGCTGCGGGTGCACCAGCGGGTCGCCGTAGACCTCGGAAGTCGAGGCCAGCAGGAAGCGCGCGCCCTTGGCGCGCGCCAGGCCGAGCACCTTGTGCGTCCCGAGCGAGCCGACCTTGAGCGTCTGGATCGGCAGCTCCAGGTAGTCGATCGGCGAGGCGGGCGAGGCGAAGTGCAGGATCGCGTCGAGCCGGCCGACGACGTGCACGTACTCGGTCACGTCGCGGCGCTCGAAGTGGAAGGCCGGATCGGGGAAGAGGTGCTCGACGTTCTTCACGTCGCCGGTGATCAGGTTGTCCATGCAGATCACCTCGTAGCCTTCCCCGAGGAAGCGCTCGCACAGGTGGCTGCCCAGGAATCCGGCACCGCCGGTGATCAGCACTCGCTGGCGTGACATGCCCTAGCGCCGCGCCGGCTGGTCGCCCAGCGGCCGGAAGCGCACCTCCTCGTCGCGTTCGAGGCGCAGGCGCAGGCCCAAGGCGCGGATCTCGTGCTCGCCGGTCGCGCGCAGGCCGAGCAGGCCGGGCTCATCGATGCGCTCGAGCGCGCCCTGCCACTCGATCGAGATCCCCTCGCTGCTGGCCGTCTGCCAGGGGCCCGCGTCGGGCCGGGGCGTGCCGGGGGTCGTGCCCAGCGGCAGGTCGACGATCTGGCCCGGCTCGAGGTGGAAGACCGACGAGCGGTAAGCGACGTCGCCCGCGCCCTTGGACTGGTTCTTCAAGCGCAGCAGGTCGCTCTGCAGGAGTTCGAGCAGGAACGGCCCGCCGCTGGCCGAGAGGCGCGCGCCGCCGACGAGCTCGACCTGGTCGCGCTCCTGCAGCTGGATCTCCGCGCGCTCGACCTGCTGGAAGACGAAGGCCGGCTCGCCGCGGCTCTTCGAGCCGATGATGCCCGCCCCGCGCCCGTTGAGCATGATGGAGCTGCCGTTCGGCCAGAGCACTTCGAGGCGTCCGCCGGGCGCGGTGTAGACGCAGGTCCCCGAGTGCACGCGCAGCGTCTTCTTGTAGAACGAGAGCGGGAAGCTCGAGGGGTAGCCGGCGGGCCGCACCTGGCAGGGGTCGGCGTGCCGCAGCACGAGCAGCTCCTCGGGGCCTTCGAGGTAGAGCTCGCGGTCGCCCTTCGGCAGAGGCTCGACCAGCGGCTCCATCGGGCCCGGCCAGCGCTGCGTGTTGCCCCAGGGCCAGCGCCACGGCCCGCCGCAACCAGGGAGCAGCATCAGGCCCGCGAGCGAGAGCGCGCGAGCGGCCTTCATCCGCGCGCCTCCTTGACCGGGATCGCAGGGTGGCTGCCGTAGTAGCGCTCGACGAAGCCCGTGTCGTGGTCGCCGGAGCGGAAGTCGGAATGGCGCAGGATGCTGCCGTGCAGCGGGATGGTCGACTTCGGCCCCTGGATCACGAACTCCCCCAGCGCCCGCAGCATGGTGCGGATCGCGAGGTCGCGCTGCGGCCGGTGCACGAGCAGCTTGCCGATCATGGAGTCGTAGTTCGGTGGAATCCGGTACCCACTGTAGCAGTGGCTGTCCACGCGCACCCCTGGTCCGCCGGGGGGCACGAAGAGTTCGATCAGGCCCGGCGAGGGCTGGAAGTCGCGCTCGGGATCCTCGGCGTTGATGCGGCACTCCAGTGCGTGGCCGCTCCACTTGACGTCCTTCTGGCCGAAGGCGAGCGGCTCGCCGGAGGCGATCAGGATCTGCTGCTGGATCAGGTCGATGCCCGTCACCAGCTCGGTCACGGTGTGCTCGACCTGGATGCGCGCGTTGACTTCGATGAAGTAGAAGCTGCCGTCGCGCGAGAGCAGGAATTCGACCGTCCCGGCGTTGGTGTAGTTCGCCGCGCGCGCCACGCGCAAGGCGGCGGAGCAGATCTTCTCGCGCAGCTCGGGCGTCAGCGACGGCGAAGGCGACTCCTCGATCAGCTTCTGGTGCCGGCGCTGGATCGAGCAGTCGCGTTCGCCCAGGTGCACCAGCTGGCCGTGCTCGTCGGCCAGGATCTGCACCTCGATGTGGCGCGGGTTCTCGATGAACTTCTCGAAGTAGACCGTGCCGTCGCCGAAGGAGGCCTTGGCTTCCGAGGAGGCCTGGTGGAAGCTCGCGACCAGCGAGGGCTCGTTGCGTGCGATGCGCATGCCGCGCCCGCCGCCGCCCGCCGCCGCCTTGATCATGATCGGGTAGCCGATCTGCTGCGCCACGTCGAGCGCGCGCTTCTCGTCCTCGACCGCGCCGTCGGAGCCGGGCACGACCGGCACGCCCGCACTGCGCGCCATCTCGCGCGCGCGCACCTTGTCGCCCAGGGCCGCGATCACCTCCGGTGCCGGGCCGATGAAGTGGATCTTGCAGGAGCGGCAGACCTCGGCGAAGTGGGCGTTCTCGGCCAGGAAGCCGTAGCCCGGGTGGATCGCGTCGGCGTCGGCGACTTCGGCCGCGGCGATGATCGAGGGGATGTCGAGGTAGCTCTTGGCGCTCTGGGCCGGACCGATGCAGATCGTCTCGTCCGCCTGGCGCAGGTAGAGCGCGTCGGCGTCGGCGGCCGAGTACACGGCGACGGTCTCGATGCCGAGCTCGCGACAGGCGCGGATGACGCGCTGCGCGATCTCGCCCCGGTTGGCGATCAGGACGCGCCGGAACATCAGTCGGGCTTCACCAGGAAGAGCGGCTGGCCGAACTCGACCGGCTCGCCATTCTCGGCCAGGATTTCGAGCACCTCGCCCGAGATCTCGGACTTGATCTCGTTCATGACCTTCATCGCCTCGATGATGCACAGCGTGCGGTCGACCTCCACGCGCGAGCCGACGCGCACGAAGGCGTCCGCCTCGGGCGAGGAGGAGCGGTAGAAGGTGCCGACCATCGGGGAGTTGATCGTGACGCCCTTCGGAACGTCCGGCTTCGCGATCTCGGCCGGCGCGCTGGCTGCCTTCGGGGCGCTCGCCGCGTCGGCCGCGGGGCCCGCGACCGGACCGCCGTGCAAGACGTGCACCACGCCCGACTGCGGCGCGGGGGGTGCCTCGGGGCGGCCGCGCTTCAGGCGCACCCGCGTCCCGGCCTGGTCGTCCTCGAGCTCCAGCTCGAAGAGCTCGCCGTCCTTCATCAACTTGATCAGCCTCTGGATCAGCTTGACGTCCATGCGGTGGTCCTGGGGTTCACAGGCGGGCGGGGCGCCCTAGCGCTCGGGGGGCAACGCGGCCGCGATCTGCAGCGCGTTGAGGGCGGCGCCCTTGCGGATCTGGTCGCCGACGGCGAAGAAGCATAGCGAGCGCCTCCCCCGCGTTCCCGCCCGAATCCGGCCGACGTGCACCGGGTCGCTGCCCGCGCACTCGAGCGGGCGGGGCCCGTGGGGATCCTCGGAGAGGGCGATGCCGCTCGCCTGCGCGAGTTCGCCCTTCAGGCGCCCGAGATCGAGATCGGCCGCCAGGCGACAGTGGACGGCGACCGAGTGGCAGCGCTCGACCGGGACGCGCGCCGTCGTGACCTCCAGCAGCAGTCCAGGCAGCCCCAGGATCTTGCGCATCTCGTCGCCGATCTTGCGCTCCTCGCCGCTCGAGCCGTCGGGCCCGACATCCGCCACGGCCGGGATCACGTTGAGGTGCAGTCGCGCCGCGAAGGGGCTCTTAGGAGGCGCGCCCGGCGTCGCGGCGCCCGTCGCGATGCGCGCCTCGTGCTGCAGCGTCTCGAGGCCGGCGGCCCCGGCGCCGGAAGCGGCCTGGTAGCTGACCAGGATCACCTCCTCGAGCCCGAACAGGCGCTGCACGATCGCAAGCGGCATGGCCGCGATGGCGGTCGTGCAGTTGGGGTTCGCGACGAGGCGCGGCCGGCAGGCGAGCTCCGATCCGTTGATCTCCGGCACGACGAGCGGCACGTCCGGGCGCATGCGCAGCGCGCTCGAGAGGTCGATCACGCGCACGCCGGCCTCGGCCAGCGCCGGCGCGAGTTCGCGCGAGACCTCGCTCGGCGTGCAGAGGAAGGCGAGATCCGTGCCCTCGAAGTCGGAGGCGTCGCGCAGCGACTCGAGCGGCCGCACGTCGAGCCGCGCCTTCGTGCTCGCGATCTCGAGCTTGCCGAAGCGCCGCGCCAGGCAGTCGATGCGCTGCGCCGGGTGGCCAGCGGCCGTCAGCAGCAGCGCCAATTCGCGCCCCACAGCACCGGTCGCGCCGACGATCGCGACGTTCAGGTCTCTGTGTCGCCCGGTCCAACCCCAGGGCGCGCCCTCGGTGCCGTTCACGAGCTCCCCGCCTTGGCCTTCCAGGTCCCTGATCTTCCGCCGCGCTTTTCGAGCAGTTCGAGCGCCTCGATGCGGATCCCGTGATCGAGCCCCTTGGTCATGTCGTAGACGGTCAGCGCCGCCACCGCGGCGCCGAGCATGGCCTCCATCTCGACGCCCGTGCGGCCCCGGCAGACGGCGCGGCAGCGCACTTCGAGCCGGTCCTTGCCGACGCGGGCGAATTCGATCGCGAGGTGCTCCAGCCCGAGCGGGTGGCACATCGGGATCAGCTCCCCCGTGCGCTTGGCGGCCAAGAGGCCGGCCGCGCGCGCGACCTCCTCCACCGGTCCCTTCGGACCTTGGGCTGCGAGCACGCGGGCCAGCGCGCCGGGCGGGAATGCGACTCGGGCGCGAGCGAGGGCGGAACGCCGGCTCACGGGCTTCCCCGAGACGTCGACCATGCGAGCCTTCGCGCCCTTGGAACTCAGGTCGAGGTGGCTCAAGGAGCCCCGCGTGGGTCGAGTCCTGGTGTTTCCGTGTCTCATCGAGGGCGCGCCACTCTAGCGCGCCGGGGACCGCATTTCCTTCCGCACGGGGGGGCGCGGACGCACGTTCGGCCAGGGGTATGATTTCCGTTCATGGCCCCGCCACCCGGACTCCGAAGCGTAGAGTGCACGCCGCTCGAACAGCAACCTTGAACCACTCGTGACGATGGAATCCTCGATGCTCCGACGCCTGATCCAAGTCCTGGCCATCTCCACCACCGCCGCGCTCGCCACGGCGCAAAGCTCCGGGGACCTGCGCGCGCTGCTCGAGCAGCGCGTTCAAGCGGCAGCCTCGGGCAGCGTCGACCTGGCGCTCGAACAGGCCGGGACGCTCGTCGGCCTGGCGAACGAAGAGACGCGGGCTGGCTTGCGCACGGATCTCGACCGCTGGATCGCGCGCTCGGCGGAGCTCTCGGAACCCGCCCGCATCCTGGTCCTGGCCGCCCGCACACGCCTGGGCGAAGCCGACTTGAACAAGGTCTCGACCGAGCTCGTTGCGCTGGTCGGATCGAAGCAGGATGCGGTCGGACAGGCCGCGGCGAGGTTGCTCGGCGACCGCAGTTTCCGCGCCTTGCGCGACAACGAGATCGAGCCCGCCGTCAAGGCGCTCGGCGCCGGCGCCAGGGACCCCCAGCGCGCCCCGGACTACCGGCTGGCCTGCGCCGTGGCGTTGCACGTCCAGGGCCGCGCCGAGGGCCAGCGCGCGGCGCGCGCGCTGATGATGGATTTCGTCTCCTCCTCCGACCCGCGCCTGCGAGCCCAGGGCGCGCTGGCGCTGGCCGAGGTCGGCGACCTCGAGACGCCGCGCAAGGAACTCGAGGCGCTCGCGCTCGTGCCGACCAGCGAGGGCCGCCTGGCCGCCGCCTACCTCAAGCAGGAGGAGATCCGCCGCATCTACGATCGGCGCACGAAGAACGACGCCGACTACGCCACCAAGCAGCAGGAGGACGCCGATCCGCAGGCGCGCAAGGATCTCGCGATCCTCGAGAAGCTGATCGACCTCGTGCGGCGCAAGTCGCTCGAGGGCGAGAAGGTCAAGCGCCAGGACCTGATCGACGCGGCCTGCGACGGCATGCTGCGCAGCCTCGACGAACACTCGAGCTTCATGGCACCGGGAGCCTTCAAGAAGTTCGACCAGGAGCTCTTGATGCCCGAGTACGGCGGCATCGGCGCCTACGTCGGCGAGGACCCGGAAGACCACATCTTCACGATCACGCGCCCGATCTACTCCGGCCCGGCCTACAAGGCCGGCCTGCGCGCCGACGACAAGATCGTGCGCATCGACGACTGGCCGACGGTCACGCCATCGGGCTCGCAGGACACCGACGTGATCATCAAGCGCCTCAAGGGCAAGCCCGGCACGAAGGTCAAGCTCTACATCTGGCGCCGCGGCATGGACCCGGCCCTGATCGACCGCCCGACCGAGGAGATGGCGCTCTCGATCGAGCGCGCGGAGATCACCATCCCGCCGGTCACCTCCCAGCTGCTGCCGGGCAAGATCGGGCTGGTCGAGCTGCAGTCGTTCACGCGCGTCGCGAGCGAAGAACTCTCGAAGAAGCTCAAGGAACTGCTCGACCAGGGCCTGCAGGGCGTGATCCTCGACTTGCGCAACGACTCCGGCGGGCTGCTGACCGAGGCCTGCAACGTCGCCAACCTGATGCTGCCGAAGGGGAAGCTGGTGGTCTCGACGGAGAACCGCAGCGACAAGTCCGAGAAGCTCTACACGCTCACCGACCCGCTCATCCCGGCCGGCATGCCCGTGGCCGTGCTGATCAACCGCTTCAGCGCCTCGGCCTCCGAGATCGTCGCCGGCGCGCTGCAGGACCACGGGCGCGCCGTGCTGGTCGGCCAGCGCAGCTACGGCAAGGGCTCGGTGCAGAACCTGCTCCCGATCCCGGGCGAGGAGGACGACCGCTACCGCGACGACAACGGCAACGGGCGCTTCGACAACTGGGAGAAGCTGACGCTCGACCGCAACGGCAACGGCGAGTTCGACTTCGCGCCCCGCGCGCGCATGACGATCGCGCGCTACTTGTTGCCTTCGGGCCGCTCGATCCATCGCCAAATCGGCGAGGAGGGCACCGTGGTCTCCGAGGGCGGCGTCGTTCCCGAACTCGACATCAAGGCCCGCCGCATCGAGGGCTGGCGCGCGGAGGAGATGTACCGGCTGCTGCGCAAGGAGCACAAGATCCGCGAGTGGGTCGAGCAGAACTATGCCCAGGACCGCGAGATCTTCGGCCAGATCGCCAACTGCGACGAGGACGATGTCGCGCGCTACCCCGGCTTCCAGGCGCTCTACGACAGCTTGAAGACCGTGCTCCCGCAGCAGGACGTGCGCATGCTCGTGCGCACCGAGATCCGCCGGCGCGTGCAGGACGATCGGGGCGCCGCCTTCCCCGAGGGCGACTTCGAGGAGGACCTGCAGCTGCAGGCCGCGATCACGAGCGTGCTCGAAAAGCTGGGCAGGAAGCCCTCCGAGCTGAACGAGTACGCGCGCACCTTCGATGCGATCAATGCCAAGGACGCCATGCCTCAGCAGCTCGTGGCCTCCGCGCCGAGCGACGAACAGCGCTCGCGCCTGCGCAACGCGCTGACGCTGGTCTACGACGCCCGCAATCACGGCCAGCTCGACCCCAAGACCGCGGCCGAGCTCGAGCGCGCGCTGCAGGACGCGCTGACGACCGGCGAGCAGCCGCGCTAACGCGCTCCGCGCTTGCCGTCCTTGTCGGCGATGTCCGCCAGCACGGGCAGCAGGAACTCGCGTCCCAGGATCACGATCGTGGCCGTCAGCGGCAGCGCGATCAGCAGGCCGAACATCCCCATCGAGGACGCGCCGGCCATCAGGGCAAAGATCACCACGACCGGGTGCAGGCCCAGGCTCTCACCCAGGATGCGCGGCAGGAGCAGGTAGTTCTCGATCATCTCGGCCGCGAAGAACACCAGGCCCACGTGCCAGAGCGCGGTCGCGACCTCGAACTCGAGCAGGCCGACGAGCAGCGCCAGCACGAAGCCGACCAGCGATCCGACGAACGGAACGAGCGAGAGGAATCCGGTTCCCAGACCGAGCAGCAGCGCGAAGTCGACGCCCGCGATCCACAGGCCCAGGGCCAGGATCCCGCCCTTGATCAGGCACACCAGCAGGCGGCCGCGGAAGAAGTTGGCCAGCACCTCGCCCACCTGTCCGCCGATGCGCACGATGCGCTCGCGGTCGCGCCGCGGCAGGTAGCGCGCGACGAACGAGTGGATGCGCTCGAGCTCGAAGAGCAGGAACCAGGTGTAGATCGGCAGCAGGACCAGCAGAGCGAAGATCTCGAGCACCGAGCCGAAGACGCCTTTCAGCACGCCGAAACCGGCGCCCAGCGCGCTCGTCGCCACCCGGCCCGCGTCCTCGGTGCGCTCGGGCGTGAACCACTCCATCGACCAGTCCTTGAACTGCTTGCTCAGGCTGGCGGCGTTCAATTCCTCCAGCGCGGGTTCCGGGGCGGGCGCGGCAGGATCCGTGGGCGGCCCGACGACGGGCTTCTTGTCGCGCGGCAGGTGCTCGATCGCCCACTGGATCTGCGGCTTGTACTTCTCCAGCGCCTCGTCCACGCGCTGCGTGACCTTGGCGCCCAGGCCCTGCTCGCTGGCCAGCTCGCGCGCCAGGCCGCGGCCCTGGAAGAAGATCACCACGCCGATCGCCATCAGCAGCACCGCGAAGGCGCCGAAGATGAAGTTGACCGCGAGTTGGCGTTTCCAGCCGCGGCGCTCGAGCGTCAGCACCAACGGGTGCAGCACGAAGGCCAGCAGGTAGCCCAGGATCAGCGGGTTCAGCACCGAGCGCACGCTCCAGCAGAACCACAGCACCACGAAGGCCAGCGCAACCAGCACCGCGCGGCGCCAGGCGGGGGTCAGGCGGTCGAGCATGCGTCAGTTCCCCTTCGCTTCGCCGCCGCGGCGCGGAAAGAGTTCCGGAGGGAGTCGGGGCCGATAGCCGGCGACGAAGGCGCGGTCGAAGTCGAGCTCCGAGCGGAAGTCCTCGATCGTGTCGTTCTCCTGGCGATTCAGCATGCCGGCCTCGACCAGCAGGAACACGATCCGGCCCCAGTCGAGCGACTCGCGCACGCCCCAGCGCCGCCAGACTTCGGCCGCCAGCGGCCCGAAGAGCTCGCTGGCGTATTGGCGCAGCCCGGCCAGGAGCTCCTGGCCCGAGACGTGGCGGTCGGTGCCCTCGGCCGCCTCGCGACCCGCGAGCTTGACCGCGTGGTCGAGCGACTCGAAGAGGAAGGCGTAGGCCTCGGGCGCGTAGCGCCCGTCGCTCAGCGCCAGCTTGCGCAGGGGGTCGTTCATCGCGTGGCCAGCCGGGCGCGGATCGGGCCGCGCAACGCGCCGAGGCCGCGTTCGATCAAGGCCTCGCCGGCCAGGTTTCGCTCGACATCTTGCCGCGCGGCCAGCACATCCGCCAGCCGGCGCTCGCGCACGGGAGCGGGAGCCGCCGCCAACTCGGCCGCGCGCGCGCCGTGCGCGAGGCCGCTCGCATCCAGACCGGCCGCTACCCGTTCGGCGTCGAGCAGCAGTTCGAGCGCGAGATCCAGGAAGCTGCGCGCGCGGGCGCGCATGCGCGCCGCCGGCGTCTCGCCCGCGAACGTGCCCGCGAGCTCGCTCAGTTCCTCGAGCGCCGCCGGGCTCGAGAGCTCGCCGCGCGCGACGGCGCAGGCGATCTCGAGCTGCCGCGCCGCGTTCTCGCGCGCGAGCCGCAGCGCCCGTCCCGGCGCGCCGCGCGCCCAGCGCGCGAGTTCGCCCGCTGCGGCACCCTGAATGCCCGCCTCATCCAGCACCGCCCGCACGTCCGCGAGCGCGAGCGGCTGGAAGGCGACGCGCACGCAGCGCGAGAGCGTGGTCGGGAGCAGGAGGTCCACGCGCGCGCTCTCGAGCACGATCAGCACGCGCTCGCCGGGTTCCTCCAGCGTCTTGAGCAGCGCGTTCTGCGCCGCCCAGGTCAAGCGATGCGCCTCGCGCACCAGCACGACGCGCCAGCCGCCTTCGCGCGCGCGCAGGGCCAGGAAGTCGCTCAGGCTCTGCCGCTCCTGGGTCTCGCCGCCCGCGCGCACGCGCTCGACGAGGATCTGTTCCTCGCCCTCCTCGGCCGCGTCGAGCACGTAGAGGTCCGCGTGGCTCCCCGAGGCGAGCCAGCGGCAGGCGCCGCAGGTCCCGCAGGCCGGGGCCGGGCCGCGCTCGCACAGCAATCCCTCCGCCAGCGCGCGCGCTGCGAGGAACTTGCCCACGCCTTCGGGTCCGTGGAAGAGCAGCGCGTGCGCCAGGCGCGCAGCACGCGCGGCGGCGAACAGGCCCTCGAGCAGGGCCGCATGTCCGCGCACCTCAGCCGAGGACACGCGTCACCTCCCGCAGCAGCGCTGCCGCGACTTCCTCGGGAGCGCCCGAAGCATCCACGCGCAGCACACCCGGGCTGCGCTCGGCGTAGCGTGCGTAGCCGCGCGCGACGGCGCGCTGGAACTCGAGGTCGCGCCGCTCGATGCGATCGCCGGCCGTCCCGCGCCGCTCGAGCGCGCGCTCGAGCGGCAGGTCGAGCCACAGGACGAGGTCAGGCGCGGGAGCACCGGCCCAGGTGCGCAACAAGGCCAGCACCTCGTCCTCGGACAGGCCGCCCGCGACCGCCTGGTAGGCGAAGGTCGAGGGATGGAAGCGCTCGCAGACGACGTGCTCCCCGCGCTCGAGCGCCGGCTCGACGAGCTCCTCGAGCATCTGCGAGCGCGCGGCCGCGAAGAGCAGCGTCTCGGCGCGCGGGAAGATCTCGGCCTCGCCCGAGAGCAGGAGCTCGCGCAGCCCCTCGCCGAGCCCCGTGCTGCCGGGCTCGCGCAGGTGCTGAACCCTGCGGCCGGTGCGCTCCGACAGGCTGGCGGCGAGGCGTTTGGCCTGGGTGCTCTTGCCGCAGCCGTCGATGCCATCGAGCACCAGGAAGCGGCCGCGCTCCGAGTTGGGTCCGGGACAGGCCATGGAAGCTCGATTCTGCGGCGCGGCGGGCG
>Ga0315912_10004991_pt1 | contig 12309 bp, 8 predicted proteins | sample VfabasoilMG_FD_204469 | JGI IMG/M metagenome (GOLD analysis project Ga0315912, IMG submission 204469) | Garden soil microbial communities collected in Santa Monica, California, United States - V. faba soil | ecosystem: Environmental > Terrestrial > Soil > Garden | place: USA: California... | reverse complement strand
TGTAGTTGTGATTGCCGTCGCGCGCGGTCTCTAGGTTCTCGGCGACCAAGCCCTTGCCGTCCAAGGGGAAGAAGCCCGATGGGTTGCCGGTGAAGGCGCTGTCGCACGCGGTGTCGTCACAGGAATACTGATACGCGCCGTTGCCGAGAGCCTTCAGGTTGATGGTCGAGGCCAAGGTGCGGTTGACCGTGGGCGTGTCCACGTACCACTGAGCGAAGCGCCCAGCGGGGGTCAGCAGCGGGTTGACATTGCCGTTGGTCAAGACGATGGGCGTTTGATTGGGCCACCAAACCTTGTCGTAGGCGGGCGGATTCTGCATCCACGAGGGCGCCATGGAGCCTTCGGAGCCTTCTACCCAGCCCGCTCCGTTCATCGCCCAGTTGGCCAAATTGGCGGTTCCGCCCCAATTGGGCGTAGCGAAGGCCGTGTTGTACTCGGGGATGTATTTGTAGGGGCGCGAGCCGCTCGTGGAAGCGACCTGCTTCAACTTGCCCAGAGTCATGTTGGGCAAGCGCCGGTCACCCGCGTCGATCGAGAATTGCGGATGGCTTCGGGGCGAGAAATCACGCCAGATTACGGGCAAGGTCAAGATGGCGCCGGGGGCGGGCTGACTGCACGTCCACGCGGGCTGGTTGCTGTTTGGATTGAGCTCCACCTTGCAGGTGTTGTCGCAACCGTCGCCATTGAGCGTGTTGCCGTCGTCGCATTGCTCGGGCGGCAAAACCAGGCCATCGCCGCAATGCGCGAAGCATTGGTAGGTGGTCGACGTGGGGTTCGCGAGGTACGTGTTGACCGTGCCGCACAGGGGTTCGTTGGTGCAGGTCGGCGAGCAGCCGTCGAAGGGCAAGATGTTCCCGTCGTCGCATTGTTCGCTGCCGAGCACGGTGTTGGTCGGATCCGATGAGCCGGGGCCGTTCACCTTGTTGTTGCCGCAGTACGGCGCGGCCGGTTGCGAATGCACGGGCTTGCTCGGATCGCAGACGTAACCCGGCTTCAGCTTGCAGGTGTTGGAGCAGCAGGGGACGTCACCCTTTTCATCGCATTGCTCGTCACCCACGACGAGGCCATCGCCGCACACTTCCGTACATGGTGCGCCAGCGAGCGGACAGGCCCAGCCAGTGACGAGCTGACAGCTCGACGAACAGCCGTGTTTGCCGTCGTTCAAGCCGCTGTCGCAGGTTTCCGTACCTGTGACCTTGCCGTCGCCACAGACCATCGGCAAACACGGGCCACCATTGGCGGGACAAGTCGCGTTCGGCTCGATCGTGCACGTCGGTGAGCAGCCGTCGGAGGCGGCAGCGTTCCCGTCGTCACATAGCTCCGTCCCCGCCAGAACTCCGTCGCCGCAGAGGCTCGCGACGCAGGGTGTATTCGGGGCGGTGCACTTCCAGCCAGCTTCGAGCAGGCAGCCGTTGGAGCAACCATCACCGCCGGCGATGTTGCCATCATCACAGGTTTCGCCGGTTTCCAGCTGGCCATTGCCGCACTGGGCGCCGGGCGCGGGAGGCGTATAGGTGCAGCTCTGCCCGACGATGCTGCAGGTGTAATCTTTCTCGACCGTGCACGGTTGGGCGCAGCCGCTTCCGCTGCAGGTGCCGGAGCAGCCGTCGTCGGAGAAGATATTGCTATCGTCACAGGTTTCCCCGGGGTCGAGCTTGCCGTTGCCACAGAGGCGTTCACATGCGCCGCCCGTCGCCGGACAACCCCAACCTACTTCGGTGAAACACGTCGAATCACAGCCGTCGTAGTTCCTGAAGTTGTGGTCGTCACACTGCTCGGTGCCGTCGATCGTGCCATTGCCGCAGTACAGGTCGACCACGCACACGCCGCCGGTGGGCGGACAGCGCCAGCCGGTGAGGCGCTTGCAATCGACGTCACAGCCGTGCGCGCCGTCGTTCGTGCCGTCGTCGCATTGTTCACCGAGGATGTTCGACACCACGCTGTCACCGCAGAAGGCGTCCCGGGTACAGGCTTGGTTTGCACCTGGGCAGGTCCAGCCGTCGACGACTTTGCAGGTCGCCAAGCAGCCGGCGGTGCCGTCGTTCAAGTTTTTGCCGCCGCTATCCTTGCCGAGATCGCAGGTCTCGCCGGTTTCGAGCTCTCCGTTCCCGCACTCTGCGGGTTTGCCGGGGATTTTCTGGCAATCTTCACCCGGCTTGGGACACTCCCAGCCGCTTTCGACCTTGCAATTGCCGTCGCAGCCGTCCCCAGGCTTGCCGTTGTCGTCGTCGCAGGTCTCGGGAGCGTCGATCTTGCCATCGCCACAGACCTGGGTGTCGTCACCCGAGCCTGCTCCAGATTCACCGGCATCGCCGCCCGAGCCCTTGCCGCCCGTCGGCTCGATCTGAATGCCGCCGCCACTACCGGCGAAGGCGCCGCCTCCTGAAGCCCCCCCAGCGTTCGGTTCATTCGGCGTAAAGGGTACTTCTGGAGTGCCTCCGCAGGCGAGGACCAGCAGTGCGGACGCGAGGATTGACCCTAACCCGGTGATGCGATTCATGTGTGCCACTTGCCCAATCAGCCGAAAAGCGGGGAAAATTTAGTACCGCCAACCATAGCTTCGGCCCCGCGCGACTTCAACAGTCTACACAATGTGGAGGGCAGAGAACAGCAAGCCCAGCGCTCGCTCGCGCTTGGCGTTTGGCGCTTGGCGTTTGGCGCTTGGCGCTTGGGCATGTCAGCGCTGTCATGCCGAAGCGCGCTCGTCAGCACAGTTTGCGATCGCGACTCAGTTTCCGTTACCGGCGTGGCACCGGCAACTGGGTTGACTGTCAGACCCCGACTGCCCGCATTTCTTGTTCACGCCCGCCCATTCCGTCCGACGCCACGCAATTTCCGCCACCAGCGACTCGCGGTTCTAGCTGCCGCGCCCGACAAAACTCACAAATTGCGCGGTTTCTTGGGCAAAAGCGCTGGCGTCGTACCAGTCCGGTTTACGGTTGTGCGGTCTCTTGCGCTGACTTGGGGGGAACGGAACGTACCGAGCGGGGAGCTAATGACCGCTGCGCGAGCTGCGCGCCGGCCGAGATTGGTTCGGGGGGCGTGTTGGTCTCGGTCGCACGCAATGCCGGCCACTCGAGCCCGGACTTCGGATCGAGCAGTGTCGTGGCATCTTTGTAGATGCGTGCACTGCTGTGCAGCGCTTCAGTGGCGCGGAGTAGCGGCATCGATTGGTATTTTCCTGGGTAGCGGGCACGCAATACGGCCTGCACCTCGGGCGCGTGGCGAGCGCTCATGGTGGGGAACAAGTGGTGTTCGACGTGATAGCCAAAACCCAGGGTGAGCCATTCGACGAGCCGCGGAGTCGTCACGCTGAGCGAGTTGAGCAGTGGATCGTTGAGTTCGGTAAGTGGGCTCAAGCTATGGTTCGTGAGGATGAAGCCCATCACGATCGCGTTCGCGACGAGAAGCGGCAGCACGAAGGCGAACAGAAATACGAGCCCACCAGTAGCAAACGCGACGCTCAGCCAGAGCGCGACGCCGAGCAGCGTTTCGGCAATGGCGTAGGCATGTTGCTTGGCCGATAGGAAGCCGCGGGCGCGCGCCGCGAAGAGCATGTGTGTGCTTTGTACGGAGAAGCCAATCAGCGCGGTTGACGCGCCGCGTAGCCGCCGCAGTCCGGGTGCGACCTGAGTGGCCAGGCGGATCGCTCGGCTGCGCTGATATTCACGCAGGGTGGGATAGGCGTCGGGATCTTTGCCTTCGTGCTGCGTGTTTCCGTGGTGCACGCGATTGTGCCAGGCGAGCCATAGTCGAGGCGAAACCACGAACGGCGAGAAGCCGAGAAAGCCTACCAGGTAGCGCAAGCGCGGTCCGCGGACGATTGCACCGTGCAACGTCTCGTGAGCGAGGAAGGTCAAACCCGCGAAGCTCATGCCGATCAGCAACGACAACAGCGGCGCCATCAGCCAAGGCAACCAATGCCCAGCGAGCGCGCTGATGCACAGCGTCACCGTCGCCGAGTGCACGGGCAGCCACCACAAGCGGCTGCGAGCCGCTCGGAAAATACCACGCTTCAAGTGCGGTCGAACCTCGCGCACGTAGTTCGCCATCGTACTCTCGATCATCTCTCGAGTGTGACGAGGTTGCGAGTGAACGCCGTCACGGCTCAGTCACGCGCGGTCACGACTCTGTACGACTTCGAATCGCCTTCTGGTATCGTTGCGTCATGACCTACGGGGATGACGAGGATGCTTTGGGGGTTCACATCGAGCTAGCGAGTGAGGCCGAGCGTACGCTGCTTTCGAACTTGCTCGAGTTGTACATCCACGATCTGAGTGAAGCCTTTGCCGTCGTTCTCGGTGCCGACGGTCGCTACGGCTATCCGCGCCTTCCGTCTTATTGGTCCGAGCCGCAGGTTCGCTTTCCGTTCCTGATTCGAAGGCGCGAAAAGGTGGTCGGCTTCGCTTTGGCGCAGCGCGGCTCACCGCTGAGTGACGATCCCGAGGTCTTCGATGTGGCGGAGTTTTTCATTCTGCGCAGCGAACGCCGTTCGGGCGTCGGTGCTCGTGCCGCAGAGCTGCTCTGGGATCGCCTGCCCGGTCGTTGGATCGTGCGCGTGTCCGAGGCAAACCGAAGCGGGTTACCGTTTTGGACGCGCGTCACCCAGAACTATGCCGGCAACGCGCTGACGAAATCACTACGCGTGGCGGAGCCACACCGTTGGCACGTCTTTGCCTTCGACACGCGCAAGCGCGAAGCGCAAGGCGCGCCGCAGAACTGAGCTACGCGCCGACCCGAGCCGGACGCGCCCGCTAACCAACCCCCCCTCTCTCTCTTTCAGCCGCGGGCGGCGGCACGTGTCGCGCGTGCCTTCGGCGAAGTGATGCGACGCGTCTGACGACGAGTGAGTTCGGTGGCGGACTTGACGCGGCCCGCGCTGCTGCGCGTCGACTTGCGCGAAGGCTTGGCGCTGCCCGAGATTTCGAGCGCTGGGCCACCCTTGTTGTTCGAGCGCTTGGACAGGTTGCGCTGCGCGGTGCCATCGCCGCTGACGCCCGCCGTCGCTGCCCCCACGTTGCGATCGATGCTGTGTGACCTGACCTTTTTTGGCTTGGCTTGGCTTCTGCTGACCTGTTGTTCTGCCCGGTACCGTTCAGCTTTGGTTGCCATGGGCGGCAGAATAACGGTGCGGGTTCGCGAATGCACGCGCTGCTTGGTTCAATCGCTGAACGGGCGGAACCGCAGACAAAATCAGCACAATGGCCTGGCCAGAGGGCACTCCAGCCAAGCTCTCAAGTTCCGCCCAGTGTGGCCGTTTGCCGGCTCGTGCCTCGGTTCCGATTTGCCCTCGTCTCCTGCCTTTCGCTCCTGCTCGGGGGCTGTCATGCGCAGTCGCAGGTGCAGCCGGAGCCCGCCAAGAAGGCGATCAAGAAGCCTTCCGCGCGGGCAGCCAAGAAGACTGAAGCCAACAGAGAGCATGCGGCCGAGCGCGAGCCCGAAAAATTCAGCGTGCCGTTCGCTTGGGAGGCGGAAAAGGAAGAGCCGCTCGCACTGACGCGCGCATTTCTGCGCGAGGCGTTCGCAGACAACGAGAGCTACATGGAGCGCGGTGACAAGTTCTTCGCCGCGTTTGCCGACAAACAAACGCCACGCGCGACGGTGGTTACTTGCGCCGATTCACGGGTACAAAGCCAGGCTTGGGACGGCACGCCCGAGAACGACGACTTTACGATTCGCGATATCGGCAACCAAGTCCAGAACGTCGAAGGCTCGGTCGAGTATGGTGTTGCACACTTGCACACGCCGTTGCTCTTGGTCGTGGGCCACACCGGTTGCGGCGCCGTGAAGGCAGCCATGGGCGATATCAGCAAGCTCAGTGAGCCGATTCGGCACGAGCTCGAGCACCTACAGGTACCGGCAGCGGACCCGGACAAGGCCGCCGATGCTGCCTGGGCCGAGGCCGTGGTCGCCAACGTGAACCATCAGGTCGCTTTCTCGCTCAAGCGCTTCGCCCATGAGGTACACGAGGGCAAGCTCACGGTCGTCGGTGCCGTGTACGACTTTCGCAACGATCTCGGCCAAGGCATGGGCAAGCTGGTCGTGGTCAACGTGAACGGCAATGCCGATTCAGAGCGCATGGCGTCGTTCGTGGACGCGGTCAACGTAGGCTCACCCGCGCGCGACGAGAAGCGGCGCAAGGGCAAGGCCGAACGCGCCGAAGCCCCTGCTGCCTCCAAGGACATCGCCGCCGAGCTAGCCAAGCTCCGCGGCATCAGCGCGCAACCGACCGATGCGGAACCGCTTTTGGCGCGCGACGCAACGCACGAAGCCGCAGCGCACGAAGCCGAAGCGCACGCACACTGAGCGCGCACTTTCGCCCGCGTGCGGCGATTGCGCAGCAGCCACGCCTGCTCTAGGTTGCTTCCGATGAAGCTGTGCGCGCTGGCTGTGTTCGTGATCGTCGCACTGGCTCGGCTGGGGCTCTCGTGGCTCAATCTGCGGCATTTGCAGCGCGCGGGGCACGTCGTGCCGAGCGTGCTGTCCGCCGAGGTCGACAGTGCGCGCCTGGCGCGCATCAGCGCATATACCGCCGCGCGTGGGCGTTTGGGGCTGCTGCGGAGTAGCATTGGCACGTTGCTGCTCGGCGGCTTTTTGTTCGCGGGCGGGCTCGGCTGGTACGACGCCGCGGTGTTCGCCAGGTTCCCTTCTTTCGTCGGCGGTGGCGTCGCGTTCTTTCTCGGCTTGCTGTGGCTGAACTCGCTGCTGGCCATCCCCTTTCAGCTGTATTCGGACTTTCGCTTGGAGGCGCGCTACGGCTTCAATCGCCAAACGGTCGGTCTGTGGTGGACGGACTTTCTCAAGAATCTGGCGCTGTCGTCGTTTTTCGCGCTGCTGGTCGCGGCCGGCGCGCTGCGTTTGGTGCTCGCAGCGCCGCACACTTGGTGGCTGTGGGTGAGTGCGGCGCTCAGCGCGCTCAGCCTGCTCTTGACCGTGCTTTCGCCGTATCTGATCGAACCGCTGTTTTATCGCATGGAGCCGCTCGACACCGAGGGCCTGCGCGAGGGCATTCGCGCGCTCACCGAACGCGCCGGCGTGCGCGTGGGGCGCGTGCTCAAGATGGATGCTTCGCGCCGTAGCTCTCACTCCAACGCCTACTTTACCGGTCTCGGTCGCCAGAAGCGCGTGGTGCTGTTCGACACGCTGCTCACGCAAATGACCGAAGCGCAGATCTTGGCCGTGCTGGCGCACGAGCTCGGTCATTGGAAGAAGCAACACGTGCTGACGCGCATGCTCGTAATGCAGGTGCTGCTGTTCGCGTTCGCGTACTTGGTGTTCCTTTTGGCGCCGAGCGCCGGCCTGCCACAACTATTAGGACTGAGCGCGGCTTCTTTTCCGGCGCGCATCACGATCTTGGCGGCAGCGGCTTCGCTTTTGACCTTCCCTTTGACGCCGCTGTTTTCGGCTTGGTCGCGCCGTGACGAGCGCGAGGCCGATCGCTTCGCGGTGGAGCTACACGGCGCTCCGCTCGAGCTAGCGGGCGCGCTCGCCAAGTTGGGCAGCGAAAATCTGTCGAACTTGCACCCGCACCCGCTGTACGCGGCTTTCTACTATTCACACCCGCCGCTCGCGGAGCGCATCGGTGGCTTGCGCCTATTGGCCGAGGCTCCGCGGAGTTGAAGGCTGCCCGCGTGGGCTCAGGGGAAGAACACTGCGCGCACGCCGATCGTCAGCCATTGGTGCAGGGCGGTGTCGGTGATTTTCACACTCTGGTCGCCGGTGCTGATCGTGCTGTAGTTTCCCAGCGATAGATCGACGAATGGGCCGATGCCGAACACGCGATCGAGTCGAAAATCCACCCCGCCCATGAAGCGGGCGAACTGGAAGCCGCCCCAACCGAGGCTGTGGTCGCCATCACCCACGGCCACCGATTCGATACCGAGACCATAGCCGAGCCACGGATTGGCCAAGGCTGCTGGGAGGATGTGGTACTGCACTTCGGCGCCGAAGCGGACTCCGGCCGAGGAGCAACTCGAGCAACTGAGGGCATCGGCGGCTCCGCCAAAGGCGAGCCCCAGATAGCCGCCGAGGTACAACTCGGGAATGAGCTTGCCACCGATACTGACTATGATCGGCACCTGCCCGGAGACCACGTCGGACAGCTTGCCCGATTCCGTAGCCGTAAAGTCCCGGCTATTCGCCACCTTGCCCATTGGGATGGAGTAACCGGTGCGGACGTCCATCTGAAAGCCGGTGCGCGCCGGCGGTGGCTGTGTTTGCGCCAAAGCCGTGCCGGATAGTGCCAAGAATCCAAGCGTCCCCAGTAACGTAGCCCCAAATTTCATACCCTCCAGGGTCGGCGATCCGCCCCCAAAACGCAAACGAATGCGCCTGGGCTCTACGGCCGAAAAGTTAGCTGCTCGTCACAATGCGGGTAGCCGCATACCGCTACCCACCATCGCGAGTGCGGCCCCGGTGCCGAGCGGTGCCAACGCTTGGAAGTTGAGCGCGTCCAGGTGGAAGGTCCAAACGCCGTTTTCGAGCTCACCGCTCATGGACAGAGCACTCACGATCCGATCCGGGCCCGTCAGCTTGAACTTGTCGAGGGATATGCCGCTTTGGGTCATTTGCGCGCGCAGCAACGGGTTCTTGCCCAACGTGTCTACGAGCCTGCCGGAGTCGATCCAGAGCAAGAAGTGTTGCTTGCTAGCCACGGTCGTGAGCGACGCTTGGTGCGCGGCGTCGTCTTTGAGCGTGCGTTCACCTTTGGAAAACGCGGCTTCTGCGCGATCGCACAAGCTATTTCCGCCTGCGCTCAGGAACAGGTACTTGTCGAGAAACTTCACGCGCAAGCTCACGGGTAAGGGCATGCGCGGCGTAATCGTGAAGCCGGAGCCGTCGTCGCTGACGCTGATTTCGCGCATGTTTGGCAGGACTTTGCGTTTGAGCTCCGCCGCGAGCTTCTTGTATTCGGTCGCGTCCTTCAGCTCCAATAGCCCGCTGAGATTGAAATGTGAGAGCGCTTGTGGCCCGGTGCCGAGGGCGTCGAGCGATGTCCCAGCAGGCGCACTCAAGCCGATCACGCTCGGGCCGCTCGCGCCGTCGAGCAGCTTGCTCGCGCTGACACCGAGCAATTGCTCCAATTCGCGAAGCGCTTGCTGCAACTGAGTCCGTGAGCGTTGATCGACGGCGCTCAGCTGATCGAGCAACAGCTTTTCGGTCTCGGCGCCCGTGAGCTTGGTGCTGGTCGAGAACGCGAGATAGGCGAACGTTTCCTCGGGCAGGCGTTCGCCGAGGCTCAGGGTTTGCGGTGGATCGCCGGCGTGCGGCAACTTGCTGCCCTGCACGCGACCAGTGAAGCTAGTGACGAAGCCGGCCGGCTTGATGCGGAGCTGACCCGTGATCGGTCCAGCGGGCTTGAAGTAATCATCGACCAGCGTCTTCAGTTTTGGATCGGCGATGTTGGCGAACGACGCCGGGTCGACGAAGGCGGTCAGCCGCGTGCTGGGCTCGAAATCCTTGGCGGCCGCCTGAAATGAGGGGTTCTGCTGGATGGAAGGCGCGCCTGACTCGAGCACGTGCGCCATGTCGAGCAGCAGGGGTTCGCTGCCCATGGCGAGCACTCGCAGCTTCGGGAACCAAACCAAGATCTCCTTGGCGCCCGCTTTCACCTCGAATTCGGCGAGCCCTTTGCCCGCGAGGTCTCGTGCGGCACCTGCATCCGCCTGGCGCGTGAGCTGGTAGCGTTTGCCGGTATTGCCCAGCGTTCCGCTGGCGCTGAAGCGGGCAGATTTGAGCAATGTCTCCACGGGCGAGGCGTTCTTCATGCCGAGCGCGAGCAACACTTCTGGAGAGCGCGCTAGCTTGCGCCCGGCCATGCCGAACGTTTCGCAAGAGGCGAGCAAAGTGACTGCTTCGGGCACAGAGATATCGAAGCTCTTGGCGACTGAATCCGCTGCATCAGCGAACACCTGCTTGTCATCGCGCAGCGACGTATCGAGGTAGCGAACGTCGTGCAGGTCGGCCGCGAGCTGGTGAATGCTGGCAATCTCGATCAGAAATTCGCTATCGCGCGGTACGCTGCTGGCGATGGCGCGCGCCCCGCCACTCGAAAGGAACAGCGAATATGCGGCGAACCCGCCAGCGACGATCAGCGCCAGAAACAGCACAGCCAGCGCTGCGATCCAGCCCAGCAGGCTCTTCTTCTTCTGGGCCGGCTGCGCTGCGGCTTGGGCAGGGGCGGCCCCAGGCGGCCCATATGCCGCTGCTGGAGCTACGTGCGCGGCGCGCGCTGCAAGAGCTTGGGCGAACGCGGGCACGGCGTGCAGCGGTAGCCATTGGTTGTGTCCGACTGGGCACACCGCGGCTTGGCTGAGCTCACCGCTGTGGATCATGTACACCAAGCGAGCCTCTTCGAACGGCCCCTCGGGAGCACCTCCGCGGTTCAGATAAAACATCGCGCTCATCGGCTTCTCCCTGGCACGCGCCGAGCGCGGCGAATTGTTTCGAATCTAGGTCAAGCTAGTCCCCCGCCCGGCACAGTTCAACCGACCGCGTCCCGTCCCGTAAACGTGCCCGTGCCCGTGCCCGTGCCCGCTCTCTTCTCCCTCTTCTTCATCTTCTCGAGTGGGCTGCCTCTCAGCAGCCCGCTTGCACAAGTGCGTTACGGCGTGCGGTCTCGTTGCTCGATTTTTCGGGCACGGGCACGGGCACGGGCCGTTTACGGGTGCCTGAGCACAGGCCGTCAGTTCGGCTTGGGTTGACAGTAGCCAGCGGGATGCAACTCGAAGCCGGCGTTGCATTCGCACACACCGCTCTCTTTCACGCAGTGCCCCCAGAGCGCGCTCACGGACGGATCGCGGTTACAGCTTTGGTCCGTGGTACACGGGACACGCTTGCCCCTAGGTGGAGGTGGAGCGGGGCTAGGCTCAGCCGCGCTATCACTTGGCGCGGGCGTTGCTGGTTCGGCGACCGAAGGCTGAGACTCGGTGGCTGCGGGCACCGCAGAATGGTCACAAGCGCACAAAATCCAGGCGAAACAAAGCCCGACCGCGAGTGCGTTCGTTTGCATCCCGAAAGCCATAGCATCGATCGCGCGAGCCCGGGCGCTTTGCTGTGCCAGCTGCTGCTCCCGTAGGCGGAAGCTGCTACTTAGGGAGCTTCTGTGTCTCTCTTTCTCGGCCAACACACCCGTACCTGGAGATCGCTCGCGATCGCGGGTGGTGCGGCGCTCGCAGGCTGTGGCTTGTTGTCGTCGGCGCGGCCGGCGCGAGCACAGGTTCCTGCAGCTGCTGCGCCGCAGATGGAAGCTCCGGATCCTGAGCCCGCTCCTGTTCCTGCTCCTGCTCCGGCCTCTGCGCCGCGCGCTCCCGTTCCGCCGCTATTGCCAGGCTACGTGCCGGCCCAGGTTTCGGTCGATGCGCCGCCGCCACTGGTTTGGAAATGGGCGCGTTTCTCGGCGGCAAACTACCTCGTTACCGGGGCTGCTGCCGGCACCACCTTGGCCATGGCAATCGCTCACCCTCGCCCGCAGCACTCGCTCAATGGTGGTTTGTGGTTCGACGAAAGTGCGCGTAACGCGCTGCGCCTGGATACCCTGCCCAACCGCTACATCGTGCGCGATGCCTCTGACGTTGGCTTGTCGCTGATGGTGTCTTGGCCATTCGTGGCGGATGCGCTCACCACCGCCTGGTGGTACCGCGGTAGCCGCGACACCGCCCAAGAAATGGCGCTGATCGATCTGGAGACACTCGCGGTCGCGGGTGCCGTGCAAGGTGTGACCAATGTGCTCGTGAGCCGTGAGCGCCCCTACGGGCGCGATTGCGGCAGCACTGAGCTACCGAATGAGGCGATTGATTGCTCGGGTTCTGGGCGCTATCGCAGCTACTTCAGCGGACACACCGCGTTCACTTTCACCAGCGCCGCGTTGATCTGCACCCATCACTTCAAGAACGAGCTGCTCGGCGCGCCCTGGGATGCGCTGAGCTGCGCGGGCGGCTACGCTGTCGCTACTGCCACCGGCACTTTTCGCATGATGGCCGACATGCACTATGCGACCGACGTGCTCACCGGAGCGCTGCTGGGCACCATCGTCGGCTACGGCGTGCCTCTGCTCCACTACAGCCGTCCTGGCAGTTCGACGACCACGTTGGCCGGCTTGCAACTGCACTTGGTGCCAGCGGCGGGTGGCGTCGGTCTATTGGGGGTGTTTTGATGCGCCCCTGGCTGGTCGGCTTGCGTGTGCTTGCGCTGTTTGCGCTGGCTTTCAGCCTCACGCGCTCGGTCCGCGCCGCCGAGCCCGCGGGCGAACGCTTTCCGGATGCCAAGCCGCCGCTCGGCTTGTTGCCGACGCCCGAAGACGCGCTGATG
>Ga0315912_10004990_pt1 | contig 12310 bp, 12 predicted proteins | sample VfabasoilMG_FD_204469 | JGI IMG/M metagenome (GOLD analysis project Ga0315912, IMG submission 204469) | Garden soil microbial communities collected in Santa Monica, California, United States - V. faba soil | ecosystem: Environmental > Terrestrial > Soil > Garden | place: USA: California... | reverse complement strand
ACGGCAGACTGGTTTGGAATTAATAAAATTATTGCGTCACCCCAATCGGCAGATTTTTACAATCCAAAAACTATCAGCGCAACAATGGGAAGTTTTTGCCGGATGCAGTTTGCCAATGCAGATTTAGCTATGTACTTGTCGGGAATTGATATTCCTATATATGGAGCCTTTCTTAGCGGAAAAAATATTCACGAAGAAAAATTTGGAAAGAACGGCATTGTAGTAATCGGAAATGAGTCAAATGGAATTTCTCCACCAGTAGAACAGTTTGTGCACAACCGTATTTCAATTCCTGGATTTGGTAAGGCTGAGTCACTGAATGCCTCTATAGCAACAGGCATTATTCTCGATAATATTTTTCGCTCAAAATAATTTTTCGCTCGAATTGGCCGCTTCTTCAATCATTTTTTCTGATTCCTCCTTGCCCAAATATTTATCGATAGCAGAGTGCGCAAAGTAAAGTAGGGGAGTTAATAAAATAGCGAGCAGTCCTTTGGCAATGTAGTTGATAATCCCCACCTGAACCACTTGCAATAAAGTCCAATTGGCCTGGATATAAAACGCTATAAAGAGAACTACGAAGCTGTCAATCAATTGCGACACCATGGTGGAGCCAGTGGCGCGCAGCCAAAGCATTTTTGAACCAGTAGATTTTCTTAACCTCTGAAAGATGTAAACGTCTATTAATTGGCCGAGTATAAACGCCACCAACGAAGCCACGATAATGTTCATGCCCTGCCTAAAAACAGTATTAAAGGCCAGGTCAATGTTAAAAGGATTCCCATCTCGATCAACGCTGTAGTTCTGAAGCCAAAACGGTGCAGGTGAAAGTAGCGTTGAAAGGCCGATTATAGTAAAAGCATAGGCGATGAGGCCGGCTGTAAAAACACTGATCTTTCTAACGCCTGCCTTTCCGAAATATTCGTTGATGATATCGGTTGAGATGAATACGAATGGCCATAACACCGTGCCGGCAGTTAAATTAAAATCCAGGATGCTGCCAAAAATATTCAGATGCACTGGGTTGAGACCCAGCGTACCTTCCGCTGAAAATATTTTAGTGCCGACCATTTCGGCAACCAGGGCATTTGTTACAAAAAAGCCAGATAGAAATATGAAGAGCTGGTTTCTTTTATTGGCCCGTTCTTCTGTTACGATCGACTTCATTCATCAATATTGAAAGTTTCACCTTCAATGGCAAGATAAGTTTCAGGAAAAGTTTGTCGCGCCTCGTCCAGCAGCACATCAGGAGAATGATATCGGGCTGAAAAGTGCCCAATCAGCAATTTTTTAACCCCTGCTTGCAACGCTATCGTTGCGGCTTCCCGGGCGGTGCTGTGCTTCGTTTCGTTTGCCTTCTCCTGGTCATCTGTGGCAAAGGTTGCCTCGTGATAGAGTAAATCAATATTTTTAAGTTTATCGCACAAAGGCGGATGGAAAGCAGTGTCGCTGCAGTAGGCGTATGACCTTGAAGGCCGTGGAGGGAGCGTGTAATCTTTGTTGTCGTACAAAATCTTGCCGGTGTCGGATAGAACATCCAGGCCTTGCTTTAGCTGAACGATATGTTGAATTAAAGCATCAGGCGGGAGTTTGCTTTTATCTATTCTTCGTTGTTTTGGTTTTTCACGAAATAAAAATCCGTTGGTAGGAATTTTGTGAATAAGGGGAATGGTTTCAACAGTGAGAGTATCGGACTCAAAGATTGTCTCAGTTGCATTTTCATTTAGCTCATGAAATACAATTTTATAAGAAAGTGAAGACTTGGAATATTTTAACTGTAGCAAAATAATTTCGCTGAGGCCTTTGAACGCGTATATGTTCAAATCAGATTGGCGCTTGTTCAAATGCATGGTGAATAGAAGTCCCATAAGCCCCAAATAATGATCGCCATGCAAATGGCTGATAAAGATTGCTTCAATTCGTATGATATTGATCTTGAACCGCGTAAGCTGTATTTGAGTCCCCTCGCCAGCATCAACAAGAAAATGATGACTACCAATATTCACGTATTGTGAAGATGGGAATCTCCCTAAGGCTGGAAGTGCGCCTGATGAACCAAGGATGGTAATGGCGAAAGGCAACGGACTTAATTTTGCATAGCAAAGTAGGTGCTCCTTTTTGGAAAAGCAAAGAGGCTATCCAAAAGCAGTCGTCATTTCGAACGAAGTGAGAAAACCTGTTATTATTAGTTCAAATTCTGGGATGTCTCGCCTACGCCTGTCTGCCGACAGGCAGGCTCGACATGACGTGAGACTTTTGAGGTAGCCCTTATATCCTACCCAATTGCTTGCTTGATATCACTAATGATATCCTCAATATTTTCCAGTCCAACGGAAATTCTAATCAAACCCGGTGTTATGCTCACGGCTTGCCTTTCCTCCTCCGTTAATTTTGAGTGAGTTGTTGAAGCCGGATGAATAGCAATGGTACGCGAGTCACCCAGGTTTGGTGTATGCGAAATCATTTTCAAGGAGTTCAGAAAATTTATCCCTTGTTGCAAACCGCCCTTCAACTCAAAAGTTACGAGACCCCCACCCAGTTTCATTTGCTTTTTTGCTAAAGCATGTTTTGGATGGGAGGGAAGGTGTGGATACTTAACCTTGGATATTTTTGGATGTGCCTCCAGGACCGTTGCCAGTTGCAAAGCATTTTGGCAGTGGCGATCCATGCGAACCGCAAGCGTTTCCAAACTTTTGGAAAGAATCCACGCATTGAAAGGTGACATAGATGGCCCTGTGTGGCGCGTGAAATACCGGATTTCTTTAATTAATTCTTTCGAACCCACAACAGCACCGCCAATCACACGACCTTGTCCATCCATAAATTTTGTAGCGGAATGCGTTACCAGGTGAGCACCCCATTTGATTGGCTGCTGTATGTATGGTGTTGCAAAACAATTATCAACATTCAAAATTACTTTATGCTTCGCAGCCAATTTTCCCAACCACTCCAGGTCGATAATGTCAAGAGCTGGATTGGATGGCGTTTCTGCAAAGATCATTTTCGTATTCGGCTGAATCTTGGATTCCCATGTTTCGGGTTCAGTTATATCCGCATAGGAATACGTAATACCGAAACGAGGAAAAATAACGCTCAGGATTTGGTGAGTTGATCCAAATACTGAACGGCAAGCCAGCACGTGGTCACCCGTCTTCAAAAAAGAAATCATGCTGGAATACATGGCGGCCATTCCGGATGATGTGGCAATACCATCTTCAGCTCCTTCCATTGAGCAGAGTTTTTCAATAAATTCGTTTGTATTGGGATTCGAGTAGCGGCTATAAATGTTGCCCGGAATTTCATCGGCAAACATGGCGCGCGCCTGTTCGGCATTGTCAAAAATAAAGCTGGAAGTAAGGTAAAGCGGTACAGAGTGCTCCCGAAAATCTGTTCGCTCATGTTGCTTTCTGACTGCGTTTGTTTCAAAGTATTCTTGTTCTTCCATGATCGTCTAAAAAATGTATTTTATGTGTCGATTGAAATTTTAGGCGTCAAAGATAGGAAACTAATCTTTGATGAAATGAATGGAATGTTAAGAGTGTAGAATTATGCTTTGAGTAGCTCAATCAATGCATTTTCCATCTTTTTAAAGCTGAAAGACTCAAGCGCCTTTTCAAAGTTGCTCTTGATTTCGCTGTTGCACAGATTGCCAATGCTGCCCTCGTGTGTGTGCTTTAGATTTGTATTGGCCTTAAATTTACCTTCCTCAATTTGCGCTCCAACTTGTTTATAGGCATCCCGGAAGGGGATACCCTGAAGAACAAGTTTGTTAACTTCTTCAACGCTAAACAGAAACTGGTACTTCTCATCCTGTAACAAATTTTCTTTTACATGCATATTAGATAGCATTAACCCGGCCATTTGAATGCAATCCTTTAAAGTTTGAAAGGCTGGAAATAAAATTTCCTTTAAAACCTGTAAGTCCCGATGATATCCCGAAGGCAAGTTTGTAATGATCAGACTTATCTCTGATTGAATTGATTGAATATGGTTGCAACGGGCGCGAATAATTTCCAGAACGTCAGGATTTTTTTTGTGAGGCATTATACTGCTGCCGGTTGTGAGTTCATCTGGAAAGCTGATGAAACCAAAATTCGGGCTAAGGTATAGGCATATGTCCATAGCCATTTTCCCAATCGTGGCCGAAATATTTCCAATCGCTTGCCCTACAACACGTTCCGTTTTGCCTCGTCCCATTTGGGCATAAACTACGTTATAGTTCAAATCATCAAAGCCTAATAATTCAGTGGTCATTTTCCGATTTAATGGAAAGGAAGACCCATAGCCCGCAGCAGAACCCAGTGGATTTTTATTTACCACTTTGTATGCTGCCTGAAGCATGATCAGATCGTCCACTAAGCTTTCCGCATAAGCACCAAACCAAAGTCCGAAGGATGATGGAGTGGCCATTTGAAAGTGAGTGTATCCGGGAAGCAGTTTGTCTTTATGCTCTTCACTTTTAGCAATGAGCAGGTCAAAAATATTTTTTACCTCTTGTGTCAATGCCTGAATCTCTGAACGGAGGAAAAGTTTTATATCCAGCAACACCTGGTCGTTTCGGGAACGGCCGCTGTGTATTTTTTTTCCAACATCGCCCAGTCGCTTGGTTAGTTCGAGTTCGATTTGAGAATGGATGTCTTCAACTCCGGCATCAATTTTAAATTTTCCAACTTCAATTTCCTGGTAAGTAATCTTCAATTCTTTTGACAATACATTCAATTCCTTTTCCTGCAATAATCCGACTGACTCCAACATTCGAATATGGGCAAGAGAGCCCAAGGCATCATACTTGGCCATATACATGTCCATTGCGGCATCGTCACCAGAAGTAAATCGGGTAACCGCTTCAAGAGAGTCTTTAGATTTTTGCCACAACTTCACTGCATTTAAAGTTTAAGTGATTCTAACAAGCGAATATAGCTATCAATCCCTTCTTCAATTTCATGAACAAAAATAAATTCATCTGCACTATGAGAGCGCGCGGAATCGCCAGGACCCATTTTTACAGAAGGCACAGGAATTAAAGCCTGGTCGGACGTGGTAGGTGATCCATAGGTATCAATCCCTAATTTATTTGCAGCCAAAACCAAAGGATGATCCTTGGCAATTCCTTTTGGTCGCAATCGCAGGGAGCGTGGGGTGACTTCACTTTTTACACTGGCTTTTACTTTCTCGAGGATTTCTTCAAGCGAACAACTATCGGTGGCTCGAACATCTACTGTATAATGGCAAACAGGAGGCACTTGGTTATGAGCCTGGCCGGCATTGATTACAGTTACACTCATTTTCACCGGGCCTAATGTTTCTGAAACCTTTTCAAATCTGTAATTCCTAAACCACTGGATATCGTCCAAAGCCAGGTAGAGGGCGTTCACTCCTTCTTCACGCGCAGCATGTCCTGCCTTACCAATGGCCTTGCAATCCAAAACCATTAAACCTTTTTCGGCTATGGCCATTTTCATGAGAGTAGGTTCCCCGACAATTGCAAAATCTACTTTTGGCAATTTATCTAAAATACATTCGATTCCGTTGAAACCAGAAATCTCTTCCTCAGCGCTGGCGGCCAACACCACATTGAACGGCAAATTATTTTGGCTATTGAAATAGAGAAAAGTGGCAATCAGCGACACCAATGGTCCACCTGCATCGTTACTTCCTAATCCAAACAACTTGCCATCTTCAACAACCGGTTTAAATGGGTCACGTGTGTATCCAGGGTTAGGTTTAACCGTATCGTGATGGGAGTTGAGCAGGAGTGTTGGTTTATCGAGGCTATATTGATTGTTAAGCGCCCAGACGTTGTTCAGGTAGCGCTGTGGTGTAACGCCTTCGCTCTGCAGAAATGATTTTATAATAGTGGCCGTTTTATACTCTTCCTTGCTAAAGGATTGAGTTGAGATAAGTTCCTGCAACAGGTCTAGGGCTTTATGACGTAAGAATTCGGTTGTCATTTTATTTCTTGATCAACGTACCAACTGTTTCCGGCCCAAGATTCCTGGATAAATCCTTTGCGTCACCAATTAAAATTTCCTTTACGCCAGATTGAATGGCAGAAAAAGCATTCTCCAATTTTGGCAAGATGCCATCGTGAAAACTGCCTTCCGACAAATATTTTTCATACAATGACTTGTCTAAGGATGTAATAACCGAGTTCTCGTCATTTACGTTTTTCAGTATGCCCTTCTTTTCAAAACAGTAAATCAGGCGAACATCAAAATGCATGCTTAATGAGGTGGCCAATGCTGATGCTATAGTATCGGCATTGGTATTAAGTAGCGTTCCCTGGCCATGGGTTAATGGCGCAAACACTGGAATTATTCCTTGCTTTAGAAGAAAGACCAGTAACGTTGAGTTTACACTGTCTGGAGTGATATCGCCTACGAACCCGAAATCAGTTTCACCTACAGGTCTTTTGGTAGCTTTAATAAGGTTTCCATCGGCACCGGTAAAACCCATTGCATTGCAGCCCGAATCCTGAAGTCGGGTAACCAGCTGTTTATTTATCAGACCACCGTATACCATTGACACGAGATCCAGAGTTGCCGCATCCGTTATCCTTCTTCCTTTCACATATTTTGATTCAATGCCCAGCTTGCCTCCAATTTTCGTTGCAATGCCACCTCCGCCATGAATTAAAATTTTAGGCGATTGAATAGCAGCAAAATCATTTAAAAAGGAAAGCAATGCTGATTCATTATCCAGCACATTGCCTCCTATTTTTATGACAAAGAGTCTATTCATTTTTAGTGACTATTTTCTAATAACGATTTCAACACAGCCTGAGCCGCCCACACTCTGTTGCCCGCCTGTTGGACAACAATGGATTGAGGACCATCGAGCACTTCATCTGCGATTACCAAATTTCTTCTTACCGGGAGACAGTGCATAACTTTTCCACTGTTTGTCAATGCAATTTTTTTATTGGTAATCATCCAGGATGGGTCAGAGTTTAAAATCTTCCCATACTCTTTGTAGCTGGACCAGTTCTTTACATAAACAAAGTCAGCCTGCCGCAGGGCTTCATCCTGATCATGAACAATTGTTGCGCCTCTTGTAAACTTCTCGTCCAGTTCATAACCGGGTGGATGCGTGATTACAAAATCTGCACCACCCCATGCATTCACCCATTGAGCAAAAGAATTGGGTACGGCTTGGGGTAAAGCTTTAACGTGTGGAGCCCAGGTGAGCACAACCTTCGGCTTTCGTCCTTCACTTCCTTGCCCTTTCCGGAAAAGAGGTACATCATCAGCGAATTTTTGTGTCCAGCTTTCTTTTATGGTGATTAAGTCGGCCAAACTCTGCAGAGGATGAAGGGTAGCACTCTCAAGACTGACTACTGGAACCCCGGAATATTTTACAAAAGAATTAATGACGTACTCACTGTAATCTTTCTCGCAGTCAGTAAGGGTAGGGAAGGAGCGAACACCCAAAATATTTACATACTGACCAAGCACAGCGGCAGCCTCCTTAATGTGTTCGGTAGTATTTCCGGTCATTACTGCCCCTTCGTCAAATTCCAATTGCCAACCATCTTTATCGATGTTGAATACAATGGAATCCATCCCCAGGTTTTTAGCAGCAACCTGAGTGCTTATTCGTGTGCGTAAACTTGGATTTAAAAAGATCAATCCCAAGGTCTTGTTTAAACCCAGCTGCTGAAGAGAATGCGGGGAGCGTTTACATTCCAGCCCGGATTGCACTAGGCCGGATATAGACGGAACATCAAGCGTAGAGATGAAATTTTTCATGCCACCGCAACAGGGTTTAGCTGTTGAATCATGGCTTGTAAAAAGATATCGGCCTCTTGTTTTGAAAGAGCAAGTGAGGGCAGCAACCGTATTACATTGGGTTTTGCTTCACCCGTCATAATGTTATGCTTTGAAATCAAATCGTTGCGCAGATTTTTCAGATCCTCCGGTACATCAAAACCGATCATTAACCCAGATCCCCGGACACTTGGTGAAAAGTTCATGGTTTTTAATTGCTCAATTAAATAAGAACCAATGGTTTGGGCATTGAGTATCAGATTTTGGCGCTCAATTACTTCGAGCACGGCTAGTGCCGCAACACAGGCCAGATGACTGCCGCCAAAAGTTGTTCCCAACATCCCTGCAAATGGTTTGTAATCAGGATTGATCAGTACACCACCTATGGGAAATCCATTACCCATGCCTTTGGCGATGGTAATTGCGTCTGGATGGATATCTGCATACTGGTGAGCAAAGAACTTTCCGCTACGACCATAACCGGACTGTACCTCATCTAAAATAAGAAGCGCTCCATTCTCCTTACACTTTTTCTCCAGGTGCTGCAAGAAAGTGTTCGAAGGAACATGGATACCCGCTACGCCCTGAATACCTTCAATAATAACGGCTGCAGTTTGGTTATCTATTGCAGCATCAAACGCTGCGCTATCATTCAATGGAACAAATACCACTTCATGCCCGGTATTGAATGGTGAGTTTATTTTCGGATTGTCTGTAACGGCAACCGCACCAGAAGTTCGTCCGTGGAATGACTTTTTAAAAGCAATGACTTTTTTTCTTCCAGTAACAAAGGAAGCAAGCTTTAGAGCATTTTCATTTGCTTCTGCACCTGAACTCACTAAAAATAGATTATAGGTATCATAGCCTGAAACTTTTCCCAGTTTTTCAGCAAGTTGTTCCTGTAAATGGTTTTGAACAGAGTTTGAGTAGAACGTAAGTTTATCGAGCTGTTCTTTCATAGCCTGAACCTGGTAGCGATGCTGATGACCTATAGAAATTACAGCGTGACCTCCGTACAGATCCAAATATTTATTTTCGGTACTATCCCAAATCCACGAACCTTCACCTTTAACAGGTTCGAAAGGAAGTAGGGAGTACACCTCAAATAGTTTCATAAAGAATATTGGTTTTTATCACTAAAAAATCTAACGATTTATGGTGACTATTTTTTAATGTTATTGATTTTTTCAAATGAAGCCACAATTCCTTTTATCAATGCAGAGCTTAAGCCCTGGTGCTCCATTTCATTTAAACCGGCAATAGTACAGCCTTCCGGTGTTGTTACTTTATCAATTTCCACCTCAGGGTGGGAGTGATGCTGCTGCAACAACATGGCTGCACCTTTTGCAGTTTGCCTGGCAATTAGTTGAGCCTCTTCTGCGTCAAAACCGAGTTGAATGCCTCCCTGTGTTGCGGCTCTCAGATAGCGCATAAAGAAAGCAATTCCGCTGGCGGCCAGCACCGTTGCCGCTTTCATCAATCGCTCTTCTATTACAAGCGTTTCTCCCAATGCATTAAATACAAACTGAATATCGGCAAGCTGTTTGGCGGTGGCATTGGTGCTGCACAAGCAAGTCATGGAAGCGCCTATGGCCACAGCAGTATTAGGCATAGCTCTTATTATTGAAATATTAGCCGGTGCCTGTGCTGCAATTTCATCAATGGAAACACCAGTAACAGTTGATACTAAAACGTGCGTTTTAGGATCAAGCGAACTCTTTATCTCCTGAATCAACTCACTCACTTGCTTGGGCTGAACGCAAATAATAATAACGGACGAGGCTTTTACCGCTTCCCGATTATCGGTAGTGATATTAAAACCGCGGGCACTTAGTTCATCCAACTTGGCCAGGTGCCTTCGGGTAATGAATACTTGCTTGGCTGGCGCCACATTGGCCTTTACTATACCCTGTGCAATAGCTGCACCTAAGTTTCCGCCTCCTAATATGGCTATGTTCATGGGTGGTTAGTGATTATGGGTGATTAAATAGTTTTGACTAATTGAATTTCGAAAATTTAAAATATACTTCCTTTTAGTTTAAGTCCTGCATCTTCTGGAAAATCAAAGAGCAGATTCATGTTTTGAACTGCCTGGCCGCTTGCACCTTTTAGTAAATTGTCGGCTGCGCTGTGCACGGCCAACTTGTCTCCTACCTTTTCCAGATGAATTAAACATTTGTTGGTGTTGACTACTTGCTTTAGATCGACCATCTCTTTTGAAACATGAGTAAAAGGATGATTCGAATAAAATTCATGAAATAATTTAACGACTTCCTCAACCGTAACTTTACAAGTCAAAACCGAAGTAACAAAGATACCCCTGGTAAAATCGCCTCGCCATGGAACGAAATTGATCTCACCTGAAAATTTGGGTTGTAATTTTTTTAGAGACTGGTTAATCTCGTTCAGGTGCTGATGAGTCAACGTCTTGTAGGCAGAGACATTATTTGCGCGCCAGGTAAAGTGCGTAGTGTCTTGCAGTTTTTGACCTGCACCTGTGCTACCCGTTATGCCTGTTGTATAAACTTCTGTCAGTAATCCAGCTTTTGCCAAGGGTAACAATCCAAGTTGTATGGTAGTGGCAAAACATCCAGGGTTAGCAATATTTTTTGCTTTCTTGATTTCTTCTCGCTGCAACTCCGGAAGACCATAAACAAACTCACGTTCTCCAACTTTCTCCCCCAATCTAAAATCCTGGCTAAGGTCAATTACTTTTGTGGAATTGGCAATAGAATTCTCAGTAAGAAATTTTTTACTCTCTCCATGACCCAGGCATAAAAACAAAACATCGCAAGCGCCAATTTTATCCGAGAATGTAATTTCAGTTTCTCCAATTAAATCGTGGTGAACAGAGTGGACTGGCTTTCCAGCATTGCTCCGGCTATGAATGAAAGCAATCTCAACATGGGGATGATTGACCAATAAGCGGATTGCTTCACCTCCGGTATATCCCGCTCCTCCGATTATTCCAACTTGAATTTTCTTGTTCACAGCTATTTCGTTTTTTTATCCAACTTCACCGCCTCATAAATAGCCACCTGGTTGCCGAATATTTTTGTGAAGCCTTTAACATCTTCTCCAGACCAGCCTAGATTCTCCTCTCCATACTTACCAAACTTGGCACTCATTAAGTCATAGGGCGATTCAATGCCAAGTATTTGGAAACGGTGAGGGTATAACTCGATATGAACATCACCGGAAACATTGGCTTGAGAATTTTGTAAGTACGCTTCAATGTCACGCATCACAGGGTCTAAATGCTGACCTTCGTGGAGCCAGTTGCCATAAAATTGCGCGAGCTGTTCTTTCCAGGAAAGTTGCCACTTGGTAAGCACATGCTTTTCTAATGCATGATGTCCTTTAATAATCAGGATGGGTGCCGCAGCTTCAAATCCAACGCGGCCTTTAATCCCTATTATAGTGTCACCAACATGAATATCACGGCCAATGCCAAACGGTCCGGCTAGTTGTTGTAAAAATTTTATTGCTTCAACAGGATGTTTGAAGTGTTGCTGGTTAATGGCAACAGGTTCGCCTTTTTTAAAGGTAATAACTACCTTCTCAGAAGCTGTTTTACTTATTTGCGTTGGCCATGCTTCTTCCGGCAACATGCCCAGCGAGTTGAGGGTTTCTTTTCCGCCCACAGAAGTTCCCCAAATTCCCTGGTTAATGGAGTACTTAGCCTTATCAAAGTTAAACTGGACTCCCTTTTTACGGAGGTAATCTATCTCCGCTTCGCGAGACAAGCGCTGGTCGCGGATGGGGGTAATAATTTCTAATCCTGGCGCTAATATGTTTAAAGCCATATCGAATCGCACCTGGTCGTTGCCTGCCCCGGTACTCCCGTGCGCTACCGCTGTAGCGCCAATTTCATTTGCATATTTGGCAACACCCAAAGCCTGGACCATCCGTTCGGCACTTACACTGAGTGGATAGGTCTGATTTTTTAGAACGTTCCCGAAAATGAGAAACTTGATAATTTTCTCATAGTACTCTTGCGTGACATCGATGGTTTTATGAGAGGATACACCTAAGTCTTTAGCGCGCTGCTCTATGCGCTTGATTTCATCCGCGCTGAATCCTCCAGTGTCGACCGTTAACGTGTGAACTTCATAACCCAGATCATCGCCTAAATACTTTACACAATAAGAGGTGTCTAAGCCTCCGCTAAAGGCCAACAGAATTTTCTTTTTCATCACCAAAAGAAGAAAAAGTTAAGCAGGGAGCTTTTCTTTTCACCTGTATCGCCCTCTTGCTTTTTACCAAAGGCCTTGAGCAATACAAACTGCTTAAAATGCACCCAACGGTCGAAAAGTTTAAAGTTGCCTTCAAACTCGCGCTTTTTATGATGTTCGATGGAGCCATCCTCCATTACCACAGTTTTTGATTTCTCAGCCTGCTTTTTGGCCGCTTCTACCGGGTCAAAGAGCATTCCGGTGCACATGCAGTTCGTGCGGTTTTTGCTCATCAGAATTTCGTAGTTCACACAGCTCTTGCAACCCTTCCAGAATTGTTCATCGTTAGTTAATTCTGAATAGGTTACC
>Ga0315912_10004989_pt1 | contig 12314 bp, 9 predicted proteins | sample VfabasoilMG_FD_204469 | JGI IMG/M metagenome (GOLD analysis project Ga0315912, IMG submission 204469) | Garden soil microbial communities collected in Santa Monica, California, United States - V. faba soil | ecosystem: Environmental > Terrestrial > Soil > Garden | place: USA: California... | reverse complement strand
TTGAAAGACAATTTTAAAAAAGATGATGTGGTGGTGGTCATTTTTGTTGATCACGGCACACGTTATCTCGGCAAAATGTTTAACCCGGAGTGGATGCTGAAGATGGGTTATATCGATAAAAAAGGATTAACGGCAAAAGACCTGATCTCATCCAACCAAAAAGGCGAATTGATCTCTGTGCAGTCTGACGCCACCGTTGCATCGGCATTGCAGATGATGATGGAAAAAGATTTTTCGCAGATGCCGGTTACCGACGGTGGCAGGATCGTAGGCTCGATCAATGAAAATAATTTATACAACGCTATCGTAAAAAATCCTGATGTGAAAAATGAAAAAGTGAGTGATGTAATGAAACCCGCTTTTCCATTCGTGGATATTTCTGCACCACTTGATGCACTCAGCGTAATGATCACTGCAGAAAATCCCGCATTGCTGGTGCGTGATTTTAAAGTGGATAAAACCTATATCATCACCAGGCATGATGTGATGAATGCATTGACAAAATAAATGTCATTGCGAGGAGGAACGACGAAGCAATCCCTGGTTGAAAGATTAATAATCCGCTTTTACATGAGATTGCTTCACTCCGCTTCGGCTTCGTTCGCAATGACGATGAACTGGTGATGATGCGTTCTTACAGGATATTAACTTTGCAGCTACGCAGAAAAATTAATTCGCCTAAATGCACTTCACCGACCAATTGAATAACACCATTGAACTTGCCTCCCCTCCCCAACGCATTATTTCACTCGTCCCTTCCCAAACGGAATTATTATGTGATCTCGGACTTGAAGAACATCTCATCGGTGTAACAAAATTCTGTGTGCATCCTCCACATATCCGTAAAACAAAACATGTGGTTGGCGGCACAAAAAATCTGCGTATGGATGAGATACGGAAATTAAATCCCGACCTCATCATCGCCAATAAAGAAGAAAATGAACAGGCACAGGTTGAAGCACTCGCAAAAGAATTCCCGGTATGGACGAGTGATATCCATACATTTGATGATGCGATCAAGATGATCGGTTTGATCGGTGAACTTACCGGCCGGACCTTAAAAGCAAAACAGGTTGTTGAGGAGATCGCGGCGGCAAAAGATAAATTCCTCGGAATCAGGAGACAGGAGCCAGGAATACCGAACCCAGAACTCAGAACCCGGAACAAAGAAAACCGAACCAAGAACCAAGAACCAGGAACCAAGAATCAGGAGCCAAGAACCAAGAACCAAGAGCCAGGAATACCGAACACAGAACTCAGAACTCAGAACCCGGAACCCAGAACATTGTATCTCATTTGGAGAAACCCATGGATGAGCGTCGGCGGCGATACATTCATCAGCCACATGCTCGAACTGGCGGGGTTCAATAATTTATTAAAAGATCAATACCGCTACCCAACACTTACCGATACCGAACTCAGCAACCTGAATCCGGAACTGATTTTACTATCCTCTGAGCCTTATCCTTTTAACGAAAAACATATTGCAGAACTGCAGGTGCTTTGCCCCGGTTCGAGAATATTATTGGTCGACGGCGAGCTGTTTAGCTGGTATGGCAGCCGCATGATACAGAGTTTTGAATACTTTGAAAGGCTCCATCAACTCATAGCCAACCGGTAAGCCATAACCCGGACACCAATCCCCCTCCCCCACCATCTCACTCCACTTACTCCCCCCACTCTCCTAACAGCACATAGCATATAGCGCATAGAGTGTTATAGGTAATTCATTACCCCTCCCTCGCCTCGTCTATCATCTAACTACGATTATCCATTCATCACCTACTCACCACTGCCCACTCACCACTCACTCCACTTACTCGACTCTCCTCCCAACCATCCCACCCACTTGCTATACTTATTCGACTCCTCCTCCCGATAGCTATCGGGATTCTTCCTTCTATCCTTCGAATCTTGCCCATTAAAACCTATCTTTGCGCGTCCAAAACCCGGCCTGATGGTAACCAATGATGTTAAGCTTTTTTCCGGCACAACAAGCCGCTACCTAAGTGAGAAAATAGCTGATTATTATGGCCAGCCATTAGGGAAGATGACGATAGACAAGTTTAGTGACGGGGAGTTCCAGCCAAATATCCTGGAATCGGTGCGGGGTGGGTATGTGTTTTTTATACAGTCGACGTTCTTTCCTTCTGATAACCTGATGGAGCTGCTGCTCATGATCGATGCGGCAAAACGTGCTTCGGCAACCTATATCACGGCGGTGATCCCCTATTTCGGGCTGGCCCGCCAGGACAGGAAAGACAAGCCGCGGGTATCGATCGGGTCGAAGCTGGTAGCAGAACTCATTACCGCTGCCGGCGCCAACCGGGTAGTAACCATGGACCTCCATGCCGACCAGATCCAGGGATTTTTCGATATCCCGGTGGACCACCTGAGCTCAACAGCCATCTATGTGCCGTATATCGAAGAAAATATCGACCTGCGGGATGTCATTTTCGCATCACCCGATGTGGGCAGCACAAAACGCAACCGCCGTTATGCGGTTCATTTCAATACCGAGCTGGTGATCTGCGATAAGTACCGCAAAAAAGCCAACGAGGTAGCAGAGATGACTGTGATCGGCGATGTGAAAGGCAAGGATGTGATCATGATCGACGATATTGTGGATACGGGAAATACATTAGCCAACGCCGCCAACCTGATGAAGGAAAAAGGCGCCAAAACAGTGAGGGCATTTTGTACACACCCGGTATTAAGCGGAAAGGCCTATGAAACGATCGAGAATTCGTCGCTGGAAGAAATTGTGGTGACAGATACCATTCCGCTGAAAAGGGAAAGTGAAAAGATCAGGGTATTATCATCGGCGAAATTATTTGCACGGGCGATCAGGAACACACATGAACACAGGAGCATTAGCTCATTGTTCATTAATAACTAAGGAAATATTGAATATTGAACAGGGAATATTGAACATTAAAGTAACCCCAACCCGGAACAAAAGATTGAATATCGAACAAACAATAACAAATAACTAATAACCCAATAACTCATAACTTATTAATCACAAATCAATAACTAAACAACAAACAAAATGCAAACATTTGTATTAGAAGGGAAACAAAGGAGTCAGATCGGTCGTGTTGCGTCGAAAACGACACGCACAAAAGAGATGGTTCCATGTGTTCTCTATGGCAATGGCGAAAATATTAATTTCGAAGTAGCCGCATCAGCACTTAAAACGTTGGTATATACGCCTAACGTGTATAAAGTGATCGTAAAAATTGACGGCGCTGAACATGAGACCCTCATGCGTGAAATTCAGTTTCACCCGGTGAGTGATGCTATTCAGCACATCGATTTTTTAAAATTAAATCCGAAGAAAAAAGTTACCTGCGATGTACCCATCAAACTGGAAGGCCAGTCGATCGGTGTGAAAGATGGCGGTAAACTGATCCAGCGCCTGCGCAAGATCACCATCAAAGCGTTACCGAAAGATCTCGTAGACAAGGTAAGTATCGACGTAACAAATCTCGAGGTGAGTAAGACCGTTCGTATCGGCGATATTAAAGTGAACAATGTGGAAGTGCTGGGAACAAAAAGTATCCCGGTGGCAACCGTGCTTTCTCCACGTGCGCTGAAAGCCATGGCTGACGCTGCTGCTGCTGCTGATGCTGCTGCTAAAGCTGCTACCACTACGGCTGCAACTACTACAACTGCTGCAACTACGGAAGGTGCCGCAACAACGGAAGCACCAAAAGAAGAGAAGAAAGACAAAGAATAATCTTCAATACAACGAAGCAATTTCTAATTTAGCCAATTATGAAATTGCTTCGTTTTTTATTTCCAAAACGTAACACTCCGGAAGAAAAAATTGATCCCGCAATGAAATATCTCATCGCTGGCCTCGGCAATTTCGATATCGAATACCAAAACACCCGTCATAATATCGGTTTTGATGTGGTCGACCTCGTAGCAAAAGAAAAAGATGCCGTATTTACTTCTAAACGATATGCAGACCTTGCCGAATTTAAATTCAAAGGGAAAGTATTTATGCTGATCAAACCCACCACTTATATGAACCTCAGTGGTAAGGCGGTAAAATACTGGCTCGACAAAGCAGATCTGCCCTACGAAAACCTGCTCGTGATCACAGACGACCTCAACCTGCCACTGGGAAAAATTCGCATCCGCAAAAATGGCAGCGACGGTGGCCATAACGGTTTAAAAAGTATCCAGGAATTACTGAATTCAAATTTATACCCACGCATGCGCCTTGGCATCGGCAACGAATTTGGCAGGGGCCGCCAGGTGGACTTTGTGCTGGGGCAATGGGAAGCGGAAGAAAAAAAGCTGGTGGACGAAACCGTTAAAAAAGCCGCTGACGCCGTGATGAGTTTTGTGCTCGAAGGTGTAGACAGGGCAATGAATAAATTCAATTCCTGAATTAATTACCTTTGCTGCGTGAAAATCTTCTGTGTAGGCCGCAATTACTCCGAACATGCGAAGGAATTGAATAACCCCCTTCCGGATGCCCCCGTGGTTTTTATGAAACCACCTACCGCCCTGTTAAAAGGCAACGATTTCTACCACCCCGATTTTTCCAGCGATATCCATTATGAATGTGAACTGGTATACCGGGTATGTAAGAACGGCAAACATATCAGCGAAGAATTTGCGATGAAATATGTAGATGCTGTTACTGTGGGCATCGATTTTACCGCACGTGATATACAATCGGAGCAAAAGAAAAAAGGGCTGCCCTGGGAAATTGCAAAAGCCTTCGACAACTCAGCGGTCATATCTGAATTCACCAGCCTCGAAAATTTACAAAACACCAATACCATCCTGTTCGAATTAAAATATAACGGCGCCACCGCACAAAAAGGCAATTCATCCGAAATGCTGTTCAGCATCAGTAAGATCATCAGTTATTTATCTGCTTATTTTACATTACAGCAGGGCGACCTGATCTTTACTGGTACACCGGCAGGTGTGGGCAGTATAAAACCCGGCGACAGGCTGGAAGGATTTTTAGAAGGAGAGAAAAAATTCGATGTCACGATCAAATGATGATCGTGTAATGAAAAAATGTTCCGCTAATTGAATACTATGCAGACCCAGGTGATGGAAATGATCGATAAAAAAATTCTGGTTGAAGCTTATCGCAAAATGTTCACGAGCAAAGTGATGAGCGAGATCTTCAATGAGCATAAACAGGTATGCATTTTTGTGCACGCCAATTCCCGCGGGCATGAAGCCATCCAGCTTGCAACAGGTATGCAACTAAAACCCTGCGACTGGGTGAGTTTATATTACCGTGACGATAGTATTTTAATGGGCATGGGCTGGGAACCCTACCAGATCATGCTGCAACAGATGGCAAAAAAAGATGATCCCTTCAGCGGCGGCAGAAATTATTATTGCCATCCCAGTTATAAAGGCGACGACTATCCGCAGATGATCCATCAATCATCCGCAACAGGTATGCAGGCCATCCCCACAACAGGTATCGCACAAGGTATTCAATATCTTGAAAAACAGGGGTTATTAAAAACAGCACATCAAAATCCTGTAGTGGTTTGTTCGTTGGGTGATGGCAGTATGACAGAAGGTGAAGTGAGTGAAGCATTGCAATTCGCCGTATTAAAACAATTACCTGTTATTTATCTCGTACAGGATAACGACTGGGGTATTTCCGTTTCTGCCGATGAAGCCAGAGCGATGGATGCATATGAATATGCCGGCGGTTTTAAAGGATTGCGCAGAGTGCGTGTGGATGGCAGCGATTTCCAGGAAAGTTATAAAACCATGCAGGATGCCATCGGTTATGTGCGCATCAGCAGAAAACCGGTACTTGTGCATGCAAAAGTGCCGCTGCTCGGCCACCATACTTCTGGCGTGCGCATGGAAATGTATCGCACACCGGAAGATATTGCAAAACACCAGGCCAACGATCCGTTACCGAAATTAAAACAACTCCTGATTGAAACCGGCATCAGCAATGATGAGATCAGTCAACTCGAAAACGATATCAATACAAAAACACGTGATGATTTTCAGCGTGTATTAAATGCAGCAGATCCCGATCCAGCAACTGTAGACCTTTATGAATTTGCGCCCTCACCCGTTACAGAAGAAACAGGCATCCGTGAACCGGAAGGCGCAGAAAAAACCATTATGGTAGATGCGGCATTATTTGCGATGGACGAAATTCTGCACGATCATCCGGAAGCGATTTTATATGGACAGGATGTGGGCAGGAGACTCGGCGGTGTGTTTCGTGAAGCGGCGATGCTTGCAGAAAAATACGGCGACCATCGTGTATTTAATACCGCTATTCAGGAAGCTTATCTGGTTGGCTCAACAGTGGGCATGAGCGCCGCCGGCGCAAAACCCATTGTAGAAATACAGTTTGCCGATTATATCTGGACAGGTGTAAATCAACTCGTGAGCGAATTATCCAAATCTTATTATCTCACCAACGGCAAATGGAACGTGCAAACAATTATCCGTGTGCCGATCGGGGCATATGGCAGCGGCGGGCCATATCATTCCGGCAGCATCGAGTCAAGCATTACGGCGATAAAAGGAATTAAAGTAGTGTACCCGAGTAATGCGGCAGATATGAAGGGTTTAATGAAAGCCGCCTTTTATGATCCGAATCCTGTAGTGATGTTCGAACACAAAGGATTATACTGGAGCAAAGTGAAAGGTACTGAAGCTGCAAAAAATCCGCTGCCGTCGAGAGATTATATGGTGCCACTCGGCAAAGCAAGAATATTCCAGCATGCATCTGATGAAAAGATCGACCAGGGTGAATCACTGGTGGTGATCACTTACGGTATGGGTGTGCACTGGGCATTAAATGCATCGAAACAATATCCGGGGCAGGTGGAGATATTAGACCTCAGAACATTATATCCCTACGATTGGGAAGCGATTGAAACCTCAGTGAAAAAACACAATAAAGTATTTGTATTGACGGAAGAACCCATCATGAATTCATTTGCACAGGCGATAGCCGGCAGGATCGGTTCTGAATTATTTAAATACCTCGATGCACCTGTTCAGATCATGGGTGCGAAAAATTTGCCCGCCGTACCGCTGAATTCGGCATTGGAAAAAGCCATGCTGCCAAGTGCCGAGAAAGTGGGCGCCGTGATATCGGAATTATTAAACTGGTAGATCACTCAAATCATTAAAATAAAAAATGCATCCCGGTATATCGGAATGCATTTTTTTTATTGATGAAACCTATTATTCTATCACCAATGTCGCAACAGTTTCCTGTTTACCATCGCTCATCCTGACCATATATGTAGCAGGAACCAGGTCGTGTGTATCAATCTGTATCTGTCCTGATGTATTGATGGTGATATCGAACATATCCATTTTCTGGCCCATCAAATTATATATTTCGATAATGCCGGTATTAAAATATGTTTGTTCAATGATCACAAATTCATCGGCAGGATTCGGATACATCCGGATGTTTGCAGAAGGAATATATTGGATACCGGTTGTATTGATCACTTTACAATTTGTATTTTCTCCATACACATTGGTAGCCGTGAGACAAACATTATAATTGCCGTCAACAGGATAAGTATGCGATGGGTTTTGTTCTGTTGATGTACCACCGTCGCCAAAATCCCAGCTCCATTCCGTAGGTCCGTTGGTAGAGATATCGGTGAAACTTGCTGTAAGTCCTGTAAACATGTACGAGAAGTCGGCAGCGGGCACGAGGAATTCGGTGCTGTCGATCTCAACCGGTAAACAAAATACATTAAAACCAAGATCATTGGTAGCTGTTAAACAAACCGTGTATACGCCGTCGGCCATATAGGTATGTTCAGGATTTTGTAATGTGCTGGTGCCGCCATCACCAAAATCCCAGCTCCATGATGTAGGGAAATTCAATGAAAGATCTGTGAAGTCGACCACCGGATCGCCGGCATAAGAAAATGCTGCATCAGGTGCCAGCGCAAAAAATACGTTGGAGCAATATTCATCCGATCCATATGGATTTGATGCGGTTAAACAAACCGTATAAGTTCCTGCAACAAGATATTCATGTGATGGATTTACTTCTGTAGATGTTTCGCCATCGCCAAAATCCCATGCATAACAATTATAAGCGTTGGTTGAAAGGTTGGTGAAATCAATTTCATCCACATCGGTGGCCCAGCTAAAATTTGCCGATGGGCCAGAAGCGCCGAATGCATCGGCATCCCATTCCATGTATAAAATATTGTTTGTAACAACGGGATCGCCTTCAATAAAAATTCCGGGTTCATCATCCTGCTGCCATATACCGTGTACTTTTCCATCCACTACCCTGTCGTTCACATAGACATAAACATTTTCCTGTCCTAACTCAGCTGTGTACGTCAGGTTATATGGGCCTATCCATGTATCGCCGCCATCGTTGGAATACATTCCGAAAATATCGTGGAATGATTGCGCATTGGGGTTAGCGGGATCATCAAATTCATCGGTATATTCTATTTTCATCGAATAGAGCAGGTAGATCCTGCCGCTGGATGCATCCCATGCTGATGTAGGGAATGAAGCATTTCCGGCACTGCGGTAATTAAATGTATAAGCGCCCATACCTGCATATGGATCGTTGAGGCAATCGTCGTTGACCCAGTCGATGGTGATATCGATCAATTCTGCTGCAGCCATTCCCGATCTCCAATGCCACATACCCATCGTATTCCAGTTAATGGTATAACCGAATGCTCCGGCGTCGCTGTATATTCTGTACAACGGAGAAAATACATGCACTGTGCCGTCATCTTCAATGATCATATTATGATAGGTATCGGTGGTATTGATCGTATCGGTGATGCCGTCGAGATCCATATCCGACTGTACTGTTCCGGTATAATTATCATAAGGGAAATCGATGATCGGTGTGCTTTCCCATGAGCCGTCGTTGCCATAATCATCGGAATGCAGTAATACGAGATCGGAATTGATCAATCCAAAAAGCACATATACATCAGAACCATGTGCAACAACCTGGTATGAGTCGGCACCTGCGATCAATCCGGGAAATCCATCCGCCATCGATAAATAAGGCAATGTATAATTGAGTACCGACCATGTGGCGCCGCCATCATCTGATCTTGAAAAGCTGATTGAATTAATGATCTGCGTATCGGCATTTACAACATAAATATCGTCGGTGCCTTCAGGACAATAACTCACGGGCCATATCCCCCTCACCTGTCCGCCGCCGTCAAGCGCTGTCCATGTGTTGCTGCCGATCGCATCGTTGGCATATAATACCACCCTGTTTGCGGCTGCATCGTGCGAAAGAATTACTTCATGATCTTCCACTAATAATAATCCGCCAAAACCTGTGCGCACATCTTCGATCCTGGCAGTAGGTGCGGCACCCCAGGTGGCGCCGTCATAATGATTGTAGAACATGCCCCGTTCGGGGAATGCACCACCGAAATCGGTAGAACCCGTCCATATGGCAGATATCTGCCCGTCGTCATAAACTTTTATCCTTTGTTTGGATGCACTGTTCGATTGTACGTCGTAAGTCGTGTTACCAATATTGGTTTGAGCGAACGTAAAAATCGGAACAAATAAAACTGAAAAGAGGAGTAGATATTTTTTCATATTGATGTGGTTTTTTTAGAAATGAAAAAAATACTTTTCAAAAGTAATATTAAGTATAAATCAACAAAAAAGCAACTTAGCGGCTGGTGTTAACAGGCATAAAAAAACTCCGGCAATGGTTTGCCGGAGTTGGTATGTAAAAAAGTATGTCGTTTTAATTCACCATCAATGTTCTGGTAGTTGATGTACCGTTGCTGGTAACGATCACCTGGTATAGTCCTGCGGGAACTGCATGCAGGTCGATATTTTCTGCATGTATGAGGTTATCGATCGACAGGTGTTCCTGGTAAACGATCTGGCCAACAGAATTCACAATGATCACATCTGTTTCTTTATCCTGGTAACCATTCAGTTGTAAATTGAAATAACCATCTGTCGGGTTTGGATAGAGCATCATCGATGTTGAGAATTCGCCCATACGCATTGGTGTAGTGAAATAAGTAATAGGCGAATAGGGTGAAACATCACCATCATCATAACAAACCGTTTTTACACGGAAGCCATAGGTTGTTCCTGGAGTGAGTACACCTTCACCAATTCCATAAGAGTTTGTATTCGGACGTTTTTTACCCACGTTTGCAAGGTCGGCAGCATTCCAGAAAGCAATTACATATTGGTTTGCACCGGGCACATCATCCCAATGCAGTGTAGCACTGGTAGAAGTGAGGTCGTCAACATATAATCCGCCGGGGCCTGTTTCAGCAGTACATACTGGTGGTACCACTACATCGCCGAAGTCGGCAGGATCCCATGCATTATACATGATATAATTTGTATCTACCGGATCAAGATCTGTGATCGCAGTGCCGGGATACATATCACGCTGCCATACCGTATGGATCTTTCCACCCATCACTTTCGAATTGGCATACACATATACGTTTTCTTTGCTCAGTTCTGCGTTGTTTGTCAGGTTCACTGGTTCTGACCAGGTACCGCCACCATCGGTGCTGTATACACCGAATAAATCTCGGAATGATTGTGCAGAGAAATTCGTCGGGTCACCGAAGAGGTCGGTATACTCGATCGGCATGGTATATACCAGATACATATGGTTGGTAGCTTCATCATATGCAGCAGCTGGCATAGAAGTCAACCCCGCATAACGATATTGTGTTCTTAATGCACCGATGCCTGCATCAGGATCATTTAAACCATCGGCATTATCCCAGTCTACTTCGAGGTCGATGAGTTCTGCTTCATCCATACCTGTTTGCCAATGCCAGATGTTCATTGAATTATTATAATTATATGACCAGAAAGCGCCTATACCGTCGTTATAAATTCTGGCATGACCGGTAAATACGTGTACGGTGCCGTCATCCTGAACGATCATATTATGAAATCCATCGGTTGTTTCTATCGTATCGGTAACAAAGTCACCGGTTACATCCGTTTGTGTAAGACCGCTGTAAGAATCAAGCGGGAAATTGTGGATCACTGTATTTGTCCATGTACCTACAGCACCACCTGAAGCGGAGTGCAGCAATACGAGATCAGAATTCACCATACCGAATAAAATATATACGTCAGATCCGTGTACGGCCAGCTGATATGTTTCAGCAGCGGCAACAAGACCCACACTTAAACCCGGAATACCTTCAGCGGCAGTGAGGAAGGGTACTGTTGAATTCAATACCGCCCATGTAACACCACCATCATCTGAACGTGAAAAACGCAGTTCGGTGGGTGGGTTAGCGTTGGCATTGATCAGGTAGATATCATTGGTTCCATCGGGGCAAACAGCCATTGGCCAAAAGCCCGTTACATCATCAGAACCTGCGAGTTCGGTCCAGGTAGTACCTCCAATTGTAGTATTGGCATATAACTGTATCGATAAGCCAGTACCATAATGAGAAAGTGCAACTTCATGACCTTCCACTGTGATCACCTCACCAAAACCGGTAAGGTCGGTTTCAATTCTTGTAGTGGGATAAGCACCCCATGTAACGCCGTTGAAATGGTTGAAGAACATGCCCCTGTCTGCCGGGCTGCCGGGTGGCACATATGCATAGTTGACCGATCCGGTCCATAATGCAGATACTTTTCCGTCGTCGTACACTTTGATCCTGTGTTTTGAACCGTTATTCGTTTGCACATCATACGACGTGCGCCCAATAACCGTCTGAGAGAATATCACCGCCGAGGAAAGCAGTAATAAAGAGAGTAAAACATACTTTTTCATTTTGACGTGGTTTTTGGTTTAGAAAGTATAATATTAAAAAGTTTGATCCATAAAAGCAAAGCGCCGGCATTATTAAAAATAAGGGCCTTTAAAGTATCTTTGCGCTGTTTATTGAAATTTTGTTCGTCAGACATACGATCATAAAATTTCTGTCATGGCTTATTTACATAACCGCATCTCACAAAAAGAGCTGAAGGAAAAACTTCAGCAGGAAGGTTTTAAAAGGATCACCGTTTCTTTTTACAATTACTTTTTTATCAGCGATCCGAAACAATTCCGCGACGAACTTTATTTGGCTTTGAATAACCTGCAGGTATTCGGCAGAATTTATGTTGCACACGAAGGTATTAACGCACAGGTGAGCATCCCTGATTTTAATTTCGACGCTTTCAAAAATTATATCCATACCACCATCCCTGTTACAGAAACGGGCAGCGATGATACTGACCAAAAGAAATTACTTCGGCTGAATATCGCCTTACATGATAATGGCAAATCATTTTGGGTATTGAAGATCAAAGTGCGGGAT
>Ga0315912_10004988_pt1 | contig 12318 bp, 10 predicted proteins | sample VfabasoilMG_FD_204469 | JGI IMG/M metagenome (GOLD analysis project Ga0315912, IMG submission 204469) | Garden soil microbial communities collected in Santa Monica, California, United States - V. faba soil | ecosystem: Environmental > Terrestrial > Soil > Garden | place: USA: California... | reverse complement strand
TCCAACTCCACCAGGCGGAGTCGCCACGCACTCCGACTCCACCAGGCGGAGTCGCCGCGCGGCAACACCGCGCCCCTCGAGGTGCACCCCGTCGGGTATCGCGAAGCGCGTCGATGCTGGATCGAGCTCGCCCACTCTCGAGCTCGAATCCTCGCTCTCTAGCCGTTCAACTCCACCTGGCGGAGTCGCCGCGTGCTCACGCATCCTCAGGCAGGAAGGCCTCGAGACCCCACGGGGGCCCAAGTGATCGGGATCGTCTTCTGCACGAGAGCCGGCAACACGGCGTGCCAATGCCTCTCGTGCAGCTCGAGCCCTCGACCCGTGATCCGTGCGTGGTCCACACCCCTCCTGAAAGCCAAGTTGCTCCCGGAGCGTGATCGCACTCGAATTCTGAATGCGCTTGGACATGTTGCTCCCGTCCTGACGGCAAGCGAAGCCAAGCACATACATGAGTGGTTGCGCGTCGGCCGCCTCAGCACGCTTGCGATTGCTTCGGAACTTTACGCCTATCGTTTCGTATTTCGACCCGGAAGCTCGCGAATTTCCAAGGGCGACATTAGTTCTACGGCAAGAGCTTGGGTCCTTCGAGGCGAACTCGCCGAGGAGGACGCCCCGCGCCCCGGTACGTTGATTCGCTTCCTGACAGAAGAGGAGCTCATCGAGCCATTCGGGCGAGATGAGCATGCCGCTGAATCCGACGATGATTCCCAGGAGTTTCGCGAAGGGCGGAGGTTGTGGAGCGTGGGGAAAGCGGGCTACCTCTTCGAGATCAGTGACCCTGACAGGCCCCACGAAAACTATCCGATTGGAAGATTCCCTGGTTCGACGCCACGAACGGCGAAGAATCCCACGACAGAGTAGCGTTTCGCGAGCAGACAGCTGAGACGGTGCCGAGTACGACATCAACTACCCAGGCAAAGCTCACGTCGGTATGCTCCCAACTTCGTCGAGCAGTGATCGGGAATCCGTGAAGAATTTGACTCGGACTTGCTCGTCGGCGCTGTCGTGATCGCTTCGGGCAACTCAGTGGGGCGTCTGAGACAACCAAGGGTCCGCGCGCGAAGCGGTTCAGGAAGTTGACCTCCTGTCGCCTCGTCTAAGCTTGACGACGTCGCATCGACTGCAAAGTAATACCTATTGGCGCGAATAGGCCACGCAGCGAACATTCCCTCTAGTTTCGGATGGGCCGCGCTCGCTCCACTTCAAGGGGAACGCCGACCTTTTTGACGGTGGCATCTACCGCATCATGTTCGAACTGAGTCGAGCGCTAGCGGCTTCAACTCATTTGTTCAAGAGAGGAAACACATGAAAAAGGCAATGATTCGAGGATATGTCGGTCACGCGAAACGGCGCTTCGGCGCCAGCATGCTGCTCGCTCTTAGCCTCGGCACTGGCGGTTGTGCCGCGTCGGCCGAGGACGACGAAACACTCGGCGAGCGAGAGTCGGCGCTCGGTGAACTCGCCTGTCGCACGGAGCCACGAGACGACATCGCAGACATCGGCATCGAAGCACAGTGCGCGCACAGCGGTTATAGTCAGATTTCCGGTACGAACTATGACCACGACCAGTGCCCCAATCAATTCATCGTTGGGTACGGCTCGGCCAGTGGCTCGGGCCTGCATGGGCGCGTGGTTTGGGCTGACACGATGCCCACGACAAGCGGAAGCTGTGTGGCTTCTCGGATGACACTCGTCGCTTACACGCAGACGACTCTGGGTTGGCTGTTGCAGCCCACTAGTTTGCACGGCGTGTGGCAACCATGGGGCGGTGGCTGCAAGTTCTTTTATGACTCTGGCTCCGCGCCTCTCGACAATATTCCCGGTGGAAGCAAGCATCGCCTAGTTGCTTCTGCGTTTCAGCTCTTCATTACGGGGCCCACCTACCGTAAGGTTCAGACCAGATTGTACTACGACGTCGGCCCCTGCTAAAGCCGTGGGCGAAAACGCGGGTGGACATGCTCATCGTCGACCGGGCTGCGTTTCGAAGCGCACGCTCGAGGCGTTCTCGGCGAACACCTGCGCTGCGAGCTCTGTGGCGAGCTCATGCGCGAGCGTCTGCACCTTGCGCTCGCGCGCTTGGTCGGACAGGCTCCGTAGGATGTGGGGTCTGACCTGGTCGAATGGCTTGGTGCTGCGGGGCGTGCGCTCTTTGAGCTGAAGTAGGTAGAACCCGTCGGGCGTTTCGAGCACGGGGGAGAGCTCGCCGACTTCGGTGAGCGCCCAGGCCGCGTCGAACAGTGATTTTGGCTGCCCCGCGGGCTCGTACTGTTCCGAGATGTCGAGATCGCGAAGGCGCGCTCCGGCCGCGAGCTTCTCGAATGCCGCCAAGCGCTCCGGAGCTGTGCGACCCGCTGCCGCACGTTCGGTTTCTGCGCGTAGCGCCGCTGCCGCGGCCCGATCGGGCACGAGAGCGGCGTGAACTCGAGTGAGCGCCGCTGGTCCGAACTCTTGCGGGTGCTGCTCGTAGTACTGGTGTAGAGCAGCTTCCGTGATTTCGCCGGGCGCCGGACCTGTTCCGACGCGCTCACGGAGAAGCTTCCGCACCATCGCCCGCTTGGTGGCCTCGACCACCGCAGGATCATCGCGATAGCCGCGCGCCTCGGCTGCCTTGAATAAGATCTCCTGTTCGATGATCTGCTTCACGTACCTGAGGCGGGCTTCGGGGGTCGTGTACAGCGAGCGCGCCTCGGCGGGCATGCGCTGGATCTCGGCTTCGACCTCGACGCTCGTGAGCACGCGCTCGCCGACGCGCAATAGGACTTGGCCCTGCGGAGGCTCGAGCGCTGCCTGTTTGTGACAGCTGAGCGCGCTCAGCAGGCCCATTACCAGCAATGGCAGAGCGCGGCGGGCAAACCCGGCGCGCGAGGAAGGCTCGTCAAACGGCGGTTTCATCGGCTATCTCCGGGTCCGGAGCGAAAGACGTACAGCGAACGTCCGAGTTCGGGGTGCTCTTTTCGCAGCGCCGAGAAGTCGGCGAACCGCTCTCGGCCGAGCAGGCGCTCGATGTCCGCCTCGGTGCTGCTCCAAAGGCTGTTCAATTCTTGGTTGAGCTGCGTATCGGGTACTTCGCCATTGCCGAGACGCTCGCGAAGCGCACCCTCCGCATCTCGCAGTGCGTCTCCTGCGGCTTCGAGGCTTGCCAGCTCCGTACCGCCCAATGAGAGCCGCTGCGCGACTGTCTCGCGGCTCTGCCGTACCTGTTGCTCGTGCGCGGCCTGAGCCGCGGAAGACTCGAGCGCACGCCGCCGCTCGAGTTCGTCTTTCGCAGCCTGCCCGGGACTTGGACAGGGCGCTGGCGCGAGCAGCACAGGCTTGGTCGGTCGAGCCTGCGCGCTTGCGCCAGTCAAAAGAATCGGCGTTGCGCGTGCGGGCACCGCTTGCGCCAGCGCTTCGCTCCTCACTACCTGTAACTCCCGCTGTTTGCTCGACGTGAGTTCATGAATGTACCAGCCTTCGGCAACGACGATGCTGCCGAGCAGCGCATGGATGAGAGCATGCAGCCTAACCATGACCAAGGATCTCGAGTGAACCGCCGCCAGCGCGCACTCAGCCAGGATTGACCAATGAACAGAGCAGGAACTGTTTGTTATCGCAGTGGGATCCGAAACACTTCGCTCCGACGATGTAGCGGTTGAAGCCGAAGTCGACCGAGCCTTGTTCTTCGGAATACGTGCCTTGGGTCCACTGGCAATTGGTGGTGCTCACCTTGACGACGTTGCTTCCCGAGTACTTCACGGGCTGGGTGCATTCGAGCGAGAGGTCGTCGCAGTTGCTGCCTCTGCAGCGCACGCCGGATACGAGCCCAGCCCAGCCCCCGTGAGCCACATCCGTGTACTGACAGATCTGATAATTTTCGTCGAACTCGTTGTACCAGTAGCCACCGTCGAACACGACTGTCACGAATTCATCGTGTTCCTCGGAGAACCAGGGCGTCAGCTTATCAGTCGAAGAGTCGAGGGTCGTGCCGAACGGCATCGTTTCGCAGAGCAGACGCACGTTGTCGCAGTAGCTGCCGCTACAACCGAAGCCGACGGCCGCCTCGTTCCAGGCATTGCAGTAGCGTAAGGGCGAACCGCCCTCTTCCGACACGTAGCTCGTCCAATACAGCGCCGCCTGCGCGGTTGGTGCGGCGAGCGCAGCGGACATAGCGAGAGCGGCGGCCAGCATGATTTTCATTGGCATGTTCTTTCTTCCTCCCGTCGAGAGCGCCCCCTCCTTCGATGAGCGCGCTCTCGTGTTCCCCCCACCAAGCAACGCCGATGCCAGGCTGAATTCGACGCGCCGGCACGAACGTGACTGGCCAAAACTCCGCCGATATCGAACAGGCCGCGCACGTGCTTACGCGCAGCCGCGGCAACTAGCGCCGTCGCTTGGCGCAACTAGCGCCATCGCTGGCGCAAGCAGAGCCACGCCTTTTTGAGCGCATCAACTCGGGCGGATCCCGCCACGTTGCGTCCGAACGACGCCCTTTGTATGCGAGGGCTCGAGGAGCTCGCGAAACATGAGATGCCTACACTTCGGGCTCGCGGCAGGCTTCGTCCTGGTGGTTGGGGCATGCCAGCGCGAGCTCGACGGAACCCCGTGCCCGTGCGCCGAGACGGATGAATGTTGCTTCGAGCTCGACAGATGCCACCCGAAGGGCGAGTGTCCGCAGCCAACCTGGCGCGGCTTCTGGTCGATTGGTTCGGGGGCGCGGCGCGTGGCCCAACACTGCGGCCCGCTGATCGACGACCTGGAAGACAATGATGGAGTCATTTGCCTGGATGAGGGGCGCGTCGGTTCCTGGTACAGCAGCAGCGACGGGAAAGGACGACAGTTCCCGGCCGCGTCGGACACGCCAATCAACCCTTCACCGGAGCCCGAAAGCCTCAACTTCGCGCTGCACACGGACTTCAACCACGACGTGATCGCTGCTGATTCCGAGGGCCCCCTCTACGCGCTCGTTGGTATCGACCTGCAATACAACGGCCAGAAATACGGGCACTACGACGGAAGTCGCTATATCGGCATCACGTTTCGAGCGCGGGGTACTAGCAAAACCGTCGACGTGCGCGTCAATACCGTGGAAAGCACCTTCGTCGACTTTGGGGGTACCTGCGAGGAGGCGTGTAAGCCCTGGTCCTATCCGATCGACGTCACGGACACTTGGACGACCTTCGAAGTGCCGTTCGACCTGTTCGTGCAGGCGAACGCCCTTGAGTCGCATCCCATCGACGCGACCGGCCTGACCAACATCCAATTTCAGTTCGTCAGCTCGTACACCCCAGATCCAGTCGATCTCTGGATCGACGACGTAGCTTTTCTGTCGCCCCCGCAGTGAACGAGCAACAACGGCATGTCTGCGGAGCCGACCCCTGAAGGCCTACTCCCGACGACGATGTGCGCGCGGCATTCGCGACAATCGAACGCCCAACGGACGGGGTCGATATCCGCCTCTTGTTGCCATCGGCACACACCAATCAAACTAGCCCAATCCAGCCGTGATCGCGCGCGGCGTCGGTGTGTTGAAACGGGAGAGCACTCGTTGTTTCGTGTGCCCGCTTTCCTTCCCCAGAAGCTCTGTCACAACTAGTATCCACTATGATAAATCTTACGCCGGGGAAGCGTCTTTGGCTGAAGCGTGCTCGCACAGCGAGTGCGCTCTCGATGCTGGTGGCGCTGGGTTGCGGGCGCATCTCCGTGGAGACGCTCGACGCGGAGGGCAGTGCCGGCAGCGCAAACGGAAGTGGCGGCACGAGCAACGTGAGCGGCGCGCCGGCGGGTGGTTCTTTTGCGTCCGCCGGTGTTGGCGCTGCTCAGGCGGGTGGCAACTCATCCGGTGCCGTGGGCGGAGCGAACGCGGCAGGGGCCACCAGCGTAGAGGGTGGAGCCACCAGCGCTGATGCCGGAGCAAGCAGCGCTGATGCTGGAACTGGCGGCGAAAGCGTGATCTGCGCAGAAGGGCTCGCACTCTGCAACGGGAAATGCACTGACCTGCGCGTGGGCAACCAGCAGGGTGACGTGACGCTCGACTGCGGGCTGTGCGGCAATAGCTGCAGCTTGATCCATGCAAGCCGGTCCACCTGCACGGCGGGCGTGTGCGCGCCCATGTGTCAGCCCGGATTCGCCAGCTGTAACTCCACCACCAACAACGACGGTTGCGAGACCCCCATCAACACCGTGGACAACTGCGGCGAGTGCCAGCGAGCGTGCAGCCAGAACGGCGCGCTCAGCCGCAGCTGTGTTTCCGGCCAATGCGGGGTGACGTGCGCGCCCCGCTACGCGGACTGCAATCAGAACACGAAGCCGACGCCCAATGACGGTTGTGAAACCTTCCTCGATCAGCTCGACCGCTGCGGGAGGAACTGCAGCACCGCCGGCGTCGCGTGTGATCCGACCAACGTTTGCAACAATGGCAGCTGCGTGGCCCCCACGGGCCTCACCGTGCTCAGCGTCCCCGCGAAGAAGAATTCATCGGGCAGGCACCGCTTCGCTGACATATTCCCAGCGCCAGCCAATCTGGAAGGCGCGAGCATCACCGTCCGGGTTTACGCGCCGGGCGCGACGAGCGGCACCCTGGTCGTGTATCCGAGCGACACCACTAGCAACAACCCAGGCATGCTCACGGCGGATTTAGCGAGTCTCGCCGAGAAGTGGACGGATCTCACCATTTCGGTCGCTAGCACGAAGACGTTCAATGCCACGAGTATCAAGCAGCTCAACCTGGAAGTGAATCTGGCCAGCACGGGTTCGTCGATCGACCCGGTAGTCGTGTACGTCGATAGCATCCGCTCATCCAACCTAGCGGTGAGCGACACCTTCGACTCATCGGTCGGCGGCATGGTGTCGTCTTCACAGGTGGTGGTGCCGGGGTCCACGTTCACCTGGGCCGCGGCGATGCCTTGAGCGAGGCCAGTTCCACTGTAAACTGGTCGGCGGGCGGGCCCGCGGGCTGGCGTAGCTCTGCGAGAACGCGAAGAACGTAGCGGCGAGAAAATGCTCATGGCGGCAGGGGTGATTTCTGGGCAGACTCGGCGTCCCGTTCTGGAGTGCGCTTTCGCCTATTGACCAGCTGATACCAGAGCAGGGTGGAGGCGCTCGGATGGACGCCCAGCTTGATTCGTATCCGCGGATTCTGGACTTCAGAGGTGAGCTAGACCGTCGTTCGGAAAAAGACGCGGTCATGCGGCTGACCCTCGACGTGCTGAGGGACAGCCTCAAGTGGGCAGACGTGCGGGGCGGTGCCTTGTACCTGGCAGGCGCGACCGCCGATACCGAAGCAGAAAATGAATGGCACCTGTTCGACCAAGAGCGGGATAGCCACCTTTCCGCTCACGAAGAGTGGACACGCAAGTGCCTCAATAAATCCGGGCCAAGCTGGAAGCCTGCGCCGAAGAGCAAGGAAAACCTCAGGCTACTTTGCATTCCGCTGGTCGACGTGAACGCGTTGCACGTTGGCGTGATGCTGCTGGAAGTTGCGATGGGGGAGACTCACAAGGACGAACGAGTCGCGTTCTTGTCCACGCTCGGAGCGCAAGTCGCCGCAGCACTCGGGCGGGCAGAGCGCTTACGGGCGTACCACGAAGCAATCCGCACCACCGCTGACGCAATGGACGTCGACCGACTCCTCGACGTCATGCTGCAAGACCTTGCGACCTTGGGTTTCGACTACGCGATCATGTCCATCGCCGACGGAGTCAGGGGAGACATCGCTGCGGTCAAGGCGCAGAACGTGCCGCCCGCCTGGGTCAAGGCTTCGTTTCATCAGTTGGACGATCCTGACATCGTTCCGTTCACGTTCAGAAGCCCGGACCCGTTCGTCGGACCTCTCGATGGCTGGGACGAGCGGTTCGATCCGGAGATTTTCGACCGTTTCGAACACCATCGTCTCAAACGTTGTTTCGCACGGATCGAAGCGAGTGGCGAGGCCATTGGCGTCGCTGAGTTTGGTTGTTTTCGCGACAATCAGGAAGCGGTACCCCTGATTTCGGAGGCACGAGTCGATCCCTTCTCGCGCAACAATATCGAAGAGGCGCTGCGAGTGCTCTCGGCGCGAGCCAAACCGCAACTCCTGTTGGCGAGGCCGAATCGGCTGCTGCGCAATTTGGCCAGAAGCGCGGCGCAAGCGGTGGGCGCAGCATCCGCCGCAATTCAGGTTCTCGAGCGGAGTGCTCCGGAAGACATAACTCCCAAGCAATTGCGGTATCGCGCTGGCGTCGGGCCCCGCTCTCACTACCTCGAGGAGTTCGAGGCAACCGCGGACGCCCCCGACCAAACCAAGCTCTCGCTCGGGCTAGAACCGCCCCTGTTCGGCACGCTCCGACTTCTCTTTCCGACCAACGGGCTCACGCCGACTCCCGCTCAGGAGCAGACGTTGGCCATCCACGCGAATCAAATAAAGCTGGCCGTCGAGAGCGTTGCCCTCATGGAACGGGCCAAGGAGCGCTTTGAACGAGCTTGGGCCTACACGAAGCTTCTGGAGGTCATCGAGGCGTTGCCGGGGACCGAGGTGTCCGAGGTGCTGACGACGATCGCGACCAGCGCGCTTCAGCTGCTGGGTGCGAGCAACGTCGTATTGTTCGAATACGTCGAGAATTGGGATCGCTTCGAGAAACCCGTGATGGTGGGGTACTTCAAAGGCCGAGCGCAGGTCGAAACTTCGAGCGTGGACGAAGACGTCATGCGCTGGGCGCTCCACAGCGGCCCGCACTTCGTGCAGCATGTGAAGGCTCAGGAGGCGCTCTCTGCAGCTCGTCCGGATTCGAAGCCTCGGTTCGTCGTGCGCGAGCAAATCGAATCGATAGCCGCGCTCGTGCTGCGGAGTCAGCAAGAGGCCGTAGGCATACTCTTCGTCAACTTCAAGAACCGCCAAGCCTTTTCCGTTGCCGACCAGAACGCTCTGCTCAGCTTGTCCGCGTCCGCTGGCAACGTCATCGCCGCGAGCCGACGGCGCGTGCGAGAAGCCCGGGCCAAGCAGAAGCAGGCCGAGGTGTGCGCCGCGGTAGCGGGCGCGATCGCGGAAGCCAATCTGACGCATTTCTCGATTCAGTCTTTGTTGGAGCTCATTCTTCGACGCGGCCTCGAGATCATCCCCGCGCAAGTCCCCTTCGGGCAGGTGCGCCCCAGGTGTTGCGGCGTGATCATGTGGCTGGAGCGCGCTGCGGAGCGCTTGCGTTCGGTTGCCGTGTCTGGATTCCCAGACAACCTCGACCGTCCCATCACCCAGCACATCGCCGAAGGCGTCGTCGGCTACGTGGCACGAACCGGTCGCGCAAAGCTGGTCAAGGACGTGAATCTCGAGGCTTGTTACAAAGCGACCGTGGCAGAGACGAGGGCGGAGCTCGCCGTGCCGGTGCTGCATCAAGGCAGCGTCATCGGCGTCATCAATTTCGAAACGGATCGCGTTGGCGCATTCGACGAGCTGGACGCCGAGATCTTGGAGGTCTTGGCGCAACAGGTCTCGCTCGTCGTGGGCTGCCTCGATCGAGTGGCGGATCCCGTTTCTCATCGACGGGTCAGAGAGTGCGTCGAGCGAAAGTGCGATGGCATCGTCGATCTGGAGCAGCGACTAGGCGTGGTCTTGACTGGTCTCACTGCGGGTCAGGGTCTGTCTTACAGCCGCGCCATGCTATTCCTGCTCGACGCCGAGCGCCGACGGCTCGAGTGCGTCATGGCGATCGGCGCGCTCACGCGCACCGAAGCCAACCAGATTTGGGGCACGCTCACGCACTTCAAGCCTGCGCAGCTCGGCCCTGTCGGTGGCTTCGACGCAGCGGCAGAGGAAGTCTTTCTGAACCAGCTCTTGCACAAGGCCGCTCAGCGCCCCAACTGGGGCGAGGGCGAGCTCTTGACGTTCGTGCGCGACTTCGGTCCACTCGAGCTGCCCAGTCAAGGAGAAAGCGCCCCGGCGGGTATCGCGGAATGCGCGCGCACCAGAAAGCACCAAATCGTCCGGCCCTACGACGATGGCGACGACTTGGTGCGTGCTTTGCGAAGCATGAGCGATCACAAAGTGGCATCGGACATGATCTGCATGCCGCTCCTGAACGAGCGGGGCCTCGTCGGTGTACTGGCGCTCGACGGCGAATTTCTGGCCGAGCCCGATCAGCCCGCAATACGCGCGGTGATTCGCACCGGCAGCATTGAAACCTGCATCGACTCCGTAAAGCCCTTCGCGGACCTGATCGCGAAGATACTGGCGGAGCCAACGGGGGTGTACCTCGAGACCCACCTCGGTCCGGAACGGCATGCGCGCCTGCGGGTCGGCGTGCCTTCGGAGCTTCACCTCAGGGTGTGCGCTCCGATCAGTGATCGCAGCCACATCACCCCCTCATTCGTGCGTGGAGATTGGTGGCCCGATGCGAGCGCTGAGTACGACTTCGTCGTTACCGGCACTCGCTGCCGCGTCAACGGGGTGCGCACCAAGTACCGTTTGGGCGACAAAGCGTCGCCCGCTAGTTTTACGCTACTGGCCAACGAGCCCGGAAGCGTCGAGCTCGTGATCGTCGTGCTTCGAGACGATCGTGTTTTGCACGTTGCGGATTTGACCTTGAACGTGGCCATCTCGGAGGCTCCGAGAGAACAGCGAGTCGAGGCATGATGGTGCCGTCTTTGATTGAGCCCGTGCCGTTTCCACCGTCGCCTTTCGCAGGCGAGCTGTCCGGGGGGCAGATTGTATTTCAGCAGGATGGAGACGGTTCCAGGCATGGCGACCGCTGCACGATCTCCGCGCGCTTTCGGCCAGCCCCGGGTTCTTCGTGCGTAGAGTTCGCCGATCGCCACGGAGGCTATCTCAGTTTTTCCTACTACAGAGCAGCTCTGAATTTGAGCGCGTTTCAAAACGAGATTGGCAGGGCGGCGGCGCTTTTACACAGGGCGCCTGGCTACCGGGCAATCGGCTCGGCCTTTGCGAGCGACGCGGATTTGGCGCTGGTGCTCCGACCCTTCGCGCACTTCGGTCAAGGTCTCCATGCCCAGCTCTTCGGCTTTGGTCAGGACGGTATCGAAGACTCGTTCGATTCAGACGACCTACCGCGCGGCCAACATCGGGACTACGGTAGGTGTCTGCGCGAATGGCTGCATTCGACTCCCGAGCTCACCGTAACCTGCAAATGCCGCAGCAATCTGCCGTGGAATTTGCTCTACGAGCCGGGTATCGGCCACAGCCAAACGAGCGTCGATCGCAATGGCTTCTGGGGCGTCGGTAAGCGCGTTCAGCTGCTCGCGCCAGGGCTGTGCAGCCAGGTTTCCATCAATCGCGACTACAGCGTCGCGGCAGGCTACGAGAACGAAGACTCTTCCGTTCGCGACGGCTCCAACGTTCACGTCAACCAAGATCATCCATTCGTGAGCTGTAGTGAACGAATCAAGCTCGACCAGAAGCTCGACGCAGTCCTCTACAACTTCGGCGAGTGCGACGTGCTCTACGTTTTCTGCCACGGGCAAGGTTCTGGCGCTGGCCTCGAGTTCGCGCGCATCGCGATGAACAGCCAGACACTGATCGCGTCCGAGCTCGAAGCTTTGCTGGCCGCAGGTCGATTTCGCATTCGAAATGGTGACCGCCCGCTGGTCATATTTCTGAATGGCTGCAAGACGGACGTCGGTTCCACGACGGATGACACGATCCCCGGCACGCTAGTTCGGCTGCGGAAGAATCGATTCTGTTTCGTGAGCACCCTTTCGGCGGTTCCTGCTTGGGCGGCCGCGGAGTTTGCCAGACGATTTCTGGTCTCCTTTCTCGAGAAGCGCGAGTCCGTCGGCGCGGCCGCCATGGCGGCGCGCCTCTCGATGCTCAGAGACTACCGAAACCCGGCGGGCTTGTTTTACGCCGTCCACGGCAAACTAGGAACTCGCATCGACTAGAATCGCTCGCTAGTGCACGACGGGCCTGCACTCTGATTCGCCTCGCTCGAGCCAGCGAGAGATAACAAACACCCGCAACGCGCGCTGTTCTGACGAGACTACGCATGCCCATTCTCGAAACCGATTACTTCAGTCTTGCTGCCCGTCTGTGGCTAGAAAATCAGAGACCATTTCGCGCAGCTCACTGGGTGCGGATGGATGCGTCAGGTACGTGACTAGAACCTCGCGCGCCAACGAGCTCTCGTTCGTTCCTGCGTTGACGTACCGGGCAAGCATCCAAAGATAATGGGCTGTCGGTTTTTTCCGCGCAAACCGCAGCAGCGCCTCGAAGTAGCCAACTATCGGCTCCATGAAGTGCACGAGCATGCCCGATCTCTTAAGCTCCCGCGGCGCCGAGATTCAGCGCGATTCTCGGGCGTGAGCGCGACGGTCTGAGCTCACGAGCGAGCTGCACCAGAGCGACGCCGACAGCTTGAG
>Ga0315912_10004987_pt1 | contig 12320 bp, 13 predicted proteins | sample VfabasoilMG_FD_204469 | JGI IMG/M metagenome (GOLD analysis project Ga0315912, IMG submission 204469) | Garden soil microbial communities collected in Santa Monica, California, United States - V. faba soil | ecosystem: Environmental > Terrestrial > Soil > Garden | place: USA: California... | reverse complement strand
GCAGCATCGACTCGAGCAGGCGGCAGAGCTCGGTGATGTATCGCTCGCGATCGGTGCGCTTCTCCGCGAGCGCCGCCGCGATGCGCCGGTAATCGTCGGGCTGCAGGAAGCGGAAGGCCAGGTCCTCGAGTTCCCACTTGAGCTGCCACAGGCCCAGGCGGTTCGCGAGTGGCGCGAACACCTCGCGCGTTTCGAGCGCGAGGCGCTCACGCGTTGCGGCGTGGCCGTCCTTGGACGCCAGGAGGTCGACGAGCTGTCGCGCAAGCCGCGCCAGCACCAGGCGAGGATCGCTGACCACCGAGAGCAGCATCTTGCGCAGCGCCTCGGCCTGCGCGGGCTCGAGGTGGTGGGCGGCGGCGGCCATGGGCGTAAGACGGATATCGCCGAAATGCGCGAGTTCGCGTGCCAGCTTGGTCACGTCCGGACCGAAATGCTGTTCGATGTCGCGCGACTCCGACGGCGCCGAAGCAAATCCCGTCTGCGCCATGAGCGCGGCGGCGAGCACCGCGTCCTCCGTCAGCGAAGCGACGATGATCGCCGCTTCCCGTGCAAGCTCGATGGGCATGCGTGGCACGTCCCAGCCTTCGAGCCGGGTGGCATGCGCGTCGATTGAATGCCGCAGTTCCGCGGAACAAGAGTGAAGGCTGTGCACGGGATTGGGAGGTTACCCGGCGCGTGAGGCGCGACGGATTTGCGGCTATGATACGCGCAGTTTTTCTCAAGCATCACAGGGCTTTAAACGACTGATGGCGCGATACCCGATGCGATCATCCTGGCGCGCATTTCAACCCGGCGAACAACGGCCGGCGCCCACGTCGGTCGCGCGGATCCTGCCGGGAGCTCCCGCTCGCATCCTGGGTCTCGACCCCGGTTCGCTTCGCACCGGCTACGGCGTCATCGACTGCTCGGCCGGCGCGCTCACCATCGTCGCCCAGGGCTGCATCGCGACTTCGGGCGGGCCGCTGGCGGATCGGTTACGCATCATTCATTCGAAGGTCGCCGAGCTCATCGGGCTTCATCTGCCGCGGGAAGTCGCCGTCGAGCGCGTTTTCCTTTCCAAGAACGCCGACAGCGCACTCAAGCTGGGCCAGGCGCGCGGCGCTGCGCTGGCCGCCGTGCCTGCATCGCTCGAAGTTCACGAATACGCGCCACGCGCCATCAAGCTGGCAGTGGTGGGTGTGGGCGGCGCCGAGAAGGCGCAGGTCGCGCACATGGTCAAACAACTGCTTCGCGTGGAAATGAGAATCGGCGCGGATGCCGCCGATGCATTGGCCATCGCCATCTGCCACGCGCATTCCCGCAGCCGCATCGATCGGCAACTTGTCCATGCGTGATTGGGTCAACGCATGATCGGCTTCGTTCGCGGCAAGCTCGTGATCAAGGCCCCGCCGCATCTCACGGTCGATGTGGGCGGCGTCGGCTATGACATCGAAGCGCCGATGTCCACGTTCTACACGCTGCCGGCGGTCGGCAGCGAAGTGCGCCTGCTCACGCATCTCGTGGTGCGCGAAGACGCGCACATCCTCTACGGCTTCGGTACGCAGGAAGAGCGCGCGCTGTTTCGCAACCTGCTGAAGGTCTCGCAGATCGGTCCCAAGATCGCGTTGGCGATCCTTTCGGGTGTGAGCGTCGACGGGTTTACGAATCTCGTGAAGCTGCAGGATCCGGCCTCGCTCACGAAGATTCCCGGCGTGGGCCGCAAGACCGCGGAGCGCGTGCTCATGGAAATGAAAGACCGGCTCGACAAGCTCGAAGAGGCTTCCGTCTCGGGCGCCATGCCGATGACGCCTTCGAGCACTGAAGGCGAAGCGTGGACGGCGCTGGTCGCGCTCGGCTACAAGCCCGCCGAAGTCACCGCGATGCTCAAGCCGCTCGCGGGCCAGGGCGGTTCCACCGAAGATCTCATTCGCCGTGCGCTCCAGGGCACGGTGCGTCCGCAATGAGCGATCGCATCGTCACGGCTGCCGGGAGCAACGAGGAAGAGGCGGTCGATCGCGCCATCCGCCCGAAGCGGCTCGTCGATTACGTCGGCCAGGAACAGGTGAAGGCGCAGCTCGAGATATTCGTGAAGGCTGCAGTGAAGCGCGGCGAAGCGCTGGATCACGCGCTCATCTTCGGGCCACCCGGCCTCGGCAAGACGACGCTCGCCAACATCCTCGCGAGCGAGCTCGGCGTGAATCTGCGCCAGACTTCGGGTCCCGTGCTCGAACGTCCGGGCGACCTCGCCGCGTTGCTCACGAACCTGCAACCGCGTGACGTGTTGTTCATCGACGAGATCCATCGCCTCTCGCCCGTCGTCGAAGAAGTGCTGTACCCGGCGATGGAGGACTACCAGCTCGACATCATGATCGGCGAAGGTCCCGCGGCGCGTTCCATCAAGCTCGCACTGCAGCCGTTCACGCTGATCGGCGCCACGACCCGCGCGGGCTTGCTGACGTCCCCGCTGCGCGATCGCTTCGGTATCGTGCAGCGCCTCGAGTTCTACACCGTGGGGGAACTCGAGAAAATCGTGACGCGCTCCGCCGGAATTCTCGGCGTGCCGATCGACGCGGAGGGTGCGGCGCGCATCGCAACGCGTTCGCGCGGCACCCCGCGCATCGCCAATCGGCTCCTTCGTCGTGTTCGCGATTACGCCGAGGTCAAAGGCACGGGCCGCATCGACGAAGCCGTGGCGCGCGCAGCGCTCGATCTTCTCGAGGTCGATCCCCAAGGCTTCGACGCGCTCGATCGCAAGCTGCTCTCGACCATCATCGAAAAATTCGACGGGGGTCCGGTGGGCATCGAGAGCCTGTCGGCCGCCGTGGGCGAAGAACGCGGTACGCTCGAAGACGTCATCGAGCCGTTCCTCATCCAGCAGGGCTTCCTCATGCGCACCGCGCGCGGCCGCATGGCGACGCGCGCTGCCTATCTCCATTTCGGATTGCGCGTGCCCGAGCGCGTGCAGTCCTCACTGCCGTTGTTCGAGGCTGACAAGTGACCCCGTTCCTCTGGCGCTCCCGCGTTTACTGGGAAGACACCGATGGCGGCGGCGTCGTCTATTACGCCAACTACCTCAAGTTCATGGAACGCGCGCGCACCGAGTGGCTGCGTTCTCTCGGACACGTGCAGAGCGAGCTCGCCGACGAATACGGGTACGTCTTCGCGGTGGTCGAAGCGAAGGTGAACTATCGCAAGCCCGCGCGCCTCGATGACGAGTTGCTGATCACCTGCCTGCCGGTGCCGGAAGGTCGCGTGTCGATCCGTTTCCAGCAGACCATTTCGCGGGGCGACGTCGTTCTCACTGAAGGTGAAGTGCGAGTGGCCTGTGTCGATGCCAAGACATTCCGTCCGCGCCCGCTGCCGGACTTCATCAAAGCCATCTCCTGAAGGACTCCGATGGACAATGAACTTTCGATAGTCAGACTGGTGCTGCAGGCAAGCCCGATCGTGCAGGGCGTGATGGGCCTTCTGCTCCTCGCCTCGCTGTTTTCCTGGGCCATCATCTTCCGCAAGCGCGCGCTCCTGTCGCGCGCACACGATGAAGCCGAGAACTTCGAGAACAGCTTCTGGAAAGGCGGCGACCTCACGGCGCTGTACCGCCAGATCGAAAGCCGCGGCGGCGCGACGGGCATGTCGAGCATCTTCGAGTTCGGCTTCCGTGAATTCGCGCGCCTCAAGCAGGGCGGGTTGCCGCCGGACCAATTGCTCGAGGGCGCACGCCGCGCCATGCGCGTGGGCCAGCTCAAGGAGCTCGAGCGTCTCGAGGAGAGTCTCGCGAGCCTCGCGACCATCGGCTCCACGAGTCCGTACGTCGGCCTCTTCGGCACGGTCTGGGGCATCCTCAATTCATTCGTCGCACTCGGCGGCGTGCAACAGGCCACGCTCCAGATGGTGGCTCCGGGCATCGCCGAGGCGCTGATCGCCACGGCCATCGGATTGTTTGCCGCGATTCCCGCGGTGATCGCCTACAACCGCTACGCCGACCAGGTGAGCCGGCTCGAATTACGCTATGACGCGTTCATGGAAGAGTTCTCCACCATCCTGCAGCGGTACGCCGGCGCGGGCCGCGCGGCCTAGCTAGGAGGAACCGATGGCTGCTACACATCCGCGCGGTCGACGTCGCCTCATGGGCGAGATCAACGTCGTGCCCTACATCGACGTGATGCTGGTGCTGCTCATCATCTTCATGATCACGGCGCCGCTGCTCGCCGAAGGCGTGAAGGTGGAGTTGCCCAAGGCCGGTGCGCGGCCCATCCCGCCCGAGCTGCTCAAGGACTCCAAGCCCATCGTGCTCAGCATCGATGCACAGGGCCGGCTGTTCCTGAACTACGGCGACAAACAGGATGAACCCCGCGATGCGGCGTCGGTCGAAGCAACAGCGGCCGCGGTCCTGCGCCGCGCGCCCGAGACCGCGGTGCTGGTGCGGGGCGATTACCGGGTGGCCTATGGGGAAGTAGTCGGGGCAATGACCATCCTGCAACGCGCGGGCGCAAGCAAAGTCGGGTTCATCACGCAGCCGCCGGAAAAGCAGCGAGCTCGTTAAGAGAGTTCCCAGGCGAAATGCCACCGAACAAGAAGTTGACCCAATTTCGCTGGCGCGGATACGCGCTGTCGATACTGCTTCACTCGGCGCTCGTCGCGGCCGCGGTGTACGGATGGTTCACCTGGAAACACCGGGCGCCCGATGTGGACACGCTGGCCATCGAAGGCTCGGTGGTCGACGAGCGGGTCCTGAAGAGCATCGCGGCCATGCCCGAAGCGCCGCCGGAGAAACCTCCGGAACCCGAACCAGCCCCCGTGCCCGAGCCGGAACCCGAGCCGGTGCCCGTGGAAGAGCAGGGTCCGCCCGCGCCCGATCCGGCCGAGCTTCAGCGCAAGGAAGAAGAACGCCTCGAGCTCGAAAAGAAGCAGAAAGAGGAGCAGGAGCAGAAGGCCGCGCAGGAACTGAAAGAACGCGAAGAGGCCGAGCGCGTCGAGGCGGAGAAGCAGGCGGCGGCAAAGGCCGCGGAAGAGAAAGCTGCCAAAGAGAAGGCGGCCGCCGAGAAGAAAGCGGCAGAGAAGAAAAAGGCTGAAGAGGCTGCGGCGGCGAAGAAAGCGGCCGAGGAGAAGCGGCGGCAGGCGGCTCAAGCGGAACTTCTGAAGTCGCTCGAGGCCGAAGAACGGGGCAACGCCGCGCGCAACAGCAGCGAAGCGGCGCGGTGGAAAGCACAGATCGCCGCGAAGATTCAAAGCAACTGGAAGCTTCCGGTCTCGGCACGGGCTGGCGTCGAGTGTAATGTGTCGGTCTCCCAGATACCGACAGGCGAGGTGACGGCGGTTCGCATGGGTGGGTGCAATGTCGACGATGCGGCTTTGCGCGATTCCCTTCAGGACGCCATTTATCGCGCGTCGCCTCTGCCACCGCCGCCCCCGGGCGTGCCGTTCGAACGCATTTTGGAGCTAACATTCAAGCCACAATGAAGGACCGCATGAAAAGACTCGTCCCCATGCTGCTGGCTGCATGCGCGTTCACGGCGCCGGCATTCGCGCAGCTTCGAATCACCATCACTTCGGGCGTCACCGACCCGATCGACATTGCCATCGTGCCGTTTGTGCGCGTGGGCACCGCCGATCCCCTCGACGTAGCCGAAGTCATCCAGCGCGACCTCGAGAGCACCGGGCGCTTCAAGGGCATGCCGCGAGCCGACATGGCCGCGCTGTCCAAGCCGACCAGTGCCGCCGAAGTCGTGGCCGCCGAGTGGAAGCAGCTGAACAACGACTACGTCGTCGTCGGACGCGTGACATCGCAGCCCGACGGCACGGTGCGCATCGATGCGGAACTCGTGAACGTGCTCACGGGGCTTAGGATCTCCGGGCCGTACTCCATCGTGGCCGCGGCCAACATCCGTAACGGCGCGCACCGCGTCGCCGACGCGCTCTTCGAAAAGATCACCGGCGTGCGCGGGGCATTCGCGACACGTATCGCCTACGTGTCTGTGGATGGCAGGCCGCCGAACCAGCGCTACGAGTTGTACGTGGCGGATTCCGATGGCGCCAATCGCGTGCGCATCCTCGCGTCTCCGCTGCCCATCATGTCGCCGGCCTGGTCGCCGGACGGTGAGTGGCTGGCGTACGTATCCTTCGAACGCCGTACCTCGGCCATCTTCGTGCAGCATCGGCGCACCGGCAAGAAGACCATGGTTTCGGCGCGCGCGGGCATCAACGGTGCGCCGTCGTACTCTCCGGACGGCAAGAGCCTGTTGCTGACGCTGTCGGGCAGCAACGGCAACCTGGATGTCTATCTACTGGACCTGGCCAGCAACCAGCTCAAGCGGCTCACCGATGACCCCGGCATCGATACCGAGGCCGTCATGTCGATCGACGGCACGGTCTATTTCACGTCGGATCGTTCCGGCAATCCGCAGATCTACCGTCTCACGCCGGGCAGCAACGAGCGCCCGAAGCGCGTCACGTTCACCGGCAGCTACAATGCGCGGCCCCGCATCTCGCCCGATGGCAAGCAACTGGCGGTGCTCACCCAGGACGGTGGTTCATTCCGAATCGCCGTGCAGGATCTGGCCAACGGCAGCGTGCAGGTGCTGTCGAAGGGTAACCAGGAAGAATCGCCGAGCTTCGCGCCGAACGGCGCGATGCTGATCTTCGCCGGCCGCCAGGGCGGCCAGGGCGTATTGCAGACGATCTCGACCGACGGCCAGATTTCGGCGCGGCTCGACGCGGACGCGGGCGAAGTCCGCGAACCGGTCTGGGGTCCGTTTCTTCCATGAACAACGCTGCCATGAACCATTTCGCAAGGACGACAGGTGTCACAATGAAAAAACTCGTTTCCGTTTCGGCTCTCCTCGCCACGCTGGCGCTGCTTTCGGGTTGCCCCGCGAAGAAGCCGGACGTACCGCCAACCCCACCGCCGACGACTGACAGCACCACCGGCGTGCAGGATCCGAATGCCGTGGTGGGTGACGACACCGCGATCGCGGGTCCTCCCGAGGGACTCCTGGCTCAGCGCATCATCTACTTCGATTTCGATCGCTCCGACATCCGCGCGGATTCGCAGAGCATCGTGGCTGCGCACGCCGCCTATCTCGCGAAGAATCCCGCGCAGAAGGTTCGCCTCGAAGGCCATGCGGACGAACGCGGTTCGCGTGAGTACAACATCGGCCTGGGCGAACGTCGCGGCCAGGCGGTGCGTCGCGCGCTCGCGCTGCAAGGTGTGGCGGAGACCCAGTTGTCGACGGTGAGCTACGGCGAGGAGCGGCCGGTGGAAGCGGGCAGCACCGAGCAGGCCTATTCGAAGAATCGCCGCGTCGAGATCGTGTACCTGAAATAAGACTTCGCGAGGTTCCCCGTGAGCACACTGCGTTTGCTGGTTTGGGTTCCGTGCGCGCTCGCGCTCGGCGGATGCGCCACTCCCATTGAAGAAGATCCGGTGTACATCCGCGTCACCGATCTCGACGCGCGCGTGCAGAAAATCGAGCGCGTACTCACCAACCAGAGCCTCCTCGAACTCGCGCAGCGCATCGACGCGTTGCAGGCGGACTTGCGAATCATCCGCGGCGAAGTCGAGATGCTTCAGAACGAGACGGCGGGCGGCAAGACGCAGTCCCGCAATCTCTACGGCGATCTCGAGAAGCGCCTTGCGGCGCTCGAAACGCTCGGAGGCGTCGGCGGCGCCGGGGCCGCGCCGGGTGGGGCGGCCGTGGGTGGTGGATCGGAACAGGCGACCTACGATGCCGGCATGGCGGCCTTGCGCGGCGGCAGCTACGACAAGGCGATCGCCACGTTCGTCGAAGTGGTCACCAACTATCCCACCGGCGACCTCGCGAGCAACGCGCAGTTCTGGATCGGCGAGAGCTACTACACCAAGGGTGATCTCGAAGGTGCGATCGCCGCCTACCGCAAGGTGCTGGCCAGCTGGCCCGACTCGCGCAAGGCGCCCGATGCCATGGTGAAGCTCGGCTTTTCGTTGTCCGACCTGAAGCGCACGAGTGAAGCCCGCAAGACGCTCGAGGAAGTCGTCAGCAAGTACCCCGGGACGCCCGCGGCGCAGCTCGCTGCGGACCGGCTCAAGCGCCTCGGTCGATGAACCAGGGTAGATGAACACGACGGCCCCGGAGCTCGAGACAGGCGACGCACGCCGCCTCAGGATCACCGAGATTTTCTATTCACTGCAGGGCGAGGCCGACGCCGTGGGTTTTCCCACGGTGTTCGTGCGTCTCACCGGCTGTCCGCTGCGCTGCCAGTTCTGCGACACGGCCTATGCATTTCACGGCGGTGAATGGCGCACGTTCGAGGAGATCCTCGCGAAGGTCGGTGAGCTTCATACCTCGCAGAAAACATTGCGGCACGTTTGCGTGACCGGCGGCGAACCGCTCGCGCAGAAGAACTGCCTGCCGCTTCTGACCAATCTCTGCGATGCGGGCTATCGCGTGTCGATCGAGACCAGTGGCGCCATGCCACTCGCGGGCGTGGATGCGCGCGTGATTCGTGTCGTCGATGTGAAGACCCCGGGCTCGGGCGAAGAACGTCGCAATCGCTACGAGGATCTCGCGCTGCTGCGGCCCGAAGAGCAGATCAAATTCGTGGTCTGCGATCGTGCCGACTATGAGTGGAGCCGCGAGCAGGTGGCAGCTCGCCGGCTCGACGAGCGCTGCCAGGTCCTGTTCTCACCGAGCGCCGAACAACTGCCGGCGCGGCAACTCGCGGACTGGATTCTCGCCGACCGTCTGCCGGTGCGATTCCAGTTGCAGCTTCACAAGGTCCTCTGGGGCAATGTGCCAGGTAAGTAGATGAGTACGCGCGCCGTGGTGTTGTTGTCGGGCGGGCTGGACTCCGCCACCGTGCTCGCGATGGCTCGCGCCTCGGGGCTCGAGTGTTTTGCGCTGTCGGTTGCCTATGGCCAGCGCCACGCCGCGGAACTCACCGCCGCTTCCGCCGTCGCTCATCAGCTGGGCGCGCGCGAGCATCGCGTGATGCACGTCGATCTCGCCGACATCGGCGGCTCCGCGCTCACCGACCTGTCGCTCGCCGTGCCGACCACGAGCAGCGCGGGCATTCCGATCACCTACGTCCCCGCGCGCAACACGATCATGTTGTCGCTGGCGTTGGCCTGGGCCGAGGTGTTGAAGGCAGGGGAGATCCACATCGGTGTGAACGCCGTGGACTACTCCGGTTATCCCGACTGCCGCCCGCAGTTCGTGGCGGCTTTCGAAGAGCTCGCGCAGCTCGCGACCAAGGCGGCAGTGGAGGGTGCGGCGCTTCGCGTGAAGGCGCCCCTCATCAAAATGAGCAAGGCGGAAATCGTGCGCGAGGGCGTGCGTTTGGGCGTGGACTATTCGCTCACGGTGTCCTGCTACCAGGCAGACACCACGGGGGCCGCCTGCGGCCTCTGTGATTCCTGTAGGTTAAGGCGCGAAGGCTTTGTTTCTGCAGGAATTCCGGACCCCACTCGATACCAGTTTTTACCTGGCCAAGGCGGCGAAAAGATCGTGTAGACTTCGCGCCCTTCCGTGGGGGTCGGTAGCTCAGCTGGTAGAGCAGCGCCCTTTTAAGGCGTTAGTCGTGGGTTCGAGCCCCACCCGACCCACCAAACAATCGGCAAAGTAGCGCTCTATTAGAAGAACGAGGCGCGCTTGAGCGATTCCGAATTCGACTACGTGATCATCGGCGCCGGCACTGCCGGATGCCTGCTCGCCAACCGCCTGAGTGCCAATCCTGCGCATCGCGTGTTGCTCGTCGAGGCCGGTGGTCCTGACAACTACGCGTGGATCCACATTCCCGTCGGCTATCTGCGCTGCATGGGCAACCCGCGCACCGACTGGCGCTTCCGTACCGAACCCGAGGCAGCGCTGCATGGCCGCGACATCCTGTATCCGCGTGGCAAGACGCTCGGCGGCAGTTCCAGCATCAACGGCATGATCTACATGCGTGGCCAGGCGCGCGACTACGACGCGTGGGCGCGGGCGACCGGCGATGACGCGTGGCGCTGGGCCAATGTCCTGCCGGACTTCCGCGCCCACGAATGCAGCTATCGATGCGAGGGCGCCGACGACTCGCATCACGGATCGCGCGGCGAGTGGCGGGTCTCCAAACAACGTTTGCGCTGGGACATCCTCGACGCGTTTGCCGAAGCCGCGGAGCAGGCGGGCTTTCCGCGCATCCCCGACTTCAACACCGGCGACAACGCGGGTGTCAGCTACTTCGACGTGAACCAGCGCGCCGGATTTCGAATGAGTTCGGCGAAGGCATTCCTGAAACCGGCGCGCTCGCGCGCGAATCTCACCGTGTGGACGAGGTCGCTGACGGAGCGGCTCATGTGTGCGAGAGACGCGAATGGCGCCTTGCGATGCACGGGCGCCACGCTGATCCGCGAAGGCGAGCGGGTGAACGTTCGCGCGCGACGCGAGACTCTGCTGTGTTCGGGCGCCATCGGGTCACCGCAATTGCTCCAGTTGTCCGGAGTAGGTCCCGCGCCGCTCTTGCGCGAGCACGGCATTGAAGTGCTGCTCGATGCGCCGGGCGTCGGTGCGAACCTGCAGGACCACCTGCAGATCCGGCCCGTGTTCAAGGTGAGTGGAGTGCCCACGCTCAATGCGCTGGCCTCGAGTTTCTGGGGGCGGCTCGCCATCGCTCTCGAGTACGGGTTGCGCCGCACGGGCCCGATGAGCATGGCGCCGTCGCAGCTCGGCGGATTCGTGCGCAGTGATCCCGCGCAACGGCATGCCAACCTGCAGTACCACGTGCAGCCGTTGTCCTTGCGCGCCTACGACCAGCCAATAGACAACTTTCCGGCCTTCACCGCGAGCGTCTGCAACCTGAATCCCGAAAGTCGCGGCACGGTGCGCATTCGCAGCGCCGACATCACCGACCCGCCGCGCATCGCGCCGAACTACCTTGCGACGGAGGGCGATCGCCGAGTAGCCGCCGAATCGCTGCGTGTCACGCGTCGGATCGTGGCGCAGCCAGCCCTGGCGAAATACTTTCCCGAAGAACACCTGCCCGGCGCGCAGTTCACGAGCGACGACGACCTGGTCCGGGAAGGCGGGCGAATCGCGACCACCATCTTCCATCCGGTGGGAACCGCGCGCATGGGCGCGGTCAACGACACCTCCGCAGTCGTGGACAGCCACCTGCGCGTGCGAGGCGTTGCCGGGCTGCGCGTGGTCGATGCCAGCATCATGCCCACCATCACGAGCGGCAACACCGCCAGTCCTACATTGATGATTGCCGAGAAGGCCGCGCGCTGGATCCTGACCGAGGTCTAACGGTCTGCGCGACAAGGTGTTTGCTACACTGCCGCGCCATTTCGTTTGGGCGCCAAAGCGGGGGATGAGAATGAACAGGATGTGGACGCTGGCCTCGGCCGGCCTTTGTTTGTTTGCCGGCACTGCACTCGCGGCCGATGCCGCCGGCAGCGCAACCTGGAAGCCGATCTTCAACGGCAAGAACCTGAACGGCTGGACGGTGCACTACGCATCGAAAACCGGCACCGAAGCGCCGCCGCCTGCGAGCATCTTCGAAGTGAAGAACGGCGAAATTCATGCGTATCCGACGCAGAAAGCGGGCAGTGAGCAGCCCAACGCCTATCTGCTGACGGTCGCCGACTACAAGGACTACGTCATCAGCCTCGAATACAAGTGGGGCGAGAAGAAGTTTGCTCCGCGCCTCGATCACGTGCGCGATGCCGGTCTGCTTTACCACGTGCATCGCGACATCCCCGCCAACTGGCCAGCGTCTTTCGAGTCGCAGATCCAGGAAGGTGACACCGGCGATTCGTGGGCGGTGTCTTCGCAGGTATCGACTTTCGTCGACCCCAAGACCGGTCTCTACGCACTGCCCGAGAACGGCGGCGTGCCGGTGACGGTGGGCAAGAACGGTGACTTCCTTCGCACGCGTCACTCGCGGGTCAACGAATACCCGGGCTGGAACACCGTCGAGGTCATCGTGCGCGGAGATCGCGCGACGCATCTCGTGAACGGCGTGGTCAACATGCGCGTCAGCGACATGAAGGGCTGGGACACGGCCACCAACTCGTGGGTGAAGGTCGATCACGGCAAGATCCTGTTGCAGGCCGAAAGCGCCGAGATCTTCTATCGCAACATCAAGGTTCGTCCGCTCACCAAGGAGGACGACATGCCGCCGGAACCGAAGCTCACGGAAGTGTGGTTTCCGGTTCCCGCGAAGGTGACGCCGGGAGCGAAGCCCGGCGCGGCGCCCTCGGATGCGGTGGTGCTGTTCGATGGCACGAGTCTCGACGGATGGAAGAGCGCGAAGGATGGCGGCGCCGCCGGCTGGAAGATCGATAACGGCGAGATGGTCGTTGGCCCCGGCACGGGCGACATCCAGAC
>Ga0315912_10004986_pt1 | contig 12321 bp, 11 predicted proteins | sample VfabasoilMG_FD_204469 | JGI IMG/M metagenome (GOLD analysis project Ga0315912, IMG submission 204469) | Garden soil microbial communities collected in Santa Monica, California, United States - V. faba soil | ecosystem: Environmental > Terrestrial > Soil > Garden | place: USA: California... | reverse complement strand
AAACTTTTGTTGTCGCCTTGATTGTCGCTCGTTGCGCCGTAGCCGGCCCTGAAGTCCAAGCCGTCGTAATTGCGGTTCAGCCTGAAGTTCGTCACGCCGGCGAGTGCGTCCGCGCCGTAGGCGGCGGATGCGCCGCCCGTCACGACCTCGACCTGCGACAGCAGCGCAGTCGGGATGTTGTCGATATGGACGCTGCCGTCGCGGTCGGCGGGCGAGAGTCGAGCGCCGTCGAGCAGCACGAGCGTGCGCTGCGGCCCCATCGCGCGCAGATCGATGACGCTGCGCCCGGCGCCGCCGAACAATGCGCCGCCGCCCCGCTGCGCGCTTTGAGTCTGGAAGAACTGCGGCAGCTGGTCGAGCTGATCCGCCATCGTCGCGCCGGGCTTGAAGGACGCGAGATCAGCGGTCGTGACGGCCGTGACGGGCACGGCCGTGGCGAATGTCGTGTCGCGCTGGATGCGCGATCCGGTGACGGTGATTTCCTCGACCTGTTCTTGCGTCTGAAGCGGCGTTTGCGCAAACGAGATGCCGGCGTGAGTGCCGGCCAAAGCGAGCGTGACGGCGGTGCAAATCCGGCTGAGACGCGGACGCGTCGTGTGTTTCATGGCTCCCCCCGAAGCAATGTGGTACTAACAACATTAGTACCAATACCCGCCAATCTGCAAGGCTTCCACGATGTTGCCCAAAACCAACTTCGAGACGACCGGCGGCTGCCCTTGGCTTCCCGGAAGCGCTAGCATCGGCGCGATGAGCTCGAGCATTCGGCGTCTCGGACGCCTCGCTTATTACGCCGCGGTTCTGCTCGCGGGGGAGCCGTTGATGGCGCAGAACGACCCTGGCGCGCCGCCGCCGCCCGCTCTCACGTTCGCGTTCGAGCTGCGCGCGCAAGTCGGGCCGCCGACCGAGATTGGGGCCGTGACGCACGGGCGTCGGCGCATCGTCCCGATCCTCGGCGGAACGGTGCGCGGTCCGCAGCTCAATGCCAAGGTCGTTCCGGGTGGCGCCGATTGGCAAATCATTCAGGGCGACGGTTTCACCGAGCTCGACACGCGCTACACGCTAGAGACCGACCGGGGCCAGCTCGTGTACGTCCAGAACGCCGGCATTCGGACTGCGCCGCCCGACGTCATGCGGAAGCTTCTGGCCGGCGAGGTCGTCGATCCGAAGCTCGTGTACTTCCGCACGGTGCCGAAGTTCGAGACTTCAGCACCCGAGCTGCAGTGGCTCGCGCGCAGCGTGTTCGTCGGCATCGGCGAGCGCTTTCCGACGGAAGTCGTCGTTCGTTTCTATCGGCTCGAGTAGCCGACGATCTTTCCCATGACGATCGAGGCGACGATCATCCGTGCGCTGGCTGGCAGCGTGATGATCGCGACGCTGTCGGCGTGCGGCGGAGGTGGTGGCGGAGGTGGCGGCGGCGGCACCGCAACGCCGGCGCCAACGAACCCCATCTCCGTGCAAGGAACCGTCACCGGTCTCAAAGGGCGCGGCTTCACGCTGCAGAACAACGCGGTCACGCTTCCAGTCTCGGCCGACGGCCAGTTCACGTTCGCCGACTTAGGTTTAGGCGCACCGTTTCACGTGACGGTCGCAGCGCAGCCGTTGGCGCCGTCGCAGACCTGCGTCGTCGCCAACGGTTCGGGAACCGTCGCGACTCCGGCTGTCACGAGCATCGCGATCAATTGTGTCGACGACGAGCTTGCGGTGCTGGCCGGCCGCATCGGCGGGCGGGGCGCGCGCGACGACGAAGGCGCATTCGCGAGGCTGAACGGGCCGCTCGCCGCGACCGTCGATGCGAACGGGACCATTTACGTCGTCGATCTCTTTAGCGTTCGCAAAATCTCGCCGCTCGGTGCCGTCGAGACGTTGGCCGGCGCGTTGGCGCCCGGCAACGTGGATGCGCTCGGCAGCGCGGCCCGCTTCGGCCAGCCGTTCGGCATCGCCGTCGACGGCGCCGGCAATCTGTTCGTTGCGGACACCGCCAATCATTCGATACGGCGTGTTACGCCGAACGGAGCGGTGACGACCTTTGCGGGAAACGCCGCCGTCAGCGGCGGTGCCGATGGCACCGGCAGCGGCGCATCGTTCGCGGAACCGCGAGGCGTTTCGATCGACGGCGCAGGAAACGTCTACGTCGCGGATCAGGCGAATCACACGGTTCGAAAGATCACCGCCGGCGCCGTCGTGACGACGTTGGCGGGCGCCGCCGGGCAGCTAGGGAGCTCGGACGGCGTGGGTACGGCTGCGCGTTTCAACTCGCCGCGAGCGGTGGCGGTCGACTCCGCCGGCAACGTGTACGTCGCCGATGGCGGCAACCATACGGTCCGCAAGATCGCCGCGTCCGACGGCGAGGTCACGACTCTCGCGGGTCGTGCGGGCGAGCCGGGCGGCACGAACGGCGCCGCGGCCGTTGCGCGTTTCTCTTCGCCGCATTCGCTCACGCTCGGGGCCGACGGCACGCTCTACGTCGGCGATGCTGAAAGCGGAGGCCGCGTGCGTGCGGTCACGCCCGCCGGGAACGTGACGACGATCGCGAGCGCGGGCCTGCCCGGCGTCGACAGCAGATCCGGAACCCCGGGCTTCGGCGGGATCATCGGTCTCGCTGCGGCGCCAAACGGGACGCTGATCGTCGCCGACTGGACCAACGGCACCGTGCGCAAGATGGCCGGCAGCGTCGTGACGACGTTGGCGGGCGCCATCGCGCAGTTCGGGGGAACGGACGGCGACCCGTGGCTTGCGCGGTTCACGTCGCCGAACGGTATCGTTGCAGCCGGCGACGGCACGATGTTCGCAGCGGACCGCGGCAAGATCCGCACGATCACGCCCGCCGGCATCGTCAGCACGCTGACCGGCTCGACCGAGCTCGGCGTCGTCGACGGACCCGCAGGGCAGGCGCGCTTCGACGGCACGAGTGGAATCGCGCTCGGTCCGAACGGCATGCTCTACGTGACCGATTCGATCAACCACGTCGTTCGAGCCGTCGCGCCCGACGGCTCGGTCACGACGTTGGCAGGGCAGAAGGGCGAAGCCGGCTACGTCGACGGTGCGGGTAGCGCAGCGCGATTCGCGTTTCTATCCGGCATCGCGGTCGACCCGTCCGGCAATATCTACGTCAGCGAGCACAACCGCCGCGTCGTGCGCAAGATCACGCCGGCGGGCGTCGTATCGCTCTTCGCGGGCATGCCGGACTCTCAGGATTGCTGTGCCGACGGCACCGGCTCGAACGCGCGGTTCTCGCTGCCGCACGGGCTCGCGACGGACTCGAGCGGTTTCGTCTATGTCACGGACTCCGGCCGGGCGACGATTCGACGAATCTCGCCGGCCGGCGAAGTGACCACGTTGGCGGGAGGAAACCCCGACGGCATCTCCGACGGCGCCGGCACCGCGGCCGGTTTTCGCTTCCCGATCGCCATCGCGGTCGACGCCGCCAACAACGCGTACGTCGTCGATGCGTCGCGGATTCGCAAGATCACTCCGGCGGGGCTCGTCACGACCGTCGCCGGCACGATGGGATCGTCGGGAGTAAGGCCCGGCCCTTTGCCCGGCTCGTTGAATCGGCCGACCGGAATCGCGGTGTCGTCGAACGTGCCGCTGACGCTCGTCGTGACCGACGAGAATTCCATCCTCCGCGTGCCCGTGCGGCCTTGACCCTTCATCAATGTAGGTAACGTATGTCGAACAAGCAAAAGGTGTCGCGCCGCCGGCTGCTACGCGATGGCGCTGCGGCGGCCGCAGCGGGTGCCGCGCTGCTCGCACAGACCGGCGCGGCGCTCGGCCAGCCGCCCGCCGCCGTCGCACAGCGCCGTTTCAAGGCGTGGATCTCGCGCGGCGAGGGCCCCGGACGCACCACGTTGCAAGACGCGACGCTGCGGCCGATCGCGGGCCGCCAAGTGCTCGTGCGCACCGAAGCGACGAACCTCTGCTACACGCTCGTGCCGGCCGTGCTCGGCCTGGCGCCGCCGCCGGTCGCTGCGCCGCAGGCGCCCCCGGTCGCGGGCGCGCTCGCAGGGCCGCCGTCGCGGCGGCGTCGGCATCGTCGAAGCCGTCGGGCCCGACGTTCGCCGCGTGCAAGTCGGCGACCGCGTCTGCGTTTCCGGCACGCCGCACTGCGGCGCGTGCTACCGGTGCCTGCGCGGGCGCTCCGACATGTGCCAATTCTTGAGCGCGATCGGCGCTGACGATCTCGTCGCGATCGCGGATCTCGCCGACGGCACGCCCGTGTACCAGAACTCGCACATCGGCGGGCTCGCCGAGCTCATGGTCCCGTACGAGGAGTGGGTCGTTCCGATTTTCACGACGAAGCCGGCCGCCGAGGTCGGCATGGTCTGCGGCTGCACTGCCGTCGCCGGGCTCGGTGCAACGACGGCGCGCGGCCTCGTCGACATCGAGCCCGCGTCGAGCGTCGCCGTCGTCGGCTGCGGCCCGATCGGCCTATCCGCCGTGCAAGGCGCGCGCATCGCCGGCGCGACCACGATCATTGCGATAGATCCGATCGCCGCGCGGCGTGAGATGGCGCGCAAGGTCGGTGCGACGCACGTGCTCGATCCGAACGCGGAAGGCGACGCGCTTGTCGACAAGGTGCGCTCGCTGACGACGTGGCCGACGGACAAGCTCTGGGCCGGCGGGCGCAACCCGGGCGGCCGGCGCCCCGGATCGGGCGCGGACTTCGTCGTCGAGGCGGCCGGCCTCGACGCAGTTGCGCCGCGCGCGGAGCGCGGTCCCGATCCGACGGGCCTCCTCGCGATGCAGCAGGCGTATCGAATGACGGCGCTCGGCGGCCACATCGTCACGACGGGCTTGGTGCGCGGCGACATCGTGCTGCCTGGCAACCTGTTCTCGTTCGGCGGCGTCACGCATCACAGCGGCCAAGCCGGCGGTTGTAGCCCGATGCGCGACATTCCGCGCTTCGTCGAGCTGCTCGAGAAGGGGCTGTTCGATGCGCGGTCGCTCGCGACGGCCGTCGTGCCGCTCGAGCGGTTGCTCGAAGGCTACGAGCAGGTTGCCTATCGCACGACGATCACGGGCATCATGACCGTGTCGTGAGCTAACGCGGCGCGGTCCAGCCCGTGCCGGCGCCGTTCGGCAGATTCAGAATCACCGCGCGAATCTCGCGCAGTTGCCCGCCCGTGTACTTGAAGATCTCCGCCAGCAGCAGCGTCGACGTGTGCTCGCCCTCGCGGCGGAACGTCGCGACGGCGAGCACGCTGCCGTGCTCCAAGTCCACGACGGGGTAACGGCGGTCCGTCACGATCGTGCCGGCATACTGCGCGCGCTCGAGCTGCAGCAACGGCGTCCAAGTGTGGCGCTCGAGAACCGGATTCTCCGTGACGTTGGTCGTTTGCTGGCCGTTCTCGAAGCGCTTGAGCTTCGGGTCGAATGGCGCCTGCGCGAACTGCGGCGTGCCTTCCGTTTGAACCGCCGTGAAATAGGCGTCGGCGGCGGCTGTGAGCTCCGCGCGCGAGTGCCGCTCGGCCGCGGGAACCGTGCGCGCGAAAATGTCCGAGAGCTTCGGCAACGTTTCCGGCGCGAACCAGCGTTGATCGCCGACCCGCGCGACGATCGTTTCGATCTCGGTGATGCGCCGCGCGTCGATCTTCAATCGCAAGAACATCTGCGCCGTGCCGCTGTACTCGTCGAACGCCGTCAAAGCCGCGGCACCGCCGCTTTCAGGGTCTAGCAGGTAGTCGCGGTACGCGCGCGGGCTGCCGGCCGTCTTCCAGAACCCTTCGCCGAGAGCGAGCACGCGGCCGTTCTCCGTGTACTTGACGCCTTCCGCAACGGGCAGCCGCGAGAAATCACGCGCCGCAAGTGCCGTGAAATAGTCGTCGACGAAGCCTTTGAGGCACGCGCGGTCGCAGGCCGCCGTCTGTGCGGAGGCGGAGTAGCTCGAAGCCGCTGCGAGCAGCGCGAACGTGACGACGAGCGGGCGGACTGTACGTGAGCCGAGCATGTGCTTTCTCCCTTCAGGTCAAACTCAACACGGCGAGCCAGAGCCCCGCCGTGGCGACGAACGCGAACGTCGACGCGACGATCGCAGCCGTCGCTTCGGCCTCGAGCACGCCGTAGCGCTGTGCAAACAATAGCGCATTCGTGCCGACGGGCAGCGCCGCCATCATGACGAGCACGGCGAGAGGAAGTCCCTCGAGACCGAAGCCGAAACGCGCGACGACGAGCACGGCGGCCGGCAGCACGAACAGCTTGCCGATCGTTGCGAGCGTCGCGCCGTGCAGGTGGCCTTTGATGCCGTATTGCGCGAGCGACACGCCGATCAGCACGAGGCACAACGGGACGACGGCGCTCGCGAGCAGCACGAGCACCTCGTCGAACACGTCCGGTATCGGCAGCCCGAGCACGTGCCACGCGACGCCCGCGAGCACGGGTAGCAGCACGGGGTGCAGAACGGTGTTGCGCAGGGTCGTCAGTAGCGCGCGCTGCATCGAGGCGAAGTCGGAGCCGCGGCCGTGCGCGGCGCGCGCGAGATCGAGCTCGACGAGCGCCGTCAGCACGGAGAGCAGCACCAGCGCGTGCAGGCTCACGAGCGGGATGTGGATTGCGAGGCCTTCTTCGCCGAACAGAGCCGTCGCCATTGGAATGCCGAGCTGCACGGAGTTGCCGAACGCGACGGCCATCGCGCGTGTCGCCGGAACGGCAGCAGGCACGCTTACGGAGCGGTCGCGCAAGTGGTGCCACACGTAGACGAGAAACGCGATCGCAAGCACGGGAACGAAATAGGCCGCGATGATGCGCCAAGGCATGTGCGCGTAGTCGATGCGCGCCGTCGTGCGAAACAGCAGCGCAGGCACGAACACGTACAGCGCCGCGTTCGACAGGACGCGCGCCGCGTCGCTGCCCGGGGCTCCGTAGGTCAAGAGGCGCGCTCGGCCGGCGCCGTACCCGAGGCCGGCCGTCAGCAGCACGGCGAACAGCTTGATCGCGACGGCCGTGGTCACTCGGGGGCACGCGACATAAAGCTCAAGTTTCCCCTGGGGGTCCGGCGCGATTTGGCGGCGAGTATAGGCGGAGTACAATCGCAATACCCGTACGGATGGCGTCGATGGTGCGAGCTTCGCTCCTCGGTTTCGTCCTTTTCGTCGGGGCCGCGGCAACCGCTGCAGCGGCCTCACGGGAACCCCTATTCGACGAAGACGAGCTCGTCTCGGGCAGCGCGCTCGCGCTTCCGCCGTCTGCGGCTCCCATCGTCGTGCCGACTCCCGAGGAAGCGTTCGCGCTCGATGCCGAGATGGAAGCTTTCATCGCGCCGCTGAAGGCCGTGCGCGAGCAGCAGCGGCGGATGGCGGTGTTGATCAAGGCGATGGAAACGCGCGGCATGTTCTCGCTCGACTACGCCGAGGTCACGCGCACTGCGAGCAGCACGTTCCACGACCGCCAAGGCAACTGCCTGTCGTTCACGATGTTGTTCGTCGCGCTCGCTCGCGCCGCGGATTTGCGCGCGACCTACCAGACTGTCGATGTGCCGCCGCAGTGGGCGCACGATGGCACCGTCGTCATCGCGAGCCACATCAACACGGTCGTGCGCACGGACGGCGAGGAAACGATCGTCGACTTCAACATTCGCCCGTATCGGGGTACGCACCGCGGTCGCAGCGTCGACGACACGTACGCGCTCGGTCTTTTCTATACGAACTTGGGCGCCGAGGCGATGGTGCGGGGCGAGTACGCCGGCGCACTCGCGTACTTGCGCGCGGCCGCGGCAACGCATTCGCGCATCGCGGGGGTCTGGGTCAACTTGGGCGTGCTCTACGCGCGGCACAAGCAGTACGAGCACGCCGAAGCCGCGTATCTGCGCGCCCTCGAGATCGACCGTGACGAGCCTTCGGCGCTCGCGAATCTCGCGCTCGTCTACGACGCGCTCGAGCTACCGCAGTTGGCGGCCGAGTATCGCGAGCGCGTGCAAAGCTATCGCGAGCAGAACCCGTACTATCACTTCGCATCGGCGACGCAGGCTTACGAGCTGCAGCAGTTCGCGGCGGCGCTCGCTTCGCTGCGCAAAGCGCTGCGGCTCAAGCCCGACGAGCAGGCGTTCTACGCGCTGCGCGGGCAGGTGCAGACCGCGCTCGGCAAGTCGCGGGAGGCCGCACGCAGCTTCGCTCTCGCGCGCGAGTACGCTCTCGCCGCGGAGCAGAGCGCGCAGTCGCCTGTCGAGCTCGGCGGCGTGGCGCTTCGGTAGCCCGCGGGCTCGTTGCACGTCGCTCAGTTTTGTGCGCGGATCGCCTGCAAGTACGAGTCGGCCATGGGCCGGTGCTTGTCGACACGGCGCGCTCGCTCGAAGAGCGGGACGGCGTCCGCGTAGCTCTTCTGACTGTAGTACGCGATGCCGAGCATGAGGTCGGCGTTGCCGGGATCCTTGAGCTGACCCTTCGCGACGCCGCGCTCGATTGCCGCGATCATGGCGGGCCAATCTTCGCGCTGCAGTTGAACCTCGCCCAAGCGAACGAACAAGTCGCCGCTCGGCGAGAGCTCCGCGGCGCGCGCAAGCGGGGCGAGCGACCTGTCGAGCTCGCCGGCCGCGAGCCAGCAGTTCGCGAGTTTCTCGTAGAGCTTGTCGTCGAGCGTGACGGTCTTCTTCTCGATCGCGTTCTCGAGCAGCTGCGCGCCGCGGAAGGGGACGCCGTTGAACACGAGCAGATCTGCGAGCCGGCGGATCTCTGCGTCTTCGGCCACGAGACCCGCGTGATTCGCGAGCTCGAGCACGGCGAGGCCGTTCGCGTAGTCCTCGAGCTGGACATAGACCGAGGAGAGCTGCATCCAGTAGATCTTCTTCTCCGGGACTGCGGTGATGACCTGCTGAAGCACAGGAATGGCTTCGCGATACTCCTCGCGCTGCAGGTACAGCGCCGAGAGCATGTTGAGCCAGTTCTCGTTCGGCTTCGTCGCGTCCATGAGCTCGACGGCTTTCTTGGCGGGCGCCAACGCGCGGTCCGCGTCCTCTTGCTGGAAATACGCTGCGGCGAGCATGTAGTACGCGGCGGAGTTCGGCTTCGGCTCCGTCTTGAACCACTCTTCGAGAGCGGCGGCGCCTTCGCGCCACTTTTCTTCCTGGATGAAGAGCTGCGCACTCTGATAGCGAGCTTCTGAGATCTGCTGCGCGTTCAAGCCGCCCGAGTCGATGGCTTTCTGCAGGTGCCCGCGCGCCTCCTCGTAACGCTCCTGCGCGTACGACGTGTTGAACAAGATCCGCTCGACCGTGCCGCGTTCGTATGGGCTCAGCCGGTCGAGCTGCAGTGTCCCGATCTTCTGCGCCGCGCCCGCGTAGTCCTCGGCGTTCATGAGCTCGATCGCTTCGTTCAGAATCCGGCCGGTTTGCGTGTCGATGTCGTTCGACGGCGCGTCGGTCTCGCCGCTTCGATTGCCCGTTCGGCTCGTCCCTTCCTGCGAGACCTGCCCGACGGCTGCTGCGCTCAGGGTGAGGCAGAGCGTCAACGTGACCGTGAAGCGCGGTACCCGCATGGCGGTAACTCCTGTGTCTGTTAGCGTGGTTTGGCAGAGACAGCGGTCGTGAACGTGATGTCGCGGATGCCGCCGAGGCGAATCTGGTCGGCGACGGCCACGACGACGCCGGTCGGTGCCGCCTCGTCCGCAACGACGATGACGCGCGTGACGTCGGTCGCGCGGAATTGCTCGATGTGCGCGCGCACGGCACGCAAGTCGATCGGCTTGGTCTCGAGAGATATTGCCCCGAGCGCATCGATGACGATCGCCTTGGCCGAGTTGTCGCCGCGCGACTCCACGCGGCTCGGTCTCTCGACCTCGATGCCGGCTTGCTTCACGAAGACCGCCGTGATGATGAAGAAGATGAGCAGGTTGACGACGAAGTCGAGCATCGGCGCGAGATCGATGCCGTGCGATTCGGCGCCGGCGTGGGCGTGTGAAAGTGGTCGCATGCTTGTGCTCCCGCCCGATGGCTTCTAATACATACCCCTTAAAGGCATGCTAGCCTTGCGCTTAAGGGTACACAACGCCGCGGACGCAGTTCGTACCGGCGAGTCCGTTCTGCTGGGCTCGCCGGGGCGCCGATGGCTCGCCAAGTGGGACGAGCCGCGTGCTACGCTCGCGTCCCGATGCAGCAGCGAAAGCTCGGGGATTCGGGAGTCAGCGTTGCGCCGCTCTGCTTGGGCGGCAACGTGTTCGGCTGGACGGCCGACGAGCCGACTTCGTTCGCGGTCTTGGACGCATTCGTCGCGCTCGGCGGCAACGCCATCGACACGGCCGACGGTTATTCGTACTGGGTGCCGGGGCATCAAGGCGGCGAAAGCGAGACGGTCATCGGGCGGTGGCTGAAGCGGCGCGGGCGGCGCGACGACGTCGTCGTCGCGACGAAGGTCGGCTGGTGGGAAAAGCGCAAAGGGATCGGGCGCGACAACATCATCGCCGGTTGCGAGGATTCGCTCGTCCGGCTCGGCGTCGAGGCCATCGACCTCTATTGGTTGCACCGCGACGACGAGCAGACGCCGGCCGCTGAGTATCTCGGAGCGCTCGACTCGCTGCTGCGCGCCGGCAAGGTGCGTGCGGTCGGCGCGTCGAACTTCGGCGTGCCGCGGTTCAAGGCTGCGCTCGACGAGAGCGAGCGCAAGGGCTTGGTGTCGTTCGTCGCGCAGCAGCCCGAGTACAGCTTGCTGAATCGCGACATCGAAAAAGATTTGATGCCGCTGTGTGCGCGCGAGGACGTCGGCATCATGCCGTACTTTCCTCTCGCGAGCGGCTTCCTGACGGGCAAGTACCGAACGGCCTCCGACAAGACGAAGAGCGTGCGCGGCGGAAGCGCCGTCAAGCACCTCGAAGGCAAGGGGAAGCCCGTGCTCGCGGCTCTCGACGCAGTCGCCGCACGCCATGGCGCGACGTGCGCGCAAGTTGCGCTCGCCTGGATCATGGCGAAGCCCGCCATCGCGGCGCCGATCGCGAGCGCAACCTCGGTCGCGCAGATCACGGAGCTCATGGGCGCTCTCGAGCTTACGCTGACGGCTGACGATGTCGCGCAGCTCGATCGGGCGAGCGCATGAAGCGCGTTGCGGCAGCTGTGCTGGTTCTCGCCGGTTTGTGCATGCGCGCGAACGCCGAGCAGCGCAATCCGTTCGAGAGCGACGAGGTGGCCATCCGCACGGGCTCGCAGCTGTTCGCGGCGCGGTGCGCGGACTGCCACGGCCCCGATGCCAAAGGCAGGCTCGGCCCCGACCTCACGCGGCGGTGGGCGCGCGGCGAGAGCGACGAGAGCGCGTTCAACATCGTGCGCAGGGGCGTGCCGGGCAGCAGCATGCCGCCGAGCGCCGCATCGGACGACGAGATATGGGCCATCGTCGCGCATTTGCGCAGCATCAGCGTGATGCCGCGGCTCGAGACGACGGGCGACCCCGATCGCGGCCGCGCGCTATTCGTCGACGACTGCGCCGGGTGTCATCAAGTGAACGGGCAGGGTGGCGCGCTGGGCCCGGATCTTACGACGATCGGCGCCACGCGTTCGCGCGAATCGCTGACGACATCCTTACGCGATCCGAGTGCGACCGTCGCGCTGGGCTTTCGCGCGGTCACGCTGCGCAGCCGCGGCGAGCGCATTGAAGGCGTCGTGAAGGGCGAGGACGCATTTTCTCTCCAGATCGTGACGGCCGGCGGCGCCCTGCGTGCGTATCGCAAGCGAGACGTCGGCGAGCTCACACGCAGCACGGAGTCGCTGATGCCCGTCTTCGACGCGGCTCGCTTGAGCGATGCGGCGCTCGAGGACCTGCTCGCGTATCTCGGCACGCTGCGCGGAGCGCAATAGAACCAATGAGGCAATTACCGATGCGTGCGATTTCGTGCCTGGCCGCGTTGCTGCTGATGCCGGTAGCGCTTGCACAGACGGGCGCAACGGCCGATCCCGGCGTGACCGCGGCCGACATTGCGGCGGGGCTCGCCGACCCGGAGCGCTGGCTGACGTTCTCCGGCGACTACTCGGGGCAGCGCCACAGCCCGCTCGAGCAAATCACGCCGCGCAACGTGCGCAGGCTCGCGCCGCGATGGTCGTTTCAGTCCGGCACCTACGCGCGCGGCCGCGGCTTCGAGACGACGCCGCTCGCGCTCGACGGCGTGCTGTACGTGACGGGCTCGAACAACTATGCCTGGGCGATCGACGCGCGGACGGGTAGGCCGTTCTGGGAGTATCGCCGCGCGCTGCCCGACAATTTGACCTACGGCGCCAGCGCGCCCGTGAATCGCGGCTTCGGCGTCCTCGGCGACCGGCTGTTCATGGTCACGCTCGACGCGCACTTGCTGGCGCTCGACCGGCGCTCCGGCGTCGTGCTGTGGGACGTGCAGCTCGCGGACTATCGCATC
>Ga0315912_10004985_pt1 | contig 12324 bp, 10 predicted proteins | sample VfabasoilMG_FD_204469 | JGI IMG/M metagenome (GOLD analysis project Ga0315912, IMG submission 204469) | Garden soil microbial communities collected in Santa Monica, California, United States - V. faba soil | ecosystem: Environmental > Terrestrial > Soil > Garden | place: USA: California... | reverse complement strand
GCAAGCCGGTGCTCGCAAGTCTTGAAAACGACGTACGCCGCCATGCTGAGATAGCCGGTGGCAAGCAGTTCGACGAATTGGCGCGCGGCGCCGTCCATCAGCGCCTGCCAGCCGTTGTGTGCGATGAGGTCAACGTTCGCTCTAAGCAGAACGAAAATGTTGTACGTGCCGGCCCCAAAGACGAAGAAGGCAATTCCCAGGACGAGAAACGTCAGCCAGCTGCGAGACAACACTGTGCGACGGAACCAGCGCTTCACCATGTTCGGCTCTCTGATGCGTTTATGCAGAGACCCGAAGTTGCCCCTGGTTATTTCTGCGGAGAGCAAATTTCGACCGGATTTCACTTCACCGTCGCAACGACCGCCGGGGAGACCAGACGCCTTTCAGCGAAATAAAGGCGAGGCCGTTGTTGGCATTCATGGGAATGACGAGCTGGTTGACGTCCGGGTCGTAACACATCGACGCGGCCGAAGGGATGTTCTCGGCGATCAACCTGGCCGGCTTGCCCGGTTCCATCATCGACACGCCGCCCAATCTCACGCTCGATACGAACTTCACGCCGTCAGCCATGATCACGAGCCCGTCGTTTCCGGACTGTGCCGCCTGTTCCGTCCGCACGACCTTTCCGTCAGGCGCGAACGTGATCACGTCGGGGTTTCCGATGTTGACCACGACGATATTCCCTTCGCCATCCACCTCGATTCCGTTCGGAATGTTGAGCGGGGCGCCCTGCACGAACACGGATGACTGGCCGTCTGGCGTGATCTTCCATATCTGCCAGGTTTCCGGCCGATCAGCGGCGCCGGTATTGGTGCCATACACCGTGCCATCCGCGGCAACGGTGATGTCGTTCAACCACTGCGATCCCGGCACGGCGACCGATTTGAGCGGGCGGCCCGTCGCCAGGTCGAACGTGCGCACGACAGCAACGCCAGGAATGTTCTGCCCGGCGTTCGCCGGGTCCGGTGTGCCGCCATCCCGATCGGCAAGGTAGAGCACTCCCTTGTGAATGAAGCTGCCGAACGGTTCGTTCAAGACGAGAGGTGGCGACAGGGTGTCGCGTTCCGCGCCGGCGTTCTGGATTCCGATCCAGCGCGGCGTGTGTACGCTGCCATCGTGATTGATGAATGCGATCCAGGCGTCGTTCGCGCGCACCGACTGTCCGACTCCGCGTGACGGCGCCACGATCACACCGCGACTGGCGTCATAGACGCAGCTCTCGACCGAATAGAGCGCGCCGAACATGCGCACGTTCTTCGACGCCGGTGCAAATGCGGCCGGTGGTGTCCCGGCTGCTGTCGTCGGCGCGGGAGGTGCCACCGGCAGGCCCACTCCGGGAGTGCCCACGTAGAAATCGCGCGGCTGCGGCGGCGGTTGTTGTGCAAACGCCTCGCCGGCAAGTGCAACCAGTGTCAATGCTCCGAGCAGCCCATATGACATCGAGCGTTTCGGAAACAGTTCGAGAATCGTCGACATCGCCGTCTCCCGCAATTTGTATGCTTCGCAAGGCAAGTTGACGCCGCGGCGACTTCTCGAAATGCGGACTAACAAACTTGCTGCTTCGATCACTCCGCCGGATTGCGCCGCGTGCGCGCCCTGAGCACGAGCCCGAGCGCGAACGTCAGCGCCAACAGCAGCGACCAGTCGAGTGCCCCGCTGGCGACATTCTCGTAGTAGATGCGCACGGTGGCCTGCACGGCCGGAAGGGTCTGCGCGTCGTGTGTGCAGCGGATTACGTAGTCGAAGGTGCCCGCATCCTTCGAAGTCACATCGCGCGATCCGGACGGCGTCAGCGGCCCCGCCCAGCCCTCTGTTCCGCCGAGACCCTCGCAGACCGCGTGTGGTGACGAGCTCCAGGTAAGCGTGGCGGACTTACCCTCCTTCACGTTCTCGGCGCTCGATGTGAGGGTGGCTGCGATGCCCCCCGTGCCACTGAGCGGTGCCGTGAAGACGCTTTCCGCTGTCACCGTGAGTATGCCGGTGCGCAAAAGCAGGTCCGTCGGTTTGAACGTCACATTGGCCACGCAAGTCGCGTTGATCGCGATCGACGTACCGCAATTGTGCGTCACGGTGAAATCGCCGCTCGCCGTGATCGAGGCGATGGTCGCCGCAGCGGTGCCGATGTTCTTGAGCGTCACGCTGCCCGTATTCGAGGTGTTGTACGGAGTGGTCAGGAACTCCGGATTTTCCGGGGAGAACGAGATGTACGGCGCCGCCGGCGGATCGACGATGGACTGCCCAACGCGCACGGCCCAGGCGCGGTAACCCACGACATTCGTCAGGTCGCGTACCTGTTCGCCCCCATCGCGGAACAAGGCGGCCGCGGTGCCGTTCCGCCCGTAGCCCCAGAAGGCTTCGCCTTCGATGTTCTGGAATAGGGCGTAACTGCCGTTGTTCGATGTCCCGATCGGCACGTGCGCGGTGCCTCCGAGCTCTTCATAGAACAGCCGCCACCATTCGCTCGAGTTGACCGCGAAGCCGCCGTCGCCCGGAACGCAGACGACGCACCCGCCGGTCTGCAAACTGGCGGTGCCCACGTCCGGCAGGCGCCAATCCGAATAGCCCTTGTAGTGGATGACTCTTAAATAGTTGGCCCACGCGCGCGCGCCGTACCAGTTCATCTTGCCGGTGGCGGCGTCGAAATCCGCTGCGACGATCGTGTGAAGGGTTCCTTCACCGGTCGGAATTTGTCCATCCGTCCAGGCTGCGACGATCTTCGTAACCAGGGTGGAGTCGGCAGCGGCCATGGTCCTGAAGAGATTTGCATCCGCGACCCAGGTGAGGTTGGCGGCCGGATGATTGATGAGACCGTTTCCCACGTCGACGAGCGCGGCACGGCTGGTCGAGGCGAGCAGTATCAGAACGAGAGAGGCGGAAAAGCGAGATGCTGTTTTCATTCGTGTGGTTGTCTTCATGGTTTGCAATCGACACCGTACCCGGTTGTTGTCAAGGCGTCTCGATGATTCTCCGTACCCTGAACGGCAAGAGCCCGGAATTCATGCGACGACATGGTGAATTTTGCCGCAATAGACCGCCCAATTGTCGCGGAGTTCACCGCGGCGATGGCCGTAAAGGCACCCCCCGAACATAAGGCCAACTGAGCGCACGAAGTGCGGCCCCATTCCAAGGGTTGCGTGCCGCTACCTTGCATTACACAGTACCGTGCTTTATAAGGTACCGCACACAATCAGGCAGGGCTGTTCGACACATGCGCATCAATCGCCGTGAATTTTCGCTGGGCCTGGCGGCTGGAATATCGAGTTCGATGACGGCAATCGCCCGCCAGGCGCCCGACCCTGAAGACTCTCGCATTCAGGCGCTGCTCGCCGACTGGGTAGACGCACGGCATCAATGCCGCGGTGTGTCGGCGGCGGCGCTCGAGTTTGATCGCACCCGCTTCCACTCGCAGGGCGTGATGGGCCTGCAGGGCAAGCGGGAGATCGGCCGGGACACGGTTTTCGGCATCGCCTCGCTGACGAAAGTGTTCACTGGGTTGCTGCTCGCCGACGCCGTCCTGCGCAAGGAAGTGTCGCTGTCGGACCCAGTGCAGTTCTACCTTCCCAGGGGCGCGAAGGTTCCGAACTACCGCGGACGCGAGATCACGCTGCTGGATCTCGCGATGCACACGACAGGGTTGCCGCAGGAGATCCCGAACTACACCACCGCGGCGGCGAACATTGGCGCCGACCCGAACGCGCCACTCTTCGAATTCCTGGAATCGCTCGAGCTTACGCGGCCAGTGGGGGAGGCGTGGTCGTACTCCAATCTCAACTATGCACTGATTGGAATCGCGCTCTCACATCGCGCCGGAATGGGTTATGAGTCCCTCTTCATCAAGCGCGTCGCGAACCCGCTGCGACTCAAGGACACGCGCGTCACCGTCACACCCGCCATGGCCGCGCGGCGCGCGAGCCCGCATCTCGACTACGACAACCCGGCCCCCGAGTGGAACAAGCCCTGGTCATTGGGCGCGGGCGCGCTGCAATCGACGGCGCAGGACCTCGCGCGTTTCCTCAGTCATGCCATGGACGCGGATTCCTCACCGCTTCAACCTGCCTTCGCGGCGATGCTGCAAACCACTCACCCGTCGCCATTCCTCGAAGGTGATCAGGCCATCGGCTGGGCAATCGATCGCAGTCACGGCGATGCGCGGGTGTTCTTTGGCGGACGAGCGCCCGGGTTCACTTCTTCAATGATGTTCGATCCGAAAGCACGACGCGGCGCGGTGGTGCTGGGAAACTCTGCGCTCATGGTGGAGAGCCTGGGTCGCGAGATTCTTCGCCCAGGCTCGACGGGACCGTCGCCCGCCCCTCAAACCAGTTTCGCGCCCGATCCAGCGCTGGACCGCCTGGTCGGTAAGTACGCGCTGGACGAGCCACACCGGGATGCCAACTTTGCCGCCGGCGAAATTGTCGACATCAGTCGTACCGCGACGGGCCTCGCTGTATCCATGCCGCGTTATCCAAAGACCAATCTGGTTCGACTGAGCGATGGCGCCTTCGGCATCAGCGGCTTCTCCGTGCGCTACGAATTCGCGCCAGCTTCCGGAGTGGCTACATCGTTGTCCCTGACCATCAATGGCAAGACGGTGGTCGCGGCGCGCACGAAATAGCAGGCGTAATGACATGCAAGTCGGAGTACCCGGCGCCGCATCGGCGTAGTCCGAAGCCAGTGATCGCGATTCCTTACTTCACCGTGCGTGTCCCGCGCCACCGGGATTACGCGCTGTCTGACCGAACACTGTCGCCCGACGAGGTGTAGTTGCTGCCTCATCCATTGCAGGAACTACCATGCGCAATCTTTCCAACGCCTCGCGGTTTGCAGCGGCCGCCGCGATGCTGTCGGGTCTCACGGGTTGCGGAGGTATCGCCTATCAGACAAACCCAGGTACCGACATTTCCGCGGCACCTACACCCGTTCCCGTTCCCGCTCCTGCGCCGGCGCCTGCTCCTCCTTCACCGCCGCCTGCACCGCCACCTCCGCCGGCACCGACTACGCCGCCGTTGTCGACTGACGTCCAGGACGTCAGCGATGGACACCCGATCGGTACCGATCGATGGCCCAGCCCTCTAACCAATGGCGATCCGATTGGGCGATTCAGCTGCGTCATCAACCCGCCGCAGCCGCTCGCCTTCTACGCGCACCTGTCGATCCTCGTGAACAATGAGCCGCAGAAAATCCCGTTGTACCTGGGCGCCTCCCGTCAGCCCCCGACGCATTGCTTCTACGCGATCCACACGCACGATTCGACAGGCAGGATTCATGTGACGCCAGCGGCGCCCGGTACTTTCACGTTGGGCGAATTGTTCCAGATCTGGGGCCAGCCGCTGACCAACACGAATGTCGCCGGCATCACGGGGCTGCCCATCGAAATCTTCGTCACCGACAATGGCACATCGGTGAAAGTCGAAGACACTGACTGGAGCAGCATCGAGCTCAGGAGTCATCGCGAAATCACGATTGCGCTTGGGACGCCCCTCGAGGAGATTCCCAACTTCACCTGGACTGACTGAGCGGCAGCGAGCCGCCTTCATCGATGTCGGTTCATTCCGATCAGCGCGGGCATGCGCAGGATCGGAATCATCGCGCACAGTACCGTCGCGATCGCGAAGCAAGTCAACGCCCAATGATGCTGCGCGGACAGATTCAACTGCCAGATCAGCACAGGGCTAACTACCGTCACCGCGATGAAACCAGCCAGGACCCCGTGGAGTGCCGCGAGCGGGCTGGTACGGCCATAGTCCCGAAGCGAAAGCGACGCGAAGAATAGCGCCACTGCGAGCAGCGCCAGCGCGATGGGGAGCGCGTGCGCAGCCAGGAGCTCCATGCCCTCGCGACCCAGTGGTAACCATCCCACCGCCGCCAGGAGAGCGAAGAGTCCCACGAAGTATTTCCAGCGGCCCTTCCAGTCGGCGACCGCCAGGTAGAAAGATCTCGCCATCAGAAATGCGCCGGCCGTCCAGGTGGCCACCGTCGTGAAAAGCGCGAGCAGCAGCACCGCGATGGACGCTCCGGGGGTTCCCTGCTGCGCACGCAGGTTGGACCAGAGACTTTCAATTTGCCTGTTGTTGTCACTGATGAGAACGATGACCACGATGGTAGTGAGCACTATCGCCACGCCGAGCAGGTGACTTCGGGCAGCCATCCTCAACTTCGCGAATGCCAGCTCCACGTCGTCGAGGGGCAGGGCGGCGAAGAAGGGCGTCATCATTGCCCGCGGCACCTGCGGATTCTTCCACGCGTAGGAGCTGCCACCGAGCGGCGAGACCATGACGAATGTGAAGAGCACTAACCCGATCTCGATGGCGGAGGGCGTACTGCGCACACCGTGGAAGACATGCATCAACAGGAACAGAGTGCAGAAGAAGAGCATGCACACCGGCGCCAGCCGGCCAAACACGCGCCACTCGTACCACGTCTGCGCCGCCGTGCCGCTGGCCAACTCGGGCATGCGCGGGCTGCCGAAATTCGACGCCCAACTGGTTAGAAGTCGTTTGGTCGGCGAGCCGGGCTCGCCAGCGTCACCGCGCCGCGACCTGATGACCGCTATCCATGCGAAAAAATATCCGCTCGCCATCATTGCAAGCAGTGTAGCGACACCGCCAATCCGGCCGAGAAGCAAATTGTCTTCCGACATCACCGAGGCAAGCGAAAGGCACGCAAGGCCCGAGACGACGGCAAGCACGGCGAGTTTCGCGAGGCGAAGGCGGATCAATTCCCAACTCATGGCCTGCTGCCAGCACGAAAACGCGATGATGGCCACCGCAATCGCCGATTGCTCGACAAGCCTCAATTGAATGCCCATCAGGAAGCGCAGCCAGAGCAGCACAAATGCCGTGAGGAACGCAGCGCCTGCCAGGATGGGTACGAGCGCAAGTGTCCATGTTGAAACGGGCAGTACCAGGATGTGCCGTGGGAAACCCGCGCGCGGATTCCGCGGGCTCAGGTCGACGTAGCCAAACGTGCTCGAGAACAGCAGCGAAAAGCTTGCGAGGATCAGGAAGCTCGCCTTGCCCGGCCATCCGGCAATGTTGATTCCAATGCCCAGGGCCGCCGCGACGGCTGCGCTCACCAGCAACGCGGATCTGTTCCTGCCGAAGATTTCCCAGCTGAGCGCGGTAAACGGTGCCATGTTCATCACGCGGCCTCGCTGAACGGAAGCCGTGACTGGCTTCGGGCGATGAAGGCTTCATTGAGCGACAACAGCCGCTGTTCGAGAATCTCGGCGCCCAGACCGCGCAAGCCGTGGATGGACGCGTCCATCTCGCCATATCCAAACACCTGCCACTCGCCGTTTGCATGGATGGCATTGAAGGCGCCGGGGACTTTCTGCCACGCGAGCTGACCCGCATGGCGAACGCTGATCTGGTGGTGTTTGCTCAGTACGGCTTCCATCGGCTCCGACAACAATAGGTTGCCCGCGCCGAAGAACACCAGGTGATCTGACACGCGTTCGACCTCATCCAGCAGGTGCGATGAGAGCAATACGCTTCTTCCCTCGTTCGATACCGTGCGGATGACGGCCGAGAGGATTTCATTGCGGGCCACCGGGTCGAGTCCGGAGGAGGGCTCGTCGAGCAGCAGCAACTCGGGCCTATGTGCCTGCGCCACGCACAACCCGACGCGTGCCTGCTGCCCCTTCGACAATTCACCGATCTTCTTCGCCGGATCCACGTTCATCATGTCCAGCAGCTCTGCCGCATATCGGCGATCCCAGGTCTCGTAGAAGGCGGCCATGTAGGTCGTGAACTGGGTGACGGTCATCCATTCGGGGTAGTCAGGCTGCTCGGAGAGATACCCGATGCGCGAGAGCACCCGTCTTGGTTGCTGCGCGGGATCCATGCCGAACACGGACACCGAACCTTGTTTGGCCTTGAGCAGGCCGAGAATGTGCTTGATGAGCGTCGTCTTGCCCGCGCCATTCTCGCCGACCACGCCGAAGACCTTGCCGCGTGGGATCTGCAGCGTCACATCCCGCAGTGCCGCCTTGTTGCCGAAGTGACGCGAGAGGTTCCGGATATCGACGATGTTTGTTGTGTCGCTGTTCATGACTCATTTGCCTTCGGTTCGTTCGGTGTCGATCTCGCGGATCAGGTTGATCAGATCCTTCGTCGAGACGTTCATGTGTTCGGCTTCGGCGAGTAGTGAGGTCACTCTCTCGCGTATCTGCGATCTGCTTTTCTCGGTCGACAGCGGCGTGGTCCCGGCGGCAACGAAGCTGCCTGCGCCTCGCCGCGTGTAGATCCATCCGGCCGCCTCCAGCTCACGATATGCCCTGGCCACGGTGTTCGGATTCACCAGCAGCTTTTCCGCGAGTGCCCGGATGGGCAGCAATTCCTGGTCGACGTCGAGCCGGCCCGCGGCAATCAGCTGCTTGATCTGCGTGACGATCTGCAGATACGGGGGGACTCCACTGTGTTGGGCCAGATGCAGATTCAAGGGCTACTCTTGAACTTGTACTAAGTGCTTAATACAGTAGTACAAGAGATCCGGGGCGTCAACAGCGAATGGCAAGGAGGTTGAAGTGTGTTTGTACTATGTGTACTATTCATACAAAGAGTACAAACAGCGGCACGAATCAGATGGAGATATCGATAGACGAGCGACTGGCCGAGCCGGTGTTCTCGCAGCTCATCACGCAGATTCGCGATGCAGTGAAGAGCGGGGCGCTGAAGCCGGGCACGCCACTGCCCACCATCCGGCAGCTGGCGTCGGACCTGCAGATCAATCCGAACACGGTCGCCAAGGCCTACGCGCTGCTCGAGCGCGACGCCTTGATCGAGACGCGCGGTCGAAAGGGTTCGTTCGTCCATCCCGATGGCAAGAAGCACTCGAAGGTGGATCTCGGATCTCAGGCCACTTCGCTTCTCGCGCGAAGCATCGCGTCGCTGCGCGAGCTGGGACTCACGGATTCCGAAATCCGCAACGCATTTGCCGGTGTCATGAAGGAGTAGGGCAATGACTTTCGACTACCAGAGTCTCCTGATCGCGGCCGTATTCGTGTCGCAGATCTTCGTGCTCTCGTTCTATGCACCGACGAGCTGGCAGCGGTATCACTCGCTCCTGTTCAAGCGGTACCCACAGGAGGAATACCCGCGCCTTCATCCGCTGCCTCTCGAAGAGCTGGAACGGAAGTTCGCGATATTCCGGCCAATGCACCTGGTCATCGGTGTCGGCGCAATCCTCACGTTCCTCGGTGCCGTCACCTGGGCTGAAAACGCGCAGGGATTCGCGGGCCTGATGCAGATGTGCCTCTTCGTACAGCTGCTGCCGCTCTACATTGCCTTGCCGTTGGCTATCAGGATGCGGGAAGGCCTGAAGGCCATGCCGCCCCCGAGCGCGCGATCGACGGAGCTGAAACGGTGGCGGGTCACCGATTTCGTTTCACCGGTGTGGGTCGTACTCGCGATTGCCGCACAGGTGTTGGGTCTCGCCTGCGCGCTCGCTATCTATCTCTACCGGCCCGGCACGATGGGGATCTTCGTCGGGTGCATCAACAGCGGCCTGATGCTGGTGGCACTCACCGCCCCGCTGTTTGGGTTCGGATGCACTCCCCGTGAAGACCCGTACATGTCCCGGGCGGATACCTTCCAGGCCCGGCAGCGCATCTTTCGCGGTCTCTACGTCATCAGCGCTGCGCTCAGCACCTGGGGCACGTTCACGCTGCTGTTCAACGCCGGCCTCATCCAGTTCGATCTCACTTTCCAGTTCGTGAGCTTCAGCATCATCGCCCAGCTATTGGCGATCGGCGCGGTGGCAACGCAGAACTCGGACCTCAACACGCGGGATTTCAGCGTCTATCGCGCCGACGGTGGCGCATCGGTGGCCCAATGAACCTTCGAATTCCAGGCATGCGCGCAGTTCTTGTCACTGCACTCCTGATGATCGTCGGCACGAACCCGGCGCGCGCGACTGCCGAGCCGTTCCCCGCCGCGACGCCCGAAAGCCAGGGGCTTTCGTCGCAGTCACTCGCGAAACTGCTGGAGGTGGTGCGCGCGTTCTCGGAGCAGGGCGAAATCGTCGGTGGCGAGTTGCTGGTGATCAAGAACCGCCGCACGGTGCTGCACGAAACGGTTGGGCTCTCGGACCTGGAAAACAAGAAACCGCTCAAGCCCGACACTATCTACTGCATCCGCTCGATGACGAAGCCGCTGGTGGGTGCGGCAGTGCAGATCCTGATTGACGAAGGCCGCCTGGCTCTCGACGACACCGCGGCCAAATACCTCGCGTCGTTCGACAACGACAAATCCCGCGCCATCACCATTCGTCAGCTGCTCACCCACACGAGCGGCCTGCCACTGTCGTCGATCATGAACATGAAGGGCGATGAGTTGGCGAGTCTCCGCAGTGTCGCCGACCTGAGCGGGAAGAGCGGCCCGACGGTCCCGCCCGGTAGTCAGTTTCAATACAGCGATGACGGCGCCGATACGCTCGGCGCAATCGTGTCGGCGATTACCGGCCAGCCGGCGGAAAGCTTCATCAGCAAGCGCATCCTCGAGCCCCTCGGCATGCACGACACATTCCCGCTCGTCAGCGCCGCTGGCAAGAAACTCGGTCGGTTTGCGCCCGCCTACGTGGGAACCCGAGGCGACTGGACGCGCTTCTCTTCGCCACAGGAAAAGCCGCACTTCTCCATTTTCCTCGGATCGCAGGGCATGTACTCCTCGGCCCATGACTATGCCCGCTTCCTCGCGATGTACCTGGATGGGGGCAGCGCGGGCGGCAAGCGCGTACTCAGTGATGCCGCGGTCAAGCGAACGCTCGCGCCTGCCATTCCCACGGGAATGCCCACCGGATTTCCCGGCCTTACTAACTACTATGGCCAGATGATGATCGACTACGTCGATGCCAGCCAGAAGGTGGTTGCCTTCGGTCATGCCGGGTCCGACGGAACCTGGGCCTGGGCCTGGCCCGAGAAAGACCTGATGGTGCTCTACTTCACCCAGTCACGCGGCAACACGACCGGCCTCGTGCTGGAGCCTGCGATCGACGGGCTGCTTCTCGGCGGATCAGGTTCCGCGCCGGTGGTTCAGAACCTGACCGCCGAGATGGTCGCACCTTATCTCGGCCTCTATTGGGTCGAGGCAGAGCAAAAGCCGATGATCGTGGTGCTGGAGAAAGAGCGTCTCGCACTCGAAATTCCGTGGCGGGCGCTCGTCGAGCTGAATCGCTCGAATGAGGAAAACGTGTGGTCGGTTGCGCAGGCCCCCGGCATGACGCTGAAGTTCCATCGCGATGGCGCAGGCCCGGTCAAGGCACTCGACATACGGCAAGGGAATCCGATGACGCTCCAGCGGTTCGAGCCGGAAGCGGGTCTGCCCAGCCTCGAAGAATTGTTCAAGCGCCGACCCGATGCACGGCGCGCCGAAAAGCTACCTTCGCTGGGCGCCATTCGTATGAGCGGCGCGGCCGAATTCGCCAGCGGGCAGCAAAAGGGGACGTTCGAACTACTGACTTCGGGAGTCGACAACTCTCACTTGAAGATCCGCATCGGTGACGGCGTAACCCAGCAAGTGGTGGCCGGCAACCGCGTCTGGATCCAGTACCAGGCGGCTACGCCTGTTCAGGAAATGCCGGAAAGCATGGCGAAATCGACTCGGCTCTCGGGCTGGATGATCTCGACCGGCGACTGGCGCGACGAATTCAGGCAGGCGCGAGTCCTCAAGCGAGTCGAGCTGGATGGCCAATCCGTTTTCATGGTTCATGCCGCTCCCGAGAAAGGACGGCAGAGACTGGTTTACCTGGACGAAAAGAATGGTCTGACGCGTGGGTATGACGAGGTGTACGAGATTCCCGGCATCGGAATGCTGGGGGCCGAGGTGCGCTTCGCCGACTATCGTGATGTCGACGGCGTGCAAATTCCGTTCAAGACCACGGTGAAGTGGCCCGCGCCACAGCTCGGAACCCAGACCTACCAGGTGGAGAAGATCGAAACGCGGGTCAAGGTCAAGAAAACTCCGTTCACCATCGAATGACCCGGTTCTTTCAGGCCGCCAGAATCGCCTTGACGTGATCGGGCGTGAGCGGAATGCGTCGCGCCGGTTTGCCAGTCGCGTCGAAAAACGCAGCGGCAATGGCCGATGCGGCACACGCATTGGCGCCTTCCGAACCCTGGCCGTAGACACCGAACTCCGGACGCGCCGCGATCACCACCTTGAGCTCCGGCATCTCGGCGATGGTCAGGATGGGATACGCGGCCCAGTTGGTCGACGTGATTGCGCCTTCGTCAAAGGTGACCTCTTCGTGCAGGGCCTGGCTGACCCCCATGAGGCTGCCGGCCTGCACCTGGCGTTTGAGCTGCAGCGGGTTCACGACCACGCCCAG
>Ga0315912_10004984_pt1 | contig 12328 bp, 12 predicted proteins | sample VfabasoilMG_FD_204469 | JGI IMG/M metagenome (GOLD analysis project Ga0315912, IMG submission 204469) | Garden soil microbial communities collected in Santa Monica, California, United States - V. faba soil | ecosystem: Environmental > Terrestrial > Soil > Garden | place: USA: California... | reverse complement strand
GCCGAGCGCCGTGAGGCGCGCGAGGACGCGCGATCGGAGCTGACGGCCCTGCGCGGCCAGCACTTCGGGACCCGCGTTCGCGGGATCGACGAGCACCGCCACGTCGTGCTGGAACTCGGCGCCGTCGGTGACGTGGAGGTCGACGTAGACGATCGGATCCCATGCATCGAGGAGGCGCAGCATCGCCTGCATCTCGGGCGCGTCCGCCTTCAGGTAGTCGCGATTGAGGTTGAGGTTCTGCGCGGTCGTGCGCCAGCCCATCGCGACGGGCCCGACCTGGTTCGGCCGGTTGTTCGGGCCGAAGCGCTCGTGGCCGTCCACGTTGAAGACGGGGACGAAGATCAGCGTCACCGCCTCGAGCGCGCCCGGAGCCTCCTTGCCGTCGAGGATCTCGCGGAGCAGGAGGAAGCCCGCGTCCTTTCCGTCGATCTCGCCTGCGTGGATGCCGCCCTGCACGAGGATTGCGGGACGCCCCTTCTCGCGCGCCTGCTCCGGCTCGAGCACGCCATCCTGCGACGCGACGAGTGCCCACATGGGGCGGCCCTCGGGCGTCGTCCCGAATGTCTCGCAGCGCACGCGCTCCGGGTACGCGTCGTCGAACGCCTGGCAGAGCCGCTCGACCTCGTCCATGCGGCCCGTCGCCGTGAATCCGGATCGCTCCGCGACGGTCGTGAGATCGGGAGGCTCTGCGGAAGCGGTCATCGGAGGAACGAGGAGGACGAGAAGGCGCAGGCACCGCCGGGCATGTCGCAGCATGTTCCCATCATGCCGTGCGTCAGCCCTTGAAGACGAAGGGCGTCCGGATCTTCGCGAGGCGCGGATGCTTGCGATCGGCCGCGGAGAGGACGGCCTCGCCCGCGGGAATGGGCCATGGGATGCCGAGGACGGGATCGTCCCACGCGATGCCGTGCTCGTGCTCCGCGGAGCCGTAGCCCGCGAAGCGGTTCATCACCATCGTGTCGGGCTCGAGCGTGCACGAGCCATGCGCGAAGCCCGACGGGATGAACAGCATCTCGCGGCCCTGGCCCTGGATCTTCACGGCGTGGAAGCGGCCGAAGGTGGGCGAGCCCCGGCGGATGTCCACTGCGACCGCGAGCATCGATCCGGTCAGCGCCATCACGAGCTCGTGGCGCGCCTCGGGAGGCGACTGGAAGCGCAGTCCGCGCACCGTTCCCGGCGTGGGCGACACGCAGACTTCCTCCTGCACGAAGTGGATCCCCGGCATGCCGGCGTCGCGCCACACCTCGGTGACGCTGCCCATCGCGTCCGCGATCACGCGCGGGCGAAGGAGCTTGAGGCCCGGGAGCGGGAGGTCGATGGCGTCCATGCTCGGCGCGTCCTCGCCGCGCCTGCGGCAAGCTTGCCACGAGTCGGGGCGCAGATGCTCTCGTGCCGATCCGCGTCCCGGAGCCGCGGCCTGCGGTCCATCCGCCCCATCCTCGCCGAGGACCGCCTGTTATCCTGCCCCGGCGCATGAGCAAGTGGCGGACCAGGTGCCTTGGCGGCGCGACGGTGCCCGGATGCTGAGTCCAGCGCCCCGCGTGCTCCACGTGATCACGTCGCTCGGCGTCGGCGGCTCGGAGCGCTATCTCGGCCAGCTCGTGCCCAGGCTGGCCGCTCGCGGCGTCATCAGCACCGTGGTGAGCCTGGGCGCGCCCGGTCCCATCGGCGAGTCCCTCGCCTCGGCCGGCGTGCCGGTGATCGACCTCGGGATGCGCCGCGATCGACTCGTGCAGCCGCGCGCGCTCCTGCGCCTCCTCCGCGCGACGCGCGACGCGCGAGCTGACGTCGTGCAGACGTGGCTGTACCACGCGGACTTGATCGGCATGATCGCGGGTCGCGCCGCGGGATGTCGCTGCATCGCATGGAACGTGCGGTGCGCGGAGACGGACTTCACGCGCCACGCGCGGACGACGAAGCTCGTAGCCCACGCGCTCGCGCTGCTTTCGCGCATGCCTCGAGTGGTCATCCACAACTCGCGTGCCGGCCGTCGCGCCCACGAGGCACTCGGCTATCGCGCGCGGCGCTGGCTGTACCTGCCGAACGGCGTGGACGCGGCGGCCGTCGCTCGCGGTCCGGCGGCGCGCGCAGCGGCGCGTGCCCGCCTCGGTCTCGCCGACGACGAGCTCGCCATCGGCTGCTTCGGCCGCGTGGATCCCGCGAAAGGATGGGACGTGCTGGTGCGTGCCGTGCCGCAATTCCTCGAGCGGATCCCGCGGGCGCGATTCGTCCTCGGCGGCACCGGCGTCACGCGCGATGCCGCAGCATTCGCCGGCCTTCCATCCTCCGTCCTCGTCGTCGGCGAGCGGAGCGATCTCGCGGAGGCGTGGGCGGCCTTCGACTTCACGACGCTGCCGTCCGTCTCCGAGGGCTGGCCCAACGTGGTGGCGGAGTCCATGGCCGCCGGGGTGCCGGTGGTCGCCACGCGCGCGGGTGATGCCGAGGACATCGTCGGTGACGCCGGGATCCTCGTCGAGCCGGGTCGCCCGGAGGCGCTCGTCGAAGGCTGGCTCGCGATGGCCGCGCTCTCGCGCGATCAGCGGGAAGGGATGGGCGAGCGTGGCCGCGGGCGCATGCGCGAGCGATTCGATCTCGAGGTGGTGGCGGACCGTTACGCGCGTCTCTACGAGTCGCTCGCGGAGGTCGCACGCTCGCGCGCCGGGGCGCCGGCATGGGACGATGCGCTGAAGGAGGTCGGGCCTTGAGGATCCTCGTCACGGGATGCGCCGGATTCATCGGCAACTCGCTCGCGCGGCGGCTGCTCGCCGATGGCCACGTCGTCGTCGGCATCGACAACGTGAACGACTATTACGATCCGTCCCTGAAGGAGGCGCGGCTCGGACTGCTGGCGCCCGAGGCGAGCTTCACGTTTCATCGGGCGGACATCGTGGATCCCGCGGCGGTCGCAGCCGTCTTTTCGGGGGAGCGCTTCGACGCCGTCGTCCATCTCGCGGCCCAGGCCGGCGTGCGCTACTCGATGCAGAACCCGCGCGCCTACGTCGATGCCAACGTGATGGGCTTCCTGAACGTGATCGAGGGGTGCCGTCACCATGCGGCCGGGCACCTCGTGTACGCATCCACGAGCTCCGTCTACGGGCTGAACGCGCGGATGCCGCTCTCGGCGCATCGGCCGGCGGATCACCCCATCTCGCTCTACGCCGCCACCAAGAAGGCCAATGAGGCGATGGCTCACGCGTACGCGCACATGTTCGGCCTGCGGGCCACGGGCCTGCGGTTCTTCACCGTCTATGGTCCGTGGGGACGTCCGGACATGGCCTTCTTCCTGTTCACGAAGGCCATCCTCGAGGGCCAGCCGCTGCGCATCTTCGGCGACGGGCACCAGCGACGCGACTTCACCTACGTCGCGGATCTCGTGGAGGTGCTCACGCGCGTCGTCGGCGGCTCCGGAGCGGAGCCGGATCCCCGCTTCGATGCGAGCGAACCCGATCCCGCGACGAGCAGTGCGCCCTACCGCCTGCTCAATGTCGGCAACGGGCAGTCCGTCGATCTCCTGCGCTGCATCGGAATCCTCGAGGAGATCCTCGGTCGCAAGGCGGAGCTGGTGTTCGAGGCTGCCGCGCCGGGAGACGTCACGGCGACGCTCGCGGAGGTCTCTGATCTCGTGACGGACTTCGGTTTCACGCCCGCGACGCCGGTCGAGGAGGGGATCCGCCGCTTCGTCGCGTGGTACCGCGAGTACTACCGCGCCTGATCAGCTCGTCGACAGCACCGTGGTGCAGTGAGCGCAGCGCCGCGCCTTGATCGGGATGGACGAAAGGCACTCGGGGCACTCCTTGTTGGTGGGATCGGGCGGGGGGGCCGCGTCGGCCCGCTTCAGTCGGTTCACGGCCTTGATGACCATGAACAGCACGAGCGCGATGATCGCGAAGTCGAACACGGTCTGGAGAAACACGCCGTAGTTGAGCGTGGCGACGCCCGCGTCCTTGGCCGCCTTGAGGGATTCCGGCGCGGGAGCGCCCGGCTTCTGCATCGCAACGAAGAGGCTCGTGAAGTCCACGTTGCCGATGACCTTGCCGATGGGCGGCATGAGCACGTCGGCCACCAGCGAGCTGACGATCTTCCCGAACCCTGCGCCGATGATGACGCCGACGGCCATGTCGACGACGTTGCCCTTCAGCGCGAACTCCCGGAACTCCTTCGCGAACCCCATGCGGGCCTCCTTGCAGTGGAGGCCGAGTCTATCTCCCGGGCCGCGTGGCATGCTGGTTCGATGAACATGTTGCGCGGGCTGGTTCTCACGGCGGCGTGCGCGATGGCGACGCCGCTGCTCGCGGCCTCGACCGCGGACGTGCTGCCGCTGCTCCCCCTCGGCGATCCGGCGCGCGCGCTCGAGCTGGTCTCCGGCGAGGCCGGACAGTTCCTCGACTTGCGGGCGGCTCCTCGCGAAGGCGGCGGGCGTGACGTGACGGTCGAGGCTCTCGCGCGCGACGCGTCCAAGGCGGACGTCGTGCTGATCGGCGAGCATCACGCGAGTGCCGCGGGCCACGAGGCGGAGCGCCGGCTCGTCGAGGCGCTCGCAGCGACCGGCCGGCCGCTCGCGCTCGGCTTCGAGTTCTTCGAGTCGCAGGATGACGCGGCACTGGCGCGCTACGTCGCGAAGGAGACGAGCCTCGAGGAGATGCTCGTCGCCGCCGACTGGACCGGCTTCTCGTACCGCTTCTACAGCCCGATGCTCGAGATCGCGCGCGAGCACGGCTTCCCCGTGCTGGGCCTCAACGTTCCGAGGGAGCTGACGCGCAGGGTCTCGCGCGAGGGCTACGAGGCGCTGACCGATGAGCAGAAGGCACTCGTAGGTCCTCTGGGGGACGAGGATCCGCGGCATCGCTTCGTCGTGGATTCGATGATGGGAGGCATGGGCGCGACGATGCCCGCGATGTTCGAGGGGATGCTGAAGGGCCAGATGACGTGGGACGCGGCGATGGCGCGCTCGATCCTGCGCGCGCGCGAGGGCGTCGCGAGGGATCGGCTCGTCGTCGTGATCGTCGGCGTCGGTCACGTCGCGCATGGGCTCGGCATCCCCGCTCGCCTTCGCGCCGCGGACTCCGCGCTCGACGTGCGCGTCGTCGTCCCCGTGGATGCGGAGCGACCCGACGCGGATGCCCTGTCGCATCCCGGCTTCGAGTCGAAGGAGATCGCGACGCTCTCGCGCGGCTTCGGCGACGCCGCCTACATCCTCGCCGATGCCGGTGGCGCCGAGGGCCGCCCGCGCCTCGGCGTCACGCTGGCGAAGGCCGAGGGCGGCGTGCTCCTCGAGAAGGTCGAGCCCGGCGACGTCGGCGCGCGCGCGGGCCTGCGAGCGGGCGACGTGCTGCTCTCGGTCGGCGGCGTGCCGGCGACGGAGCTGCCGCGCGCGCGGCTGCTGCTGCAGGATCTCGCATGGTCGCAGCGCGTCGAGCTCGGCATCCGCAGAGGCGCGGATCGCCTGACGATTCCGCTGATCTGCGTGCCGGCGCCCGACGGTCCCGGGCGCTGGATGTCGAGCGAGCCGGCCTCGCAGCTCCTCGACGGCTTCGATCCGCGCTCGCCGCGCTCGTTGAGTCCCGCGACCGCGCGCGAAGGAGTCCCCTCGGCACGCCTGGTCGAGCTCGACGGCAGGTTCGTGCGCCTCGACATCCACGACGGAGGCCGCCTCGCACAGGCCTGGCTTCTCGATGGCGATGGACGTCCCGTCTCGGGCATCCTGGCCGAGCCGGCGGCCGACGGCGCCGTGCGCGTCGAGCTCGAGCGCGACGCTGCCGGAGGAGTGACGCGCGAGCGACGCCTCGACGCGGCAGGCCGCGAGCTCGCACCCTAGGCTCGGTTGCTGGATGGGAACAGGCTAACGACGACGCGGCGCGCCTGCTATTCTGGCGGCCGTGGCAGGACCGATGATGCGCACGTCGCGGCTCCCTGACGCGGCCTTCTGGCGCGGCCGTCGCGTCCTGCTCACCGGTCACACCGGCTTCAAGGGCGCGTGGCTAGCGATCTGGCTCCACGAGCTGGGCGCCGAGGTCCACGGCTTCGCGCTCGATCCCCCGACGGCGCCCAACCTCTTCGACGATGCCGCCGTCGCGCGCGGACTCGCGTCGGACGAGCGCGCCGACCTGCGCGATCCAGCGGGCATCGCGGCGAGCACGAGCCGCGTCCGACCGGAGATCGTCCTGCATCTCGCCGCCCAGTCGCTCGTGCGTCTCTCGCATCGCGAGCCGCTCGCCACCTTCGCCACGAACGTCATGGGGACGGCGCACGTGCTCGATGCCGCGCGACGCTCGCCGGACGTGCGCGCCATTGTCGTCGTCACGAGCGACAAGTGCTACGAGAACCGCGAGCGCCTCGAGCCTTATCACGAGGAGGACGCGCTGGGCGGACGCGATCCCTACAGCGCGTCGAAGGCCTGTGCCGAGATCGTCACCGGATCCTGGCGGGCGAGCTTCGCGCGCGAGGCGGATGCCCCGCGCATCGCGAGCGCGCGCGCGGGCAACGTGATCGGAGCGGGCGACATGGCGCTCGATCGGCTCGTGCCCGACTGCGTGAGGGCGTTTCGCGCCGGGAAGCCGGTGAGGCTGCGACATCCCGGCTCGGTGCGCCCGTGGCAGCACGTGCTCGAGCCGCTCGCCGGCTACCTCGTCCTCGCCGAGACGCTGCGTGACGCGTCAGGCGCGGAGGCGGCGCGCGCATGGAACTTCGGACCCGATGCAGCGGATGACGCGACCGTCGGCGACGTGGCGCACGAGGCCGCGCGGCTCTGGGGAGACGACGCTCGAATCGAGATCGAGGAGGGCGCGTCGGGGCCGCCGGAGGCGAGCATCCTCCGCCTGGACTCGACGGCCGCGCGCGCGTCGCTCGGCTGGGCGCCGCGCTGGCCGCTCGCTCGCGCGCTCGAGGCGACGATCGCGGGCTACCGCAGTGCCGCGGACGTCCCGCTCGGCGACGTCCTGCGGGCGCAGATCGCCGACTACTGCGCCCAGCCCGTCGGGGCGTCGTGAAGCTCACCCGCACGAGCATCGAAGGCGTCGTGATCGTCGATCTCGAGCGGCGCGTCGACGAGCGCGGCTTCTTCGCGCGCAGCTTCTGCGCGACGGAGTTCGCCGCGGCGGGCCTGTCGTGCCGCTTCGTGCAGGCCAACGTCTCGTTCAACCACGAGGCGGGAACGCTCCGCGGGCTGCACTGGCAGGCGGCTCCCCACGAAGAGGCGAAGCTCGTCCGCTGCACGCGCGGCAGGATCCACGACGTGGCCGTCGACATGCGTCCAGGGTCAGCGACGCTGCACGCGTGGGTCGCCGTCGAGCTCGACGAGGACGGCGGTCGCGCACTCTACGTTCCGGAAGGCTGCGCGCACGGCTACTTGACCCTCACGCCGAATGCCGAGGTCAGCTACCTCGTCTCGGCAGCGCACGATCCGGGCTCCGAGCGCGGCGTTCGCTGGGACGATCCCGCGCTCGCGATCCCCTGGCCCGAGACCGGGCGCCGCATCCTCTCGCCACGGGACAGCGCGCTGCCGTTGCTCGCCCCATGATGCGCCTGCTCGTCACGGGGGCCACGGGCTTCATCGGCAGCCGCGTCGCCATGCGAGCGGCACGGGCCGGCCACGAAGTCCAGGCGACCGCGCGGCGGCCGTCACGGGCGCTGGAGCGCGAGTTGGGGCTGAGCCTGACCGCCCTCGACGTGCTCGATCCTGCCCTGGGGAGCCGGAGCCTGGCGGCCGACGCGATCATCCACTGCGCCACGGCCAACGACGTCGTCTCCCGCGACGCCGCCGCGGGCATTGACCTGACCGTGAACGGCACGCGTCACGTGCTCGAGTTGGCACGGAGGAGCGGCATCCCGCAGGTCGTCTTCCTCTCCACGCTCCAGGTGCTGGGCCAGGAGCTCGAGGGGACGATTGCGGAGGAGGCTCCGCCGCGCTGCGAGAGCCCGTATGCGCTGAATCACCTCATGGGGGAGGAGGCGTGCCGCACGCACGAGCGCCTGCATGGCGGCAAGGTGATCCTGCTGCGGCCCGCCAACGTCTACGGCGTTCCCGATGTGAGCAGCGTGGACCGCTCGACGCTCGTGCCCACGTGCTTCGTCGAGCAGGCGCGGACCACGGGCAGGATCGAGCTGCGCACCTCCGGCCGCCAGCGGCGGAACTTCGTCTCGACCGACGAGGTGGCGAGCGCCTGCCTGCACGTCGTCGATCACCTGCCCATGGGCTGCCACGCGGTCACCGTCGGATCCAACTGGGTCGCCAGCATTCGCGAGGTAGCCGAGATGGTGGCTCGAGTGGGGACGGAGGTCATGGGCTCGCCGCTGGAGGTCGAGGCGCCGGCGGGCGAGGAGCGCAGCAACGACTTCGTGCTCGCATCGCGCCTCGACGTCCTGCGTCCCACGAGGGACGCGTCGGTGCAGTGCATGATCCGCGTCATCAAGCGGCTCTTCGATGGACCTGCCCGCAATCCCTGAGCCCAGACCATGTCAGCAAGCCTTCCACCGGCGCCCAGCGATCCGTCGAATGCCCTCGTCATCGGCGAGGGAGTCTTCGTCAGCCCTGATGCCCGCATCCATCCCTCCGTTCGCGGCAGCCGCATCGTCATCGGCGACCACTCGCAGATCTACGACTTCGCGTGCCTCCGCGCCGTGGGCGGAGGCGGGGACATCCGCATCGGCGCGCACTGCTACATCAATCCCCACTGCGTTCTCTATTCGGGCAACGGCATCACTCTCGGCGACTACGTCCTGCTGGCGCCGGGCGTCCTCCTGGTGCCGACGAACCACGCCTTCACGCGGCGCGACGTGCCGATGCGCGCGCAGGGCTTCGCGCCATCGAAGGGGGGCATCACGCTCGAGGATGACGTCTGGATCGGGGCGGGCAGCGTCATCCTCGACGGCAGCCGCGTGGGCAAGGGGGCCATCATCGGCGCGGGGAGCGTCGTGCAGGGAGACGTTCCCGGCTACGAGATCTGGGGCGGCTCGCCGGCGAGGTTCCTGAAGCAGCGGCCGTGACTCCGCGCGGAGAGCGAGGTTTCGGCGGCCTCCGATTGGGCTACCATCCCGGCGAGGTGAATGGAGTGCCATGAGCGATCCCGTCGAGGAGTTCGAGGCCGAGCGCGCGTCGGCCATCGCGAAGATGTCCCGGGACGAGGAGCTGCGGGCCAAGTCGCTCGACTGGATGCTCCACGCCGACCGCTACAAGTACAGCTACAACTTTCGCTGGCTCGGGCGTCCGATCATCAAGCATCCGGGCGACGTCCTGGTGATGCAGGAGATCATCTGGGACGTGAAGCCCGATCTCATCGTCGAGACCGGGGTCGCGCACGGCGGCAGCGCCGTCTTCTCGGCGTCCATGCTGGAGCTCCTCGGCGGGGACGGCAGGGTTGTCGCCGTGGACATCGACATCCGGAAGCACAACCGCGCGGCGATCGAGGCGCACCCGTTGTCACGGCGCATCACCCTGATCGAGGGATCGAGCACCGATCCCGGCGTCATCGAGCAGGTTCGGCGCGAGGCTCGAGAGGCGAAGCGCGTGATGGTCTTCCTCGACTCCCTCCACACGCACGATCACGTGCTCGCGGAGCTCGAGCTCTACGGCCCTCTCGTCACGGTCGGCAGCTACCTCGTGCTGCCCGACACGTTCATCGAGTACTTCCCCAAGGGCTACTATTCGGATCGGCCGTGGGACGTGGGCAACAACCCGATGACGGCGATGCGCGCGTATCTAGCGGCACATCCCGAGTTCGAGGTGGACCACGCCCGAGGCGACAAGGTGCTGATCACGGAGGCCTTCGACGGCTACCTCCGGCGCGTCCGGTGAGCCGATGGAATCGTCGCGCCCGTCGGCGCTGCGCTCCCTCGTCCGGTCCAGTCCGCCGCTCCGCAAGCTCTGGGCGCTGTTCCGCAACCTGACGGGCAAGCGACTCGCCGACGGTCCCCTGCGCTACAACCAGGACGGGCTCGCGACGCGGCAGCACTGCGACTTCATGGCGGATCCGCGCTTCCAGCGGGCCTACGCGTTGGGCGAGGCCACGGGATCGTGGGGCAGTGCTCGCGTCCACTGGCGCGTGCACGTGGCGTGCTGGGCGGCGCATCAGGCGTCGCTCCTCGACGGCGACTTCGTCGAGTGCGGCGTCAACCGCGGCGGTCTCGCGCGCACGATCATCGACTTTCTGGACATGGACTGGTCGTCGCGCCGCTTCTTCCTGCTCGACACGTTCCACGGGCTCGTGGACGAGCAGATCTCCGACGAGGATCGCAGCGCGGGCAGGGAGGCCGGCGGCTACGAGGAGTGCTTCGAGGCGGTGGCGTCCACCTTCCGGCCGCATCCCTTCGTGCGCCTCGTGCGGGGCGTGGTGCCGCAGACGCTCGCGCAGGTGGACTCCGAGCGCGTCGCCTACCTCTCCCTCGACATGAACTGCGTTCCCCCGGAGATCGCGGCGGCGCGCCATTTCTGGCCGCGGCTCGTCCGCGGAGCGATCATGCTGCTGGACGACTACGGCTTCGAGGGCCATGAGCCGCAACGACGTGCCTTCGATGCGTTCGCGGCCGAGCACGGGGTGCTCGTACTCGCACTGCCCACGGGGCAGGGCGTGATCGTCAAGCCGCGATGACGACTCCGCGCGTCACCGTCGGCATGCCCGTTCGCAATGGCGCGCCGGTCGTCGCCGAGGCTCTCGCTTCCGTGCTCGCGCAGGACTACGGCGATCTCGACATCCTCATCTCGGACAATGCGTCGACCGACGCCACGCCCGACATCGTCGAGGAGTTCCGCCGCGGCGACGCGCGGATCCGCACGGTTCGACATGCCACGCCGATGCGCGCCCTCGACCACTTCCACTGGGTGAAGGACCAGGCGCGCGGGGAGTACTTCATGTGGGCGGCGCATGACGACGTGCGCTCCCGGGACTTCGTGTCGTCTCTCGCTCGCGCCCTGGAGGAGCGCTCGGGCGCGGTGCTGGCCTTCGGAGACCTGTGCATCAGCCACGAGCCGTGCCGCATGGGAGACCCGCGCGTCTACGCGTTCGAGACGCGTGGCCTCGGCGCGCTGCGCCGCGTCCGGAAGGCCGCGTTCGGGAAGTGCTACCAGATCTACGGGCTCTGGCGTACGAGCTTCCTCTGCCGCCTCCCACTGGCCTACTCCCAGTGGTGGCCCGACCTGCCGCTCATGATGGGGGCCGCGTGCGTGGGCGAGTTCATCCACGTGCCGGGTCCTCGATTCGGCTACTACGAGATCTTCAAGTCCGATGCGACGCGCGCCGCCTATCAGGATCTCGGGACGCCGCTCAGGCGGATGGGCTCCGTGCTCGAGCTGCAGCGCGCCGCATGGGTGTCGTGCGACGCCGTCGCGGGACCTGCGATGGCGGCCTTCGCGGTGGGTTGCCTCACGGCGCGGCATGCCGCCCAGCTGCCGGGCTTCGCCTGGCGGCGGGCTCGCGAGCGCCTGGTGGGCAGGTGAGAGGGGGACCTGCGCCGGCCGGCGCTCGCGCCCATGCGACGGCGCACGCGACGGCGCGCGCGACGCCTCCGGAGGTGACGTGGTGAAGCTCTCCTGGCCAGGCCGCGTGTCGCGGGCGTGGAGCGACTGGCGGAAGGGCTCCTTCGACAAGCGCGTCGCGCTCGCGGTGATCGTCGTCGGCGCGGCAACGCTCCTCGTCAAGGTCGCCGCCGTCGCGAAGGAGATGGTCGTCGCGGCGCGCCTCGGGACGGGTCCCGCGGTCGACGCGTATGCCCTCGCCTACGGCGTGATCGCATGGGGCGAGACCGTCGGCGCGCTGGCGTTCGCGCATGCGCTCGTGCCCGCCTGGCTGAAGCAGCGGGAGGAGGGCGGGGAAGCTGCCGCGGCGAGGCTGCTCGGCCAGGCCGTGACCATCCTGCTGGCAGGACTCGCCGTCATGACGGCACTGCTCGCGGCCGCCGCCATCAGGCTCCTCCCGTCGCTCGCGCACGGCCTCGAGGGCGGACGGCTGGAGCTCACGCGTCATGCCGTCCTGCTCATGCTGCCGTTCCTGATCCCGATCGGCCTCTACCACTGCTGGGCCGCCGTGCTGAACGCGAAGGAGCGCTTCGCGTTCGCGGCGCTGGCGCCGATGCTGAGCCCGCTGGCGATCCTCGCCGCCGTGATGATGATCCCGGTCGAGCGCGGCACGACGGCGCTCGCGGTGGGCACCGTCGCGGGGGCCGTGCTCCAGGCCGCCGCTCTCGCGACGATCCTCGTCGGCAAGGGCTTCGGCCTCAGGCCGCGACGGCCAGTATTCTCGGATCCCGCACTCCGCGACGTCCTCGATCGCTTCGCTCCGCTCCTGCTCGCGCATGCCATCATCGGCCTCAGCGTCGTCGTGGACAGCGTCATGGCGGC
>Ga0315912_10004983_pt1 | contig 12329 bp, 10 predicted proteins | sample VfabasoilMG_FD_204469 | JGI IMG/M metagenome (GOLD analysis project Ga0315912, IMG submission 204469) | Garden soil microbial communities collected in Santa Monica, California, United States - V. faba soil | ecosystem: Environmental > Terrestrial > Soil > Garden | place: USA: California... | reverse complement strand
TCTGCACCACCGGCCCGCGTTGCCAGGCCGTTTGCAGCGTCGCCGCGTCCGCCCAGACTTCCGACTCGGCGAGACCGCCATCATCCGTGAAGCGGCCCACGACTACCCAATCCGTCTTGAGCCAACGTACGGTCTTGCCGATCTCGAGGCCCTTGTACTGCTTCACCGCTCCGTCGCCGACGATGAGTTCGTTCGTGCCCGGCTTGAACATCCGGCCTTCGACGAGTTTGAACTCCTTGCGAATCTCCATGGCCATCGGCGCCACACCGCGCAACGGCAAATTGGCCGACGAATCCTTGGTGGAGAGCGGCTGGGACACCACGCCGTACACCTCCGGCGAGATCATGAGCTCGTTCTTCGCGTTGCGCCGGATGTTGGGTGCGTTGGTCACCGCCGTAATCTGGTCCGGCGGGAAGTAGCTGGACATTTCGCTGACCGACCCCGATCGCATGATCATGGCGACATCCTCGGAGCCGGATCCTTCCAGCGCCGCGCTGAAACCCGCGCCGATCGACAGGAGCGCCACGAGTACCAGCGTGACGCCGCCGATGCCCATGACTGCGACCAGCGAAGACGACCAGCGCTCCGGGATGTTGCGCAGGTTCATCGCCGTGATGGCAGTGATTTGTTCGAATGTATTGGCCATGTCACAGTCCTCAACAGCGACGCAACGCGTCTTGTTATCCGCGACGCAACGCGTCGACGACCTTGAGCCGCATCGCCATCAGCGAAGGCCACAGTCCCGCGACCAACGCGAAAGCGATCATCAGCACCGTCGCCGTGATGAAGGTGGAACCCGGCAGTGCGAAGCCCGGCAGGTTGGCCTTGAGTAACGGCGCCAGCCCGAGCGACAGGAGCTTGGCGAGCCCCATGCCGACGAGTCCGGCCGACAGCGTCAGCATCAGCGACTCGAGCAACACGAGCATGACGATGAGCGTTGCGCCAAAGCCCAGCGTCTTCATGACGCCGATTTCGTTGGTGCGCTCGCGCACGGACTGCGCCATGCGATTGGCGATGACGAGCAGCATGGTGAAGAACACCGCCAGCGTCACCGAGGTGACGATCACGGTCATGTCACCGATCTGGTCTATCCAGTGCTTGATCCACTCGCGCTCCGTGGCCGTCTCCGTTTCGAAGTCGGAGTTGGCGAAGCCCGCATCGAGCTTCTTCGCCATGGCGCTCGCCTGTTTCGCGTCGTTGACCTTGATCGTCAGCGAGCCGATGTTGTCCTTCGCGAACGCGAGCGCCTCGTTGTAGTAATCGAAGTTCATGTACGCGGCGCCGTCGATGAAGGGCGTGTCGGTTGTAAATACGGCCACGATGTTGAACTGCCAGGTGTCCGTGCCATCCGTCTTCTTCAGGTACTGCGAACGGATGGGCACGCGATCCCCGACTTTCCAGCCGAATTTCTGCGCGAGCAGCGACCCGACGATCAGCGCCTGGCGGTCCTGCAGCCAGAGCTTTTTCTCCTCCGGCTTCAGCTTGATGAGTGATTGCACGTCGAGTAACGGACCTGGCTGGGTCGCGAACAGCGCAAACGGTTCCTTGGGATTCTGCGGCGTTCGAAACTCCGCGCCGAACCAGCTCTGCGAGGCGACCGCGCGCACACCGTCCACCGTCTTGATCTTCTCGTAGTACGCGAGCGGCAGCGGCGCGGTGAGGCCGGCCTTGTTGCGCATGACCAGTCGGTCCGCGCCCGCCATGTTCACGCCTTCCACCATGCTGGTGCGCACCGCCTGGAGCAGACCGAACAACAGGAAGGCGATCAGGATCGATGTGAACGTGAGCACGAGGCGGAATTTTCGCCGCCCCATGTTCGCCCAGACGAGGGGTATCCAGCGGAACATGATTATGACTCCCGTTCCAGGCGGCCCTTCTCGAGGTGCAGCGTGCGATTGGCACGCTCGGCGGCGCGCGGGTCGTGCGTCACCATGACGATGGTCTTGCCATGCTGCTTGTTCAGCGCCTGCAGCAGGTCGAGGATTTCATCACCCGACTTGCGGTCGAGGTCGCCCGTCGGCTCGTCGCACAGCAGGAGCGTCGGATCGGTGACGATGGCGCGCGCGATGCCCACGCGCTGTTCCTGTCCACCCGAGAGCTCGCGCGGCTTGTGCTTCATGCGATCCGCGAGACCCACGAGCTTGAGCGCGGTGTGCACGTGCTCCAGGCGCTGGGATCGGGAAAGACGCGTCAGCAGCAGTGGCAACTCCACGTTGCGTTCCGCGGTGAGCACCGGCAGCAGGTTGTACATCTGGAACACGAAGCCCACGTGCGTGCCGCGCCACTTCGCGAGATCGGAGTCCGACAGCCGGTCGATGGCCTGGCCGTCGACTTCGACGCTGCCCGTCGACGGGCGATCGAGACCGCCGAGCAGATTGAGCAGCGTGGTCTTGCCCGAGCCCGAAGGCCCCATGAGCGCGACGAAGTCCCCGCGTGGCAGTTCGAGGTCGAGTTTCTCGAGGACCGGCACGACTTCGTTGCCGCGCTTGTACTGCTTGGCGACGCCGCGCAGGCGCGCAACCACCGGGTCATTGTTCGTCGCCGCTTTTTCCATTGCCGCCATGTTCGGATCCCCAGTTGAAGACTAACTATTGGCTTCTTTGAGCTTGACCTTGCCGCCGTCGACCAGGCCTTCGACTATCGGAGCCACGAGTTCGTCACCCGCGCTCACGCCCGCCAGCACTTCGGCCTGGCCGTCGTTCTCTGCACCGATGGTGACCGCGCGCCGCTCGACGCGCCCCTCGCTGACCACCCAGACGAACGGCTCGCCGTCGATGCGCTGCACGGCCGCCGACGGCACGCGGATTCTCGGACCTGCATTCGACACGGCCTGTGCCGGCTTCTCGTCGAGGAAGCGCACCTTGATGCCCATGTCCGGCAGGATCTGAGGCTCGAGCTTGTCGAAGCCGATGCGCACGCGCACGGTCGCCTTGGTGCGATCTGCCGTGGGCACGATGTTGATGACATGCGCGGCGAGCGGCGCGTCCGGATACGCATCGAGCTTCGCTTCGACGCGCTGGTTGTTCTTGACGCGATTGATGTACGCCTCGTTGACGTCCACTTCGACTTCGCGCGAAGACATGTCGACGATGGTCGCGATTCCGGTGCGCGTGAAGCCGCCACCGGCAGACAACGGCGAGATCATCTCGCCCTGCTGTGCATTCTTGGAGATCACGACGCCATCGAACGGCGCGCGCACGTTGAGGTCGTTGTAGTCGATGCGGCGCATGGCGAGGCTGCTTTCCGACACCTTGACCTGCGCCTGCGAGGCCGCGAGCCTCGCGGCGAGCGCGTTCGCTTCGGCTCTCGACGCATCGAGCGCCGTCTCGCTCACGAGCTGCTGCTTCACGAGCGCTTCGTTGCGTTCGAGATTCCGGCGCGCGTCGGCGAGGCGCACTTCGATTTCAGCAAGGTTGCTGCGCGAGGCCGCAAGCTCACGCTCGGCCATCTGGAGCATGGTGGAGCTGTTTTCCGGATCGAGGCGCGCCAGCACCTGGTCCTTCTTCACTTCCATGCCTTCTTCGACATAAATCTCGAGAACCTTGCCCGTGACTTTCGAAGCCACCGTGGCCTGGCGGCGCGCGACGACGTATCCGGAGGCGTTGAGCACCGAATTTCCCAGACTCGGGCCACCCGATTCGGCTTCGGCGACCACCGTGGTGATCTCCGTGGGCTTCGGCTGCAGGTAAAACCACGCGCCCGCCCCGATGACCGCGATGCCCACTGCAATGCCGGCAAAAAGGCCTTTGCGACTTCCGCCTTCACCCGGATGGGAGCGGTCGATGCGCAGCGAACCCAGCGATTCGTTATCCAGAGGCATGGAGCTATAAGTTCCTGAAACTATTGGTGTGCTTTCGATGCGCGTGAAGAGTAATGGAAATCGGAGGGGGACACATCTGTCACTTGTCATGTCCAGTACAGGACGAATCACATGACTGGAAAACGACATCGATAGAATGCCGCCGCATGACAAATCGTTGGGATGCACTCGAAGTGATGCGCGGTCCATGGAACTGATCGATATTGGCCTGAACCTCGCGCACGACAGCTTCGACGCCGACCGCGCCATGGTCATCGAACGCGCGCGACATCTCGGCGTGGTCCAGATGGTGGTCACCGGATCGAGCGAAGACAGCACGCGCCGGGCAATCGAGCTTTCGCGCAGCCTTCCGGGCGTTCTCTTCGCCACCGCGGGCGTCCATCCCCACCACGCCGCGGACCTGACGCCCGAGACGCTCGCCCCGCTCGAAGCGCTGGCCCACGAGCCCGAAGTGGTGGCCGCGGGTGAATGCGGACTCGATTATTTTCGCGATCTGTCCCCGCGTCCGCTGCAGCGGCGAGCCTTCGAGTGGCAACTCGAGATCGCCGCGCGGGTCGGCAAGCCCGTTTTCCTGCATCAGCGCGACGCCCACGAGGATTTCCTCGCCATCCTGCGCGCGCACGGGGTGAAACGCGGCGTGGCCCATTGCTTTACGGGCGGAGAGAAAGAACGGGACGCGTATCTCGAACTCGGGCTGCACATCGGCATCACCGGCTGGATCAACGACGAGCGCCGCGGCCTCAACCTGCGCGAGGTAGTCCGGCAGATTCCCGCCGACCGCCTGCTGATCGAGACCGACGCGCCCTATCTACTGCCGCGCGACATCCGTCCGGCGCCCGGCTCGCGGCGCAACGAGCCTGCGTTCCTGCCGTACGTGGTGCGCGCGATCGCAAAGGCTCGGGGCGATGATCCGGAAGCCGTGGCTGCCACGAGCACGCAGGCTGCGCGCGCCCTGTTCGGCTTGCCCGCGACCTGAAGCCTCAGGCGACGGCGATCGGATTCGCGCGGAAGTGCGGGCTCGGCTTGGCGGTCTCTTTGAGCTTCGCCCAGCCCGGCCGGTACTTCGAAACGGCGATATCGAGCTCGGCGGCGCCGAGCTTCGGGAATTCCGCGGCCACCGACTCGAGCATCACGGTGAAGCGCGGCAGGCCCTTCGGAAACTTTGCACGCTTGGTGAACACGATGCGGCCTTCGACTGGCGTCTGCTGATCCTGGATCACCGCCTTCACGCTCGCGATGCGGTCGTAGAGGCCGGCTTGCGGATTCACGAAAGTGGTGCGGCTCGGCCCATTCATGAGCGTCCACGCCGTCATCTGGTCGCCGCCGAACACGTTGCCGATGATGTCGCGCATGTCGATCACGACCACGCCACGGCTCGTCAGCAGCACGAAATCGAGGTGGTAGTCGCCGCCATTGCCGTCCGGCACGAGCACGTTGCGCAGGTATTCCGCCGAACCCGCGGTGACTCGCGCGACGCGGCGCTTATCGCGCTTGCGAACCAGCCACGCGCGGCCGCCGAAGAACGCGAGCAGCGCGAAGGCCACCGCGCCGACCACGATCAGGACGAATTGAACTTGCGTGAGTCCAAACGGAGGGTTCAATGCGCGCTCACTCTTCTACTTTCCCCAGCGCCGAGGTCAGCGCGGCGAGCGTCGGATCGAGCTCGGCACAGGACACGGGGCGCGAGAAGAGTTTAGCAAGGCTTTCCGGCATTTCGATCGGTCGCCCGGTGAGCGGCTCCACGATTTCACGAAATTTCGCAGGATGCGCGGTCGAGACCAGCACCCAGCGGCCGGACGCGCGCTCGGAAACCGGCATGCGTGCGTAGACTTCGGCCGCGGTGGCCGTATGCGGGCACCAGGGCTTCCCGTACTGGCCCGCGAACTGGCGAAAATCGTTGCCGATACGCGCCCGGATCTCCTCGTCGCTCACGCTCTCCGCGCGCACCGCACTGCGCACGGCATCGAGGTCCGGGAACAGCGAGCGCAGGCGCTCCATGTTGCTAGGCGAACCGACGTCCATCGCGGATGCGAGCGTCGGGATGCTGGCGCGAGGTTTCCAATCGCCGCTCTTGAGGAAATCCGGCACGGTCCGATTCGCGTTGTGTGCAAGCACGATGCGGCCGATGGGCAGGCCGATCTTGCGCGCCCAGACGCAGGCCACCGAGTTGCCCAGGTTGCCGGCCGGGATCAGGAAGTTAGGCGTCACGCCGTGCGCGCGATACACCGCGAGGCTCGTGGCGGCGTAGTACACCGCCTGCGGCAGCAGGCGTCCGAGATTGATGCTGTTGGCGCTCGAGAGCTCGAATCGCTGCTTCAGGCCGGCATCGACGAAGGCTTCCTTCACGAGCCGCTGGCAGTCGTCGAAAGTGCCGGCGACGCGGTACGAGAGCACGTTGTCGCCCCAGCAGGTGAGCTGACGCTCCTGCGTGGGCGAAACCAGGCCCTTCGGGAACAATACGGACACGATGATGCCGGGGCGGCGATGAAAGGCCGCGGCCACCGCGCCGCCAGTATCACCCGACGTCGCCACCAGGATATTGAGCGGGCGGCCGCCCGGCTTGCGGATGCGCGACAGCGACGCGGCGAGGAAGCGCGCGCCGAAATCCTTGAACGCCGCGGTGGGCCCGTGGAACAGCTCGAGTACCGACAGCTTGCCGCCGTCGGCGACCGGCACCAGGGGCGCGGGAAAGTTGAAGGCGTCACGGACGATGTCGCCGACCTGCGGCGCGATCGAATCGCCCTCGACGAACGGCCGCAACATGGCTTCGGCCACTCCGGGCAGCGTGGTGGCGCCCTCGAAAGCCGATAGCGGAATGCTGGGCCAGGTTTCCGGCATGTAGAGGCCGCCATCGGGCGCGAGCCCCTGGGCGACTGCCTGACCGAAGGAAACGGCGGGAGATTGACCGCGAGTGCTGACGTATTTCACGCGCTCAACCCGGGAGCACGTGGGCGCCGGCCGTCGTGATCGGAACGATCCAGTGGTCGACCTTCATGTTGACCAGTTCGAAGGCCTTCACCATCGCACCGCGCACCTTCTCCGCGTCTGCTTCGAGCGCCCACGCGAACATCGTGGGGCCGGCGCCTGAGATCGTGCATCCGAGCGCTCCGGCCGTGAGTGCGCCCTGGCGCACCGAGTCGAACCCCGGAATGAGCTGTGAGCGCTGCTTTTCGATGACTACGTCTTCGAACGACGCGCGGATCATGTCGAGGTCGTTCGTGTAGCAGCCCGAGATGAAGCCGGCGAGGTTCGCGGTCTGCCAGATGAAATCCGACATCGTGACTTCGCGCTTCAGGATTCCCCTCGCCTGCCGGGTCGAGAGGAAGAGATGCGGATGCACGAGGATGGCGCGAATGCCTTGCGGCACCGGAATCTGTTTCACGCGCGGGTTGTCGATGCCCACGGTGAGCACGAGGCCTCCGAACAGGCTCGGCGAAATGTTGTCCACGTGCAGCGAACCGCTCGAGACCTTCTCGCCTTGCATGGCGAACTGCAGCAGCTCGATTTTCGAGAGCGGCTTGTCGAGCAGCGCATTGGCCGCGACCACCGCGGCGACGGCCGAAGCCGCGGAACCGCCGAGACCGCTTCCGAGCGGAATACCCTTGTCGATGAAGGCTTCGAACCCGAACCCGGGCTTGAGCGCTTCCTGCATGGCGAGCAGCGCGCGACCCGCCGTGTTGCGGTCGGGCTCACGCGGAATCTCTTTCACGACGCCCGACGACCCCGCGATGACCACGCCCGGCTTCTCAGTGCGCGCCACCGTGACCTTGTCGCCGAGCACGTCGACCGAGAAACCGAGGATGTCGAACCCGATGGCGACGTTCGCCGCCGACGCCGGCGCGAACGCCGTGACCTTGTTTTGCGGACTCACAGGCGCGCGCCCAGGTAGGAGCACACGCGCAGCAGATCGGCGAACACCCCGGCCGCCGTCACGGCCGGACCTGCGCCCGGGCCCTGCACGATCAGCGGATTCGAGTTGTAACGCGCCGTGGCGAAGCGCACCACGTTGTCGGTGAGCGCGATGTTCGCGAACGCATGCGACTTGTCGAGTTCGACCACGCCCACCGTGGCCTTGCCATCTGCCGTGAGACGTCCGACGTAGCGCAGCACCTTGCCGCGAGCGGCGGCTGCATCGAAACGCTTTTTCATTTCGCCGTCGTACTTCGGCAGGCCGTTCAGGAAGTCGTCGATGGTGCCCTTCTCGAGTCCCGCCGGAATCAGCGTCTCGACCTGCACGTCTCTCATGTCGAGCTTCAGGCCCATCTCGCGACCGAGGATGATGACCTTGCGCACGAAGTCGGTGCCCGAAAGGTCGTCGCGCGGATCGGGCTCGGTGTAACCCTTCGCCTTCGCATCGCGGACGATCTCGGAGAACGGCGTCTTGCCGTCGTACACATTGAAGAGGTACGCCAGCGTGCCGGAGAGGATGCCTTCGATGCTGGTGATCTTGTCGCCGGTCTCGCGCAGGTCGCGCAGCGTCTGGATCACCGGCAGGCCTGCGCCCACCGTGGCTTCATATAGATAAGAGGAGCCGCCCACGCGGCGCGCTTCCTTCAGCGAATCGTAGTAGCCGAGAGGACCGCTGTTGGCCTTCTTGTTGGGCGTGACCACGTGGATGCCCGCGCCGAGCCAGCCGGCGTAGAGCTTCGCCACGCTTTCATCGGCGGTGCAATCGATGATCACCGTGTGCGGCAGGTGATCGACGTGCAGATGCTCCACGAAACGCGTTGCATCGGCCGCGGTCGGGCTCGCATCGAGCGCCGCCTTCCAACCCTCGATGGGGATGTTCTGCTCGGCCAGCAGCATCTTCTTGCTGCCCATGATGCCGCGCAGGCGAATGTCGAGCTTGAACTCGTCGCGCAGGCGCGCGCTCTCGGCGCCGAGCTGCTCGAGCAGCACGCGGCCGACGGCGCCCGGGCCGATCAGGCCGACGGAAATCGTGTGCGGCGACAGGTAGAAACCGGAATGCACGGCACGCAGTGCGCGCGTCGCTTCCTTGCCATCCACCACCACGGAGATGTTTCGTTCCGAAGCGCCCTGCGCGATGGCATGGACGTTCACGCCCGCGGAGCCAAGCGCGTTGAAGACCTTGCCCGACACGCCCGGAAGACCCGCCATGCCATCACCGACCACGGCGAGAATGGCGAGATTCGCATCGATCTGGATGCTCTGGATCTGGCCTTCCTTGATCTCGCGATCGAAGGCGGCCGCCACGACCCGCGCGGCGCGCTCCGCTTCGACGCCCGGGATGGCGCAGCAGATCGAATGCTCCGAGCTGCCCTGCGAAATCAGGATGACGGAGATGCCCTCTTCGCGCAGCGCACCGAACAGGCGATGCGCCGTGCCGGGCACGCCGATCATGCCGGCGCCTTCGACGTTCACCATCGCGATGTTTTCGATGCTGGTGATGCCCTTGACCGGCAATTCGGAGTTCGGCTTCGAGCAGATGAGCGAACCCTGCTTCTGCGGTGCGAAGGTATTGCGGATCCAGATCGGAATGCCGCGACCCACGGCAGGCGCCATGGTCTGCGGGTGGATGACCTTGGCGCCGAAGTACGCAAGTTCCATCGCTTCGTTGTACGACAACGCATCGATGACCTTGGCATCCGGCACGCGGCGCGGATCGGCGGAGAGCACGCCGTCGACATCGGTCCAGATGTGGATCTCGCTGGCATCGAGCAGCGATCCGAAGATCGAACCGGAGAAATCGCTGCCGTTGCGGCCGAGCGTGGTCTGCACGCCCTGGCGGTCCGACGCAATGAAGCCGGTGATGATGAGCGTGCCCTTGAAGTCGGGCCCCACCAGGGCCTGGAGCTTGGCGCGCGACTCGTCCCACTGCACAGCTGGCCCGAGAGGTCCCCACTGCGCTACCACGGCCTGGCGCGCATCTATCCACCGGACCTCGCCCGGACGGATCTTCCGCGAGGCGAAGAATTCACGGAACAGCCGCGTCGACCAGATCTCGCCGTAGCCGGCGATGAGGTCACGCACGTTCGTCGCGGCGGAGCGCGTGAGTTTGACCGTGTGCAGGATGCCTTCGACGTCATGGCGGTCGCGATCGAAGCCGGCCATGTAGAGCTGGCGCGCATCGGGCGTGAGCAGCGCGGCCGCGATGGTGTCGTGACGCGCACGCAGCGCGTCGAGTTCACCGCGCCAGGATTCGTCCTGCGCTTCGGCTCTCTTGACGAGCCCGAGCAGCGCATCCGTCACGCCGCGACAGGCTGAGAGCACCACGCCCAGTCGCCCGGGAGGGAGCGTTTCGAGGATGTTGGCGACGCGCTTGAAACACTCGGCGTCCGCGACTGAAGAACCGCCGAATTTGTGTACGACCCAGGCGGAGGGGTCAGAGGCTGGCATTGAAAACTTAAGCCCTGAGAGGTGCAAAAAAAGCCCGGCAAATCTAATGGTTGGACCCCTCCGCGCGCAAGCGCAACGCCCGCAAAGTGGCATATATTTCCGCCACATGAGTCTCCATAGCCTTCTGCCGCTCTATGAGCGTGCGCGACTTGCCAATGAACCCCTGGTTCTCGCGACCGTCATCAGGACCGGCGGTTCGACCTACGCCAAGCCCGGTGCCCAGATGCTCATCGCGAGCGATGGCGAATACGCTGGCCTCTTGTCCGGAGGATGTCTCGAAGGCGACTTGCGCGAACACGCGCGCGAGGTGGCGTCCACCGGCAAAGGCCGCATCGTGAGCTACGACCTGCGCAGTTCCAACGACCAGCTTTTCGGGCTCGGCGCCGGCTGCGAAGGCGCGATGGACATCCTCATGACCCGCGTGTCCGAACAGGAACGCTGGCAGCCGCTCGCGGACATGGCCGAGAGCTATCGCAGTGCACACGAACGAAAGTTCGCCTTCGTGATCGCCTCGACCAACGCCGCTCATCCGCTCGGGTCCTGGTTTCCGAACGGCACCTCGGCCGGATCCGCGCCACCGGGCGTCGAGCTCTTCGTGGCGGCCGTCAATCGCCCCACGCAGCTCCTGTTGTTAGGCGGTGGCCCCGATGCGAGGCCGGTCGCGAAGCTCGCGGCCTTTCTCGGGTGGCACATCACGGTGGTGGAGCATCGCTCCGCCTATCTCGTCGCCAACCGCTTTCCACCCGGCACGAAACTCATCGAGTCGCACGGCTCCGAGGTCGCGCGCGCGGTGACGCTCGCCGACTATTCCGCCGCGATCGTCATGAGCCACCATCTCGACTCGGACCTCGCCTACCTGCGTGCGCTCGCCGCGAGCCCGATCTCCTATGTCGGATTGTTAGGGCCGGCCGCCCGGCGCGAACATCTCATGGCGGATCTCGGCGACGACGCGGAAAAACTGCGCTCGCGCCTGCGCGCGCCGGTCGGGCTCGACATCGGTGGGCGCACGCCCGAATCCATCGCGTTGTCCATCGTGGGCGAAGTGCACGCCGCTCTCGCCGGGCGCAGCGGCCGGCCGTTCACCGAGACGTCCAGGCCAGGCTCTTGAGCGACCTCGCGCCGCTCTTCGGCATCCTCGCGGTTTCGGGCCTGCTCGCGGGTTTCGTCGCGGGGCTTCTCGGCGTCGGCGGCGGCATCGTCACGGTGCCGGTGCTCGAGTTCGCGCTGCGCTTTGCCGGCGTGCCCGAGGAGTACCGCATGCACGTTGCCGTGGCGACTTCACTCGCGGCGATCATCCCCACCTCGATCAGTTCGGCGCGCACGCATCACCAGAAAGGCGCGCTCGACGTCTCGTTCGCAAAGCGCTGGGCTTTACCCATGTTCATTGGAGCGGGTATCGGCAGCCTGCTCGCGGCACGGGCGCCGCTCGCCGTTCTCGCGGGTGTCTTTGGCAGCGTCGCGTTGCTCATCGCCCTCAAGATGCTGCTGCCGCTCGATCATTGGCGCGCGGCGCAACGCGTTCCGGAAGGCTTCGTGGGAACGACACTCGCCACGCTGATCGGCGGCATCTCCGCGGTGATGGGAATCGGCGGCGGCACGCTCACGGTGCCCACGCTCAATCTGTGCGGCTACCCGATCCACCGCGCCGTGGGCACCGCGGCCTTCTTCGGCATCTGCATCAGCATTCCCGGGACGATTGGCTATCTACTGGCCGAACCGCCTGTCGAATTGCCCTGGGCGACGGTGGGTTTCGTGAGCCTCGCGGGACTCGCGCTCATCGCGCCGGGATCGATGCTCACCGCGACGTGGGGCGCGCGCGTGGCGCATTCGCTGGATCGCCGTCGCCTGGCCCAGGCGTTTGGCGTGTTCCTGCTGCTGGTGGGCTCGCGGATGATCTATCGCGCGCTCAACTGAGCGAGTTCAAGCCGTTGCGCGGGCTTTCGGCGCCGCGACGTCCGCTTCCTCGAATACGACGTCGACCGGGATGACCGGTACCGGGCAGTCGACGACGAGACACGCGCCGCGCAGCAAATCCACCTGCGGCACCGTCATGCGGCCACCCACGGCGATCACGCGCGCCATGCCTTCGGACAGTGCGCGCTTGCCCGTGGGATGAATCTGCGCCGCTTCCGCGAGCGCGGTGTCGAGCGCA
>Ga0315912_10004982_pt1 | contig 12330 bp, 11 predicted proteins | sample VfabasoilMG_FD_204469 | JGI IMG/M metagenome (GOLD analysis project Ga0315912, IMG submission 204469) | Garden soil microbial communities collected in Santa Monica, California, United States - V. faba soil | ecosystem: Environmental > Terrestrial > Soil > Garden | place: USA: California... | reverse complement strand
GGCCGCACGGTCGTCCCCGGCCTGATCGAGCCGCACGTTCACATCGTCAGCCTCGCCAACCGCCCCGGCTACCACACCATCCTCGAGAACACCCTCTCCATCAAAGAGGTGCAGCAGGCGCTCGCTTCGCGCCGCAAGAGCGTGCCCGAGGGCCAGTGGATCACGTCGATGGGCGGTTGGCACCCGAACCAGTGGGCCGAGCATCGCCACCCCACGATGAAGGAGCTCGACGAGGCGGTGCCGGATCGTCCGGTCTTCCTCTACGAGCGCTTCACTGGTCCCGCGGTCGTGAACTCGATGGGCAAGAAGCTGTTCGACGCCCTCGACGCGGCGGCCCCGGTGCATCCGGACGTGAAGAAGGTGGCGGTGTCGGACACGGGCGCCATTGCGGCGGCGGGCTTCGCCGGCGGGGGCCCCGCGGCGAGCGCCCTCTTCCACCTGCGCCGCATGCAGACGGACGCGGACAAGCGCCGCAGCACGCTCGACGCGATGAACTACTCCACCGCGCTCGGCCTGACGGCGCACCTCGATCAGGTGCTCTTCCCCACGCCGGGCCCGCTGCATCCGAACCAGATCCTGTCGAACCTCGATCACTACCGGATGTACGACTCGTGGATTCAGCTCCACCGCGAGGGGCTGGCCACGGTCCGCATGCAGATGAACTTCCTGCACAACCAGGCGGACCCGGCGCTCCCCGAGCTGCACGAGAGGCTGCGCAACTCGTTCCAGTTCTTCGGCGACGACATGCTGCACACCGGCTCGATCGGCGAATGGGCCGCGCCGCTCGGCTCCGGTCAGGCGTGGCAGAACGCCCAGCGTCTCGTGGCGCAGGCCGGCTGGCGCAACGAGAACAGCGTGCAGAACCTGGCGGGCCTGCGTCAGGTGGTGGAGAACTGGGAGGCGCTCAACAAGGAGTTCCCGATCGGCGACAAGCGGTGGTGCGTGCACCACATCCCCGAAGTCACGCCCGATCTCCTCACGCGTCTGAAGACCATGGGCTGCGGCGTGCAGATGGCGGCGTTCCGCTGGGTGACGTCGAACGATCCGAAGGTGGTGGTGGGCCCGCCATTCCGCACCATCGTCGATCACGGCATCCAGGTGGGCATGCACGGCGACGGCGTGCACATCGCGCCGCTCAACCCGTGGTCGCACATCGCCTACGCGGTCACCGGCCTCGACTCCTTCGGGAATCAGGTCAACGCGAACCAGCACCTCACGCGCGCCGAGGCGCTCCGCATCTTCACCAAGGGCAACGCCTGGTTCCTGCGGATGGAAAACCAGATCGGCACGATCGAGACGGGCAAGCTGGCCGACCTGGTGGTCCTCGATCGCGACTACTTCACGATTCCCGACAACCAGATCCGCAACATCCGCTCCGTGCTGACGATCGTGGACGGCCGCGTCGTCCACAACGAGGGCATCGCGTAGTCGATACGGCTCAAACAAGGAGTGGCACGTTACGGTGCCGCTCGCTCCTTCGATCGGACGGTAGTAGAACGTTTGTCGTGAACTTGCCGGCGAATCAACTGGGGCCGGGGTGGCGTGCGAAAACCGCTCGCGCGAGATCATTAAGACGCGCGGCCAGTTTGCCAATGATGACGCCGCCACGAAATTGATCTGGCTGGCGCTGCGGAATATCACCGCCAAATGGGCGCGGTCATCGCCGTACTGCCGACGCACAACTAGTCGCTCACACGCTCTACACACGAGATTCCGGCCACGCCCTCTGCGAAGACACCTAATGCCCCGACTTATCGTCCTCGCCAGCAAGTCGACTGTGAGCGTGAGACTCACTCGACGTGGAGTTTAAGAAGAATGCAATAGCGGCATCATCGCGGCGCCGGTAGGCTTCCTACTAGTTGTGCCCGCCTCGCCCAGGCGACAGCGAAAGGTTCCCATACGATGGCGGACGAGAAGCACGTCGAATTGCTAGCGAACGGGGTTAAGGCTTGGAACGCCTGGAGGCTGAAGGAGCGATTGGCTGCGCCCGACCTCAGCGAGGCGGACCTCACCGAGGCGAACCTCAGCCACGTGAACCTCCGCGAGGCGAACCTCCGCTACGCGGACCTCAGCGAGGCGGACCTCAGCGAGGCGGACCTCAGCGAGGCGGACCTCACCGAGGCGAACCTCCGCCACGCGAACCTCAGCGAGACGAACCTCAACAACGCAACACTCTTCCGTGCGAAACTCAGCAGCGCTGACCTCAGAAGGGCGAACCTGACTGGCGCGAACCTCTTCGAGGCGGACCTCGACCTTGCGAGTCTCCGCGAAGCGAACCTCAGCGAGGCGAACCTCTTAGGAACAGAACTCAAGGCCGCTAAGCTCAACGGTGCGAACCTCGGCGGAGCGAACCTCATGACGGTGAAGCTCTGGGCCGCGGACCTCAGCGGGGCGAACTTGAGCGGCGCGAATCTAACCTTCGCGGACCTCAACTGCGCGAACCTCAGCAAGGCTAAGCTGTGCGGGGCAAACCTCGTCCATGCGTCATTGGCTAACGCGGACCTTACAGACGCGAATCTTACCGGCTGCAGCGTCTACGGCTTGTCCGCGTGGGGGCTGAAGCTCAGCCCAGGCACAAAGCAGCAGAACCTGGTCATCACTCCCGAGCACGAGCCGCAGGTCACCGTCGACAACGTAGAGATCGCTCAGTTCGTTTATCTTCTGCTGCGCAACGAGAGGATACGCGACGCCATCGACACCATCGGGAAAAAGGGTGTGCTGCTGCTCGGTCGATTCACTGGAGGCAGGATCGCAGTCTTAGAGCGGCTTCGTGACGAGCTTCGCGAGCGCAACTTTCTCCCCATTGTCTTCAACTTCGACAAGCCGGAGACGAAGGACCTCACCGAGACGGTCAGGCTGCTCGCGGGTCTGTCCCGGTTCGTGATCGTTGACGTGACCAACCCAAGGTCAGCGCCGCTCGAACTCCAAGCGACCGTTCCCGAGTACATGATCCCGTTCGTTCCGATCATAGAGCGGGGCGAGGAGCCGTTCTCAATGTTCAAAGACCTTTGGATCAAGCACCGCGATTGGGTGCTCGATCCGATCCGCTATCCGTCGGTGGACCGGCTTATCGAGGTCCTGGACGCCGAGATCATCGGGCCCGCCAACGAGAGATACAACCAATTGCTTGCTCGGAAGGCAGAGCAGCTGAGGATCAAGGATATCTAGGCCTGAGAGAGCAGAGCGCGACTCTTGCGATTCTTTGATTCCTCCGGGCGCAAGCGGATAGGAAGCATTAGACCGTCTGGTCGACGTAGAGCCCGCTATGCGACGTGCACCGTCACGACATCGACAAACACTTTGTGCCGTTTGTGCAACTTGCTGCCGCGGCCCGCAAGTCTGGCGATGTCGACAAGATCGGTTCCCTTGCTCTCGAGGACGTCGATGTCCGCGGTCGTTCTCGTCAGACCGTAGCATTCAGCGACGACAAACCCGCCGAGGCAATGCAGCTCCGTCGGCACCTTTAGTTCTTCGTCGAGCGCCTGCAGAAACGATCGCCACGGTTCGCGCAACCGCTCAGTAGCCACGCGCCAAGTCGCTTGCCGTCATCGTGCTGAGCACGTTCCAGTGGGCGGCCTGGGCCGGCCGATGAGCGCGCAGCCACCGGCGCTCAGCCTCGGTCATCGAATCGCGAAACGTATCCTCTCGTTGAAGCCGTGAGCCTTCAAGCAAGCGCTCCTGGGCTGCAAGTGCCCGGGCCGCGTGCAGTTCACCGCGCAGTTCGGCGAGCTCGCGGGCAACCCCCAGCAGGAATCCAAGTCGATTCTGGAGATCGCTCGCCTTGGCTTCCCGTAGTAGCCACGGCCAATCGAGGTTTGGATACCGGAGCAGCGTCCATGGCAATGCCTCGACAACGCGCGCGTCGACCTCGCGGGCGCGGAGGACACGCAGCAGCAACTCGGCTGGATTCATCTGCCGGCGACCGCGCAGGTGTGCGAACCCAGGGTAGCCGAGAGCGCAGAGCGCATTGGGCGCCTCGTCCGCTTTCAACGGGAGCGGATGCGTGCCGACAGGCAGCGCGCTTGGCGGCAGTTCCAGAAGCTTGACCAGCTTTTCGGCCAGCCGGCGCGCCGCTATACGACGGCCGCGCTCCAGCAGGCAAACGTAAGCTTGGGAAACACCGAGCCGAGCCGCAAGCTCTTCCTGCGTCCACCCTCGTCCACGCCGGGCCTCGCGAAGTCCAGTGCCCATCACGGTCGAACATTATAACATAAATTGTAATAAACCTGACGCCGTCAACCAGATCGATCTCGACCTCCAACCTCGTCATCCTGGCGGCTGCTCTACCACGAACGAACACTGCGGATTCAACTCCGCACCCTACGTCAAGTCGCACTCGGTGAGCTGATCTGTATTCGCGCACGCAGAACGAAAACCGGCAACACTCCCCGGCACTCCTGACGCAGCGTTGCCGGTTTACCGCTAGCGGTGAACTGCCATGCTGTGTCGGCAACGTTGTATCGTCCCGGCGCGCCGCTCAGATTCAAGCACAGCACATAGAGGGGGATTAATGACAATTCGCGCTACCGCTCGACTACACACCTTGCTCATCTTCGCTATGCTGGCCGTCGCCTCTTTCGCGGCGGCCACTTCACCCGTGGCGGCTCAGTCCCTGTTGGTGGCCGACCCCGGCACCAACAGCGTCTTGAGATACGACAGCACGACTGGCGCTTTCATCGACGCCTTTGTGCCCTCCGGAAGTGGAGGTCTCAGTGTTCCCCTCAATCTGGCTTTTGGGCCCGATGGCAATCTGTACGTAAACAGCATGGGCACGAACCAGGTCCTGCGCTACAACGGCTCGAGCGGAGCGTTCATCGACGTATTCGCGAACGACGCAAACCACCTTCAGGTCCCCAGCGCGCTGGCCTTCGGACCCGATGGAAATCTATATGTTGCGAACTACGTGTCCGCAAGCGTCTCGCGATTCAACCGCACGACCGGACAATTCATGAATGTGTTCGTCGCCTCTGGAAGCGGTGGACTCGCATCGATCAACTTCATGTACTTCAGACCCGATGGCTATCTTTATGTGTCTGGAGTCGGCGTCGGTGGCGACGGACGAATAGTTCGCTGCAACGCGACGACCGGACAGTACGTGGACACCTTCGTGTCGGGCCGCTCGACGGCACTACAGGACATGGTCTTCGGATCCGATGGCAGCATCTACGCCTCGTTCTTCCACAACAACGCCGGTGTTGAGAAGTACGACGGCACGACCGGAGCCTTCTTGCAGACGTTGATACCTGGAGGCACCGGCGGACTGAACGGAGCGGCGGGCATGCTGCTGACAGCAGGCGGCACGCTTTATGTCGCGAGCCAGAGGAATGCCAGTGTATTGAGCTACAACGAATCCACTGGCGCATTCCTGGGTGAGTTCGTGACGGCAGGTAGTGGCGGGCTCCAGAGTCCGAACGCGTTGGTCTTAACGCCCAATGCTGTTTCGAATCAGCCTCCCACCGCGGTCAGTGGCACCAACCAAACGGTGCGGCCTGGTGCGCCCGTGTACCTTAACGGCAGTGGCTCGTTCGACGACAACACTGCGACCAACCTCCTCAGCTATGCGTGGACGTTCGTCTCGACACCGCCGACGAGCGTAGCGACCCTTGTCAACGCGAACACCATCGCGCCAAGCTTCACGCCCGATGTTCTCGGCAACTACACCGTGCGACTGGTGGTGACGGATCAGGGTGGCTTGAGTAGCCCGCCCTCGGACGTCCTCATCGGTCAAAACCCGTCACCAACGGCAAACGCCGGGCTCGACCAGTTAGTCTTCGTCAGCCAAATCGTAACGCTAACAGGTACGGCAAATGACGCCGGCGGTGACGCGCTGACGTATCAATGGTCTTTCACTGCGAAGCCGAGTGGCAGCGCAGCGCAGATCTATAGCTCGACTCAGCTTACCGCGAGTTTTGTCCCTGACCTGCCGGGGGTTTACACCGTACGTCTCACTCCGAGCGACTTCCTGGGTGCAGGCTCCTCAGACGATGCACAGATTTTGGCGACGACGGCCACCGGTCATGCGGAAGTGCAGATACAAAGCGCTGCGGGTGTGATCGGGGCGTTGCCGGCAACCGCTGTCACCACAGGAGGCAATCAGAACGCACTTATCCAATTCCTGAGCAACGCATCGGCTGCGTTGAATATCGGGGATCTCACCGCCGCCAGAAAACAACTCCAACAGGCGATCTCCCGGACTGACGGATGTGCGCTACGAGGCGCACCAGATGGCAACGGGTCCGGCCGGGATTGGGTCAGCAGCTGCAGCGCGCAAAGCCAGATCTACCCGCTGTTGCTCGACGCTTTGAACGCAATCCTGCCGTAATCCGTTCCACAGGGCTCGAGGTGTCCCGCTACGCCCCGGCCCTGTGGCTTACGTAGCATCGACCGGCCGCGCCGGGTCATTCGGTAAAGGCCTCCCGGCGCGGTCTCTCAAGCCTCAGTGGCACCCTGGCGGGGCCGTGTCCGCCGCTCAGAACCCGACGACCTCGTCTTCGCGACGTGGTCTGGGAGACCGATCTCGCCCAACAACGTGCTCAGGGCGGCGGTCTTTCCAGCGTGCGAGGGCCTGGAACTCCCGCGAGCCACGTGGCTCACGTTCCGGCGAACCTACGCCTCGTGGGCTCACGAGGTCGGAATGTCGGGCAAAGTAATCGCGCAGCTGATGGGACGCGAAGGTCGACACGACCCTAAACGTCTATGCCCAAGTGCTCGATGGCTCAGTGCGGGAGGCGGCCGAACGTGTCGGCAGCCGATGATCACAATTGATCACAGCGCGCCCGAGGTCGCGACCGTAACTCATTGAAGTGAGTGGCTCCTCGGGCTGGATTCGAACCAGCAACCCTCCGGTTAACAGGTTGACGCAGGTTCTGTACGTTGTTGATTCGTCAGCGGTTTAACCACTCGCTGATGGCGGTGTTCTTTGGTGTTCGGTACGAGATTGAACGGGAATTGAACGGACTTTGGGACGACCTTCGGAGCGTTCTGTCGGTGCGCTTTACCGATTGGGCAGACCGCGCACCTACCTTGAACGAAGACCCTTTCCTTCCAACAGCTCTGTCGGGTTTCGATCAGCCTGCGGAGCGTGCCTGAGAGACACGTCGCAGCTACCGGCGGCCGACCGGTGAACCGTTCGTAGCACGCTAGGCGTGCTATAGTACCACATGATTCGCGCGTTCGCCGACGACACAACGCGCGACATCTGGAACGGCGTCAACAGCAAGGCAGCGCGGCGGATTCCCGTCGAACTCTGGCCGACGGTGCGCCGCAAGCTCGACCAAATCGATGCGGTGACCCGGCTCGACGAGCTGAGAGTCCCGCCAGGCAATCGTCTGCACACGCTCGTCGGCGATCTCGCGGGATATCACGCCATCCGGGTCAACGACCAGTACCGCGTGGTCTTTCGATTCGAGGGCCACGACGCACACGACGTCCGATGCACGGACTATCACTGAGGAAACCATGCTGCCCACGAACCGTCCGCCCACGCACCCCGGAGAGATGCTCCTCAAGGAGTTTCTCGAGCCGCTCGGCGTGACGCAGGTTGACGCCGCCGCGCGAATGAACATTCCATTTCAGCGCCTCAATGCCATCGTCAAAGGGCGCCGAGCCGTCAGCGCCGACACCGCGCTGCTGTTGGAGGCGCTGACGCGATGGGACGCAGAGATCTGGCTGCGCCTTCAGGCAAAGTGGGACCTGTGGCAGGCGGCGAAAGCAAGGGGCGCACGGCCGAGAGTGCGCGCTCTCCCTCGCAGCGCATAGACGAAGGTGAAGCGCTCCAGGCCAACGTCAAATTGCACCTGAAGACAGAAACGCTGCCAACCAGCATCGGGTTGTTTCGCCTCGACTATGGCGATAGCCTTGGTTGGGACCTGCATCTCCTCGAGTTCGTCTTCGACGCCCGACTCGAGCACCTCAGGATCTGGTTCGGGTGCAGCGGGCCCGGGCTGCGGCGTGCAGATGGACGGCGTTCCGCTGGGTGACGTCCAACGATCCGAAGGTGGTGGTGGGCCCGCCGTTCCGCACCATCGTCGATCACGGCATCCAGGTGGGCATGCACGGCGTGCACATCGCACCGCTCAATCCGTGGTCGCACATCGCCTACGCGGTCACCGGCCTCGACTCCTTCGGGAATCAGGTCAACGCGAACCAGCACCTCACGCGCGCCGAGGCGCTCCGCATCTTCACCAGGGGCAACGCCTGGTTCCTGCGCATGGAAGACAAGATCGGGACGATCGAAACCGGCAAACTGGCCGACCTGGTGGTGCTCGATCGCGACTACTTCACGATTCCGGATCGCGACATCACGAAGGTCCGCTCGCTGCTGACGATCGTGGACGGCCGCATCGTCCACAACGACGGCGTCGTCTAGTTGGACTCAGGCAACGAGAATGCGAGCGCCACTGCGGGTCCGGCGTGGTTGCCGAACCACGATCTCAACGTCGCTTCCCAGTCGGACGAGAAACCGCACCAACCGGTCCAGAGAGAAGCCGGCCAGGCGCCCACAGACAAGCGCAGACACCTTGGGCTGATCGATCTCGAGGATCTGCGCGGCAGCCGTCTGGGAAAGACCCTGGCGTTCGATAATCGCGCCAATCTTTCGAGCCAGCTCCGCTTTCGCCAGCGCCTCCGCCGGTCGTGGATGTCCCAGATCGGCAAACACGTTACGGCTACCCACGATGTGCGCCTTCCTGGCCATCGTTCTACTCCTTGCCTTGGCTGATCGCGATCGCATGCTTCAGGCGACGTTTGATCAACTCAATCTCCGTCTTCGGCGTCGCGATGCCATGCTTTGACTTCTTCTGAAACGCGTGGAGGACGTAGATCTTGTCCGCCAGACGCACCGTGTACACCGCGCGAAACGTATCGCCGCGATGGTCGGCAACCACCTCCAGCACGCCCGCCCCCAGCCCCTTGAGCGGTTTGGCGGCGACGTGCTTCTCACCGCACTGCGCTAAGAACAGGGCATAGCCGACTTCGTCCCTAACAGCTGAAGGGAACGTCTTCAGGACACGAAGCGAGTCGCCAACCCATACGAGAGGCTTGATCGACTCCAGCGGCACACGCCAATTATGCCATATCCAGCATATCGCATGGCGGCGCGCCGCGGTGCAACGCGGGGACGCCCTGCCCGCGTGACGACCCGTTAGCGCAGGCGACTACTCCGTGCGCTCGCTCCTTCGATGGGCCGGGCGTAGAAGGTCGTTGTAGATCTACCAGCCAAATCGACTCGGGCCTCGCAGGAGGCGTAGGGTTCGATGAAGAATGCGGCGCGGACCGGTCGTTCGAGGTGGCGCCCGCACTGGGATTCGCGAGGTCGGCGATCACGACATCCGAGGTTCATCGACTCATAATGCACTCTCGATTGGTTCTAGCGCGCGGTGCCGAACGGCGTATCATCCCGTCATTGCAATTAGGGAGGGCATGTGCCGAGCGACAAACCGGTGCTGGTCTTCACGTTGATCCACGGCACGTTCAGCAAAGGCGCGCCGTGGGTCAGGGAAGATGTCAAGGCAACGTTCTTCCGGAGCAGACTACGGTCAGCCCTGGAGCCTGCGTTTGACGTCCGGTTCGAGGACAGGTTTACCTGGGGTCACGACGGCCTGCGGCGCCCCTGGGATAACACGCTCTCCGCGCGCCGGCTAGGAGCGAAGGGCCTCACCCAGTACTTGAAAGACGCCCCAACAGTCGTCGGGGGACGGCGCTACCTGGTGGCGCACAGCCACGGAGGCAACGTTGCCCTTCAGGCGTTGAGGGACGAGACAGCGCGCCTCAAGGTGGACGGCCTCTTCTGCCTCGCGACGCCGTTCCTTTTCTCGAAGCGCGCGCCGTTCTCGAGAAACCTTTTCGGCTTCTCGGCACTCACGCTGCTCCTCGGGACGCTCCAGTGGTCGTCACGACTGCCGTTGGTCTGGTCGATTGCGCTGTGGACGTACACCATCATCTATTGGCTGCTGTTCCTCGTGATCCTCGTCTTCACCCACGACGAGACGAGCGAGAAGATCGACCAGCACTTGATGGAGGTCGATTTCGCTGGCCTTCGGTCTCTTTCACCCGAGCTCGGGACGCGCGTCTGGATCCTGCGTGTGCCAGAGGACGAGGTCGGCAGCTTGATGAACTTCAGCTACAGCATCGGCAGGAGCGTGCGATGGTGCTGGCAGCTGGTGAATCGAATCGGCGGGTGGTTCTTGGGGGCGTATTTCCTGACCATCTATCCGGCGCGGTTCGCGTCAGAGCAATTCGGGCTCGACTGGCCTTGGATCGATCAATTCACGACTGCGTTCGATCGCCTCATGACGCCAGTGATGCTGCTCGCAACGGTCATTCTGTTCGCGATGGTCGTGCTCCGGCTGTCGTTTGCGTTTGATTCCGTCCGCTGGGTCCCCGTGCTCGACACCTGGAGCAAACCGGTGCCGTGGGAAGGTGAGAGCGTCGAGCTCGTCTCGCTCGATCCTCACACGCGAGGGCTGCTGCGCCACACCAAGATCCACGGACCGGCGACCGCCAAGATCGCGGACCTGGTGCGACGACGATTCGAGGCCAGAGTGCCTGCCTAATCGGGGTGACGGCGATCTCTCGTTGAAGTCGATCGATCTCCAAGCAGAATCAACGTCGGCGGAGGAGGAACTATGGAAATAGCTCGAAGCCTTTCCACAGGACTCTGCGCGGCTGCGGTCGGGATAGCCGCGCTTACGCTGTCGCAAACGGGCCTGCCAGCCCAGACGCAGGGACCGAGCTCTTACCGTCTCGCCGAGCCCTGGGCAAAGATGCCGCAGGGCCGCGCGATCGGCGCGGTGGGCAAGCTGACCATGTCGCGTGACGGCAACAGCATCTGGGCGGTGGTGCGATGTGGGGCACCGCCGGGCGAAGTCGCCCTCAAGGCACCGGAGAAAACACCTGGCCTGTTCGGCACCGAGTGTCTCAAATCCGATCTTGACTCGGTGTTCCAGTTCGACCTCAACGGCAATGTGATGAGGAGCTTCGGCCGCGGCCTCTTCGTCTGGCCGCACGGCATCGGCGTCGATCCCGAGGGCAATATCTGGGTCACGGATGCCGTCAGCGCTGCCAACCTCCCGGCCGGCGACAAGCGTGGCCACCAGGTGATCAAGTTCAGTCCCGATGGAAAGGTGCTGCTCACCATCGGTACGCCGGGCGTCGGCGGCGGCGGCAAAGATCGTCTGACCTCGCCGAGCGATCTCGCTTTCACCAAGGAAGGCGACGTCCTGATCGCCGATGGCCACAACAACGACGGCAACAATCGGGTCATCCGCTTCACCAAGGACGGAAAATACGTCTCCGAATTCGGCAAGACCGGCTGGGCGCCGGGGGAGTTCCGCGGCCTTCACGCAATCGCCGTCGATGATGACGGACGCATCTATGCCGGCGATCGCGGCAACAACCGCATTCAGCTGTTCAAGCCCGACGGCACCTACATCAACACCTGGTACCAGTTTGGCAAGCCGAGCGGCATCTTCATCGCCGGTAAGATGATCTACGTCGCCGATTCCGAGTCCGACAACGTGCAGAATCCGGGCTTCGAAATGGGAATCCGCATTGGCGAGATCGATACCGGGTGGGTGCGCGAGTTCATCCTCTTTCCGTGGGGAAACCCGAACTATACGCTCGGAACGGGCGCCGAATTCGTGACCGTCGACCGCAACGGCAACATCTATGGCGGCGAACCGGTGACGCGGAACATCCAGAAATACTTCCGCGTCCGTCCATAGACGTCGCGCCGGGCGGCGTCGCATGTACTCGCTCCTTAGAACGTCGGCCGGACCGCTCGGCTCGGGCCAAGCGTGGCAGAACGCACAGCGCCTCGTGGCGCAGGCCGGCTGGCGCAACGAGAACAGCGTGCAGAACCTGGCGGGCCTGCGTCAGGTGGTGGAGAGCGGTCACCGGCCTCGACTCCTTCGGGAATCAGGTCAACACGAACCAGCACCTCACGCGCGCCGAGGCGCTCCGCATCTTCACCAAGGGCAACGCCTGGTTCCTGCGGATGGAAGACAAGATCGGCACGATCGAAGCGGGCAAACTGGCCGACCTGGTGGTGCTCGATCGCGACTACTTCACGATTCCCGATCGCGACGTCACGAAGATCCGATCGCTGCTGACGATCGTGGATGGCCGCATCGTGCACAACGACGGCATCGTGTAGTCGATACGGCTCAGACAGTCGCACACGTTACGGTGCCGCTCAGTCCTTCAATCAGCCGGGAGTAGAACGTTTTCGGTCGATCTGCCAGCGAGCCAATTGGACCAGGATGGCGCCGCGCGACCGGTTAGCTCGGTTTTGATCCCCCACCGGGAATTGATCTCCACTGCCCTCCCAAC
>Ga0315912_10004981_pt1 | contig 12333 bp, 13 predicted proteins | sample VfabasoilMG_FD_204469 | JGI IMG/M metagenome (GOLD analysis project Ga0315912, IMG submission 204469) | Garden soil microbial communities collected in Santa Monica, California, United States - V. faba soil | ecosystem: Environmental > Terrestrial > Soil > Garden | place: USA: California... | reverse complement strand
TTCGCCATTGCCACCCGCCTCGGGCTGGAGGCAACGATTATCGAAGAGGCCAAAACGATGGTGGGGCAGGCGGACTTGGAGGCGGAGCAGTTGCTAGATGAGATTCACCGCCAGCGCGAACTGGTGCGCGCCGAACGCGCGCGGGCCGAGGCGCACCGCACGGAGGCCGCCGAACACGAACGCGCCCTCGCCCGGCGCTTGGAAAACATCGAAGACGAGCGCCGCAAAATTTTGGAGCAGACTCGCGCCGAAGGGCGCAAGGAGTTGGATGAGTTACGCATGGAGATGAGTGTGCTCAAACGCAAACTCGCCCATCTGATTGCAGTGCAAGCCACGCCCCACGCCGAGGCGCTCAAAGAGATCGAAACGGCGCTAGAAGTCGCTGAGGAAAAGCAGGCCCTGCCCGTCGCGCCCCTCCCGCCCGATAAAGCGACGCGCGGCCCACGCCGCGCAGTGCGACTGGGCGACACGGTTAAACTGAAAACGCTCAACTCCATCGGCGTCGTCACGGCGCTCACCGCCGCCGAAGCCGAGGTGCAAGTGGGACGGATGCGCATCCGCGCTAAGTTGGATGAACTGGAACTGCGCGGTTCGCCGGAAGAGAAGCCCGAGGTGGTGAGCCCGAAAGTGGAGGAAATGTCGCGAGCCGAAGCCGTGTCGCCGGGGATGGAGTTGGATATTCGCGGGCGGACAGTGGAAGAAGCCCTGCCTGAATTGGAACGGTATTTGGACGCGGCGTATTTGGCGAGCCTGCCCTGGGTGCGGATCATTCATGGCAAAGGCACGGGCAAATTGCGGCAAGGTGTGCGCGATTTTCTGCGCGCCAACGCGGTGGTGAAGAGCCACGAGACCGGCAAAGACGGTGAGGGCGGCGATGGGGTGACAGTGGTGAAATTGATCGCCAATACTTAATCTACACGACCCAAGACTCGCAATCGGTCTTGGGTCGTGTTTTCGTGGCTGGCTATGTCGCGCTTCATCCGCCCCTTTCTCTCCATCCTGCTTGGCAATGTTTTGGGCTTAAGTGCCTGGTCGCTCGCGGGGCGCATCATCCCGGCGCTGTGGGAGCAGGTGACGCCCGAAGTAGGTTTTGTGACGCGCGGCGGGTTGATTGCGTTGACGTTTATCTTGCTGGCCGCGCCGCCGGTGCTCATCGGTGCGTTGGGGGCGTGGTTGGCCAAAGCGGGCGAACTGTGGGTGGGGTTGGCGTGTGGGGTGTGGGGCGTCGTCCTCATCCAGACTGTGCCTCTCGAATTCCCCATCGCGCAAGGCATTTGGTATGCGCCAACGGTGTTGGTCTTGCTCTCCAGCGCGCTGGGCGGATGGATGTTGGATTTGCGCGCGCAAGCAGAGGCGTTGAAGCAATAAGTGCAAGGCGAAATATGTAACACACGAAAAGGGCCTCAAGATTAACAATCCTTTGAATTCTATCTGACTCCTTTGTGATCTTTGTGTTTTAGGTTTAGCATAAGCGAAGCAACCAACCCATCTGATAGGAGCTCGCATGCGTCCTCGTTCATTGATCATCTTAATCACGGTATGTCTCACGGCTTGCGCGTCAATGGCGGCCCCAACCCACACGCCCCAACCGCCGCCCTCGGCCACTGCACCCGCGCCAACAATCACTCTGCCATCCACTGTAGTGGCGCAAGGCACGCCCACGCATGGCCCAACGGTCACGCCAACGACCAAGGGCGAGTGCCGCTCAATCGCGGCCAGCGGCCAAGGCGCAACACAACTCAAACTCCTGCAGGTCTTGATCGCTAATAACCCGCCGGTGTGGGACATCGTGTTCACGCGCGATAGCCAAGCCCTCCTCACCGCCGATGCTAGCCCGGTGACGCGCTGGGATTTGGCAACCGGGCAACCTACACAGGTCATCACCGCTGAAAATAACGCAAACCTATTGGCGATCAGCCTCGATGTGAATCGGGATGGCTCTTTCATCGCCACGGGCGGCGGTGCGAATGACCACACGCCGCGCGTGTGGGACGCGGCGACGAATACCCTCTACAACGAAATGTTGCCGCACGAGGCGCTCGTGCAAAGTGTGGCGTTCAATTCCGATGGCTCGCGCTTGGCGAGTGGTGACAACCACAACACGGTGCGCGTGTGGGACACCGCTACGGGTCAACTGCAAAGCGAGTTCACGGGCAATTCAAAAGAGTTACAAGAAGCGTTTACCCGCTTTTACTGGCTCGATGAGACGACCCTGGTAGGCGCTGGCGCGACGGGCGTGTATTGGTGGGAGACGTATACGGGGGAGGCCATCGGCAAAATGGAGAAAGTGCCTGATATGCCTTACTTCCGCGAGATCGCTTTAAATCAGACGCTCAATCTCATCGCCAGCGTGCATCAAGACTCAACCGTGAGTCTATGGAACTTAACGGAACGCTCGCCGCAAGGGGTATTGCCCAACGTGACGCAAGGCGCACTCTTCACCGTAGACATCAATGCCGCTGGTACCTTGATCGCGGCGGGCGGTGATGATGGAACGTTATGGGTGTGGGACGCGGCGGCCAAGCAGTTGCGGCTGGAATGCTCTGGTCCGGGTGGCGCGTTAACCAAAGTGCGCTTTAGCCCCGATGGGCGGTATCTGGCGGCTCTATCTATTGAAGATACCGTCTGGGTGTGGGGTGTGCCGTAGACTTATGCTGACCCTCCTCGAACTCACCCACGTCATGCAAGATTTCGTCACGGCCAAAGGTTGGTACGCACCCGATAGCCCGAAGCAACAGACGCCGCGCAATTTAGCGGCCTCGCTGGCGATTGAGGCGGCGGAGGTACTCGAACATTATCAGTGGGCCGAAACGGCTAACCCAGAGGAATTGGCTGGCGAACTCGCTGACGTCGCACTCTACCTGCTCCAACTCGCCAGCGTGACCGGCATTGATTTGGAGCAGGCCATCTTGGAAAAATTACAGGTGAACTACCGGCGCGAGTGGACGTAGCGCAAGTTTTTCAGTTTATAATCTTCTTATGTCTCCCGCCGCTCACCTCGGGCCTGCTCGGCTCACCCTCGTCTTGATCTGGCTCACCCGCGTCTGCTATGTCGCGGTATGCCTTACGGTCATCAGCGCGTCGCTGGTTGTGCTCGGCGGCGCGGCCTATGAGTTGAGTTACCGCGACAAAATTTTGCCCGGCGTGCGCGCGTGGGGGCTTGACCTTTCGGGGATGACGTTGGAAGAGGCCGGCTTTGCGTTGTCAGGGAAGTTTACTTATCCGACAACGGCGCAATTTGTTTTCCGCGCGGGTGATAAGACGTGGAGCGCGACGCCCGCGCAATTGGGTGCGCGATTTGATCTACGCGCCACCCTCAGCGCCGCCTACTCTGTCGGGCGACCGGACAATCCGTTCATGGCTTGGCTCGCTCAATTCGATACATGGTATTTCGGCGTACAAGTCTCGCCGGTCGTCGTCTACGATGAAGATCGGGCGCGCGCCTTCCTTGAATCTATCGCTCAGGAAGTCTCTGTGCCGACCGTTGAAGCCTCGCTGGAGGTGCATGAGACGACGGTCACGACCGCGCCTGGCCAAATCGGGCGACAACTGGAGATAGACCAGACCGCCGCCGCGTTGCGGGCGCAAGTGTTGCGTTTGGCGGGCGGAGAAATTCCACTGACCTTTAAAGAAATCCCGCCGCTGATCTTAGACGCCGCCTCCCAGGCCGCTACGGCGCAAGCCATTCTGCGCGAACCGCTCGTGCTGAGCATCACTCAACCGCTCGCCACCGACCCCGGCCCGTGGACGATTGAGCCGTTGGCGTTAGGCACCCTGCTCACTATTCAGCGCGTGGAAGACGGCGCGAACGGCGCGCATTTTGCAGTGGGCCTCGCCCCTGATTTGTTGCGCGTGTATTTAGAGGCCATCGCACCGCAAGTCAAACATCAGGCGCGCAATGCCCGCTTCATTTTCAATGACGACACGCACCAATTCGAAGTGGTCGCCCCCGGCGAGGACGAACGGACGCTGGATATTGAAGCGTCATTGGCGCAGATCGCGACGAGCTTGGCCAAAGACCAACATCAGGTGCCGCTCGTCTTTCAGACCCAGCCGCCAGAGGTCAGCAATAGCGCCACCGCCGAGCAACTGGGCATCACCGAACTGGTCAGCGAACAATCTACCTACTTCTCCGGCTCCAGCACCGAGCGCATCAACAACATCCTCGTCGCGGCGGCGCGTTTTCATGGCTTGCTCATCCCGCCCAACTCGACCTTCGCGTTTGATGATTACTTGGGCGATGTGAGTTTGGATACGGGCTTCGCCGAGGCGTTGATCATCTATGGTGGGCGGACGATTCGCGGGGTGGGGGGCGGCGTGTGTCAGGTCAGCACCACCTTGTTTCGGGCGGCCTATTTTGGCGGCTTCCCGATTGTGGAGCGCAACTCGCATGCCTATCGCGTGGGTTACTACGAACGCAACGCGCCCGGTCAATGGAACGGTCCCGGCCTGGACGCCACCGTGTTTGCACCACTGGTTGATTTTAAATTCAAAAATGACCTGCCGACGTGGTTGTTGATGGAAGTGTATGTGTATCCGCGTGCGGGGCGTATGACTTGGAAGTTTTATGCAACGGGGGATGGCCGCCAAGTGACGGTCGCACCGGCTATTGTGCGTAACCGTGTGCCCGCCCCCGATCCCTTGTACGAAGAAGACCCAGCTTTGGCGCAAGGCGAAGTACAACAAGTGGATTATGCGGCCGAGGGCGCGGATGTCACCGTCACCCGCACCGTCACCCGCGATGGCGCGGTGATCAATGCCGACGAAGCGCCGATCAAAACGCTTTATCAACCGTGGCGGGCGATCTATCACTATGGCCCCGGCACGGAGGGGATGCCGCCAACGCCCACACCTGAGCCAACGCCTGAGCCGACTCCGACACCGTAAGGTGTGGGGGTGTGCGTGGTACAATCCCCTCACAATTCCATACTCTACCTTCGGGGCAGGGTGTAATTCCCGATCGGCGGTATAGTCCGCGAGCAAAAATTTTTGCACGACTCGGTGCAACTCCGAGACCGACGGTGATGGCGAAGAACATTTCGCCTCAGTCCGGATGAAAGAAGGTTAAGCGCTCAACGCATCGTGTTTGAGTTGAGTTTGCTTTGCGCCCCGTTGATCATTTGATCACGGGGTTATTTTTTAGGCTAATGTGGCGCCTCAGTGCGGGCCACATTAAGTCGGCTTGCCCCTGTCCCGAAGAAATTTTCTTACGGGATTTTTTATTTATGGCTGTTTCTCCTTTCACTCCTTCTCCTCTGCCGCGTTGGCGCTGGTCGTGGCTCAGCGTACCCGGATCGGTGCTGTTGGGCGTGGTGCTGTGGGAGGCCTTCGTGCGGTTCAATCAATATCCGGCGTTCATTCTGCCACGCCCCGGCCAGGTGGCGGAGCGTTTGGGGTTGGCGCTCGCCGATGGCTCGTTAGTGCGGCACACCCAAGTGACTCTCAGCGAAGTGTTTGCGGGTCTGGCGCTCGGCCTCGGGGCGGCTTCGGTTTTAGGCTATGCCATTGCCAAATCGGCGGCGCTGGAACGTTGGCTCACGCCGTATATCGTGGCTTCGCAATCGGTGCCGGTCGTCGCCATCGCGCCGATCCTCGTCATCTGGTTGGGGGTGGGCCTCGCCTCCAAAATCGTCATTTGCGCGCTCATCGTGTTCTTCCCCATCCTCATCAATACCATCGTCGGCCTGCGTTCAGTCGAGCCTGACCTGCGCGATCTCATGCGCTCGCTCAAAGCCACCCGTTGGCAAACGTTTACCAAGCTGGAACTCCCGGCCGCCTTGCCCATTTGGTTAGGCGGGCTGAAGGTGGGCGCGACCCTCTCGGTCATCGGCGCGGTGGTGGGCGAGTTTGTGGGCGCTGACCGAGGCTTGGGCTTCCTCATCAACTTGGGGCGTGGTCAATATGATATGGCGCTCGTCTTCGTCGCTGTGACGACGTTAGTCGCGCTGGCGATGAGTTTGTATGGGAGCGTCGCGCTCCTCGAAAAAACACTTCTCTATTGGAAAGGGTAATCCTATGCACCGCCTTCGTTTCATCTTGCTGGCCTTGTGGTTAACTGCTTGCGCCGCGCCCGTCACGGTCGCGCCGCCTACGGCCACCCCGCCCCCGTTGCGGCACATCCGCTTGCCGATGGGTTTCATCCCGAGCGTGCAATATGCGCCGTTCTATGTCGCGGTCGAAAAAGGGTATTTCGCCGCCGAGGGTCTCGAACTGGAGTTTGACTATTCGTTTGAGACCAATGGGGTGCAGTTGGTGGGGGCGGGGCAATTGCCCTTCGCTGTTGTGTCCGGCGAGCAAGTGCTCCTCGCGCGCGCCCAGCAGTTGCCGGTGGTCTATGTCATGGCGTGGTTTCAACAGTTCCCGGTCGCGGTGGTCGCCAAGAGCGATTCGGGGATCACGCAAGCCGCCGACCTCGCGGGCAAGACCATCGGCGTTCCCACTTTAGATGGCGCGAATTTTATCGGCTTACACGCCTTGCTCGCCAAAGCCCAGCTCAAAGCCGAAGATGTGACGATTCAGGCGATTGGGTTCAACCAAGTGCCCGCGCTCACTGCCGGGCAAATAGATGCCGCCGTGGTGTATGCGAACAACGAGCCGATCCGGCTGGCGGCGCAAGGGGAAAAGTTGAACGTCATCTTGATCGGCGAACAAGTGGCGTTGGCGGCGAATGGCATCTTGAGCAATGAAGACACGCTTGCCAAAGACCCAGACTTGGTGCGCGGCTTTACGCGCGCATTGAAGCGCGGCATTCAAGACGCCTTGGCAAATCCCGATGAGGCGTACACCATCGCCAAGAAATTTGTGCCAGAACTTAAGGATGACGTGGTGGAGAAACAAGTCTTACAGGCCACGTTGGCGATGTGGAAGACCGACCATGTGGGCTACGCCAAAGCTGAAGCGTGGGAGATGATGCAAGCGACTCTATTAGAAGCTAAGCTCCTCACTGCGCCGCTTGATCTGAGCAAGGCGTATACGAATGACTTTGTGCCGTAGAAAACGCAAACCCTTGGTACACGGCTGACACGGATATTTTAAAGTTCCAAATCAACTTTGGAACCACCGATTACACAGATTTATCCATGAAAATCTGTGTAATCGGTGGTTATCCTGATTCGCTCAGTTTTAAATGCCCTCCCCCATTCTGCAAGCTGAACACTTAACCACGATTTACCCCTCGGACACCGGTGGGGTACGCGCGCTGGACGATGTGAGTCTGCAAGTGGGCCTACAGGAGTTTGTGTGCATCGTGGGGCCATCGGGGTGTGGCAAAAGCACGCTGTTGCGTTTGCTGGCAGGTTTGCTCCCCCCCACGCAGGGGCAAGTGATCTTTGAAGGCGATCTATTGCGCGCACCACACCGTCGGATCGGTTTTGTGTTTCAGAAGGCCAACCTTATGCCCTGGCGTTCAGTGTTGGCGAATGTGGCCTTGCCGTTGGAACTACAAAACGTGGCCGCGCCCGAAGTGCGCCGCCGAGCGCAAGAACTGATTGAGTTGGTGGGCTTACATGGATTTGAGAACAGCCTGCCGCGCAGTTTATCAGGCGGGATGGAACAACGGGTAGCGATTGCCCGGGCGCTCATTCACAACCCGGATGTGTTGTTGCTCGATGAACCATTTGGCGCGCTCGATGCGCTCACCCGCGAGCGGATGGGGACGGAACTCCTCCGCATTTGGGAGGCGCGCAAGAAAACGGTTGTGATGGTGACACATTCTATCCCCGAAGCGCTGTTGTTATCAGATCGAGTCGTCGTCCTCAGCCCGCGCCCTGGCCGGGTGCGGCTGATGCTCAATATCCCCTTGTCACGCCCGCGCTTGCAAGAGATGGAATATAGTGTGGAGTTTGGAGAGTTGGCGAAGAGGGTGCGGGAAGCGATTGAATGATTATTCCCTTTTGGGGGAGGTATCCTTAACGACCTTCTTCAGTTGCAACTTTTGCCGCTCGTCTAAGATCGTTTCCACTGCTTGCACCCGCCGCTCCAACTCTTGTAACAATTGCAAAATCTGCCCTACCGCTTGCTCGGAAGTAAGCTTACCCGTTTTCCAGGCCGACATCACGCCTTCGAATCCGTAAGTGCCCATCGCCACTCCTTTGACATGAATTCATGTAGAGAGAATAATTTTTTAGAGGGCATGGCCCTCTGGATTTACACTTTACATGATTTAATGTTGTGTGTCAAGAAGCAGTCTGCGTTTTGTACTTAAACTTCGCCTTTTCAGCAACGAGGTTGAGTACAGTGACTGACGCACCGCGTGGATAGTGATGACCGCATTCCCAATCACTGACGGTTTGTTGCAGAATGCCGAGCTCGCCCGCGAATTCCGATTGCGTTAACCCCAATTGCCCGCGCAGGGCTTTCACCTTAGAGGCATCCCATTCATAGACCGGTTTGCGGCGGGGGCGTTTGACTTTAGCAGAAGTAGACATGAGCGACGCTGAACGATAGAGGCTATTTTACTGCCTTCCCTACGGCTAGGCTATCCAGGTCAACCAGATCACGCCAAAGGCTAGGCTGAGGATGGTGATCGGCACACCCGCCTTGAGATATTCGGTGAAGGACAAGCGCACACCGCGCTGTTGGGCGATCTCCGCCACAATGAGGTTAGCCACCGACCCCAGCAATGTCAGATTGCCCGCCAATGTAGTTGCCATCGCTAGCGTGAGCCAGGCCTGTTGCGGCCATGGGAAGTGTGAGATCAGCGGACGGAAGAGCAAAACCGCTGGGACATTCGAGACTAAATTACTCAGCCCAGCCGCGACACCGGCGAGAGCCAGCACCCCTCGCTCGGCGATGGGTTTTGCCAAGGCGAATAGTTGTTCGCTCCAGCCCGTGGTTTCGATGGCGCCCGTGACGACGAACAAAGCCGAGAAGAACACCAAGAGCGTCCAATCTAACTCCACAAACACCCGCGCTGGTTTCAGGCGCCGTGTGACCAAGAGCAAGACGGCCGCGCTCATGGCGGCAAGCGGGATTGGCACACCCCAAAGAAACGCGCCGAGCATCAGCCCAGTCGCCAATAAACTTTTGCGTAATAAGGGGCGATAGCGGCGCGCCGGCAGGCAGGCTGTTTCTGCGAAGACACCGGGCGCAAATTCTTGGCGATAGAGCAGAACCAATACCCCCCACGCGACGCCCAAACCGAAGAGCGCCACCGGCGCGAGATAAGCCGCAAAGGTTACATAGGGGATTTGCGAAGACATCCCGATCAACATATTTTGCGGGTTGCCCGTAATGGTCGCCACTGAGCCGATATTAGCAGCAGTGACCAGCCCGATCAGATATGGCACGGGGTTGCGTTTGAGCAACGCAGTGATCTCCAACACCAGCGGTGTGAACATCAGCACAATCGTGTCGTTTAGGAATAGCGCCGAGAGTAAACCGGCCGCGCCAATGATGAGCGCCAACAACCACCGCGGCGACCGCGCCCAGCGGATGACCCAACCGCCCACCAACCGGAAGAAACCGGCCAAGCGTAAGTTGACGTTCAGGATCATCATCGCAAAGAGCAACACGATGGTGTTGAGATCAATGGCGGTATAGGCGCGCTCAAGGGGAATAGCACCGATCACAACGAGCAAGGTCGCGCCAGTGATGGCGATGGTGGCGCGGTTCATGCGAAGCCACGGGTAACGCCCCACTGCCACGCCGATCAGCGTGCCACAGATGATCAACAACGCCAGCATGTGATTAAATCAAAGCGCGATAGCGTCGGTTGAGGGCCGTTGCTAGGCCTATGACCAGCCCAACGAAGGCCCATACAGGCAAACGCCCTATCAGCGCCATGATCGTTTCGGGTGGGAAATCGGGTTGGGGGTGCGAATGCAAAGACACTTTAATAGCGACCAAGAGCGTCGCAATGAGCGGCACGGCGCTCCCCGCCGCTAGTCCTAGCGCGCTGATTTGCCAATCGTTCAGGCGAGCATAGCGCGCTTTGAAGCGCAGAAAGATCAAGCCCATCAGCGTTGCGCTCAGAAGCGTGACGGGCGTGAGGGTGGTATCTTCGTAGCTTATCCAGAAGAAAACGAGGAGCCCCCACAGCATCGCTCCAAATGAAACCCAGCGCATTAATGCCGCAACCGATCGCGCGCTTCCTCCGTGAGCGGCACTAGGATCGTGATGCGCGTGCCTTTGCCCTCGGCCGAATCAATCTTGAGCGCGCCATTGACCATCTCCGTGCGTTCGCGCATGTTTACCATGCCCAGACTGCCGCGCTTATCATAATTAATATCCACCGCGCCCACATTGAACCCCACCCCATCATCTTGGATCTCTAGTACCAACACGTCTTTTTGCGTCTTGAGGCGCACCCAAATGTGCGGAGCCTGCGCGTGTTTGCGGGCGTTGTTAACCGCTTCTTCCACAATGTAGAACAAGACGCCTTGATAATTCAGTTCGAGGTTCTCATCGGCTTTAGGTTCGGCCTCGACGATGACGGTTTGGTCGTGGGTCTCTTTAATCTTTTCCGCTAACTGTTTAAGGGCGGCGATCAAACCCTGGCTCTCCAAGACCAACGGCCGCAAGGTGAAGAGCATATGCCGGATTTCTTTGGTCGTACGCCGCGCCAAATCTTCCATCTTGTACAGCTCTTCGGCGGCGCTTTGTGGGTTGCGCTCCAGCAGGCGGCGGATGAAGTTGGCGCGCATGGCGAGTGCCGCCACCGATTGCGTCGGGCCGTCATGCAGGTCGCGCGCAAGTTTTTTCTGCGCTTCCTCTTGCACTTCCATCAAGCGTTCTTTTTCTTGGCGTAAGTTGCGATAGAGCTGGGCGTTTTGCAACGCGATGATGGCTTGGTTCACCACCGCCGTCAACAGCGCGCGTTGATCCGCGTCAAAGAAATTGGGGCGCGGATGCGCGTAGAGGATCACGCCATAGGTTTCATATCCCGCATGTAGGGGAATGACCATCAACGAGCGACACTTTTGTAAACTGATAAATTGCTTGAGCTCTGGGTCGCGCCCGGGGTCAGTGGCTATAGCCGTTTCGGTATCGTGGATCACTTGCCCTAACACGCCCTCGTTGCCGGGGCAGACCACGCGCAGATCGGCGGTGGTCATCCGGCGCGCCGAGCCTACGACGAGTTCATCATCTTGAAAGAGCAAGGCCGCGCTGACCATGCTGGCCGCCGCGCTCGCCTGATCGCCCTCGGCCCCGGCCATCCCCACATTCAGGGCGATCTCCAAGACCTTCTTATAATCTAACGAGGCCGAGACCTTCGAGGCCATTTCATAAATGGCTTGGGCGTGTTGGCGGAGCGCCACCGTACGTTGCGTCTCCGCTACCTCTTCGTTCCGCACGAGGGCTTGAATGTAAGCCCGCAAGCGTGCGGCGATCAACGCCGCGATAAACACGACGACACTTAATGCCAGTGTGCTGAGCCAGACTGGCAACAGCCCCGCAAAGTTTTGGGGCGTTAACCCCAAATGCGCGCCGCTTTGCGCGAGCAAGAACCCCAGCAACACGCTCAACGCAATCGGCCAATCATAGCGAAAGGCCGCCACGAGGCTGGGCAATAACCCCATCCAGACCAGCGGGCCTTGACTCCCGCCGGAAGTGATGAACAAGGCCAACGCCAATAGGCTATCTAGCCCCAGCACCCCAATCGGTAAGAAGGGATGCCAGTATTCGGTAAACTCCAAAACCGCCAACGCCATGTTATAGAAGAGCGCGAAGGTCAAAGCGGCCAATAAACCCAGCGGTAGAGGCTCTGTAGGTAAATTAGCGAAAGCCACCCCAGCCGTGATCACCAATAGTAACCACCGGATATTAAACACCAGCCAGTCCATGCGCCGGGTCGTGCGGTCGCGTTTAATCGTCATGATTAGGAGCTAAACTAAAACCGCCGGAAAATCCGGCGGCTAAGCGATCAAGCAGGGTTAGCGTTTCCGCGCCGGTTTTTTGCTAGCGGCGCGCTTGACAGGGCGTTTGGCGCGCGCCGGGGCAGGGCGCTTAAGCACCAAGCCTTCGCCACCGGTCAGGCCGGTGTTCATGTCATCAATCAGTTCCCACCCCTCGCTTCCCAAGCGATTGAGCACGGCGGGCAAGATGGGGAATTTTTTGGAGGCGTGGAGTTTGTCAAAATACTCGTTGTATTTGCGGTACTCGGGTTCAGTGATCTCGGTGGGGAGTTCCGCCTCGTGATGTTGGAAGACGCGGTTGGCGTGCCATTTGGTGTCGAGGCCAGAGCTGAGGCGGGTGAGGATGCAGTATTCCCAGGTGGGCATGATGAAATCTCCTTAGTAGCCAAGTCAAGATGGCTCAAGCATACAACGCTTGAACCGAGTCGTCAAAGGCTTGATTTGTAGGACATTATAGATCTTCGGCGAAGCTAGCACT
>Ga0315912_10004980_pt1 | contig 12334 bp, 8 predicted proteins | sample VfabasoilMG_FD_204469 | JGI IMG/M metagenome (GOLD analysis project Ga0315912, IMG submission 204469) | Garden soil microbial communities collected in Santa Monica, California, United States - V. faba soil | ecosystem: Environmental > Terrestrial > Soil > Garden | place: USA: California... | reverse complement strand
GCCGGACACCTACAAGTGGGTCTATGAGGAGGGCTGGCTCGAGAGGTTCTTCACGGCCCTGGAGGCGAATTCCTCCTGGCTCTCCACGGCCACCTTCGCCGAGTTCGCGGCGCGACGGGCCCCGCTCGGGCCCTTGAACCTGCCCACGGGTTCCTATACCGAGATGGGGGAATGGTCCCTGCCGCCCGAGGCAGCGGCGGAATACGAGAGGATCCGTCATGAGGTCCGCGACCGCGGGGAGATGCCCCGCTACGACCGTTACCTGAAGGGCGGCTTCTGGCGGAACTTCCTGGTCAAGTACGAGGAATCCAACCACCTGCACAAGAAGATGCTCTGGGTCTCCGACAAGGTCGAAAAGGCCCGTCAGAAGGTGGAGGAGAAGCCCTCGCCTGCCGGACGCAAGGCCCTGCAGGAGGCCGTCCGGGCCCTCTACCGGGGCCAGTGCAATTGTCCCTATTGGCACGGGGTCTTCGGGGGACTTTACCTGAACCACCTGCGTTTCGCCGTTTATCGGGAATTGATCACGGCCGAGAAGGCCGCCGAGTCCATCCTGTACGGGGGCAAGGGGGGCCTGAGGGTCCTCACGGCCGACTTCAACAAGGACGGCCGGGACGAGATCGTCGTGGAAGGGGAGGACTTCCACGCGGTTCTGGAGCCGGCCCAGGGCGGGGTCCTCACCGAGCTGGATTACCTTCCTCGCCCCATCAATCTCTCCGATACCCTCACGCGTCGTAAGGAGGCCTACCACTCCAAGCTTCAGGCGCTGGCCTCCCACGGAGGGTCCGGTGGGGGCGTGGCCAGCATCCATGATCAGGTGCGCACCAAAGAGCCGGGTCTGGAGAAGAAGCTCTTTTATGACCCGGCCCGGCGCGCCTCCCTGGTGGAGCATTTCGCGCCCCTGGGCGCCAAGGTCGAGGACTTCCTGACCGGCCGGGCCCAGGAATTGGGCGACTTCCGCAAGAGTGCCTTCGATCTGAAGCTCACCGAGCCCGCCCGCAAGGGGGCCGCGGCCCTGGTGAAGCTTTCCCATACGGGATTTGTGGCCGGCTCCCCCTTGAAGCTCTCCAAGAAGCTCAACTTCGCCCCCGGGCTCTTCGACCTGGCGGTGGACTATTCCTTGGAGAATGTCGGCTCCCGCGAGCTTTCCTTCCTCTTCCTGGTGGAATGGAACCTGACGCTCTTGGCGGGGGACGCCCCGGACCGCAACTATTTCGTGAAGGGTCGGGAGTTGGCCCAGCCCCGCCTCTTTTCCGTCGGGGAAGAGGAGGGGGTCTCGGAAATGGGGCTGAAGGACGGTTGGCTCGACCTGGAGGTGATCTTCCGGGCCGGGAAGCCCGCCAAGTTCTGGCGCTATCCGGTGGAGACCATCTCCCAGTCCGAGGGCGGTTTCGAGAGGGTCTACCAAGGTTCCTGCCTGCTGCTCGGCTGGGAGGTCTCCCTCGCCCCTGGCGCTTCCTTCCAGGTCCCGGTCAGCACCTGGTTCAAAGGAAGGGAAAAAGAATGATGGAACATTGGTTGGCCATCACCCTCCTCTTGGGGTTCCTCTCCTTGGACGCCACCGCGGCGGGACAGTTCATGCTCTCGCGTCCCATCGCGGTGGGGGCCCTGGTCGGCCTCTTGACGGGACATCCCGAGGTGGGCCTGCTGGTCGGGGCCTTGGTCGAGCTCATTTGGATCGGGGAGGTCCCCGTGGGGTCCCATCTGCCGGCGGACCTGCTCATCCTGGCGGGTATCGCCACGGCCTTGGCCGCGGAACTGGTCCGGGGCGGCGCGCCCCCCGAGGCGGCCATGACCTTCGCCATCGGGACCGCCATTCCCTTGGCGATCCTGAGCACCGAACTGGAAGGGTTGCTCCGGCGGCTCCATGTCCGGTGGGCCCATTTCGCCCAGCGCATGGCCGGGTCCGGCCATTTCGGCACCTTCGATGGGGTCAATACCCTCGTCCTGCTGGGGCTCTTCCTCAAGGGCCTCTTGACGGCGGCCGCCTCGCTCTTCATCGCCCACCTGGCCGGCAGGCTCTTTCACCTCCTCCCCGATCGGGTGGTGGACGGGCTCTATTACGCCCATTGGTTGTTGTTGGCCCTCGGATGCTCGGCGGCCATCGACCTGATGGTGGAGAAGAAGACCTCGCCCTTCCTGGTGCTTTCCATCGTCACGGCCCTGACGGCGGCCTTCTTCCAGATCCCCGGTGTCTGGATGGTCTCCGGGGCCCTCTTGGCAGGGTTCATCCTGACCCTCATCTACGCGGGGAAAGGGGAAACGGCATGACCCCGACCGCCGAAGAGAAGGTCCCGCCGCGTTTGTCCTTCCTGGACCTCCTCCAGTGTTTCCTGAGGAGCTTCTTCCTCCAGGCGGTCTGGAACGTGGAACGTTACCTCAATTACGGCTTCGCTTTCGTCCTGGCCCCGGCCCTGAAAAGGCTCTATCCGGTCCGGGAGGAGAGGGCCCAGGCCCTGACGCGCCACCTGGAGTACTTCAACACCCATCCTTATATGGCTTCCTTCGTGCTGGGGGCGGTGCTGCGCATGGAAGAGGAGAAGCAGACCCTGCCCCGGCCCAAGCAGAAACAGAAGGAGGACGAGATCAACGCCTTGAAGGTGGGCATGATGGGGCCCATCGCCGCCATGGGGGACAACCTTTTCTGGGCCACGGTGCGCCCCTATTGCGGTCTCTTGGCCATCACCTTGGTCCTCTCCCAGGCCTTCACCCCCGGGTCCCGGGCTTGGATCATCCCGGTCCTTTTCCTGGCGGTCTTCAATGTGGCGCACTTGGGGGTGAGGGGATTGGGTTTCCTGCAGGGTTACCGTCAGGGGGACCAGGTGGTGCTGGCCCTTAGGAAGTACGGGTTCCAAGCGGCCATCCGGGGCTTGAAGCTCGCCTCCATCCTCCTCGTAGGGGTGCTCATCGTCTTCGTGAACATGGGGGAACTCGACCGGGAGGTGGGGCTCTTCATCCTGAAGCTCAGTTTCTTCAGCGCGTTGGTGGGCCTCTTCACCTTCGCCCTGCACCGCAAGATCGCCCCCGGCCAGCTCTATTACGCCGTGGTATTGATCGGTCTCATCCTGGCCTATTGGCCGGAGCTCAGTACGCCCCCGACCCACCTCTTGGAAGGTGTGAAATGAGGTCGGGGACGTGCCGCCTCCCAGGTTTTTATAGTGGGCCGCAAAGCGGCCCGATCATGGACGGGGCGGTGCCGCCGACCCACCTCTTGGAGGGTGTGAAATGATGGATGAAAGGGAGTCCCAATGAAACTCAGCGAAAAGCTCAAGATCATCAATAAGCTGGGCCTACACTTGAGGGCGGCGGCCGAGTTGGTCAAGACGGCCAACAAGTTCAAGAGCCAGGTCATGGTGCACCATGGCGTCCAGAACGTGAACGCCAAGAGCCTCATGGGCCTCATGACCTTGGCCGCGGCCCAGGGGACGGAAATGGAGTTCGTCGTGGAGGGGGAGGACGCCAAGGAGGCCATGGCGGCCTTGAAAGCGCTGTTGGCCGCGAAGTTCGGGGAGAAGGAATGACCGAAAAGATCCTTAGCGGAGTGCCGGCATCGGGTGGGATTGCCATCGGGCCGGCCTATATCTATCGCCGGGAGGGCATCTCGGCCCCCCGCCGAGCCTTGGAACCCTCCGAGGTGGGGGCGGAGGTCGACCGCTACAAGTCGGCCTTGCAGAAGACCCGCGCCCAGATCGGGGAGATCGAGGGCCGCATGAAGGCGAAGTTGGGGAAGGAGCACGCCGCCATCTTCGAGGCCCATCAAGTGGTGCTGGATGACCCCCTTTTCGGGGAGGAGATCCCCAAGTCCATCCATGAGAGGCGCTTGAACGCCGAGTTCCTCCTAGCCGAGGCCCTCGAGAAATTCCAGGCCGCCATGGCCGCCCTGGACGACGGCTACTTCCGGGACCGGGGCGGGGACATCCAGGACGTGGCCGACCGCCTGCTCAAGAACCTCTCCGGGGGGGAGAAGGACCACCTCAAGAAGCTCGACCGGGAGGTCATCCTCATCGCCGACGACCTGGCCCCTTCCGACACCGTGACCCTTTCCACGGAAAAGGTGAAGGGCTTCTGCACCGACGTGGGGGGGCGCACTTCCCACGTGGCCATCGTGGCGCGCTCCCTCTCCATCCCGGCCGCGGTCGGTATGAGGGACGTCACGGGCCAGGTGAAGGACGGGGACCTCGTCATCCTGGACGGGAACAACGGCCTAGTGATCCTCCGGCCCGAGCCCCAGACCTTGGAGCATTACCGGCGCCTCAAGGAGAGCCACGAGGCCTTCCTCAAGAGCCTGGAGGAACTGAAGAACCTGCCGGCCGTCACGCCCGATGGCCACCGGGTGACCTTGGCCGCCAATATCGAGATCCCGCAGGAGCTCGATGAGATCGCCCGGCATGGGGCCGAGGGTATCGGTCTCTATCGCACCGAGTTCCTCTTCATGAACCGTGAGACTTCCCCCACCGAGGAGGAGCAGTTCGAGGCCTATCGGCACTTGGCGGTCAAGATCGGCGTGAACCCCGCCATCATCCGCACCTTGGACCTGGGGGGCGATAAGTTCCTCTCACATTTGAACCTCTTCCACGAGAGCAATCCCTTCCTGGGTTTAAGGGCCATCCGCCTGTGCTTGAAACGGCCCGACGTTTTCAAGATCCAATTGCGCGCCGTCCTGAAGGCCGCGGCCCACGGCCCCCTGAAGATCATGTTCCCCATGATCTCCACCCTCTCGGAGATCCGGGAGGCGAAGGTGCTCCTCAACCAGTGCGTGCAGCAGCTCAAGAAGGAAGGCGCCGTCTTCCGGGAGGGCATCGAGGTGGGGGTCATGATCGAGATCCCCTCGGCCGCCATCATCGCGGACCTCATCATCCAGGAAGTGGACTTCCTCTCCATCGGCACCAACGACCTCATTCAATACACCCTGGCGGTGGACCGCGTGAACGAGTCGGTGGCCTACCTCTACGACCCCCTGAACCCGGCCATCCTTCGGCTCATCCAGATGACGGTCGCGGCCGCCCATAAGGCCGGCAAGTGGGTGGGCATGTGCGGCGAGATGGCGGGGGACCCGCAGTTCGTGCCGCTCCTGCTCGGCATGGAGCTCGATGAGTTCTCCTGCTCCGTGTCGGTCATCCCCGAGATCAAGAAGGTCATCCGCCTGATGCCCATGAAGGCCGCCAAGGAGATCGCCGCCGAGGCCCTCCATAAGAAGGATTCCCAGGAAGTGCTCAAGCTCATCAAGGACAAGGTCCCGGCCGACCTAAGGACCATCCTCTTTTAAAGTCCCCTGAAAGGAACTGATCGTGAGATCCTCCCTCCTCGACGACCCTGGCATGACCCGCTTGGACCCCTCCGGCATGTTGCAGATGATCCTGGACGTGCCTTACCACTGTCAGGACGCGCGCTATCGGGTCCTGAACGCGCCTCCGAAGATGAACACCAAGGGCATTCAAGGGGTCCTGGTCTCGGGGCTCGGTGGTTCCGCTATCGGTGGCGATGTCCTTCGAACACTTATTTGGAAAAGCGCACCCGTCTCCCTGGCGGTGAACCGTCACTACGAGCTTCCGGGTTGGGTGGGAAAGTCTTCCCTCGTCGTTTGCTCCAGTTACTCCGGTAATACGGAAGAGACCCTCTCGGTCTTCCGCCAAGCCTGTGCCCGCGGGGCCAAGGTGCTGGTCGTTTCCTCCGGCGGGGAACTGCTGGCCTTGGCGAAAAGGAAGAAGTTGGCCTATTGCCAGGTACCGGGTGGGCTTCCGCCTCGGGCGGCCTTCGGTTACTCCTTCATCACCCTGCTCACGGCTTTCGAGAGCCTGGGGCTCCTCCCTTCCTTCGAGGAGGATTTCCAAGAGACCCTTTCTCTCCTGACGACGCTGGCCCAACGCTATGGAGGAATGGCTCCGACCGCGAAGAACCCCGCCAAGCAACTGGCCGCCTTCCTTCATGGAAAACTCCCGGTGGTCTATGCGGGAGCCGACCATCTGGATTCCGTGGCCATCCGTTGGAAATGCCAGTTCAATGAGAACTCCAAACAGGTCGCTTTGGCCGGGATCGTCCCGGAGATGAACCACAACGAGGTGCTGGGCTTTTCCTCGCCCGAGCCCCTCTCCAAGAAGATGGCCTGTGTCCTCTTACGTCATCCGAAGGGGGACCATCCCCAGATCGCCCGACGCTTCGACATCCTCAAGGGGATCCTCAAGGCCCGTACAGCCGGGGTCAGGGAAGTGTCGGCGGAGGGCCGCTCCCTCCTGGCCCAGATGATGTCGGTCATCTACCTGGGGGATTTTGTCAGCCTCTATCTCGCCTATTTGAAGGGTGTGGACCCCACCCCCATCGCGCTCATCGATTCCTTCAAAGCGAAACTAGGCCGCTGAGGCCAGGAAAACCGGCTTTTCCCCTGGAAAAACCCGGTCGTCGCCCTCTTGTCATCCGTGTTATCTTCCTCCTGCCGTTCGACCCCCTGCCTCAAATATTCTTGGAATAGTCCCGCCCCCTTTCGACACTTATCTACGGGGGAATGAACAGGACTTAAGGAACCGGCCTTGGAAGACCAGGCCTTGGTTCAAGGGCTCCTTCGTGGCGATCCCGAGGCCCAACGAACCTTCGACCTAACCTATCGGTCCCGCATCTATCGGGCCTGTTGCCACGTGCTGGGGTACCAGGACGCGGAAGCGGAGGATGTCGTCCAGGAGACCTTCCTGGCGGCCCTCCAACAGCTCCCGTCCTTCCAGTTCCGTTCCTCCCTTTACCGCTGGCTCCACCAGATCGCCATGTACAAGTGCTTCCGGGTGATCCGGGGGCGTCGGCGGCAAGTGGCGACCCTTTCGGAGGAGATGGAGGGTTTCTCGCGGGAACAGGCGTTGGGACTGCATTCGGCCGGGGAGGCCGACGGCCGGCGCAAGGACCTGTTGGAAGCCGTCCTCGCGGAACGGGACGCCTTGGGGGAACCGTGCCGCGACCTATTGAAACGACGGGGGGAGCAAGGGCTCACCTACGGCCAGTTGGCCGAGGCTCTCAAGGTGCCGGTCGGGACGGTCATGTCGCGCTTGGCGCGCTGCCTGCAGGCCCTGCGGGAGCGCTTGTCGAGGCGGCGGAGAGGGGGTTCCTTATGAACCCCTTGATCCAGAAATATTTCGCCGGGGAACTGAACCACCCCGAAGAGGAACAACTCGAGACCCTGTTGAGGGATTCCGAAGAGGCGGCTTGGGAATTCGGCCAAGTGGCTGAGGAGACCTATGGCCGTTATGGCTTGCCGGAACCTGGCACCGGGGGTCCGGCAGCGCCGTCCGAGGGCGAGAGCCACTGGCCCTGGATCATCCCGCTCCTGGGGTTATTGCTGGTGGGTTCCGTTTGGTGGTGGCTCGCCAAGTCGAGAAGGGGACCGGAGGCCCTGGCGCCGGTTAAGCCAACGCCCCAAAGGGTGGAGAAAGAAAGACCCGCGCCGGTCAAAAAAGCCGTTCCTATCAAGCCTTTGGCCACTCCCCCGGAAGGGGCCAAGGACAAGGTTTCCGGCACGGACCTGAGGGTAGTGGTCAAGCGACAGAGCGCGGGACCCGTCACAGTGGCGGTGGTAAACTCCTACGGCCTCGAGGTCAGGAGCCTTTATACAGGGGTCCTCCAGCCAGGTCGGTGGGCCTTCGAGTGGGACGGGAAGGTCGGGAGCGGCGCCCTGGCGGACCCTGGCAAGTACCGCATCGAGGTGAGGACGGAAGCCGGGACGCAAAGCAAGGATCTGACGATCCGATGAGCTGAGGGGGAAGAATGAAAAACCTATTCCGCGGTTCGATCTTGGCGGTCTTGATCGTCCCACTGCTCCTCATGAGCGCTGGTTGTCCCAGGAGCCTCACCACCTACCCCACCATCTATTACCTGGGGACCCGCACGTTCACCCCGACCGAGACGGCCACTGATACTCCGACCGGGCCTTGGACCCCCATCCCGACCGCCACGGCAACCTTGAGCCCCACCTTGACGGTGAGCCCCACCCTCACGATCAGTCCCACTGGGACCTTGTCCCCCGTCCTGACGTCGACCGCCACGGCGACGCCTTCCAGGACGCCGACCTTGACCTCAACGGTCCCGCCGGCCACCCCGACCCGCACCGCGACCAGGACCCCGACGGCCACGAACACCACCGGGATACCGCCCACTTTCACCGCGACGCCCAACGGCACCACCATCCCGATGGGGCTCTTTGTGGCGGCCGTCTTCGGGTCCAACGTGACGGACATGGGTTTCCCCATGACCGTCGTCAATACCTTGATCAGCATCTCGGTCAACCGGAACACCGAGACCACGGCGGCCGTGACCTTGACCACCCCCAACAACGGGGCCCAGCCCTGCACCTACATCCAATCGGCCAACATGGGGACCTACTGGGTCTCGCAATATGCCACCAGTTTCCAGTACACCTACGTCCCCAACGGGGTCTACTCAGTGAACCTGGTCACTTCCTTGGGGACGGCCTATTCCTCGATGAACGCGCCGGGCTTGATCAATTTCAACGTGAACGGGTCGTCCGTGACCGCCACCTACTCGGGCAACTACCATTCGGCGAACGTCACGCGCATGTCGCCGGTCGCGACCGTGACCTATGACTCGGGTCCTAACAACAACGTGGGGAACCCCTTCAACTATCCCGGGTCGGCCTATAGTTCGCCGTCCCTCCCGGCCCAGTTCATCACCACCTTCAACGCGGCTACAACCATCACCGCTTTCTCTGGTACGGCCGGCGCCTTCGGCGCCTTCGTTGGGACCCAGGCGCATATGAAAATGTTCACGCGGTAAGAAGCCAAGGACTTGGTTCGATGTTTTGTCCATAGAAAAACTGGACTGTGTGTGTCTGGAAATGTGTGAGGACTAGGTCGAAGCAAGTTGGTATTAGGGTTTAAAAGAGGAGCGGGAATGTCCGTGCTGAAGTGGCGTCCTTTGGGAGCCCTGGAAAAAAAATTCGCGCTGTTCCTCCTGCTCGGGATGGTTTCCCTGGCCGCCGCTGGCCCTGCCCTATCGGCGACGGTTGCGTTGATCAAGGACATCAACACGACCCACACGACCTCTTATGTCACGAACCCTTTCGTATGGAGGCCGGCTTCTTTCGTCTCGGGGTCCATTTTATTCGCGAATCGGGACACGAATTACGGCAATGAGATATGGATCAGTGACGGGACTTCGGCTGGAACGTCGATGATCCGGGACCTTAGCCCTGGTTGCGCCTCCAGCGACCCATCGATGATCACTGTCATTGGCAATAAGGCGTATTTTTATGCGACGCTTCCCGCATATGGGACGGAAACATGGGTCACGGATGGCACCTCTGCTGGGACTTCTATGATCAAGGACTTGGCCCCTGGTGTTGCGTCCGGCGGTGGGAGCAGTTTCACACCCTTTGGGGGTTGGGTTTATTTCGTTGGATCTGATGGGCTCAACATCCAGGTCTATCGGACGGATGGAACGGCGGCTGGGACTTCGCCTGTCGTGGATGGAAGCGGCCCCTTGGGGGTCATCAACAGCACTTTGCTCCTGCGTTCCCGCACCAACCCATTTCCTTTGATCCTGAGCGATGGAAGCCCTTCCGGGTCCATCACTGTTGCGAACACTGGATCGCCGACTTATTTTGCGCCGTACAACGGGTGGTCCTATTTTTCATCCTCGAACGCATCCGCCGGCATTGAATTGTGGAAAACCGATGGGACCTTGGCCAACACGCAAATGGTCAAGGATATCGCAGCGGGGTCGGCCAACTCCGGCCCCGTCAGTTTTACCCCCTGCTCGAACGGTCTTATGTTCTTGGCGGACGATGGGATCAATGGCAGGGAGTTGTGGATCACGGATGGAACTTCGGCCGGAACGACCATTGTTCAGGACATCAGCCCCGGCGCGAGCTCTCCTTCAATCTCCGAACTTTGCGGTGTCTCCGGGAAAGTATTCTTTTCTGCCCCCACCGTCTCCAATGGCAGGGAGCTATGGGTAAGCGATGGGACTTCTGCTGGGACATCCATGGTGGCGGACATATTTTCTGGGACCGGGTCTTCTAGTCCGGTTTCCTTCCAGGAGTCGGGTGGACTGGCCTTTTTCCGCGCCTCGACCTTCGCCGGAGGGGTCGAGCTTTGGGTGAGCGATGGCACTTCGGCAGGGACCAGTATGGTACGGGAACTTGAGGCGGGAGCCTCTCCCAGCAATCCCGGGAATTTAGCATCGAGCGGCGGGTCCCTTTACTTCGTGCCTAGTTCCGGGGGCTGGGCCGGCACCCTCTGGAAAAGCGATGGCACGACCGCGGGAACGACCCTCGTTTCGGACATCAATGACGAGTCGGCCCCTGCCTCCCCCTTGAACCTGACGGTCATGAACGACATGGTCTACTTCAGCGCCACGAGTTCAGGCTACCAACGCTCTCTTTGGGCGAGCGATGGGACCTCGGGTGGCACCACTTTGATCAAGAATTTCGTGGCCAGTACCGCTACCGGGGGAGTGGATGACGATGCCCATCCGGTCGTAGCCAATGGTCTTTTGTTCTTCGCGGCGACCAACATTGCGGGAGACTCGAACAATGAACTGTGGGTCAGCGATGGGACGTCGGCCGGGACCACCCTGGTCAAGGAGATCGCGCCTGGCTCCGGTTCTTCCACTCCAGAGAACTTTCGGAACGTGGGCGGAACGGTATTTTTTTCAGCAAGAAACGGCTCGTTCGCCAATGGGATCGAATTATGGGCGAGCGATGGCACGGGAGCGGGAACGACCTTGGTCAAGGACATCAATCCCGGGTCGGCTGACTCCTCGCCACGGGAGATGGTGGACTTTGGTGGCAGGGTCTATTTCAGCGCGACCGATGGGGTCGCCGGTCGGGAGCTTTGGGTCAGCGATGGGACCTCGGCTGGAACCAGCATGGTCGTTGATCTGGTGCCAGGCGCAACGGGTGGCAACCCGATCTCCTTGGTCGTCGCAGGGAACATCCTTTACTTTTCGACCTACAGTGCCGGTGGCGATCAAGAACTTTGGTCCAGCGATGGAACACCCTCCGGGACCATAAAGATCCAGACTTTCCCTCAAACGGGTACTCAAATCTCCTATGTGACCCCATTCGGGAATAGGATCTATTTTTTCGCTAACGGTGGTAGCGGCCCTGGATTGTGGGCGAGCGACGGGACGAGCGCTGGAACGACCCTGGTCTACTCGATGTTCGTCGATCAGTGGCTGATGGCGGTCGGGACACAGCTTTATTTCCAAGCCTCATCCGGTCTTTGGAAAAGCGATGGGACCGCTGCCGGTACATCCCTCGTGTTGGACGTGGACGGTCCCGGCATGACCGGAAGTCTGGCTTTCCCGATGGTGTTCGACGGGAAACTCTTTTTTACCTCCACCGCCAATCTGTGGTCCACGGATGGGACTCCCGGGGGCACTGTTTCGATCTCAGCTTCCCCTTGCGGAGGAGTGGGAAGTGGAACCTATAATTTTGCTTGGGCCACTACCTCGTCCCGCTTGTTCATGGCGGGGGACAGCTTGGAGGATGTCGAACTTTGGAGCTTACTTGGGAGCGGACTTCCCCCACCTCCGACCCCTACCTTCATCCCTACGGCCACCCCGACCGGGACTTGGTTCACGCCGACCGCAACGTCGACAAGGACATTCACTCTCACGGTCACACCGACGTCGACCCCGACTGCCACTCGAACTTCCACGATGACGCCTACACCAAGCGAGAGTCCCGATGGAACCGCTACTTTGGGGTACTTTCAAACTCAGACGGCTACCTTCGCACAGACTTCCAGCCCAACTTGGACGCCTACCTTGACCCTCACGCTAACTGTCGGTCCATCAACCCCTACTCCGACTGTCGGCCCTGGTTCCGTTTTGAGTGGTTGGGTGGCAGACAACACCGTATTGGCCATGGTGGAGTCGAACGGTGTCCTATATTTGGGAGGAGAGTTTGGTTGGATCGGGCCCAAGACCGGGCGTGGAGTACCGGTCGATGGGGTAACCGGTTTGCCACTATCCACCTATCCAAAAGTGTCCGGCGGGAATTTGTCGGCCGTGGTGTCGGATGGTATGGGTGGGTGGTATATCGCGGGGGAGTTCAATTGCATCAATGGCCAGCCGCACAATCGGTTGGCACACGTTCTTTCGGATGGAAGTCTTGATCCCGCGTGGAACCAACCGTTCAGCCCCTATGCGTGGATCTACTCCATGGTCCTATCCGGATCAACCTTATATCTGGGAGGCTCGTTCACGACGGTCGATGGCCAGATCAGGAACAGATTAGCAGCGTTGGATACTACCACTGGGGATGTCCTGCCATGGAACCCCGATGTTTCAGGAGGGGTAAACGCGATGGTCTTATCGGGGGGGACGCTTTTCGTGG
>Ga0315912_10004979_pt1 | contig 12334 bp, 9 predicted proteins | sample VfabasoilMG_FD_204469 | JGI IMG/M metagenome (GOLD analysis project Ga0315912, IMG submission 204469) | Garden soil microbial communities collected in Santa Monica, California, United States - V. faba soil | ecosystem: Environmental > Terrestrial > Soil > Garden | place: USA: California... | reverse complement strand
GCAGGCTGCAGAAATGAGCGCACCCCGCATCCGCGCCCTCGAGCGCCGCGTCGGCGAAGAGGTCGCGGTCTCGCCGTGGATCGAGATCACGCAGGAGCGCATCGACACCTTCGCCAAGGCGATCGACGACTTCCAGTGGATCCACGTCGACCGCGAGCGGGCGAAGAAATCGCCCTTCGGCGGCACCATCGCCCACGGCTTCCTCACGCTTTCGCTTCTGTCGCATCTCATCGAGCGGACCTTCGACTACTCGGATCGCAGGATGGGCGTGAACTACGGCCTGAACCGGGTGCGCTTCACCTCGCCGGTGCCGAGCGGCTCGCGCGTTCGCGCGCGCTTCACGCTGGCGAAGTACGAGAAGATCGAAGGCAACGGCATCCAGGTGACCTGGACCACCGTGGTCGAGATCGAAGGCAAGGACAAGCCGGCGCTCGTCGCCGAATGGATCGGGAGGAGCTATTACTAAGCGATGGAAGAACCGGCCGGCGGGCTCCAACTGGGGCGAGTTCGGCGACGACGATCAGCGCGGGCGCATGAACTATGTGACGCGCGAGAAGGTCCTGCAGGGCATCGCCGAAGTGAAGGAGGGCAGGACCTTCATCCTCTCCCTGCCGCTCGACTATCCCGGCGGAGCGGTGCTCAACCCGCGCCGCAACCCGCCGCGGCTCGCGGCGACGCAGCGCGACGGCAAGCAGTTCTTCGCCCGCCCGCTCGATGAATTCAATCCGAACGTGACCGATGTCGTCTCCGACGACCAGGTGCTGATGGCGCTGCAGTACTCGACGCAATGGGACTCGTTCGCCCACGTCGGCGGCCGCTTCGACGCCGACGGCGACGGCAAGGCGGAGCTCGTCTTCTACAACGGCTTTCGCGCCGGGCAGGACATCGTTCCCGCAGGCGAGAAGAAGGCGGACAACTGGGAGCGCTTCGAGGGGACCGAGGCGAAGGCGCTCGGCATCCAGCTCCTCGCCGAGCACGGCGCGCAGGGACGCGGCGTCCTCGTGAATTTGAATTTTCATTTTCAAAGACAAAGAAAGGCGATCGGCTACGACGACTGGATGCGAGTACTGGAGAAAGACAAGGTCGTGGTCGAGAAGGGCGACATGGTGTGCATCTACACCGGCTTCGCCGACGTGCTGCTCGAGATGAAGAAGAAGCCCGACCCGAAGCTGGTCAACGAGACCTGCACCGGCCTGAACGGCCGCGACGAGAAGCTGTTGCAGTGGATCAGCGATTCCGGACTGGCGTGCATCATCGCCGACAACTACGCGGTGGAGCTCATCCAGACTGCTCTCACCGATCCGCTGCCGAAGAAGCAGTCCTGGCTGCCGCTGCACGAGCACTGCCTGTTCAAGAACGGCATCCACCTCGGCGAGATGTTCTATCTCACCGAGCTGGCGCGCTGGCTGCGCGAGCACAAGAGAAGCCGTTTCCTGCTCACCGCGCCGCCGCTCCGGCTGCCGGGAGCGGTCGGCTCGCCGTCGAGCGCGATCGCTACGGTATGAAAGTCGCGATCATTACCGGAGGCGCCTCGGGGATGGGCGAGGCCACGGCGAAAGAGCTGGCGAAGCGCGGCTGGCAGGCCGCCGCCATGGCGCGCAGCAAGGTCGAGAAGGAATTCCGGGGGGACGTCGGCGAGGATGGGGATTGCCGCCGCGTCGCCAAGGCGGTGCTCGACAAATGGGGCCGCATCGATGCGCTCGTGAACTGCGCGGGCACCACCAAGTTCGTAAAGCACGACGACCTCGATGGATTGTCCGCGAAGGACTTCGTCGATATCTTCCGCGTCAACCTGGTCGGGCCCTGGCAGATGATCCGCGCCTGCGCGCCGGCGCTGAAGGCGGCGCGCGGCTGCATCGTCAACGTGTCGTCGGTCGCCTCGATCCTCGGCACCGGCTCCTCGGTCGCTTATGCCGCGTCGAAGGCAGCGCTCGACACCATGAGCTTCTCGCTGGCTCGCGCGCTCGGCCCGGAGATCCGCGTCAACATCGTCGCTCCCGGCTACGTGAAGACCCCCTGGCAGATCGCAGCGCACGGCGCCGCGGGCGCGGAGGACCTCGAGCGCAAGTTTGCCGAGCGCACGCCGCTCAAGGCCGCGCCCGGGGCAGGCGACATCGCCGAAGCGATCGTCTGGCTGATCGAGGGCGCCCGCAACGTCACCGGCCAGATCGTCTACGTCGACGGCGGCATGCACATCGCCTCGCCGCGTTGAATCTTGACTACATCATCGTTGGGGCGGGTTCGGCTGGCTGTGTACTGGCGAACCGGCTTTCCGAGAAATTCAACGTCCTGCTCCTGGAGGCGGGTCCACGCGACACCAATCCGTGGATCCACGTGCCGCTCGGCTACGGCAAGCTTTTCGCGCGCACCGACGTCAACTGGGCTTACGAGTCGGAACCCGAGCCCTCGCTGAAGGGCCGCAAGATCTTCACGCCGCGCGGCAAGGTGCTCGGCGGCTCCTCGTCGATCAACGGCCTGGTCTACATCCGCGGCCAGCGCGAAGACTTCGACGGCTGGGGCATCCGCGGCTGGGGATTCGACGATCTCCTGCCGTACTTCCGCAAGTCGGAGATCAAGGTCTCCGGGCTGCCGCGGCACGAGCTCTGCGACGCGTTCATCGAATCGGCGGCCGCGCTCGGCGTCCCGCGCACCGACGATTTCAACGGCCCCTCTCAGGAAGGCACCGGCTACTACCGCGCGACGACGTCCGGCCGCCGCCGCTCGAGCGCCGCGACCGCGTACCTGCGGCCCGCGGAGGGGCGGGCGAACCTGAGCATCGAAGTGAACGCGCTCGCGACAAAGATCGTCTTCGAAGGCAAGCGCGCAGTCGGCGTCGAGTGCCAGGGAAAGGTTTTCAAGGCCAGGGAAATTCTCCTGTGCGCCGGAGCGTTCAACTCTCCGCAGCTCCTGCAGCTCTCCGGCGTCGGTCCGCGCGCGCTGCTCGAGCGGCACGGCATTCCATTGGTCCACGAATCGCCGCGGGTGGGCGAGGACCTGCAGGACCATTTCTACGCGCGCACCTTCTGGCGCTGCCGCCGGAAGATCACGCTCAACGACGACATGGCGACCTGGTGGCGGCAGGCGCTCATGGGCATGGACTACCTGTTCCGTGGCAAGGGCCACATGATGGTTGCCGGCGGCTACGCGGCGGCGTTCATCCGCACGCGGCCGGAACTGAAGCGCCCGGACGCGCAGATCTATCTCATCAACTTCTCCAGCGCCCAGCGCGGCGGCATCCTGCATTCCCATTCCGGCTTCACCTGCTCGGTCTCGCAGACGCAGGTCGAGTCGCGCGGCTCGGTGCAGATCCGCTCGCCGCGGCCCGCCGATCCGCCGGCGATCCGCTACAACTATCTCGCCACCGAGAACGACCGCCGGGTCATGGTCGACGGGCTGAAGTTCATCCGCCGCGTCTGCGCCACGGCGCCGATGCGCGACTACGTGGAGAGCGAGTTTCTCCCCGGGGACAAGGTGCAGAGCGATGAGGACTGGCTCGACTACTGCCGCGAGTACGGCGAGACCGTGTTTCATCCGACCTCGACGTGCCGCATCGGCAGCGTCGTGGACGACGAGTTGCGCGTCAACGGCGTGATGAACCTTCGGGTGGTCGACGCGTCCGTGATGCCGGCCGTACCCTCCGGCAACATCAACGCGTCGGTGATCGCGGTCGCCGAAAAGGCCGCCGATCTCATCCGCGCCGGCGCAGGGCAGTAAACTCGCTCCGTGTGGGAAGGCGCCGCGATTGTCCTCATTGCCGCAGGGATATTTCTCTGGCTGGACAGCCTGCGCGCGCGCGAGCGCGCGCTGCACGCCGGCCGCACGGCGTGCGAGCGCTATGACCTGCAGTTCCTCGACGACACCGTGGCGTTCGCCAAGCTGCGCCTGGCGCGCGACGGGGAAGGGCAGTTGAAGATCGCCCGCACCTACACCTTCGAGTTCTCCGACACCGGGAACAACCGCCGCCATGGCGCGATCGTCATGCTGGGCGGCGAAATGCAGGACCTGCAGCTCGAGCCGTACCGGGTGCAATGAGCTGGCTGACCGGCAGGATCGTCGAGAACCGGGTCTGGACCGACACGCTTTTTTCGCTGCGCGTCGAGTCGCCCGCGCTCGCCTTCCAGGCGGGGCAGTTTGTCCGCATCGCGTTGGACGTCGAGGGCGAGCGCGTGGCGCGCGCGTTCTCTTTCGTCAACCCGCCCGAGGATCCGGTGCTCGAGTTCTATGGCGTGATCGTTCCCGGGGGACCGCTGTCGCCACGCCTCGCCCGGCTGCGGGCCGGCGATGCGCTGTACGTCGCATCGAATCCGGCCGGATTTCTCGTGCTGCGGGAAGTTCCCGACGCGCGCACCCTGTGGCTGCTCTCGACCGGCACCGGTATCGCGCCGTTTCTATCAATTTTGCGCACCGAAGCGCCGTGGCAGCGTTTTCGTGAGGTCGTGCTGGTCCACGCCGTGCGCCATGCCAGAGAATTGGCGTACCGCGACATGATTTCGGCGCTGCAAGAGCAGAGAGGTCCGGCGTTGCGCTACGTTACTTTCGCCAGCCGCGAGGCCGCACCCGGCTCGCTCGCCGGCCGCATCCCCGCTGCGATCGGCGACGGGCGGCTCGAAGCCGCCGCGGGCGCGCGCTTCTCCGCCGAAACCTCGCAGGTGCTGCTCTGCGGCAACCCGGACATGCTCAAGGATGCCGGCGCGGCGCTCGCCGCGCGGGGCCTGCGCAAGCACCGCCGCCGCGCGCCCGGGCACGTCACCACGGAGAGCTTCTGGTGAAGCGCGCGCTGCTGGCGATCCTTGCGGCGGCCACGCTCGCCGGCTGCAGCGGCGTGCGCCTGGCGTACGACAACGCCGACACCTTCATCCGCTGGCGCCTGCTGCAGTTCCTCGACGTGCACGATGAGCAGGCCGACGAGCTCGACGAGCGCATCGCCCGTTTCATGCGCTGGCATCGCGCGCAGGCGCTGCCGAAATACGCGCGCGACGCGGAAGACGCAGCGCGACGCCTCGAGCGCGGGCTGTCCCGCGACGACCTGGTTTGGGGGTACGATGTCTTCATCGGGCATGGCAGGGAGGCCATGCGCGCCGCCGTCGACCAGGCGGCGCCCCTGCTCGACCGGCTGACGCCGGAGCAGGTCCGGCACATCGAGCAGCGGGTCGCGGAGGAGAACCGCAAGTTCGCGCGTGAATACCTGCGCGGCAGCGAGCGGGAACGGCGCGAGCAGCGCGCCAAGCGCATCGTCGGGCGGCTGGAGGACTGGTTGGGGACCCTGTCTCAAGCGCAGATCGAAGCGGTGAAGCAGTTTTCGGCGCGCGCGCCGCTCATCGACGAGATGCGCGACCGCGACAACAAGCGCATCCAGGGCGAGATCATCGCCGTCATCCGCGCGCACGAAGCCCGAAAGCGCCTCGGCGATAAGGTCGTCAGCTGGGACAGCGGCCGCGATCCGGCGTACATCGCCGCGCGAGCGACGAATGTGCAGGAGTTCAACACCATGCTGCTCGAGATCAACCGCGCGGCGACGCCCGAGCAGCGCGCCCGCGTGGCCGCCGAGCTGCGCCGCTACGCCGCGGAGTTCCGCGCGCTCGCCGCCCGGCCGGCCTCGTGAACGAGCCGGCGCCGCTGCGCAGCATCGAATCGACGCTCGAGGCGGTGCGGGCGAGCTACGCCGGCAAGACGCGCTATACCCAGCTCGAGTACGAAGCACTGCTCGCCAACGCCTCGATCGGCATCGCCTTCACGCGGGACAAGCGCTTCTTCCTCTGCAATCCGAAGTTCGCCGAAATGTTCGGCTACCGCGCCGACGAGCTGGTCGGCCAGTCCGGCGAGGTGCTCTATACCAGCCGCGACAGCTACTCGGCGCTCGGCCAGATCGCGGTGCCGCTGCTCGCCGCCGGTCGCCAGCTCGACATCGAATGGGAGCTCCGGCGCCGCGACGGCTCGACCGTGCTCTGCCGGGTGGTCGCCAAGGCGATCGACGACAAGAACCCGCAGCAGGGCGGCACGGTCTGGATCGTCGACGACGTCACCGAGCGCCGCCGCCAGTCCGACGAGGTGACGCGCCTCGCGCGAGAGCAGGAGGCGATCCTCGGCAGCGCGTCGATCGGCATCGTCTTCCTCAAGGATCGCAAGGTGGTGCGCTGCAACCGGCGCTACGAGGAGATGTACGGCTACGCGCCGGGCGAGCTGGTCGGCAAGCCGATCTCGATCCTCTACGCCAATCCGGAGGACTTCGCGACCGCGCCCGCCGCCTACGACCTGCTCGCCCGCGGCCAGACCGCGCGCCGCGTGCAGCTGCGCCGGCGCAAGGACGGCACCACCCTCTGGTCGCGCGGCGACGGCCGCGCGGTCGACCCGCACGACCCGCTGAAGGGCTCGGTCTGGATCGTCGAGGACGTCACCGAACAGCGCCGCGGCGAGGAGGAATTGCAGCGCGTGCTCGCCGAGCAGCAGGCGCTGCTCAACAACGTCGTGGTCGGCATCGCCTTCAGCCTGGAGCGCAAGATCGTGCGCTGCAACCGCCGCTTCGAGGAGCTGTTCGGTTTTCCGCCGGGCGGCGCCCTCGGCGCCTCCTGGCGCGAGGCCTACTTCACCGAAGAGGAATTCGATGCACGGCAGAGCACCTACGCCGAGCTCGACGAGGGACGCATCCATACGCGGGAGCAATGGCTGCGCCGCCAGGACGGCTCGGGGTTCTGGTGCCGTGTCACCGCCCGCGCGGTCGAGGCCGGGCACCCGGACAAGGGCTATGTCTGGCTGGTGGACGACATTTCCGAGCGCAAGCGCGCCGACCAGGCGCTCGAGCGCATGGTGCGCGAGCAGGACGCGATCCTGCAGAACACGCTCGCGGGCATTGCCTTCATCAAGGACCGCGCCATCCTGCGCTGCAACCGCCGCTTCGAGCAGATTTTCGGCTACGAGCCCGGCGAGCTGCTCAACCGCACCACGCGCTTCATGTTCGCGAGCGACGCGGACTACGCCAACGCGGGCGGACGGCTTTACGACGCGGTCTGGGCGGGCGAAACGCAGTACCTCGAGCGCGAGCAGGTGCGCAAGGACGGCAGCCGCATCTGGTGCTCGCTGTCAGGGCGCGCGGTGCAGCCCGGCGATCCGTCGCAGGGCTCGGTCTGGCTGCTCGACGACATCACCCAGGAGCACGACGCCGAGCAGCGCGTGCAGCGCGCGCTCGCGGAGCAGGAGCTGATCCTCGACAACGCCACCGTCGGCATCGCCTTCCTGCGCGACCGCGTCATCCTGCGCTGCAACCGCTTTTTCGAGGAAATGATGGGCGCCGGGCCGGGCGAGCTGGTCGGGCAGAACACCACGGTGCTGTTCGCGAGCAAGGCGGAGTGGCAGCGCGCCGGCAAGCAGAGCGACAAGGCGCAGCCCGGCGAGTCGTTCGAGGGCGAGGCGCGCTTCAAGCGCCGCGACGGGTCGACCTTCATCTGCCGGGTGCGCGGCCGGCGCATCGACACCGGCGACGCCGAGCAGGAGTGGATCTGGAGCTACGACGACGTCACCGCCGAGCGCGAGGCCGACGCGCGCGTGAAGAGCGCGCTCGAATCCCTCGAGCGCGCGGTGGTCGATCGCACCACCGAGCTCGAGGAGGCAAAGGCGCGCGCGCAGCACCTCGCCGACCACGACGCCCTCACCGGCCTGCCCAACCGGCGGCTGCTCGAGGACCGCCTGACGCAGGCGCTGGCGATGTCGCAGCGCAATCGCGAGCACACCGCGGTGATGTTCGTCGACCTCGATCGCTTCAAGACCATCAACGATTCGCTCGGCCACGCGGTCGGCGACGTGCTGCTGAAAGAAGTGTCGCAGCGCCTGGTCGCGCAGCTGCGCACCGGCGACACCATCTGCCGCATCGGCGGCGACGAGTTCGTCCTGGTGCTGCCGCAGATCAAGCGCACCTCGGACGTCGCGCAGGTGGCGCAGAAGGTGATCGAGCAGCTGTCGCTGCCGCTGGTGGTCGAGGAGCGCGAGCTGGTGGTAACGCCGTCGATCGGCATCGCCGTCTTCCCCGACGACGGCCGCGACGCCGAGACGCTGATCCGCAACGCCGACGCCGCCATGTACCACGCCAAGGAGGCGGGGCGCGCCAACTACCAGTTCTTCACCGAGCAGATGAACCAGGCAGCCTCGCGCCGCCTCGCGCTGGAGAGCGACCTGCGCCGCGCGCTGTCGAAGGGCGAGCTGCGCGTGCACTACCAGCGCTTCGTCGACGCAACCGGTGGCGACGGCGGCAGGACGGTGGGCCACGAGGCGCTGCTGCGCTGGCAGCATCCGGAGCGCGGGCTGGTGCTGCCCGGCGACTTCATCCAGCTCGCCGAGGAGACCGGCCTGATCCTGCGCATCGGCGAATGGGTGCTGCGCGAAGCCTGCCGCTGGGCGACCTTCATCGGCACCGAGAACGGCCTGCAGGTGGCGGTCAATCTCTCGCCGCGGCAGTTCAACGACCCGCACCTGCCGCGCATCGTCGCCGCGGCGCTCAAGGAGAGCGGGCTGCCGCCGCGCCTGCTCGAGCTCGAGATCACCGAGTCGCTGGCGATGCGCGAGACCGATGCGACGCTCGCCACCCTGCAGAAGCTGAAGCAGCTCGGCGTCTCGATCGCCATCGACGACTTCGGCACCGGCTATTCGAGCCTCGCCTACCTGAAGCGCTTCCCGGTCGACAAGCTGAAGATCGACCGCACTTTCGTCGCCGAGCTGCCGAAGGATCGCGAGCAGTGCGCGATCGTTTCCGCCATCGTCGCGCTGGCGCACGCGCTCAACGTGCGCGTCATCGCCGAGGGGGTCGAAACCAAGGCGCAGCGCGAGTTCCTCGCGCGCTGCGGCTGCGACTTCGTCCAGGGCTATCTCGTCGGTGAGCCGCTCGAGGCCGACGCGGCGGCGAAGGAGTTCCTCTAGGCGCAATTCGGGGTCAGAGTCGCAATTCCGGGACGCGCAGCTGAAGGAATTGCGACTCTGACCCCGAATTGCGACCCCGAACTACGCTAGCCCAGGCTGCGGGCGATGAACTGGCGCACCATCTCGTGGGCGCGGTCGGTCATCGGGCCGGGCCTGCCGGTCCACTCGTGCTCGCACTTGGCGTAGAGCTCGTAGCGGCAGTCGCCGCCCGCCGCGCGGTAGCTCGCGGCGAACTTTTCCTGCACCGCCGGCAGCACGTTGTCGTCGAGCTCGCCCTGCATGATGAGCATCGGCCGCAGCGTCACCGCTTCCTTGCGCTCGAGCATCTCCTGCGGGTTTGCCTCGTGGATCGTCTCCCATGGCACGAACCAGGCGTGGCTCGCCTTGATCAGGTTGTCGCGCTTCATCTTCTGCGCCTGCTGGAAGCGCGCCCACGGGTCGCTGATCGGCGAGCGCGCCGCGACGTAGACGACGCTCGCGTCGACCATGGGAGCCTCCCGCAGGGGGTACACAGCGTAGCGTTCGTCATGGGGCCGCATGGCAACGAGCTCGGCGATGTGGCCGCCGGTCGAGCTGCCGATCATGCCGAGCGTCGCCGGGTCGCCGTTGAGTTTGGCCGCCTGCCACTTCAGCCAGCGCACGGCGTAGTGCGCGTCCTGCACCGAAGCGGGGTAGGGCGACTCCGCCGCGAGCGTCATGTCGATCGCGGCCACCACGACGCCGCTCTCGGCGACCGCGCGGCTCATCGGCTCGTTGGCGTAGCGGTCCTTGCCGCTCCAAGCGCCGCCGTGGAGATCGAGCACCATCGGGAACGGTCCCTTGCCTTGCGGCTGGTAGACGCGCGCGAGCAGTGATCGTCCCTTTGCAGTGCGCCGGTATTCGAGCTCGTTCACTTTCACGGCCATGCGTGCGCTCGGGTCGTAGCCGGCTTTTGAAAATGAAGGAGTGGAAACGCCGACGGCGCTGACCGCGGTCATGGTCTTCAAGAAGGTTCGCTTGTCCATGCACGGCATAATAGCCGCCGCCATGCATCGAGCAACAATTCTGCTTCTCTTCTTCGCGACGAAATGTTGGGCCAATCCCGGGCACGGCGGGCCTCTGGGGCATCTGCACGACTGGGGCTGGGAGCATGTGCTCTTCGCGCTGCTGGTCGCCGGCCTGGCTGCCCTGGCGATGTGGAAGACCAGCCGATCAAGTTTCTCCCGCCACGCGGCGCTCGCCGCCCTCGCGCCGATCGCGGCACATGCGCAGCAGGCTGCGAAGGAGCTGGACGTGGTCGAGGTCATCGGCCGCTACAGCAACAACGTCGGCGAATGGGATGCCGCGAGCCAGGGCGTGGTGACGCAGGAAGGCATTTCCAAGCGCCCGCTGCTTCGTAACGGCGAGGTGCTGGAAGCAATCCCGGGCATGATCGTCACGCAGCACAGCGGCGAAGGCAAAGCCAACCAGTACTTCCTGCGCGGCTACAACCTCGACCACGGCACCGACTTCGCGGTCACCGCAGTCGACACGCCGATCAACCTCGGAAGCCATGCCCACGGCCAGGGCTACCTCGACCTCAACTTCCTCATCCCCGAGCTGATCGCGCGCGTCGTCTACCAGAAGGGGCCGTATGCCGCCGCCGACGGCGACTTCGCCTCGGCCGGCTCGGCGCGCATCGACTATGCCGATCGGCTGCCATCGTCCATCGCCAGCCTGACGGGAGGCGCCTTCGGCTATCGACGCCTGCTGCTCGCCGGCTCGCCGCAGGTCGGCAGCGGCAACGTCCTGTACGCGCTCGAAAGCCTGCACAACGACGGATCGTGGGACCGGCCGGACGACTACCGGCGGTTAAACGGCGTGTTGCGCTATTCGCAAGGCACGGTATCCGACGGCTGGCGTGTGACGGCGATGGGCTACAACGCCGACTGGTTCGCGACCGACCAGGTCGCGCAGCGCGCGGTGGACTCCGGCTTGATCAGCCGCTACGGCACGCTTGACCCGAGCGACGGCGGCAGCTCCTCGCGCTACAGCCTGTCGGGCCAATGGCGCTCGAGCATTGCCAATGGCAGCCGCAACGCGACTTTTTATCTGGTGCGCTCGCGCCTGAGCCTGTTCTCAAATTTCACGTACTTCCTCGATGACCCGGTGAACGGCGACCAGTTCCAGCAGGCCGAGCACCGCACCTACTATGGCGGCACGGCGAGCCAGTCGTGGTTCGCGTCGGTCGCCGGCCACGACAGTGTCACGACGGTCGGCCTCCAGGCGCGGCGGGACAAGATGTCGCCCGTGGCGCTGCGCCACACCGCGGGGCGTGAATATCTGTCCACGGTGCGCGAGGACCAGGTCACCACCGAGAGCCTCGGGCCGTACGTCTCGAACACCTTCTCCTGGCTGCCGAAGCTGCGCACCGTCGCCGGGCTGCGCTACGACAGCTATCGCTTCCGCGTCGACAGCGACAACCCGGCGAACTCGGGAACGGCGAGCGATTCGATCGCCTCGCCCAAGATCACGCTGGCGCTCGGTCCATGGGATCGGACCGAGTACTTCATCAACTACGGGCGCGGCTTCCACAGCAACGACGCGCGCGGCACGACGATTACCGTGGATCCCGCGAGCGGTGCGAATGTGGACCGCGTCTCCCCGCTGGTGCGCACGGAAGGCTATGAGCTCGGGCTGCGCAGCCAGGCGATCCCGGGCGTGACCACTTCGCTCGCCCTCTGGGAGCTGAAGCAGGATTCGGAGCTGCTGTTCGTCGGCGACGCGGGCACGACCGAGCCGAGCCGTCCGTCGCGGCGCCGCGGCCTGGAATGGCTGGCCGAGTACGTGTCGCCAAAGGGTGTTGCCGCGGACGTCTCCTTCGCTTTGACACAGGCGCGCTTCGCCGACAACGATCCCGCGGGCTCTCATATCCCTGGTGCTCCGGACAGGGTCGCGTCTGCGGGAGTAACCGCAGGTGGAAAGACCGGCTGGTCGGGCAGCATCCGCTGGCGCTACTTCGGCCCGCGGCCGCTGATCGAGGACAACAGCATCCGCTCGCAATCGACCTCGCTGGTCAACGCCAAGGTCGGCTACGGCTTCGAGAAGCGCATGGCGGCGAACTTCGAGGTCCTGAACCTCTTCAACAGCAGGCAGGACGACATCAGCTACTACTACCAGTCGCAGCTCCGCGGCGAGGCTGCGCCGGTGGCGGACATCCACTTCCATCCGGTCGAGCGCCGCGCCTGGCGATTGACCTTCACCGTCAACTTCTGAATTCGGGGTCAGAGTCGCAATTCGTTCAGCTACGCGGCCAGAGAATTGCGACTCTGACCCCGAATTCAGGTGGTATTGCGACGCTTTGCTTGCAGCCGCTCCTGCGAGCGGTGGATGTTGATTTCGACGCCGATCATGTTGGGGTTGACCTCGAGGGCACGGCGGAACCAGACTAGCGCCAGCTCGAAATTCTCCA
>Ga0315912_10004978_pt1 | contig 12336 bp, 6 predicted proteins | sample VfabasoilMG_FD_204469 | JGI IMG/M metagenome (GOLD analysis project Ga0315912, IMG submission 204469) | Garden soil microbial communities collected in Santa Monica, California, United States - V. faba soil | ecosystem: Environmental > Terrestrial > Soil > Garden | place: USA: California... | reverse complement strand
CTCTGGCGCCCGGGAACGTCCACGACTCTCAAAGCGCCAGAGGGCTGGCGCACTCCAGGACGCTGACGCGAGCCCTGTCATTGGCTTTGATTTCCTTGTGCCTCTTGGTGACCCATGTCGCCGTTGCCGGCGGCGTGACGGTCATTACGCACGGTTTTAACAGCGACGTCGCGTCTTGGATTGTGCCGATGCAGGGAGCCATTGCGCGCTACGGCGCCCATTCACATTCCAACACCACGTGTTATACGATTTCGATTACGAATAACGGTCAAGGCCAGTATGGCGCACGCTCCACGTACATTGCTGGGACGAATCCGCTCGCGGCCGCTTCCGGCGAACTCCTGATCAAGCTCGATTGGTCCAGCCTGTCCGGATTGGGAGGGCCATCAACCTTGATCATCGCCACGAATGCGGTAAACGCGTTGTTGGCGACGAATCTGATTCCTGATCTCGGCGGCCGTTCACTGGTGGAAATGCCGTTACACCTGTCCGGTCACAGTCGCGGCGCGTCGGTGGTGGCTGAGATGGCACGTTTGCTTGGCGCCCAAGGCATCTGGGTGGATCACTTCACAGGCCAAGATCCAGTTCCAGTGGGTAGCTTTGGCGATCCGGCAATGAAACTGTACGCCAATATTTTTTATGCCGACAATTACTGGCAGGATCTTGGCGATGGCCTCTTTGTGCCGAATGGTCAGTCATTGTCCGGCGCCTACAACCGCAAGCTTACCAGCCTCGGGGGCGGTTACAGTTCTTCGCATAGTGACGTGCATCTCTGGTATCACGGCACGATTGATCCTCGCACCCCCATCACAGTGGATGGAGCGAGCATCAGCAACGCCCAGCGGACAGCCTGGTGGACAGTCTCCGAGCAACAGGGCACGAACACCGGCTTCCGATACAGTCTCATTGGCGGCGGCAATCGGTTTGCCACCAATGAACCAGCCGGCGCCGGCAACGGCCGAATCAACGATGGGGTGAATCGTATTTATGATTTTGGTGTCGGTCTGGCGGCCAACCGGACCGTGCTCCCCGTAAACAACGGCGCCTGGCCGAATGTGATCCTGTTCTCTCATGCGGTCACCAATCCCGTGGCCGCCGGTGCGCCTCTTGGCATTTCGTTGCATTATCAGTCTGGGACAAATCTTTTGACCTCCCTGTCGTTTGCCTTGGATCTGGATGCGAACCCTTACAACGGTAACGAAACCCTGCTACACCAGATGACGGTGGGTACAACAGGCACCGGGAGCGTTCTCTTGTTGCAAACCAACCTCTTCACGACTGGCGGCGTGCTTCCGGGCGCGTATCGATTGTTGGCCAGTGTGACGGCTTCGGGACGAACGCGGTATTTCCATGCCGCTTCGCCGGTCACCATCCTGCCGAACCTGACACCGCCCTTGCTGACCTCGCTGGGAGTGACCAATGGCGTGTATCGCCTGCGCGTCAATGGGGTTGCGGGTCAGACCATCGTGACGGAAGCGTCGCTTAATCTGCTCCAATGGGCGTCCATTGCGACCAATGTGGTTGCTGGAGATGGGTTCGTCCTGATTGACGCAGCGGCCGGTGGAACACCCGAGCGCTTCTTCCGGGCCTACCTGCGGCCGTGATTTTCCCGCGCTGGAGATGACGCTCCGCAGGGCGTATCGACTGCCGATTAGGCTGGAGGAGGAGGGCTGGATTTGGGCAGCAACCGGGCGATGACGAACAGCAGGCCGATAACTACCACCGCCAGGATTCCCCAGAACAGCACGCCGCCACTCCCGGGCAGCCGCCGTTCGCTTCGAGGAGCCGCGCGGAGTTGTTCCTCGGCCACCAACGTGGCGACGTGCCTTTCCGCGGCGAGCAATTGGCCGGCGACCAGGTTTACATCGTAGCGCGGCGCGCTGGCTTCGGGCTGGCCGTAGTAAAGTAACAAATCATCGTCCGCATTTCCTTTGAACAGTATCCGGGTCACGGGATGATAGAGCCGGAAATTTTCTAATTCGACCGGTGGATTGTCGCCGTTGCGCGTTTCCAGCCAGAGCGCGTCAGTTTCGGGCGCGCGTTCCAACGGGATCACCAGTTCACGGCTCGCCCGCTCAGAAGTGCGCACCCAGGTCGCCCGGCCCAGTTCACGGCGAAACTTTTCACCCCGCGCATCGGCGACAAATTCGACGACGATGAAGCTTCGCTCGAACAATGTGCTGCGCGCGGCAAAACTCAGGCGATTCACTGGCAGACCGACCCGCGGCAGCTTGACCAACCATCGGCTCAGCGTGCGGTCTTTCACGTCGTTGGTAAGGACGACTTCGGGTGTCAACGCACGAGTGACGGAGGTTCGCTCCAGAACGTAAGGCACCTGCCGATCCAGGCGCAGGAGACGCAAATCTCCGAAGTCTGGTTGCGCATGCGCCATTACGTCGGTGTCCAGCTCCACCTGTTGCACGCCGGTGTGAGTGAGCATGACTGCTTTGCGGAAGCGCCACGGCTTGATATCCAGCACGAGTCCGTTAGTTTCCAGTTGCGGCAGGACTTCGGGCGGACGATAGCCGGGATTCTCCGCCAACGGGGGCAGTTCCAGTGGCCGCACGGGAATGCTTTTGAGATCCGCACTCAACGCGGCGAGATCGTAACGCGGCGCGGCGCAAGTGCGATTGCCCACCAGCAGGTGATGCACGCCCGGAGCGCGGGCGCGAAAAGCCACCTGCACGGGCCGGCGCTCAACCCGGGTGGCAGTAATCGGCAGCGGCGGACTGTCGTGATTGCGAATCAGCACCAGCAATTCGCGGGCGCGAATCTGCCGGCCAATGGCCACCGTCAGGTTGCTCGATGCCGGCTGCTCTTCGAGCGCAACCCGATAGATAACCCCGGCGCCGATGCGCTGTTCATGAATGGCTTCGTTCTCGATCTGCGCCACCGCGAGCGTGACGGCGCGAGTGAATAGCGGCTCACTCGTTTCCAGTTGCAAGGACACCAGGTCGAGATTCGCCGCTCCAAGATCAAGCCGCAGCCGGGTTTCGCCGGGGCTTTCGTCGCGACCGATTATGCGCACGGCGAGCGATTCGCTGGGAGCCGTTGCGCCTGCAGCGGCGTGCACCCGGGCGCCGGTGAACGGCACAGCCGTCGTGCGCTGGTCATCCACGGTGAGGCGCAACCATGACCCGGTGTCGGCGGGAAAGCTGACCCTCAGTTCGCTTGCCCCACCGGCCTGCCGGAAAATCGGTCGGCCTTGGGCCAGCGTTCGCCAGTTTCGTCCATCGCGACTGCCTTCGACCTTGATGGGCTTGATGAAATCAACCGCGGGCGATTCCAGCGTGACAGCTTCCACCGGTTGCGTGAGTCCAGTTTCCAACGTGATCACCGTAGCGCCGGGCTGCAACGCCACTTGAAAACTGCGCGCGGCCTGAATCGTTCGGGCGGCGGGCGCGGGCCGTTCGACGAGCAGCGGCAGTTCCGCGCCGGCATTGTCGTAAATGCGCAGATCCTCCAGCCCCGGCTGCGCGGCATCGATGGTGGCCACAGGCAGACTGAATTTCACCAGCCCAGCAGTCTCGACGGTGAACGACTGCACCTGCCGCCAGGCGGCGGGGAGTTCAACGGCCTGGCTGGGGGCCGTCAACAACCCCGCGATGACAGCCAAGACAGTTTCAAGCCGGCGGCGGATTCGCAGGTGGATTTTCACTGGGAGTGGTTGCGGGTTCGACGGCGGCAAAGAATTTTTGGTAGGCCAGGGACGCCAGGATGGCAATCACCGCCACGCCGATAAACGCGCCGATGCGGTAAAGCTGGTTGAGTTGGGCGAGATCGTGGAAGAAGAGCTTGAAGAGCGTCACGCAGAACAAGCCGAGGGCCGAGTAACGCGCTGCCGGCAGACGGCGCCAGATGCCGATCACGATCAAAGCAAACGCAAACAGCGCCCAAGCGATCGTGTAGGTCATGCCTTGCGCGAAGTTGCCGCTGAACTCGATGCGCACGCGCTGCCCTGGCGCCGTGAAGTAATCCGCAATTTCCAGATTCATCAGCAGGAACGCGAGTACGGTGCCCAAAGTAACAAGCCACGGCGGGCAGTTGACGTTGCTGATCAGGTTGCGCGGTGGGGCAAGCAATCGGGCTCCCATGAACAGGGATGCCGTCACGATGCCATAGGAATAGAGATACCAGTTGAGCAACGCGTGTTCGCCGCGCACGTGATAGTCGAGGATCGTGGGATTGCAGGCCAGGCGAACAAAGGCGGCGGCCAGGAGGCCAACACCCGCGAGCCGCAGGCCCGGATGGGGCACACGATGAAATAGCCACAGCACGGCCACGCCCTCCAGCGCCCAGCCGATGGTGAGCCACTGATTTTCGAACTGGATCGGGAAGATCAGCGTAATGAAGAACAGCGCCACGCCGCCAAGCCACGCGAGCTGCGCGAGTCGGGCGCGGCTCTCTACAGGAATTTGCTTTAGCACCAAGACCAGCATGGCTAGGGGCGGCAACGCGAACGCCAGTGGCAGCAGGCCCATGACGTCGTTTGGATACGCCGCTTTCACGAGCCGGTGAATGAGGAAAAATTGCGGGAGGCCCACCAGCGCGGCGACCGCCCACGGGATGATTTGTTCGCGGAACTTTTTCAGGAACACGATTGGGAACAGCGAGAACACGACCAGGAATACCAGATACCATGTCAACGCCAATTGCGGTTGGCCCGGATCAAAGCGACTGAAGTGCCAGGCACATTCTAGAGCCGCAGTGCACATCAACGCCACCGCGGGCAGCCAGTCGAGCGAAAACATCCTGGTCAACCCCAGCAACAGCACCACGAGCAGAAGCGCCAGACCGAAGATGGGCGAGGGATTTGTAAGCGGCAGTCGTTGCGTGACCATGATGAGCAGCAGAAACGGAAGAATCGCAGAGAAGGACGGCAGCAGCGCGGCCAGATTGTCGGGGTTGGCAAAGTCATCGCCAAGGTTCAGCCCACGCTTGAGCGCTTCGGGCTTCAGCTTTCGCACCAGCGCAACACTGGCAACTACGAAGAAAAGAGTGAAGACCGCCAGCAGCGAAAACGAAAAGGGCATGCCTTCGAGCGTGGTGGGAATTTTGAAAATGAGAGCACCCGTCGCCGCCAGCGTAAGCAGCAAGACGAGCAGGACCGGCAGCAATGACGCCGTGAGCAAGGCCAATCCCATCGCCAGCAAGTCCACGAGAAATACAAACGGCCAGACGGCGAAAGAGAGTTCCGAGAACTTGAAAATGGGAATCAGCACAAGCACCAAAGCAAACGGCGGGAATACCTGCGCACCCCACGTCGGGGTGGCAATGCCTCGCAAGCGTTGCAGGATCACGGGATACGCAGCGTGAAACACCGCAAAGACGAAATAACAGCCCAGGCCCGCATTGAGCAGTTCGTTGGTGAGTGAGTTGCCGGTCCAGAACATCAGGAGGGCGAACACCGCAAGGCCGGCGAGCGGCTGGGCGACGTTGAGGTTTTCATCGAGCCGAGTCAGTACCGTGACGCCGAGATCGAGCAGGAATACGAAGCCGAACAGAAGGAGTGGGCGGGCAGCCAGCGTCGGGAAGCTTAGAAACCATGCACAGAATATCAGGGCGACCGCCGCCAGAACGAGCGCGGAGCCCGAAAACCACGAGTTCATCTGCCCGCGACGTTTCGCCCACCACGTCGCGCCGAGGTACAACGCGTGAAACCCCAGCAGCACGGCAAACGCGATCAGGATTTTGTTACCTTCAAAATATTTCTCTGCCTCAAAAAACTGCCCGGCCCAACCGATTTGCATCAGCACTGTGCCGACCGCCGCCAGTGCAGCAAGAAACAGCCAGCGGCGATTCAGTGCCACGACCAGCAGGCCGGCGTCGAGGATGGCGATGTAACCGAAGAGCCCAAGTGGATTATCCACGCCCGTGGAAATCAGGATCGGTGTGAGGAAGCCGCCCAGCATGCCGAGGATGGCGACAACCAGCGCATTGAGCCGCACGGCGACAAAGAACGCCGTGGTGGTGATGAGCACCATCAGTAGAAATGTGGGCACAACGCCAAAAAACTCGAAGTGGTAGATGGAGCGGCACGAGTAGGTGACGGCGTAAAGAATCAACACGCCGGTGGCGCACAGGGCCTGCGCGCCGATGATGTATTGCTTGCGCCGGTGCAAGATGACGCCGCCAATCAACAAGCCGAGACCCGTGAGGAAACCTAGTGCCACGCGTAATCCCGGCGTGATCCAATTTTGGTCGAAGGAGTATTTGACGAAGAACGCCACGCCGAAGAACAGCGCCAGTCCGCCGAGCCACGAAAACATTTTCACGCCCATGAACTGTTCCCAGTTGATCGCGGGTTGCGGGACAGGCTTTGGCGGGGGAGGGAGAACAGGGCGCGGAACTTCTTTAGGCGGCTGACTGGAAGTTGAAGCGGACGGCGTCGGCGCGATGCCGATCGGTAGCGGTGGGGGCGAAAGTGGAGTGGGTATGGTGGGCTTGAGATGTTCAGGTATCACCGGGCGCGTGACTGGTGCAGGTTGGGCAGGTGGGTGGACTTTTTCTGGTGCGGTCTCCGGCGCGGGGATGGGGGGCGTGAATGGTTTGGATTCCCCGGCCGACTTCATCTCCTCTTTGCGCAGGCGAACGAGTCCGATTTCCAATTGGTTTACTCGCCTGGATAGCTCATCGATTAGGTTGCCGGCGCGCACGACTTTCGCCACCAGCCAGATCAAGAGCAAGACCGGCGTTCCGAGAATCAGCAGGACCAGTAATATCCATCCTTCCATATCATCGCGCTTTCGTTGACGGGCACTTCCGGACGGCGCGTTCAGTAGAGCATCGCGCGCCCCGGAAACAAGGCGGAAGATTGCCGGCTCGCGGCGGTGTGTGGTTACTAGATGGCCCGTCGTTCATCGGCTGGAGCGTGACAGATGGGGGCGGGCAGGTGTTAATCGAGAATTCTGACCCGGGGTTCACATGCGTCGATGCAGCCAAGTTTAATTGCCTCGCCGGAACGGATTCGCCAAGCTGCGCGTATGGATCCCGTGGATAGTTCGACGTGGATGGTTTATTCGTTCCAGGCGTGGTTCAGCTTGATTGGCGGTGGGCTGCTGATGGTGTTCAATCTCTGGCTCGTCATCGATGCCATCCGCCGCCGCGAATGGATTTGGGTGGTCATCCTGCTCGCATTGCCGGGCATCGGAACGCTCTGGTATTTCTTTCACGTCTATCGCGGGTCAGGCGGCGGGATGAGTGGCTTCGAACTCCCCGGCGCGCACAGCCGCCGGCGCATCAAGGAACTCCAGGCGCAGATTCATCACCTCGACAAGGCGCACCACCATTCGCAGTTGGGCGACATTTACTTTTCCCAGGGCAAACTCCAGCTCGCCGAAGCCAGCTACCGGGCGGCGATGGAACGCGATTCCCAGGACATTGACACCCGGGCGCACCTCGGCCAATGCCTCTTAAGGATGAATCGCCCGGCGGAAGCGCGGCCGTTGCTCGAGGGCGTGATGCACGAGAATCCCAAGCACGATTACGGGCACACGATGATGGCGCTGGCGGAAACACTCACCGCCTTGGGTGAGACGGATAATGCGGTGCTTTACTGGCAGCACATCGTGGCCAACCACACTTATCCGCGGGCCAAAGTGCAACTGGCGGAGTTGTATCTCAAGAAGGGCAAGGTTGCCGCAGCGCGCACGGAACTCGAAGATGTGCTGCGGGACGACCCGCATACCCCGGTCTACCAACGGAAGCGGGATCGGGTATGGGTGCGACGAGCCCGGACGTTGATCGCGAAACTTCCTGCCTGAACCAGTGTTTTTGTTGGTATGTTGCCGAATCCACAACCTAATTCCCCCGGCCGGACGCCTTTGTGGATCATTGCAGTTTCGCTGCTGACTATCGCCATTTGTCTGGTGGCTTTGGTCTTCCGTTCGTTTACCGGGCAGGAGAAGCAAGCCGCAGTCTCGGTTGCAGAGTCGCCCAACCCGGTTGTTTCAACGCCCGAACGGGTCGTTCGCACCTACAATCCGGCCCGCGAGGCTTCAACGTCGTGGGAAACTGACGGTGGTCATTCCACGATGCCGGTGGTGGAATCGGCTACCCAGGCCGTGGTCCAAACAGCGCAGACCATTGTCATCACCCCGCCATTACGTGGGCTGGCTTTGGGCGCCGTCAGCAATAGGGCGACGAGTTCGCGAATTTCGGGAGGACGTGGAAGCCTGACTGGTCGGGCGCATTTGACTCACAATCCACCGCCTGAGATTCCGTATGATGTAACTGGTTCGCTGGAATGCCGGCACCTGGTTGATGATCCGCCAACGACCCAGAACTATGTTTTGAGTCCTGACGGCGGATTGAGTGATGTTTTGGTATGGCTCAAGCCCGATCCGCCGCGGGAAATGGTTGTCGATCCAGCGCCGCAGACGAAAATCGAACTCACATTTACCAATTGCGAATTGCAGCCTCGGAGCGTTGCCATTTTACCTTGGTATTCAGTCAAAATCCGGAACAGCGATACTACCAAGCATGTGCTGCAAATCCGAGTGGCGGACAATTTTGCGCCTATGACTGAAGTCGACTTAAGCCCCGGGGCCGTGATCGACAAACACCCGTTCAAGTTATTCGGAACCACGAACAGGCTGTTCATGTCTGTGCGATGCGGGCTGCATCCGTGGGAACAGGCATACGTATCCTTTGCCAGGACGCCCTACGTTGCGATCACCGATTCCGAGGGCCGATATGTAATTAACAATGTACCCGCTGGAACATACAAGGTTGAGGCGTTTCATCGACTGGCGACTGGGGCCAAAGGGATTGCCGGCGATGTTAAAATTGACGCTGGTGTTGCGCGACCTTGGAACTTCGGACTTCAACCGCGAGCATCGCAGCCGGGCGGGCAGCTCAGTCAGCGAACGCCAGGTACGGAATGAGAACGATGTTCGCGATCGGAACAAAGAACAAAATCACGAGCCATGGACTCTTGCCGCGAGCCTCGCAAACTTTGGCCCACATCAGGATGAATACGACGATATTGACGAAGGGAACCAACAGCAACACCACCAGCCATTCCGGCATCTTGGCGATTTGCAGCAGGGGAATGTAACGCACGACTGGAATCCAGATGATTGCGCCCGGGTCCTTGCCGGTCTTCAAACAAATGAGCTTGTAGCAATAGGAGATGAAGATGTAAACGGCGACGCCGATGGCAAGGACGACGAAAAACGCAATCAAGCCGATGCCCAGTCCCAGGAGGTTGGAGGAGTCTTCAGACATGTTGGTGTTGGATTAAGTGTTGTTTGGAAGGCCCGGCGTTTTGTCCCACAAACCAGCCGCGATGCAAAGCACTTTCTCGAGCATTGCCACTCGCCACGATCCGGCGAAAACCTTGCACCGGCCGGCGTTTTATCTTCCGCGCTGACGCAGGCTGCGGCATCCTGCGGTCATGTCTGGTCTCATCGCCATCGTCGGTCGCCCCAATGTCGGCAAGTCCGCGCTGTTTAATCGCATCGTGGGCCGGCGAATCGCCATTGTGCACGACATGCCGGGAGTGACGCGTGATCGCGTGAGCGCCGAGGCCGAATGGCAAGGTCGGCCGTACACGTTGGTGGACACTGGCGGCATCGGCCTGTTGCGGAAAGAGAAGTCCGCGGACGTCATCATCAAGGCCGCGGTGGAACAGGTGGACCTGGCCATCGAGTCGGCGCACGTGATCATTCTCGTGGTCAACGTGCAGGAAGGCATCGTGCCTTTGGACCGCGAGGTGGCGATGCGCTTGCGCAAGTCCAACAAGCCGGTGCTCGTGGCGGTTAACAAGGTGGACACGCATCGCGTGGAAACGCAGGCGATGGAATTCGCGCAGCTTGGCTTCGACAGGCTTTTTCCCGTCACGGCCATCCATGGCGATGGCATTGATGCGCTCATGACGGAAGCGGTACGTTTGTTGCCGGCCTACACGCCGGAAGCCGTAGAACTGACCGCGGAGCCAGTGGAAGAAGTCTCGGATGCCCCTGAAGCGAAGTTTCCTGCCCGCAAACCTGCGGGGCCATTGAAGCTGGCCATCGTTGGTCGCCCGAACGTCGGCAAATCTTCCATCATTAACGCGCTTACCAAGTCAGAACGAGTCATTGTCAGCCCGATTGCCGGGACAACGCGCGACGCGGTGGATGTGCCGTTTGAAGTCGAAACGGACGGAGTGCGGCAGCAGTACGTGTTGATTGATACCGCCGGTATGAGAAAAACGCGGCGCGTGGATGACTCCGTGGAGTTTTTCAGCGTGCAGCGCGCGCAGGATTCCATCGCCCGCTGCGACATTTGCGTGCTCGTGCTGGACGCGCAGGAGGGGATTCTCGAGCAGGACAAAAAGGTCGCGGATCACATCGTCGAGAGCCGCAAAGCGTGTATTCTGGTCGTCAACAAGTGGGATTTGTTCGAGCAACAGGTTCGTGAAGCCCGGGAGGAGGAAATTGCCAAGCGAGCCCGCAAGCAACGCAAGGAGGGGCAAGATAAGGACCTGACCACGCTCGGCGAGTTTGGGCAATGGGTGCAGAAGAAGTTATTTTTCCTGGATTACGCGCCCGTCATTTTCACGTCCGCGAAATCCGGCTTCCACCTTGATCGCCTGCTGGAGGCCATCCGCTACGTCGCTGCGCAATTACAGCAAAAGATTCCCACTTCGCTGCTCAATCGCACCATCAATGACGCTGTGGAACGCCGTCAGCCGATTAGTGCTATGGGCCACCGGCTTAAGTTCTTCTACGCCACCCAAGTCCGGGAGTCACCGCCCACATTCCTGCTGTTTGTGAATCGCGATGAGCTTTTCTCGGATCAGTACAAAAAATATCTCGCCGGTGAATTGCGAAAGGCTTTTGGCTACGAGGGTTGCCCGGTTGTGCTGGTCCCGAAACCGCGGCCGAAGACGATTGAATCGAAGAATAGCCGCACCCGCGGCCGCGTTGCGATCCCCGCGAAACGTGGGCACCAAAAACGTCAGCGTTATTCACGCTGAACTTATCCACACTTGTGAGCAACTTCAGAGGAAGTGATTTGCTGTCGCGCGTTTTCTTTGATTTTTCGAGGGATTTTTCATTGAACAACTTTGGGAAAACTTTTTTTGAAAAATTCCTTGAGCGCTACAATATGTGGTAGCAAGATAACCGCCGCTCCCCAACAGATTGGGTTGAGTGCAAGTCGTAAAACGTCCGATTTTCCGAGGTTTTAGCACGCGGTTTGACCCTTAGCTGGAACTCTTTTGCCTCGAATGATCGGCCCAAACCCAGAACCGATCCTAGGATGAACATGATTGACGCAAGAGAAGAAGTCGTTGCCGCGCCGCCGCATTCCGCCCGCCGCCGCCCCTCATCGGTGACCGCCTCCCGCGGCGCCAAACCAACCACCCCCACCCGTAAGACCTTGCGCGTTGAGCGCGTCTTCAGCGACGCCAAGGTAAAGCCGTTTGATCAGATTGAGTGGGATCGCCGTACCGCTGAGATCACCGACGACGCCGGCAAGGTGATTTTCAAACAGGAAAACGTCGAAGTGCCGAAGTCCTGGTCGGTGCTGGCGACGAAGGTGGTCGTCTCCAAGTATTTTTACGGCGAGCAAAATACGGGCGAGCGCGAAACTTCCGTGCGCCAACTCATCCACCGCATCACCCGCACGATGGCGGATTGGGGGGTGAAGGATGGTTACTTTACCAAAGCGGACGGAGAAGTGTTTTACGACGAATTGACGTGGTTGTGTTTGAATCAATACGGCGCGTTCAATTCACCGGTGTGGTTCAACGTCGGCCTCTACACGCAATACGGCATCGGCAAGAATTCCTCCAAGGGCAACTGGTATTACAACCGCAAGACCGGCGAAGCCGAGCGCGCCGCGACGCAGTACGAATATCCGCAGGGCAGCGCATGTTTCATCCAGTCCGTGCAGGACAACATGGAAGACATCATGCGCCTGGCCTATAGCGAGGCGATGCTCTTCAAGTATGGCTCGGGCACGGGCACGGACCTCTCGCCCATCCGCAGCAGCCGCGAGAAACTCAGCGGGGGCGGCCGCCCCAGCGGGCCGATGAGCTTCCTAAAAGTTTATGATCAGGTGGCGAATGTCGTGAAGTCCGGCGGCAAGACGCGCCGCGCGGCCAAGATGAACACGTTGCGCGACTGGCACGGCGACATTGAGGAATTTATTGACGCGAAGCAGCGCGAAGAAAAGAAAGCCTGGGCATTGATCGAGCAGGGCTACGACGGCTCGTACAATGGCGACGCTTACGGCAGTGTGATGTATCAGAACGAAAACCTGTCCGTCCGCGCCAGCGATGAATTCATGCAGACGGCGGTGGCGGGCCGGGAATGGTACACGCGCACCGACACTACCGGAAAGCCGCTC